>Ga0304728_1001470_pt1 | contig 16599 bp, 16 predicted proteins | sample C_130625_MF_Meta_FD_190476 | JGI IMG/M metagenome (GOLD analysis project Ga0304728, IMG submission 190476) | Freshwater microbial communities from Lake Croche, Canada to study carbon cycling - C_130625_MF_MetaG (v2) (version 2) | ecosystem: Environmental > Aquatic > Freshwater > Lake | place... | reverse complement strand
CAGTCGCTACCCTTATGAATTATATTGTTGTAGCGTTGAATGCTCTTGCTCTTGGTGCTACCTTCTCTCTTACAGGCCCTGATGGCCAAAAGTCTCTCTCAGCCACTGGAGCCTTCACAGTCCAACCAACAACACTCTCAGGGTTTCTCTCTATGACACCTGCTGATGTAGCGGTACCAAGTGTAAGCAATGCTGTAGCCTTCCCATACCCTGAGCTTCTCCCTATAGCCTATCTTGATATCACCTGTGCTTCCTTGACCTACCAGCAGGGCCTCAAGGATGCCGACACATCTGCAACACCCAGAGATGTCTTGTATCGCTGGGTCCTTGCATGGGACGACTATAACCCACTGGATACTCTTGGCTATCCTATCTATCAGGGGTATATGCCCTTCAAGTCCCGCAGAGCCTTGAGCTTCCCTAAGCAAATCAAGTGGGACGGACAACAGCCACTCGGTCAGCTTGTCTTCCGGGTCTATGGGTCAGATGGTGAGTTAGCCAAGACAACTCAGGGCGGGGTCTTTGAATGGCAGATGAACCTCCTCGTCTCGGAGCAGTAAAGTCGCCGTCGTATAGAATGTCATAAAATGAGTTTATCAAACACATTTTATATCATTAACTTTTTTATTAAGGGGGTTGTATGCTTAGAAGACATAATCCACCGAGCCTTGGCTGAATAGGAGCGTTGAGTTATAGACATACGAGACGTTGAGCTGCCAGCCCTGAGCGGACACATAGGGGACGACAAGGTTGTTCAAGTTGATGATGCCGTTTGTGATTGCACGGCCGTGGACTAGGATGTAGTGAGCATCCTCGTCGCAGAGGGGCTGGGCGAATGGGAGCTCCAGCCACTGGGAGAGGAATGGCGTGGGGTTGTTGAGGACCGTGGCTGATGGGGCTCCTGAATTGACAATCGCAAGGTCAAACGCTGAGGCCTTGTTGCCGTTGAGGAGATTGAAGAGCTGACCGACACCATTGTCATACTTGGCATAGATGTCACCAGCATACAACATCTCAACAGACGTGGGGACTAAGAACTTGTTTGGGTTGTAGCCCGTCGTCGCACCTGATGAGCTTGTCTGGACATCCGTCAAGTCCGTAAGCCAGATCTGGATTGACTTGACTGAACCCGCACGGAACCCAGAAAGAACCACCGTCTGTGGGGCTACATTGTTTAGAAGAGCAATCTGAGACTTCTGTTGCACGAACTCGCAAGGGAACGCATAGGCCTTTGAACTGAGGTCAACACGGCGAGCCAAGCTGTCTCCCATGTTGTTGAACATAACCTGTTGGCACTGAAAATAGCCCTGGCTGAGCTGTGAGACCGCTAAAGGGAGGGGTGCACCCGTAACGTTCGTCCACAAGGAGGCTGGGGGGTTAATCTCAAGTAGGACCTGGCACTGTTGCGTAAGGCAGTCCGTCGGGAAGGGGAGAGACTTGTTAACGCCTGACGCTGAGGCGTGGGGAAGTCTTAGAACGATCGAGGCCGTCTGCGTATTCACGAGGTCCGTGCCAGATGCATAGTTGCCACCAAGATTGACAATGTCATCGCAAGACGTGCGGCTCGTCTGATCACGAAGAGCGTTCTGGAGGAGCTGGTCGCCAGTTAGAACGAACTGGGACGTGCCACCATATCTGAAAGCACAAGACTTGACTAAAGCCCAGGCCCATCCGGCAGGAAGAGCCAAGCCCTGGAGGCCCGGGGTTGTGTTAGGGAGACCAGCGAATTGGACTGTTACGACAATGTCCTGGAGACCGTTCTGGGGTGGGAAGAGGAATGATGACGTGCCCGCTCCAAGATTTGAGAAATTCACCTGATACTTAGTGTTCTGCGTCGTGGGGAACGCAGCCTTCTTGCTCGTCTCGCCCGAGTAATAGTAGAGATCCAAAGGTTCACCTGGGCGTACCATCTCTTGAACGGATGCCATTCTGTTATACTTACTAACTATAAAATAAATAGCCCGGAGTAAATAAAAATATATCCTCTAAATATAAATGTCGCTCCAAGACCTACCATACATGGGCGGATACCCTCAGAAAGTCGTCGGTAAGTCATCAACACAACCCATATTGTTTGGTGTCCTAGGAATGTTTAAGGGTGATGAGAAGTTCCAGGGTCTCCAGCAAGTCGTGGAAAGAAAGAGCCACGGAAAGCTGCCACCCCTCCACGCCGGGAAGGATAGCCATGGTAATTCAGACCGTGATATCCTAGGCCACGCTGCAAAGACACACATCCCAGGAGTTCATTATGGAATGGTTCCTTTTGCCGGTGCGTTTATGAGTAGCCATGGCGAGGTTGAAGTCTTGGGCCGTGAACATCATTCAGAACACCACGAACACAAGCACCACGCCTCACACCACGCCTCACACCACAAGCACTCTAAATAAGCTCTTCTTCTCTCTCTATAATCTTCTTGAACTCTAAGACCACATCTTTCTTCGGGACCTTCTCATCCTTACATCTGGCTATGAGAGCCTTGTCCCATTCCTTTACTTCTATCTTCTCCATAACCACCTTCTTAGAAACCTTTACAGGCTGTGATTTCGGAATCATCGTGTTCGTAATCAGAGTTGATCCAGATTCTAAAAAATGTCGGAGAGACGAATCCATTCTAGTGTTATGCAGTTTTTTATGATAAAGATTAAAATGTTTATATATTAGAAGGTATGACTGACACTATGCGAAAGAAGATCCCAGACAAGCCATTTACCTTAGAGATGCCCCCGGTTGAAACCGGAGGCTGTAGTATCCTGATGATAGGCTCCGGTAGATCTGGAAAGACCACGGCTCTCAAATACATTATAGATCACTACTTCCAGAAGCATTGTGGGGCTATCTTTAGTCAGTCTGCAAAGGCTGAGGCTTATAAGAATATGAACTATCCTTTGCTACCCTTATCCTCCGTGTACATCCCGGAGTTAGTGAATTGTGCTTATAGAGTGAATCGGGAATGTAAGAACGCCTATCCTTTTCTCTTTGTTCTAGATGACGTTCCCCTAGCTAAGAATGATAAGGAACTCTTGAAGACAATGACCATCTACAGAAACTCGGGGGTTTCCTGTATCCATTGTGTTCAGACACCTACATTGGTGAATCCTACTTGCCGCTCGAACTATACATTCTTTATGTTATTCAAATGTAATGCATCTGAGCAGATTGAGAACGTCTGTAAGTTTTTTTTGCGTGGCTACTTTCCGAATGACTGGTCTATGAATAAGAGAGTTGAATGGTATAAGGAACAGACCCAGGATCATTTCTTCCTTTTTATAGATAACTGGAATGGAACGATTCAAAGATGTCGCCTTGATTTAAATTAATATCCGGCAACCGTGGTTATGTTGTAAAATGAATTAAACTAAAAGCCAATATTTTTTTATTAGCACTTAGTATAACATGTCCCAAACTGTTGGCCTCGGCGTTCCTCTTTCTTCCAACAATCGTGCGAACATCAACACGCCCCTCGGTGGAGGTGGAACACAGCTTGCGGGTGTCGAATCTCTCAATTCCCAGTCTGGCAACCTCGCCATTGTAGGTGATTCCTCTATCGGTATCAGTGCCATCGGTTCGGGTCAGCTCCAGGTCTCCACGGCTGGAAAGCCCCAGGTTGTCGGAGCGATCTCAAGCTCTGGTGCTATCGTTGCTGCGGGTGCAGTAACAGCTGCCGGTGTTACAACGGGTGGAGTTACATGCACGACCCTCACCTGCAACGGACCTGCGACGATACAGGCAATCATCGGCAATCTACCTGTCGGCGGTATTCTATCAGCCCCCACACTCAATGGTGTCGGTATGACACCTGCCACTCCCGTCGCAATCACAGGACAGGGGGATGGTCGTCCCTCTGGAACATTCGTTATTGCCGGTATGAGATTTATGTGGGGTATTGTTAATAACGGAGCCACGCCAAGTCTTAACTTCAATGTTGGAGATGCTGCTGCGACCTTTGCGTCTGCCCCTGTTGTAACAGTTCTATGTGGCAAGAATGGAATAGTTGTAGGTTATGGAACACTCGTATCAGTTACCACGACCACAGCTGCTCTCCAATTCACGACACAGTCAGGCACTGGATTCGGAACATACGCCCACTGGATGGCTATCGGACCTGCTTAAAAAAATCAATAACTGACATTATTTTTTAATATCTTATAATATATTGTGTATCTATATTATAAGATGTCAGCCCAGTTCAATGATCCAGCTAATTTCGGGGGTCTTGTAAATGCTAACATCCGGGCAAACAGAGACACAGCCTTAAATCTTGTTTCACCACCCAATGACGCAGAACTCCCGACAGCCCCTGTCTTGGTAGGAAGCGACCCTGCACAAACCTTTTATGAAGTCGCTCTCCTTCCTCTTGGCTACCCTGGAGCTCTTGCGAATGTCGTCTTCAAGTATCGTCTAACAGGCACGACTGGAGCCTATACGAACTTCACGTCCAGCTCATTTGTGGTGAACGCAGTAGGCAATGGTCTATCAGCATGGGCTGGGATTAGCACGGGTCAATTCTTACCTGGGACATCCTATGATGTCATAGCGACATCTGGGATCTATTCTTCACCGGTTCTACGTATTGTTACTGGTTCACCTCCCTCTGACGCTCCTGACAATGCCCCAACGCCTCCAGTAGCTCTTGTAGTTACAGACACTACTATTAAAGCCTATTTCAATGGGGGTTTCACAGGAGGGCTCTCACCTCTTACCTTTACCCTCAATTACAGGACGGGTGTGGGTGCTTACACTGCTATCCCTGCCTCTCAATCCTTTGGGTCTCTCTATGTTGCGACAATCACGGGCCTCGTCGCATCTACCGTCTACCAACTTACATCTACAGTCACCAATGCCTATGGTTCAGAGACAAGTGCTATAACTACTGTTTCTACAACCGCAGGAACTGGAACAGCCCCTACACCTGCTCCCCCTACTACAAATATCTCAGCGTCTTCATCTACCTCTCTTACATTTGTTGTTACAGGTGCAACGACTACTGGTACACCCACGCCCACCTTTGGCGTTAATGTAAGCAATAACGCCCTCGGACTTGGCTCTATCTTTATAGGCGGTGTGGGGACTGCTGGAAACTATAGTGCTGTAGCGTTGAACCTCACCCCTGCTACAAATTACTGGGCTCAGGCTATATTCCAGAACGGCGTTGCTCCTGCTGCTCTCGGTCCTATAGCTGGTCCTTTCTCAACTGCGGCAGGTCCTACACCTCCTGCTCCTACAGGTCCTCTCAAGACGAACTTAGTGATGCCCTTCTTGATCCAAGGACCTCGTTTTAACGTTCCATATTCCCAGGTTCTTGACTACTATATCAACGTAGATGCAGTCGGTTGCTTCTATACGGTAGGAGGAGCTCCTACAGCCCAGGGTAATCAGCTTTATGGTTCAATGTACGGTGCTTCGAGTGTAGCCAGTGGAAGTGGTAAGCCAGATTTGACGGGGTTCTGTATCGCAGACCAACCCTACAACGAAGCCTTTGGATCTGTAAGTGATCCCTACCTTTTACAAGCCCGTCGTGGTGGTTCACGTCTCCTAACATCGTGGGGAGGCTTCTATGCTGATATCCTCGGCCTCTTCGGACCCTACCAGCCCCCAGGCTACCCTGGAGCCTTTGGAAACCCTACATCTATTAACGTCGTCAAATCCTTCCTCTATAACTTCTGCGGTATCACATCTGGTAATACAAACCCACTAAACTGGAGAAGAAACGGGTACACGACATACTTGGACGGCTTGGTTCTTGACTTTGAATGTGTAGGCTATGGCGGTAATCCAAACGTAAGCAATCAATACCCTCTCCCGCAATCCCCAGCCCCTGTCTTCCCAGCCAGTGCGACGAACCCTATTTACTCAGGCTATTCCCAGGCTCTTGCGGACATCGTTACAACCTACTATTCCATCGCACCTTCTCTGTTCCTTGGTAATGCTCCAGTAAGCTTATCTATCAATGGTGATACAGTCTTAGGGGCTCGTGCTGGAAACATCTGTGCCGCTAATACAGCGTTGAACACATGGTTCGCCTTTACCGCTTCCAACATAGTTCCCAGTAATGCAACCTATAATGCGACGGCCTCTCTTGCCCTCAATCACCCCGTTCAGATGTCATACTTTGATGATATCTTCGTCCAGTTCTACAATGAGAATGCTGTGAACTATTTGGGCGGGGCTAACTTCCCTAACCTCTTGGCCCAGTGGGGTTTTGTAGCGTTAAAGGCTCAGGCTTTGGGCAGAAAGAAGACGACGATCAACATAGGCTTAGCGAATGGCAATATCATCCCAGGCTTTGGAGCAAATGGTGCAATCGTCCCAAATGTTCAGGGTCCTACACCTCAGCTTGACGGAGAGCCAGGCCCTCCCTACACCTACTGGTATCCCCAGTATGGCACAGCCTCACCGCCAAACAAGACATCAGGCTCTGGTCAGACATGGCCGAACACAGGTCCTACACTTGATGGCCCTAACCTTGCGTCTGCTATCAGCCAGGCTAACAGCATCTTACAGGTTGCTTTCTCAAACCCTACTCTACAGCCCTCAGACTGGTGCAGTGGCTGTGGCTTCTGGGCTGCTGGTGGTGCGACACAGACTGCGATATCTGTGTACTCAGGCACTCGCAAGTCAGGTCTCAGCCCTGGAACGATTCTCCCTGCTCAGAACGTCTATCTATGGTCGGACGCTTCATACCCTTCTCCCGATCCTCTCTGGAATTCTGTAGCTGTTAACTTACCAGTTCGGAATGACTTATAAATTAAAACAAGCAACATATAAAAAATATAACCTAATGTAGTATGTCTTACCGTGGTCGCAGTCTTCCTTCCGGTGTTCCAATCTCTATAGATAACATAAGCAGTCTTCAGGGTGGCTCGTTCTTGACACCTTCTATTACAAACGCAGGGAACACTTCTATCTATGCATTGTCGGGTCAAGGTGGGGGTGGCTCGGCCATCTCAACCTTTAGCACTCTTGTAACCTCAACTATCACAGGGTTCTCTGCTTCCTTTTCAACGATACAAGCTTATTCAACAATCACAGCTAAGAAGGGCATCTTTGATACTATAACAAGTCTTAGCTCTATTACTGTAGAAGCTACTGATGGCAACCTGAATGTCATAGGGGGTATCAATCTTGATGGTAATATCTTGACAACTGATAACGCACCAGGTGGGGGCGGTGAGCTACTCCTTAATGGTATCCCTTTAGCAACAACATCTAACATATCAAGCATAACAGACTGGGCGTTGTATCCTGCCGTGTCAACTATCAATTGTAGTGCGAATAATATTCTGAATGTCGGTAACATCGTCGGTAAGACTGGTGATATGAACCTGTCAAATGTCGGGGCCATTACCTTTGATATAGCGGGAACTCGTGCTTTAGTCAATCTAAGCACAATTAACGGGGCTCCATACGTTCCGGGTTCTTCTGGGCCATCAAATCAAATCTCTGGAACAACAACCTTTGACATAGCAGATGCAGGGGCTAGTCCTTCTATTTCCTTAGCAGAGATAACGGCACAGAATGGCTCGTATGGTAAGGTTGCTGTCACTGCGAATGCTGGGTTCGGTGGTCTAAGTGGTGGTAATATCAGTCTGACAGCCAATGGAGGCTCTGGCTCAGCGGGTCTCTATGGGCAGATAGATATCGTAGCCAACCAAGGGACAGCCTCTGGAATTACAACAGGAGGCAAGATCAATATCACAGCGAACTCTGGGTTCTCAGGAGGTCTTACAAGTGCCGTCAATGTGAACGCAGGGGGCATCACAGTCCAGAGTGGAATCACCTCACCTGTTGCATCTGTCGCAGGGTATACCTTCTTAGGAGGTAACTCGGGTGTCAATATCTGCGGTGGCCTTCCTGGAACTATTCCTAACGTCCCAGGGACAACCTATATCTATGGAACAACTGGAGTAGAGGTCGGCTCTGATATGTATATGACGAATGTGTATCCCTATCAATATGGAATCTTTAATGCCGCAGACATTGTCATATCTGGTCGCACCTTAGATGTAGGTCTCGGTCCTCATACAGCCTATGTGAACCTATCCACCTGTAAGACCATAGGCTTCGGTGGTCAATACGACACGACGAGTATAGGTCAGATCACTGGACTCAGCACGATTAACGGAGTTGCATGGACCGGCCCTCCTGGATTACCTACGCAGATAGCACAGGGTGGGGCTTCTGTTTCTTGTGGTTCTGATGGGTCAATAAGTGGAAATACAGCTGTTAACAAGGATATGACATTTCTCGCAAGTGGTAATGTTACCCTGGCTTCAATAACTAAGGACGTAAGTATAGGAAGTCAGACTGGTGATGTGCTTATTCAATCCGTATTGTCCTCTAACCCTTCTAAATTGTTTTTAAACAGAACAGGAGCAGTAGATATTAACGGGGGTCTATCAGAAATTTATATGAGTGAATTAGGCGATATTTATTTTAATAATAATCTAACATTAAACCCTACTGGAGAAATCCTAACCTTTCCTCAGATAACAGGGTCAAATGTAGGGCAGATAGAAGGCATTAGCACCATAAACGGAATTGTATTTCCTCCACCAGATGGTATAGGAACACAGATAGCACAGGGTGGTGCGTCTGTTCAGTGCACAAGTGTCGGTGGTATTCAAATGACTACTCCAGCCTTTCATTCTATTACATTTAATAACAACTTGAACATAGACGCAACAGGAAAGATTATAACCTTTCCCCAGGTTGCAGGGTCAAATGTAGGTGCTATTTTAGGTCTCAGCACGATTAATTCCGTAGCTTATCCTCTACCATCCTTTGTAGAATCATATCAAATCTATGTCGCACCAAATGGCAACGACACAACAGGAACAGGATCACAACAGAATCCATATTTAACTATTGGCCAGGCTATCATAAGAAGGGCGGTGATATCCTTCGCTGTCGAATGTTCTATCGTATTATCATCAGGGACATATATAGAGAACTTTACACTCGGTGCAAATACGTTTTTAGTTGGTCTACCTACAGGCGAACAAGACCAGCCATGTAATGTAGTAGGGCTTATTACATTAAACGGGTCAGCGGGTCAGGTTGGTCTCTCAGGGCTACAGATAACCGCAGTAGCCCCTACAACTGATGGTGTCTTAATATCCGGTTCAGGCTCTGTCTATTCTATCTACAATTGTAATATAACAGGTGGAACATCGAATGCTATCCAGATAGACCAGGGAACAACCTACATCACAGAATGTAGAATCATATCTAATAATCTAACAGGAGCCGTGAACCCTGCTATATCTATAGGGTCTGGTGCTATCGTTACTATTAGAAATACAACTATATCGAACCAAGCATCTAACCCCTCAGCTGTTATGACCTGTAATGGAACTCTTACTATGCGTGGCTGTGTACTCCAGAGTGCCAATGCCTCCACATCTCCCCAGGCTCTTATTGTATTCAGTGGATCAGGAGGTAAGACTATAGAAATCTCTAACTGCAATCTATCATATTCCAGTGTGGTCGTGGATGTTGTTGGTAATAAGTGTTGCGTCCAGTTCCAGAATGCCACGGGAACATATACAGTTACTATGACAAATTGCGTCTTACTCTGTGAAGGTGCTATTACCGGAGTAGGTCCTCAGATCCAGTGCGTCCAGAAGCCAGGAGCAGGTGTTGTCACTATGTCCTATGGCAATCTCTTATCTGGTGCCAATGCGAACCACATAGCCCCCACAATCACCCACGTGGCCCTCGTTCCTGTTACCTAAAATTACAGGTGCTGTTCTACATCATAAAAAAAAATGAGAAAGACATTCTTGCTCATTATTTTCTTAGCCTGATACCATGTCTTTGTCGTCAGATACAACAAGAAACCAACAGTACGATCACAAGCAAAGAAACAGGATTAAATGTACAGTCTAATAGATGTCTGCTGTGCTTTGGCCTCAACTCGTTATACCAACTTATAATCGCTACAATAGTATCGGCCATAAGACACTTGCTTTTCTCAAATCTGTAGATTTTCCGGCACACCAGATTGACCTTTTTGTTTCAGACAAAGACCAAGAGAAACTCTATATGGCCAATGTTCCAGGGAATCTTTACGGCACCATAGTTGTTGGAGTCAAGGGTCTGATGGAGCAGAGGAATTTTATTACTCAGTGTTATCCAGAGGATACTATCTTAATCAGTATGGATGATGATGTCAAGAGCATAGATTTACCCTCTTTGAGTTTCCAGGGATTAATCCAGGTAGCTCTTGAACGGCTCAGAACCCTAAAGGGGGGTCTCTTTGGGGTCCTGCCAAATGACGACACCAGGAGATACTGTGAAAAAACCACGACACATCTAGCATTCATTCTTGGGTCGTTCCATATTTACCGAAACCACAAGGATATTGTTCTATCTTGTCCTGAGAAACACGACTATGAAAGGAGTATCCAGTATTTCCAGAGGTATGGAGAGGTCTATCGCTATAGGGGTGGAGGGATTCAGACAACCTACAGAAAGGGAGATGGAGGCCTCAACGCATCTGATAGACGCTCACGGCAGGAGGATGGAATTAAAATTTTACTCCAAAAATATCCAGAGTATGTTAAGAGAAGGGACAAGAAGGGAAATCCAGATGTTCTCTTGGATTGGAGAGCAACCAAAAGGATGTATTGATTTATTTCTTTGTTAGAGTATAATGGTTCAAGCCGTAAAAATTAAGCACCATATAAATCAATAAAAAAATCTAATTCAATTTGATGGTTTTCAATTTGTAGTTTAACCATTTCAATCTTATTTTTTTGTATTGCAACTCTATATTTGTATGTAGGCGGTCTATTTTTAAGATCGTCAAAATTATTAGTTAATAGTAATTCTTCAAGAATTAATTGTAAATGGTTTATATCATGTTGATGGTCTAACATAGCCCTTTTTACGGCATCTGTCTTTGTTAAATTTGACATTCTAATAATGCCGGGGAAAATTATCCGGAGACATTACCCGCCGATATATTTCTTCTATAAGGGTATATGAGAATTGCAGAGGCCATCAAAGTCCTATGGTCCCATACGAGAGATATCCATGTAGAGGTAAGGAAGCATACAATCAAATACTCTATCCCAACATATACAGAGAGACAGACTGGGGAACTTGGTGAATTTATACGGGCAGATAAAAGGGACGGGTTCATAGATGTCATCTACGGCCGCAAGGAGCCACCTGCAACTGTTAACCCTGTATCCAGAGAGCCAGAGGGCTGGAAGAACTATTGGACAAATGACTAATCGCATCTGGTCCAGGATCCACCCCTTACATTCTCCTTGCCATATAGGGCAATGTAATCCAGAGCAACCTTCTGCTCTGTTTCAGTCATAGAAACTCTAGAAAGCCGGAGGGGTTTATGAAGCCGAGTCCATTTTGCACCTTGTCCAGACCAATGTTGGGCCAATCTGACATTCAGATTATGGGTCTTCCCTATATACCAGTTGTCTCCCTCTAGTTCAAGAACATATACAAGTGAATGGATTGTTATACAGTCATTCATTTCTATAAGAGGTCAGAGAGATTACTTAGGTTCCTGAAATCACGGGTTTCTGGAAATCACAGGTTTATTATTTATATGTTATGTTAGGGGTGTTAGGGGTAAAATAAATATTATAAGGGAAGGTCCCCAGAAACCACCCCCCAAATGGAGGGTGAGTACTGGCTATCCATAAGTGGGGAAGTCGTTTGGACCCCTAATGCCCTAACAATTTAGGGTTTCTTGTAATGTGAGATATTACATGGATGATAGTTAACCAGGATGCCATCTCTTACAAAGGGCTGCAGTTTCTTCCCAAACTCTCCTACATTTCCCTCATAGTTGATTCTGTGTTCAAGACAGAATTCTAGGTAGGCCTTGTATAAATCAGAGGCCCTTGTTTGAAGACCTTCCCATTGCTCTATGAATTTCTCCTCAGATGTCTTTTCAGATTGCACAATGGATTTCTGGAAGTCATTCTCTGGTAGCTTTCTAATCTGGAACTCTGAGATATCTCTGGCTAACAGGAAATCTGAGATAGTCTTTCCACCATTGAAGGTAAACATGATTTGTCTGACATCTGTCCAGAATTTGAATTCACCTCGCATCCTGGGAGAACTAGGTAATAGAACAAACCGTCTTTCTCTGTCTGACATATCAACTGGGTTAGGTTTATTGGTTGTAAAGATGTATCTGGCCAAGTTGTCTGCTGTAATCTCCTTGATGCCCTTAGGGTTGCAGGTTATCCTACTGGCTGTTATGGTTGCCTTGAGTTCAGATGCATTCTCGAAGCAATCCTTTCTTGATGTCTCCTCCAGCTTGATAAGTATCTTGTTGAGTTTCCCAGTGTCGTGGGTATTGAAGAACTGCTTATTGGTTGAATAGTTGGTTGATAGATGACCACCGACAACCCACTCTTGTAAGAAGTCCCCTAGGGTATCCTTGCCTGTTCCCTTGGATCCAGTAATAACAAGAGCAACACCTGGCAACTCTGTGGGCTTCTGTATCATGTGTGCTAAGTAATTCAAGACATACTCTTTCAAGACGTCGTTGCCAGATGTATTGATATCTATGAGTTCTAGGAATAGTTCGAGTGCTCTGGGTGAATTGGTGAATGGTTTATCTTTCATAAATGCGAAGTTGATGGGCATCTGGAAGACATCAGGGTTATCTGTCTCTCTAAAGGATGTCTCAGTGCATACCTTGTATGTTGGGTCTTTCTTCCAGATATCTAGGAAGGGTATACTATCGCCAAATTTATCAGATTGCTTGAAACACCAGGTTGAATTCAGAACCTGGTGGGCGTGGGGTAAGGTCATGAATAGCATGGTTGCGTCTTCCTTGACTTCTACGAACTTATCAGATGGTGAATGGTAGAAATGGTTCTTCTCAAAGTCTCTCTTCATCTCCCTATATTCATCTAATGAAACACCTTTTACAATCTCTTCAGATATAGATGGTAAATCAAAGGATGATAATTCCTTAGAGATTAGATTGATTTTATAACCCGTCTCATCAAACACTGCATCCTCACATGCCTTAAGGTCATAATTATATCCCTCTCTGCGTCTAATCATAACACCATCATAACAGAAGACATCTACAGACCACCCACAACTCTCAAGATTGTCTTTCATAGCTAACATACAGCGACGCTCTTCAGTCTGTAGAATGAATGACAAGAAGGAGCCATACATGTTCTTCTCTGACTTGACGGCCTTTGCGAGGTCGGCATACTCGTCCATCTGAAAGAGTTTCTTAGAGAACCCTCTGACTTCCTGAGATAGTTCGTATAAGAAGGATTGCTGATTGCACGAGCCTCCATATAGAATAGATATAATGGCTTGTTTGGCTTCATCACGAGTGATTGAATTCTCTGTCATAACATTCTTAAGATAGTCCTCTCTGTTCACAACGTATTTCTCGACCTCTGGAAGTTCTAGATTATATTTAGTCTTGGCAAATTGAACAAGAATAACAGGATGGCAATTGACAATATCGATATCATGGTAATACTCTTTACAGATGGTACCTCTACATTCTTTCTCTAGGGTTTCAAAGGATCCCTTTGACCCATAGAGACGACCATATCCAAGCTTACCTGCACCCTTAGATGATAGTTTATATACGATATCTTGACACGCCATAGAAGAACCCTTCTTTCTATTGTTGTAGATGGTGTTAATGATGGAAACCTGACCAGGGTCTAGTTCCGCTCTCTTATCCCAGAGAAACCCTACGCTACGACGATTAAACTGTTGGCAGACTGTAAACACCAAGTTCATCATCCTATACTTATACTATACAAATTATTTCTTAGGCCGGGGTCGATTTTTACTCCAACCCGGGAAGTTTTTTCACCCCCCCGGGCGACCGAAACCCACCCCGGCTTAAGAAATAATTTGTATAGTATAAGTATAGAATGAACCGCCCCCTCAGCCTTCTAAGCGACAATGAACTAAAAACTCTCCACTGGGATCATACAGAGCGATACACAACCTATCAGCAGGAGATTGATCGAATCATAGCGGCCCCCTATAATCCCATGGAGACCGAGGAGGAGACTGCATGGATGGATAGATATAGGGCTAACCTTATGAAGCAGTTGAAGAGAAATCGCACGAGAGCCTTCAACGTGTATCGCCAGATACTCTATAGGGATAGCAGACAGTTCCTGGCCCATCTGTCTGACCTTCAGCCCCGGACAACCCGGTAAGCCGGACAACCAGATAACCGAGTAATACTTAATGTTATAAATTCATATTAATCATTAGTAATGATTAATAAGAACTTATCAACCCTGGGCAGAGGAACTTATGTGTATGCACTTTCAAAAAATCAGAGGTACAGTGCGATGGTCAAGTATGCCGATGGTCGGAGGAAGTGTGGGCTGTTCTATAACATCGGTGATGCTGAGAACTTTATTCGCTTCCTATTGAATGCCGGTATTTAAATTTTTTTAGAATTAAATAGAATAGATGGCCATAACAATTCAAGAGAAGTATCTACGGTTCAAAGAGAAGCTCAAGGATCCCGTCTTCTATGTAGCCTATCGTAAAATGAAACTTGAGAAACAACGCCACTATGCTAGAGACCCCGAGTGGTGTAAGAAGCGAAATCTTGCGACAGCCGACTGGAAATTTAGGAAGGAGAGAGGCCTCCCTATACGGCCCTACCACCGAATCAAACCAGCAGGTCTTGCAATACCTTCTTTAGCGAAAACAGAACCCACTTATGAATTCACTCTAGTTCCAAGTATCAGTGTATCCTTTGATTAACATCTAGTTTCTTTCTGCCCTTTAGGGGATGTTCTAATCCAGAGCAAATACTTTCCCCTCTCTTAAAGACCCAGTTGCCCTCTTGAAATTCAACAGATGGCTTTGGCAGCCCATCGGCTTTATTACATGTATAATAGACCAAAGAATATCTGGTGCCCTGGAAATCCTTTACAGAGTGTAGTACTTTACTAAAGTCTGTAGTGATTGGGGTTCTGACATCGTGTAGGCCCTTCAGAGGTCCCTCGTGTATCTCAAGTTCACCGCCAGTATAGTCTCCAAATGCAACAAGAAAACTTTCCCCTACGTTACCCTTGTCTCTGTGTGCATCGGCCTTGTAGTTCTGGTTCACGGTTACAGATGTGAATGGTATAGGGACGTGCTCTCTTCCATAATCTAACAAGAGTTTATAGAGATACGATCGCTTCCAACACTGCCTTGAAAAATCAGGAGGTAAGCATCTCCTATTGACCACGCCGAATGCTTGCGAGCGACCATCTCCAGATGATGGCCTATACTTATTAATAGGTATAGGCAATCGTTCTAACTCTTGTATGATATCTGCTAAGCTCATATACCCTATGATTAGAGAATAATCTAGTGTTATAATTTTGATTTCTTGACCCATGTATCTCCATTAGCATCATTGACGAATGGAATACACTTCTGCCAGTATGTATGATAGGCGTTCTTGACAGGCATCTCTGCGACCCAGAAGATGGCAGATAGAATTGTTCGCCGGGCGTGTCTGTCCTTTTCTGTGTCCCCATCACCCGTAATTTCCTTAATGGCCTTGATGACCTCCTCTGGTTCATCTTGGATCCGCTTGACTGAATCAAACCCTAGGGCAGATAGTGCATTCAGTTTGCTCTTATAGACCTTGGCTGTGCTATCAGCGATTGTCTTGGTAGGTTCGTCTGGTAGAGTAAATTTAACCATCTACTATAGTTTTATATTTTTTTAGCATCAATTTTATCTCCTAGGGCAGAGCATTCAGACGCTCCTCGGCTTTCTTAAAGAACCCATCATCTTTTTCTATTCCAATAGCAGAGCGACCAAGAGAAAAGGCGGTAAACACAGAATTGCCAGAGCCAAAGGTGGGGTCTAAGACCATTCCTCCTACCGGGCAATATCTTTCAATCAAGAAGCGATAGAGGTCCCCTGGTTTCTCTGTGGGGTGATTACCCCCCTTAGAGTTGTTAGATACATCAATTACAGATAAGGCACATCTCGTGCTGACTGTTTTTGGTTCAGATTTACCAGTTTTATGTTTCTGATAACAGTGGCCTGGTGAATTACCAGAGGTTGTGTACGGTGTTCCAGGTATATCCTTACGCTCATAGAATGCCCCAGCCTTAGCAAAGACATAAATCATCTCGTGGCTCCGCATAGGCATCTTGTTGGCAGATAGGAAAGAGACCCCCCTTTGCTTGTTCCAGACTAAATCGTATCTGAATTCATCTGGATTGCTCTTGATGAGTTCATATCCAAACTTGGTTGTGCAGAAGTGAATTGTCGGAGAGTGATCTGATCTGCGAATCCGTTTCACTTGTTTCCAGAATGCGTCTAAGTCAATCTTGATGTCCCAAGAGCATCCATTTGATGCTCCGCTAAAACATTTTTTAGCCTCAGCAGAAGCCCCTATCGCTCGTCCACTCAGACACCCATAAGGTAAATCACAGATGATTAGGTCTATAGATTTATCTGGTATGGCTTTCATAATCTCCAGACAGTCTCCATTATGCAGTGTAAGTTCCATATATCTTATCTTAAGATATAAAAAATCGTCTTAAGATACAAGAAAAATTGAATTCCAGACCTACTCTGAATGACCTCTTAAGGGCGAT
>Ga0304728_1001468_pt1 | contig 16625 bp, 16 predicted proteins | sample C_130625_MF_Meta_FD_190476 | JGI IMG/M metagenome (GOLD analysis project Ga0304728, IMG submission 190476) | Freshwater microbial communities from Lake Croche, Canada to study carbon cycling - C_130625_MF_MetaG (v2) (version 2) | ecosystem: Environmental > Aquatic > Freshwater > Lake | place... | reverse complement strand
TTATTTTTTGTAATTAATATTATTTATTTATATTTATTTATATTTATTTATATTTATTTATATTTATTTATATTTATTATTTTTTAAATAATAAATAATTCTTTTGTTTAATAATATGTTAGAATATCTATCTTATATATTATTTTTTGGAACTATTATTGTATTGATTGTTTATTTATATATAAGGCTTAAATTCGGGTTTTGGGCCATTCAGCCTGTTTTTCATATTTATGATGTCGGATATATGTTAAAAGCGCCAGGTATTATTAATGACTCGCTTCCTGAAAAAAATAAATACACCAACTTTAAAAACATAGAAACTATTTTGTTTCCAAATTTGACGCCTTTACAAACGCAAAGATTTGTGAATTTGATTAAGGCTCATTATTTACAAAATAAAGATAATGTATTTAGTCCCAAGTCTGAAAATGTAATCCCTTATTTTAAAGGTCATAATGATAAAACATTTATATCTTTTTATTCCGAAGACGACCATATGGTCAGCTTAAAAAAAGGCACTACTATTACGGATTCGAAAGTGGTGGGTGTGATGACGTCAAGACCAGTGCATATTATCATTAATAATGGTTCAAAAGACGCCAAATTTGACGCTTATTATGTAGATTACTTATGTGTTGATATAATGCATAGAAAAAAAGGAATTGCACCACAACTCATTCAAACGCACCATTATAATCAGCGTCTCATGAATAAAAATATTGTTGTTTCTCTCTTCAAGAGAGAAGATGAATTGACTGGGATTATTCCTTTGTGTATATATTCTAGTTATGGATTTCATGTTACTACTTGGGTTAAACCTCCAGATTTATCAGGTGAATATAAATTATTAGAAATTAATTCTCAGAATTTTCATTTTTTACTCAATTTCATGAGAGAAAAAGAATGTTTTTTTGATATTGTAATTTGTGTTGATATTAGCAATATGATTGAACTTATCAAAACTAAAAACATTTTTATTTATGTTATCTTAAGTGATGAACAAATTATATGTGCATATTTTTTTAGGAAAACATGTATCCAAATTGAAAAAAATATGGAGGTATTATGTTGTTTTGCATCAATTTGTAATTGTGAACATAATATTTTTATACAAGGATTTAAAGTTAGTTTTTGGAAAATAGCTGCCGAAAACTTTTTTGGATTTGCAGCTATTGAAAACATATCACATAATAACATCATTATTGATAATATTATATTAAAAACGAAACCATTGTTAATGAGCCCGACTGCATATTTTTTCTACAATTTTGCTTATCCAACTTTTCAGTCAAATAAGGTGTTGGTAATTAATTGATTTTATTTATCACTATCTGAGCCACTATCTTTTTCCTGTTCATCTTCTTTATCCTTTTCCTTTGTATTACAATCATCGCAATACTTACCCAATTCAATATATCTCTTGCGTTGTTCACGACTGAGTTTCTTGCACTTTCTCATAATACTATTTGTTAGATTCATATTTTTTGCATCATTTTTTAATTCTTGTGGAGGTTGAAAAACTTGTGCTGCTTGTTCTAAAAGAAAAATTTGATTCTTTTTATTATAGAATAATACTGGGTTATCATCATCATCCATCTCAATAATACCGCAAGTGCAGTAATCTTTATGAGCAACATCCTCACCATTTTTACATCGGTCATCTATACAATCAACGTCGTTCATATATTCTTCAAAAAAATCTTGAGCTTCCTCTCTTGTGGTAAATAAGAAAATCTTTGGTGGATTAATTGTTATTGAAGTTAACTTCAATTTTGCAACAGGGTCTTCAAAATATTGAAAATCGTAGCAACCATTATGAGTATTATGAATAATAATGTATTTTGTAGACATATTATACTACTATATCATGTTTGGTTTAAATCATTTTATTAATATTTATTTTTATAAAATTTAAATAATATATATATATATGTATCATATAATTGGTTCTATATTATTGAAAACAATTGATCCATATTATAGGAGACATCTTACGTCGAATACTTTAAATCCGATTGATTACATGTATCTAGAAACATTTATTTATAGTTCTGTTCTTATATTTTTTATTATATTCAAATACTTTTACAAAAGAAATGAAGCAGTTGAGACATTTAAAAATTTACAAAGCATTGAATTAAAACATCTTATTTTTATGGTTATTATATCCGTTTTCTTTATCTATTCTACTATAATGATTTATGAAAATGAACACACAAATACAGCATTTATGAATAATATATTGTTGAGAGGAGGAACATTAATTGGAATACTATTAGTGGGAATAATCTTTTATAAAGAAAAATATACTTGGAAACAAATTATTGGAATAGTATTTACACTTGTAGGTATTTATTTGTTGATGAATAAATAAAGAAATATTATTACGTATTTTGAATATTTTATTATATTTTATTATATTATCTCACATATTTTCCAACGCGGACAAATGTGTCTGCAATAAAGATAATAAAGATACCTAAAAAAGAATATAAAATTACCTCTTCTGTTACATTATTTGTTCTCTCATCTTGTTGGTCTTCTAATAAAGTAATCATGTAGTTCATCTTTTGTAACAAGACATTATCATCACCTATTGAATTTGTTGGATTGTAATTAACCTGGGTATAATATGGTTTATTTACAGGATTTTTTTGTGAAATTTGCTGTTGTTGTTGCAAATAACCTGGTAACACGCGTTTGTAGTACTCTTCGTTAGTTTTTTCGTCACCATAATTGCTGTAATCATTTGCAATAAACTCTACTTCATTTTGATTATTAGGTTGAGGCGAATTACCCAATGTCCTAAAGATTTGTTCATTATTATTAGTCATATTAATCATTGATTCTGTAACATTTTCTGTTCCTGTTTCTTTATTTAAAATTCTCTCTTGACATGCAGATTTAGGAGGTGAGAATACATCAACATCATCATCGTCGTCACTATTTGATTCATGTAATTTTTGCAAAACGTTACTATCGACTTTTTTATAACATGAACTTTCTCTTCTTTTTTGAGTTGCATTATTACGTCGTGGCTTTCTTTTATCTATATAACATTCTGAATTATTATAATTTTCTTCATTTTCTAGTGAATATGCCGAAAAAGCTAAAGACATTCTCTTATTAAAAATTTAGATAATAATTTTAAAATATTAATTTGGTAAAGATTATAAAATATATATTTTATAATTTATATATATATTCTTCAAATATATTATATAAGAATATTTATATGGACACAAAATTTGTGAATAAAAACAAAATTTGCATATCTGCGGCAATAATTTTGATTATTTTACTTAGTCAATATAAATCATATAAAATAATAATTCATACCATTCTAGGGCGTTTTATACTAGTTATTCTTATTTTAGCAATTAGTAATTCTAGTGTCTTTTGTGGTATTGTAGCAGTTTTATATGTTATTATTATGATTAATCAAAATGATGAAATATATTTAGAAGGTTTTGGTGAAGAAGAAAGTTTGATGTCAAGTTTTGAAAAAAATTTAGCTGAAATAGGTACATCAACCCCTCTTATTCCAGTTTGTGAAGGTTCTAATATAACTGAAATAGAAGACACAATTCGAACAGGAAAAAATTCTAAACAACTTTCTAGTATTTTTAATAAAAGCGTCACAGATATTAGTCCTAGTATTAATGAAGATTCTTCTATAAAATTTTCAATTTTTAATTAGTTATATTATGATATTCAAATAAAAATTATAAAATAATTATATAATTTATATATGAAATACCTATTATACAATATATTTTTTATTTTAATTGTTCTTATATTTGCTTATATAAATTCTATTCCTAAAAAAGAACCATTTACGCCAAGAATTAATTCAAAAATAAATGCATATTATAGACCATTAATTAGAAGAACGCGATTAGCTACAGAAAGTTTTAAAGATGGAATAAAAAATGGTTTAATTACAACAATTGATAAACTTGCAGAACAATTAGGTTTTTTATAATTGTAAAAAAATAATATGTTATTTAATTATATGTCTACTTCGGAACAATCAACACAATCAGGAGGTGTTGGTAAAACAACAATTTTTACACCACTATTTAACGGATTAAGTAATTTAAATCATCATGTTATGTATTTAAATAATAGTAAATTTTTTGCAGGTGTAATTATGATTTTACTGAACGTTGGTTCTAAATTTATACAAATACAATTTAGCAAATCGACGGAGGAATATATGAAATGGTCTGTAAGTAAGCAGTTACTTGTGTTTTCTATGGCATGGATGGGTACACGTGATATATATGCTGCATTAGGTTTGACTGCGGTATTTACTATATTATCGGATTTCTTGTTAAATGAAGAGAGCCATTTGTGTATTGTTCCTCATAAATACAGAATTCTTCATAAATTAATTGATACAAATGAAGACGGAGTTATTACAGATACGGAAATTGCTGAAGCAACGGCTATATTAGAAAAAGCTAAAAGAGATAAGCAACGAAAAGAGCAGAAAATGGCGTATCAAAGTTTTGATTTTCATAAATATAACTATGACCCAATATAAATATTACCCAATATAAATATTACCCAATATAACTATGACCCAATATAAATATGACCCAATATAAGAATTTATAAATAAATACTATTAGTAGTAAAAGTAGTAATTATTTATTATGTAATTTTGTTAATTGTTTTTTTTACCACCGAAATATCGTCTAGTATTTTGATAAGGGTAATTACGTTGATAAGGGTAATTACGTTGATAAGGGTTGTTACTTTGATAAGGGTATTTACGTTGATAAGGGTATTTACGTTGTGTCTTATTATTAGGTCCCATATTATTATACATTGATTGTGTTTGGTATTTCGGCATGATTACATAAGGTTTTCCTGTAAAATCTGACCAAGCTTGTCGTACTGCTTCCCATCTTGAATCACATTTAATTGTTTCCAGTTGTTCTTTTGTCGCATTTGTTCCTGGGTATAATTCTAATGAAATATTAATAGAATATGCTAATTTTGATGAATCATATTGTTCATCACTTCTTATCATTTTATTTGCATAATAAGGTGTACTATATTGGTTATAAGGAGAACGTGGTCTTTGATATTGATAAGAAGATGGGTAATATGGTGGATAATTTAAACCTCCATGTTGAGAACTACCTCCTCTTCCATATGTATTTGTAAATCTATTTTGTCTAGTTGACTTATCACGTCTATTAAAAGTTGGCATATATTTTTTAGGACTTATATTTCGTCCTCTCGGAAGAGAAAATCCTGATCTTTCCATCGATATTCTCTCAAAATCTATTCTATATTGTTCTGGAAATGGAAAAATTTGAGATAATAATTGTATAAATTGTATATTCTGTAAACCATTATCAATATTATTCATTATTATGATAAAACTATCTTTTATAGATTTCATCCAATTTGGTAAAAAAGTATAATCTAATGCTAGTATTTCATCAAGAGGATAATAATTCACGAAAAATATTAAAAATATAATGTAGATTGGTGGAGTTATTTCAGATTCTCTTTCAAAAATAGTATTTTTTTGTTTATTTTTTATTAATGGTTTTGTAGTTCCTGGTATTAAACTTTTATTAGCAAATGTCATTAATTCATAATGACCCAATCCATCATGATATAAAAACATGTATTTATTCCAATTATTGTTTTGTTTATCAAAACTACCTTGAATTCTGTAATAATAATTATCTGTTTCCATAATTGGAGTTTTAATAAAAGATATTATATTTATATTTAATGTATTGATAATTGCTTCAGTTGCTAACTCATCACCCCAATAATTAGGTGTCATAAAAAATATTCTTATTTCATTTGAATTATCAGCATTTAGAGGTATTTCTTCAAAAGGTGTATAATATGTTGGTTCTGTTTGTTGTAATGCTGTAGTGGGTTTTCTGACTAAAAATGTATCTCCTGTATAAAAATTATTTACTGCATTTAAATATTCTACTTCATTTGGTGTGGTACCAGAATTTATTAATTCTTCAATAAAAGCCCTAAATTCATTGTTCAATCTATTAACCATTGCAGATTGATGTTCTTGAATATTTGTGTCACTTAATTTATTTTGAATAAAATAATCAGCTACTATTCCTCGGAGATTTTCTTTTGTAAAAGGCATTCTTTCTTTACCAATAGGTGTTGCTGGATTACTACAATTATAATAATTAATGGCATCTGAAACTGCTATAAAAAAACATTCACCACCGCCTTCATTATAATTTATTTGTAAACCTTCAACTGATTGGTCATATGCAGTACGACTTATATTACCTCCACCTTGTACTGATATACTACTTGTATTTCTAAATAATCTGTTTATTAATATTTTCACTTGTTCGCTATTTTTATATATTTCGTTTAATATAAAAAACCAATTTATATCTCCAAAAAAATTTCTTATTTGAGATGTAACTTGTCTTGATTTTGTAGGATTTAATTGAATTTCTTTTTCGCAATCACGTTGTTCTTCTGTAGGTTTTCTTGGTGTAGTAGTTGGACTAGTTGGACTAGTTGGACTAGTTGGAGTAGTTGGACTAGTTGGACTAGTTGGAGTAGTTGGAGTAGTTGGAGTAGTTGGAGTAGTTGGACTAGTTGATGGTTTAAAACCTGTTGCAGTTGCATTTTTTTGACCAGTAAATCCAGACCCATATACTGATGTAGGGTCATTTTCTTCTAATTTTCTCAATTGTTGTTCCCCACTAACTAAACTTTCCTTTATTACTTGCGCATATAAACGAGGGTCTATAATTCTATTTGGATCTATATCTTGTTTTTTTTGTTTGGTATCCACTTTCCAATCCCCATTATTCCATCGTACGTCAGCAATAGTATATTGTTTGCCTCCTATAGTAATAACTGAACCATTTGCAAAAATTGTTTGTAACGTCAATTTAATGTTGTTGTCTATATATCCATAACGTTTGGCTAAAACAAGCGACTCAGCTGGTGTTGCATTTGTAAAATTAAGCAATGATTGAAAAAGTCCACGATTAAAAAATTGTTTGACTCTAAAATTAGGAGGAACTTTATCTATGATTGATTTGTTTAATTTAATAAGTGGATAAAATCGCACTTCAGTATCATCTTTATCAGCAGCCTTTGAAAGCATAGATGGTTTAAATGATATTTTTTGATAACCAGGAATGTTGGTATTAATAGTGATATTTAACTGATTAGGAATTGGTAATTCAGTTTTAGGTTTTTTGTCAACAATTGTATTAGAACTAGAAGGATTTACTCTTTCAAACACAAAGGGTTTTGTTACTTTTACAGGTTGATTTAAAATCAACTCTTGTGCCTTTTTGATATCTTCTTTTTTATTTACAACAGCTAATATATTATCACCATATTTAACTGAAACATTATCTATATCTGCGCCACCTGTCATACTTTTTACATTTTTTTTTGTACTACTTCTTCTTTTATTTTTTTTTGTTCCGCCGATTGTACTTGATTTTTTTGAAGGAACACTTATATTTAATGCAAAATATCCATCATTTGATGAAAATATAGTTGTATTAATAGCTTGTCCATTATTATCTTTTTTTGTAACATCAAATAATGGTTCTCCTGTTTTAATAATATCTCCTACTTTTTCCTTATACCATTTTGTAATAGTAACTTCTTGTGGAGTATTAAAAAAATTAATTGTTGGTAAATAATTCATAAAAGAATTGGTTGTTTGACTTTCTAAATTAGGCATAGAGAGAATAAAACCATCAACACCTTCTATTGGTTTGGATTTGGTGTAATATTTTATTTTTTGTTTAGGTGGTTGTTGTGATGGTTGTTGTTGTGGTTGTTGTTGTTGTGGTTGTGGTTGTGGTTGTGGTGTTGTTGATGGTTGTGGTTGTGGTGTTGCTGATGGTTGTGGTTGTGGTTGTTGTTGTGGTGTTGCTAATGGTGTTGATGATGGTTGTGGTTGTGTTGCTGATGATGGTTGTGGTTGTTGTGGTTGTGTTGCTGATGATGGTTGTGGTTGTGGTTGTGTTGCTGATGATGGTTGTGTTGCTGATGATGGTTGTGTTGCTGATGGTGGTTGTGTTGTTGTTCTTGAATTTGGCGAACTATTAAACCAAGAAAAAATACTCCAACTATTTGTTTTATTAGGATCAGGATTAGGAACAGGATTAGGACTACTATTATTCAAAGGTAGTGTCATGTCATAAAGTCTCTTTGAATCACTATTTGATAATGTTTCATTTGCTGTATTAATTTTTTGAAATTCTTCTGTACCTTGAGGGTTCCTATCTGGGTGAAATTTCATGCTCAACGCTCTATAAGATTTTTTAATTTGTTCATCTGTTGCATTTCTATTTAACCCAAGTATTTCATAATAATTTCGGTTGTCTGTTGACATTATCTTAGTTATATTATCACAATATTTTTATCACGAGTATAATACATAAAAAATATATTCTAAAATGCTACATGTAGAAGGCAATGTATATTTTCATTAAAATATACAATGATGTATTATCATTTATTATTATGAAGTCAATAATTCCTCTCATTAACTACGAATATATTCCTTCTAAATAACCGAAATTAAATTTTATATATAATTTTGTTATTTATTTTTTAATTGTTGAATAAAACTCTGATTGTAATTCAAGAGGGATATTATCAAAATTTACAAGTAATTTGTTTAATTCATATTGTGTTGCATGTTTTGGATCTTCAGTTATTTTTTTTTGAAAAAATTCCGGATTATCAATACATTTTTGTGCTGTTTTAGGTCCGCATTTTGGAAATACTGATGGAATATTGTCACTGATATCTCCCATAATTATTTTTATTTCCAAGTCATTTTTAGGATTACATTTTTCAGAAATGTTTTTATAATGCAGATCATATAAATGTACATTTGGACCACTTAATTGTAAATAATCACGATCACTTGTAATTACATAAATCTCACATAAATCGCCGTATTTTTTTAATAAATACTTGATAGACAATGCAATACAATCATCTGCTTCTAAATATGGATGCTTTAGAATAGCTTTTGCGCCCCCTTTTAAAAATAAATCCTCTTCATATACCATTTTAAAAAATGGTCCACCTTTGAAGTCTTTGTTATCTCTTGTACCCTTATAATTAGGATAATGTTTCATTCTCCAAATGTCTTCTCTCTTGCAGTCTTTTCCAACAATAAGAATAGGATTATCAAGTTTCAATTTCTTAGGTATTTGTTTAAAATTGTCTACGTGTGTTTTTTTGAATTTTTCGACAAATTCTTCTACTTGATAAGGGTCTTCTAAAGGTTTATCTACATGTGCATTTTTCCACCATTGTATTAAAGCATAATATCTATAAAAGTTAAAATAGCTTCCATCTACGAATACAAAAGTAGGAGTTTTCATTAATGTTTCAAATATGTCAATCATGTAATAGTATAGTAGTTAAGTATTTAATTCTTTTCAATTTTATATTATAATTTCCCAAATAGTATATTTTATAAACTACTTAAAGCCGGCCACCCCTTGCCGACACTACATAATGTAGGGATTTTCAAGAATTTCTCGAAAATGGCCAAAAAGAAGGTTCTACACATGTAGTACTAGTTTTTTGGTATTTTTGGGGAAAGTTTTTTTGTCTTTTCGATTTTGGACATTTATTTTTGTCCATTTTTGAAAATCGGAAAATATTTTGCCCAAAAACCTGGATGTTGTGACCATAATTGAATTTTATGGTCTGGTCACCAAAAAAATAATTTTAAAAATGTTACGATAATTTTTTTTATAAATACTTAAAAATATTTTCTAATGTTTAATTATGGAAACTTTAGGAAACAAAAATTATGCAAAATTATGCACAAAATTTTATTGTAATAATTGTGACTATGGTACGGGTAGAAAAAGTAGTTTCGACAACCACATAATGTCTGCAAAACACAAAAAATATGCAATTGGAAACGTTTTAGAAACTTTTGTAAACAAAAATATGCAAAAATTATGCATTTCAAAATATTCGTGCAAAAATTGTTTTAAAGGATTTCAAAATCGTTCTGGATTATGGAAACATAACAAAAAATGTGAAATTGAAAATAAATCAACAGAAACTAAATACAATGAACCACCAGATAAAGACGTTATTATGCTTTTAATAAAAGAAAATAATGATTTCAAACATATGCTTTTAGAACAAAATAAAACAATGATTGAGATTGCAAAAAATAATTCAATTACCAATAATAATAATACTACCAATAATAATAATACTACCAATAACAATTCACATAACAAAACATTTAACTTAAATATGTTTTTAAACGAAACCTGTAAAAATGCAATGAACATTACTGATTTTGTTGATTCTCTCCAATTGCAACTAAGTGACTTGGAGAGAGTCGGAGAAATTGGATATATCGAAGGTATTTCTAGTATCATTATAAAGAAACTAAATACATTGGATATAACAGAAAGACCAATTCACTGCACTGATAAAAAGAGAGAAACAATGTATATCAAAGATGAAGATAAATGGGAAAAGGAAGATGAAAAACATATGAAAATGCACAAAATGGTTAGGAAAGTTGCCAACAAAAATATAAATCTTATTTCAGATTTTCAACAACTGCATCCTGATTGGAAGAAATGTTCTTCCAAATATTCAGATCAATTCAATAAGATTGTTATAGAATCTATGGGTGGAAAGGGTGACAATGATTATGAAAAAGAAGAGAAAATTATTAAAAAAATAGCAAAGGAAGTTTTTGTAGATAAAAGTATTTAATTTGTTTTATGTGTATTCAACACTAAATACTTATGCTGTTTTAGCGTATTCTGGAATAACATCAGGTAATACAACTACTATTACAAATGGATATTATGGTTCAGCACCAACAGCAACATATACAAACATTTCAGGAACTCCTGATTCTGCCAATGCAGGAACAGCACAAGTACAATTAACAGCTTTAGTTGGAGCTATAAATGCATATAGAAGTGGTTTAAGTTCAACTACTCTAGGGACAATAACTTCGGAACAACTATTTATCAAGATAAAGAATGTGATAATGTAGAATATTATCATTTGGAATGTGAAAGACATAGCGCTATTTTTGCTAATGGTGTTTTATCTGAATCTTACTTAGATGTAAATAATAGAGATGTGTTTGAAAATAGCATTAGAATTCGTCCTAAAAATGATTTTAAAAAAATATATGCTTTAAGGTAAGATAAATAAAAAAATATATACTTTAATTACCAATTTGTTACTTGTTTTAAGCCAGTCCAAAACTCACTATCATTTTTCTTTGCCTTTTCAGCTTGTTGTGCATAATAAAATGCCAGAGCTGCGGATTCATCATCTTTTTGTTTATTGTCATTATACAATTGTCGCATTGATTCTTCTTTACTAAGTGGAACAATATTAGCACTATCACGATGTCTTTTATATTCGTCTATTGAATTGAATTTTGGTGTCTTTTTATAATCTTCTTCTGTCACTGGAATAACAGATTCAACATAAGCCTGTCTCAAATCAGTGAAACCCATTCCCTCATTACTAAAGAGTGAACCTGATGTAAAATTGCTATCATATGCCATTAGTGATGAACCACCAAATGTAGACGCATTTAATTCATTTACTCCAGTATAAGTGGTCAATGTTTGTACTTGTTTTTTTCTTTTTTCCATTTCTGATGCCATTTTGTCTTTTGTTATATTAGTTGGTGTAAATACAATATCATCGTCTGATTTCAGCCAATTACCATATCCAGTTTCAACAGGGTCCTCTAATCGGTGTTTTTCGAATTGTTGATTAAACCACTGATTAAAATTTTTTGAATCTTTTAAATCTTTATTTGTATCAAACATTTTGTCAAGGAGCTTACCATTACTTGAGTCGTAATATTCACTTTTATCTTCAGCTTTTTTGGAATTGGTTTTGTTTTGAAATTCATAAATATTTAAAAGTTTTTTATAAGCTTGACTAAAGAATATGAAATACTTTTCATCAATACGAGACTTATCTGGGTGTGTTTTTAAAACCAATTTTTTGCATTCTTTCATAATATCTTCGCTTAATGTGATGGATGTATTTAGACCGAATAATTTGTAAAGTTCAGGTCTTGAATAGTTTTCAATATTTAAGTCTAATTGATTGTAAGAAGTAGAATCATATACAACATTTTCTCTCTTTGTTTCGTTTATTACAAAAGGATTAACGTTTGCAAAAGGGTCATTTTTGTAACCATTATTAGTTTCTTTAATTTTGACTCCACCTTTTTTACAATTTGTCATTGATACATTTGAAATAGGTCTGTTATTTGTTTGTCTCATTATTATTTAAATAAAATATTATTATTTGTTTAAATAAAAATATAAAAATTATTTTAATAATATATAATAATAAATAAATGTCAAATACAAATGAACTTAACGTCTCACAAGAAAATATATTACAAGACGAAAATATGCTAGACTTAGAAAATAGATGCCTACCAACAGGTTGGACAGCATCTCTTACTCAAAATAATATTTTTTATTATAATAATAATTCAACTGGAGAAAGTCAATGGGTAAGACCAAATGGTTCATTACCTGTAAATACATTTGGAGACGCAATTCAAGATATATCGATGATAATAAATGGTCGTCTTTATAATGTATCAAACAGGTTTTTATTGTCTACAGGTAATGATGTAAATGGCTATAATTTTATAGATATAGATATGCCAGAAAATCCAGAAAAATTATACGATATAAATATTAAAAAATTTAGACCAATAGATACAACAAATTCTGATCCTTCAGTTGCAAATGTTAATAAAAAATTTTCTGCTAGACTATTATTAAAAAGTAAACTTTTAGGTTATAATGAAGAAAATGATATATCTAAAGTTACAGAATCTTCTTATTATACCTTAAGTGATGACGGGACACCTAAAAAGAGTAATGATAAAAAAAAATTTGTACTACCAGGACCTTATTATTTTAGAAAAGCTCAATCAATGTTTGGCTTTACACAACCTACAACTGCTTCAAATATAGAATTAGGGTCTTTTAATCCTACAAAAACAAAAGAACTTTCTAATTATTTTACAAAAAATTTTACAAAAAAGTGATTAAACTAATTACAAAAAGTATAAAATAAATATATATTTTTTGTAAAACAAACTAAGTTATGATTAAATATCCAATGAAATGGTATTGCTAGCCGATTTCTTACGACGACCGCTACGTTTTGGCATATTGCCTTCTGATTGCATTTCTTTTAAGTCACTAATACTGATAGTACTGCTATCATTCGCTGATGCTTGTTGTGTAGGTTCCTGAATATTAATAGTTTTTGTTTTTAACCCAGATAGAATATCAGTAATATCACTAGGACCCTTCATTTCAGGTCTCCCTGTAGCTCTTTTACTTGTTCTATCCTGCACATCTGGACGCTCAAAATTCTCTCGTAAACTGATTCCATCATCTACGAAATTACTCTTGCTAAAATTTAAATCAGGTCTAGAATAACTATTATTGCCGGAACGTCCAACTGGAGGAGGAGGAGCATTAGGTCCTTGAGTTGACATGGGTGGAGGTGGACCACGTCCAGAAGAAGGTTGAGGCTCAGGGTTCATAAAGTTACCCATGAAACCTCCAAAACCAGGACTGCTCTGTGACATGGAATTAACCGCAGCATTTTGGAAAGAACGCATGAGGTCAGGATTTTGTCGCAATATGTCGTCCATGCCAGGCATTGCGCTTTTAAACATAGTATTGCTCATGTGAACCATCATAGCACTTCCACCGAGCTGGAAAAGTAGTTTCAACTCAGGCGCCATGGATGCCTTGCTCTTGTATTTTTCATGTAGTTCGCCAAAAATTTCATCATAATCTCCTATGTTTTCCTCAAACTGGGCACTCCATCCGTCCAATTGAATATCAAAAGGGTCAAACCTTCCATTTAAAAACTCAATACCATTAATGACTGCCATCATCATATTGCCTTGGAATTTAACTGAATTTTGTTTAGACTTTTCTTCCATAATGGTCTCATATTCACCTTGCATCTCTTGTAAAGAAGATTCCATATTGTATTTCTTTGATAATTCAACACCCTTCTTTTCAAGAGCCTCTAACTTTCTTAAATATTTGAATTTCTCTCGGAGTAGTTCTTCTTTTGACATTTTATGCTCAAATGGAACCGATGCATCGGGATCAATAGGAATATTATTGAATTTACCATAACCATCCCATGTCTTACTATCATTGTCTGTTTGAGAAGTAGATTGTCCAATACTGGGTTCATTATCGCTAAATTTTACGGATTGTTTTTCATCAAAAAAACTACTAGGAGATGAAAATAAATCAGATTTAGGTTTAAAACTATTGGTTGGTATTTCTTCTACTAAATTGTTTAATTCATTTTCTAAATTATTCAAATCTTCCAATTCAATTTCACTGGTTGGTTTATTTCCATCCTTAACTTTGTCATTCATTAGTAATTCAAGACCACCGCCAAAATTAGAAGAACCTCCAAATCCACTGCCGTTAAGCTCTAAATCAGTAATTTCCATAATGTCGTCCATTATATCTATTCATTAACTAGAATAGATAATTTTAAGTCCTACGAATTGTTAAATATATTATTAGTCAACCTTTTAAAAAGGTGGAGCCAAAATCTATCAAATTGCTTTAAACCAAGTTTTTGCTCCACTTTTTTCAAAAAGTAGATTTTTTCAAAAAGTAGATACCTTGCAAAAATGAATCCGCTAAATCATCTTTTTTTTTATGTTTATTAAAATAGTCAACATGTTCACTGAATCTGAAATCATTTGTAATTGTCTCTAAACATTTTGCAATACCCAGTTTTTTTCTGTCGCTATATGTAGTTTTTTCATTTTGTGTAAAATCTTTCAATTTATTGGAAGCAGATATGAATTCAATATGTTCTACTTGCAGACCAGACATGACAAAATATTGCACAAGCATACCTTGTATAGTTTTCATTCTAGTAGCAATAGGACTGATTTGATTTTCAATAATGATATACTCTATTTTTCCCTCGTTTTGAAATAATTTATTAAAATGTGTCTTAATATTTAACCCAATACTAAATAGATTTACATCTGCAGCACGTGTAGTTTCAATAATTTCGAAATAATAGCCTTTAATATATTCGTTGATTAATTTTGCTAAATCCGCTTTTTTAACTTTTGGTTCATATATAATTTTGTGAGCATCTGCAATCTCATAAAGTTTTTGAATTTTCTGTTTATTAATGAAAGTATGTTTTTGTTCAGAGCTGGGTATTTGTAAAGTTTGTTTTTTGGAATGTTTTAAACAATAGCATGAATCATCTTTTTTAAATTTTGCAGGTTTTTCACATAGTTTGCAAGTGTGAGATACTTCTTCAGATATGTTAATAGTATCCCATTTTGTTACTATAAAATAGTCAGAATCAGATTTCTTTTCAAATAAACAAAATGCTAAATTTTTAATACCGACGTCAATGGACAAAACTTTCATATAATAATAAAGTATATTAACTTATTATTATATTGTTTTACTATGTGATTTTATTTTGGTATACTAGAATCTTTAACATGAGCAGACACAAGACGTGAATTTAATTGCTCGCTTGATAAATAAGGGTTTTTAAGGTCGGAATTACAATAACCATATCCAGGTCTGCTAGTATCAAATGTATTCTTAAATGTGTACGGAACATTGTCAGAAGGTGTTCTATCAGACTGCACATGAGGGTCGAGACCTAAATCGTAGCAAGCTTCTTTTGAATTATAGTTCATGATTTGATTCCCGTTCTTTTGTAAGTATTGACGATATTGCCAATTACTTTTAATTCCTTCTTGTATTTGAATTCTCTCATTAACAACTGCATCAGGTTGCCATGATGCGTAATTTCGACCATCGCTCATTAACGGAGGAAAATTGAAATCAATATTATTAGACCCAGCATAACAGGTTGACCAGCTCATTTATATACTTAGAAGATAAAATCTTTATTCAATTCCAAGCAATTTCAACAATTCTGGTTTCTTTAATTTGGAAGAATCCGTGACTAAACCCTTCTCCATAACAAGAGTTTTCAACTTTTGTAGAGTGAACTTCTTATAGTCAATTGTTTCTTCACTTTCATTCTCGTCTAAATGAATGTTGATTGTTTTCAAATTAGGTTTTTCATTTAAATGAATATCTTCTTCTAAATGTGTATCTTCTTCTAAATGTGTATCTTCTTCGAATTTAATATCTTCTTCTATCAACTCTTCTATTTCTAGAGGTGAAGTTTTAACGACTCCTTCAAATTTAATACTTTCATTGACATCGAAATTTAATTCATTATTAATTTGTAATACCTTAACATTATCATCAGATTCTTCTTCTTCTTCATCAGATTCATCATCATCGTCATCAGTTTCTTCTTCAGATTCATCAGATTCATCATCATCGTCATCAGATTCATCATCTGATACCTCAATCAATTGACTATCATCATTCATAGAAAAAGGTCTAATATTTTCTTCTAAAGTTGGTCCATTACCTCCAGTAAAACCTTGATTTACCATATGTCCTACTGCAAACTTCATTTGGTTCATGTCTTCTGCTAAAGTAGAAACAATACTAAACATGGACGAA
>Ga0304728_1001466_pt1 | contig 16625 bp, 11 predicted proteins | sample C_130625_MF_Meta_FD_190476 | JGI IMG/M metagenome (GOLD analysis project Ga0304728, IMG submission 190476) | Freshwater microbial communities from Lake Croche, Canada to study carbon cycling - C_130625_MF_MetaG (v2) (version 2) | ecosystem: Environmental > Aquatic > Freshwater > Lake | place... | reverse complement strand
CCATCGAAGGTGGCGCTGATGCCGGTGCCGCTATTAGCGACGGTCGCTGAGGCGTTGGTCAGTTTGATCGAGCTCGTGAGGGCCAGTTCGTTCGCGGTGCCAGTGACGCTCCAGTGGGTGGCGTCGGTGTAGGTGCCGGTGACACCCAAAGCTGAGTCCCCAATTGCAATAGATCCAGTAAAGAGCAATGGAGATGTAGATGACCATGAGGCTGAGAGATCGGAAATGGCAAACCCACCGAGAGAGATATCTCCCGAAACGGCAACGTTGAACATCCCACTCGTACTTGCTGATCCCGACAACGAGAGTCCGGTTCCATTCGGTCCTGCAGCTGACACAATTGCGATGGTTGCCACGGAGTTCGTGTAGCTAAACGTGAATGTCGATCGCGCTTGCCAGCCATCCGGCAAAGCAATTCCCAAGAGCTCTGCATTTGAGAAGGAACCTTGGAGGGAGACTGAAGATGCTGAAGGAGTTCCGGAGAATGGCAGTGTCACCGGTGCCTCAGACATCAATGTCATTGCTCCGCCGGGCCAACTCGAAGGCGTTTGCAGAGAAACTGAGTTGAGAGTCAAACCTGTCGAAGTGACCGATCCAGAACCAATGGTTGCGCCGTACGCCCCATAGAGATTGAGCGAACCGCTCGTGAAGTTGACCGTCGCGGTGCCTGAGCATGAGCCACTGATGCTGAGACCTGACAGCGATACCGCGATGGCTCCCCCGAGGTTTTCATCTAGCGAGCTTGAACCATCGGTAATCGCTGAAAGTGCGTCATTGCAGATGTCGACGAAACTGACACCAACACTTGGGGGCGAAGTCGCGGTAGTCCGAGCACGAATAAGACGAGATCCGTAGGAACTGCGCGCGACCGCAAGATGTGGTGATGTCGCCAAGGTACTGGTCGAAGTTGTGACCGTACTCGACTTTTGTCCGTCCGACGCATTAGCCACTACTGCGAAGGTGTAGCTCGTCCCTGCACTCAGACCCGAAACGGTGAGTGATTTTGCACTAGCTCCGGGTTGATTGGAAATGGAGCAACTCGGCGAGCACGTGACGGCGTAGCCGCTCAGGCCAGAACCGGTCTGGAGTGGCGTGAGCCAACTGAGCAGCACTGAACTCGTGGTCTGACCTGCAGCACTCAGTCTTGTCACGCCACTGGGAGCGAGGTAGGACGTGGTGAACGTTGTTGTCTTGGTGCTCACTTCGTTCGCCGCTTGGGCAGTGATCGTAATTACATACGTGGTGTGGGCAAGCAAGCCCACCAAGGTTGTCGAAAGTTGACCGGTGCTCGACACCTGTACAGGGACACAATTCGGGCTACAAGTCACCAAGTAGTTGTTTATGGCACTGCCAGAACCCACTGGAGCCTGCCAGGAAATCTTCGCACCACTGGATGTCACGTTGGAGACCGTTGGAGCAACCACTGGGCCAGGCGTCAATGAGGTAATAAGTGCGGCGCTCGTCGTCGCATCGGAATTCTGAGCATCAGTGGCATTAGCGACCACCGAGAAGAGGTAACTCCTACCTGGAGTCAAACCCGAAATTGTTATTGCTGTGTCACTGGCGCCGGGTTGAACTGCAATAGAGCAACTCGGTGTGCATGTGACTGTGTAGCCACTCAATCCTGCTCCCAGTTGGAGTGGTGCGGTCCAGTTCAACTGCACTTGGGTCATTCCGATACCAGTCGCCACAACCGCCGACACGGCGCTCGGGCGCAGAAACAGTGTTCTGGATGCGACTGTCGCTCCACCCGAGTTCTGGCCATCGATTGCATTAGTCACTACCGAGAAGAAGTAACTCGTGCCAGGGGTCAAGCCCGAAATAGTTACAGCCGAGTCGTACGCACCTGGTTGGGGCGAAATAGTGCAACTCGGTGTACAGGTAACCGTGTAGCCATTCAGCCCTGCACCCACTTGGGTCGGCGCAGTCCAAGTCACAAGGAGCGTGGTGGTGGACAATGCGGTAGCGGCCAAGTTCGTTACCTTGCCGGGAACGATGGACGTTGTGGTGGCAGAGATAGCTGCTGCCATTGAGCCTTGTGCGTCGGTTGCGTTGGCGACAACCGAGAAGCGATAGGTCGTGCCAGGAGTCAGACCTGACACGGTGAAGGCGGAGGCATCTGCACCAGGTTGGGTTGAAATTGAGCAACCTGGCGTGCAGGTCACCGTGTAACCACTCAACCCGGCGCCAACTTGGGCAGAGGAGTTCCAAGTAAGGAGCACCGTAGTGGTCGACAGCACGGTCGCCTGGAGGCCGGTAACCGCGCCCGGAGCAGGATTGCTGGGTCCAAGAATTGGCGGAGGACCGTTGACTGAGGCGGTCTCCGCCAAAACGACCTCGGAGGTTGAAGCTTGGTAATTGCCCGAGGCCACCGCTGTAACCGTGACGTAATAAGTCGCGCCTGCGGTAAGGCCAGTCAGTAGCGGGGCCAACGTCACATTCTGCGTGACACACGTAATCGTCATCGCACGATCACGACATGCTCGGGCTACGTATTGCTGCCCGTCTGGTGCGTTGGATGATTCCGTAAAACTCACGATGAGCTCGCCCCCATTAAGCGTCGGGGTAACCAGTAAATCCGCCGGTGCTTCAAGCACTCCACCACGGCGCGAATCAATCGATAGCACGAGTGGCGTTGTTGTTACTTCAGTGTCGCCAACTGTTACTGACACCGGCAACGTGACGTCACTAAGAGCGGAAAGATTGAAGAGTTGAAACGTGGCTCGAGCGCTGACGGAAGGTATTTGTACCGTGCCCGCCAGAAGCGCTGACACCGAACATGTCACGATTTGCCCCAAGGACGACGTCGAGACAATGCATGACGACCCAACAGTTCCGACCGCCCGTAATGAAGAGGGAATCGCGAACGTCGTCACTGAGTTTTCGGCAGCTCCGCCAAAGTTGCTCAATTGAAACGTGACCGTCGAAGGCTCACCCTCTAGTTTCAAGGGTTCAGAAATCAAACTCGGGTGAAGGTCGGCTGGAAAGGGCACTGAAAAAATACTGCGAAGATCAAAGGTCAGCGGAGCGATGATGTCTGGATTATTGGTTACCGATGCCGTCACGGTAATGAAATTGCCTTGGCTCAGCAGCAGGCGGACCTGCGGAGGCATCGTGGCAATCAAATGCTTACTCAGTTCCTTATCAATCTTCGGGAGAAAAGTGAAGACGGGACTGTCAGCATTGAGCGCGAGTGGTGCGGGAAGCGTGAGGGAACAGCTAGCGCTGAAGTTAGCGACATCAAGAGAGCAGACCGGTCCGTCTGGCGTTGCAGGCGGCAAGAGGATTTCGATAACCGAAGGGTCGGGTAAGAGCTTGCTCATTTGCAAGTAACTCACCGCAGCAGGAGTCAGCGCCGCTTTTAACGTAATGACTGCACCGGCCGCGAGTGCTCGAGTCCCCGTATTTGTGACGATGAAGGAGGCATCGGCCGGGATGTCCGGCAGCATTGGGAGAGGTGTGCCATCAGTAATTGATGTAGGCGATAGCTGTCCGAGCACGCGGTGCAAAACCAGTCGCGCACCACCTACATTGATGACAAAAATCGGCTGAGCATCTCGAGAAATTGCTTCGCCTCTGTTGCCCGAAGCCTCCACCTTCAAAATAGTTGCGCCTGAAGTTGCCGACGATGGGGCATTCACGGAGATTACGAATGAGGGATCTGCACCTGGAGCCACAACCCCTGGGTGTGCGCAGGTCACCGTGCCTGAACCAGCGGGACAGGCCCACCCATTCATGTTGACCGCAGACGTTGTGAGCCCTCTTGGAATAGTCAGCGTGTCGACGATGCCCGAAGCGAAGCCATCAATAGTCGAGTGGCTGACCTCAAAGTCAACCGACTTTCCCTCAGTGACCATCGATGAGGTCACTGCGCGCAGGTGGACAGCCAACTTCCCAGGAGGCCGAGGGCCTACAACAAGCTGTGCACTTTGCGTCGTTTTCGCAACAACGCCATTCATCGCCTCCAAGATCGACACAGTCCAGGGCACGGTGGTCGTCGTGGAGTCTGTCTTAGCCCGACCCTGCACCAGCGTGAAGGAAACGACGAGCGGAGGAGCGTCTTTGCCCACGGCCAAGGTGGGTTCATCAAGCGAACAAGTTGGTGCTTCGAGCGGAGCGCCAGAGCACGTCCAACCGGCTGAGGTTGATGACCAAGAGACAAAACGCTTGGCGGGTAGCAAGTTCTTGAGGGTGACCGCTGGCACGGCGCCTTCGCTCGTGTGGTAGCTCGTTGCGTCGATGAAGCCAGGATTTGTGACTTGATAGGCAATTTGTGTTGTTTGCCCCAGGTGGACTTGGTTCGGCCCAGTGACACTCAGCGAGAGGCCGACTTCTGGTGGGGCAACATTCACAAGGGCCTTGGTTGTTGCCTCTGCCGCACCGGCGATCTGCGCAGTGGCAACAATTCTTGAGTTACTTCCGAGGTGCGCTCTGTCGAGGCTTAGTCGAACTGCGGCAATCGTTTGGGTGTAAGGATTGAGCACCTGAGGACGGCCACGAGGACCTTGGAGTTCACAGCGCGTCGACGTACCCTTCAACGAACCACAACTCCAAGTCCCGCTGACTGTATTACCTGAACCTGGAATAATTGACTGCACGCTGACGATAGTGGTGTTCGCCGGAACCGACAAGGTGAGTCGCGGTGCCTGCGTGGCGGCGCTGGGATCCGCCCCCGAGTTGGCAACACGTACCAGCACGTAGTTCGGCGTCTTTGTATTCAACGATACCGAGTGAGTAACTCTTCCGTGGAGGTCAAGAAAGTCCACCGTCGATTGTGGACCAATGCGCGCAGCCCTAACCCCACTGCTGGTGAATACGATGCCGCTGGAGAAACTGACCACAAAAACTGCCAGCGCAACAGTCGCGCGAAGGGCACGACGGAGCCAATAATGCTTTCGCTCTCCTGGGACTAGAGACCTCATAACCAGGGTTGCCTTCGTGCTCCGCACGACCAAGGACGAGTGGCAATTTCCTCCGCCATCGCTGCTTGCTGCCCAATAAACATCGTGGATTCATTTCCTTTGCCACCTAAGATGGCAAAACCCTAGCATGGTCGGGGTTAAGTTACACATCGGGCCAAGCTTTGGTCAGAGGACAACCAACGCAGGGGGGGTATGTCAACAAAACCGGCGCCGAGGCGGTCTCGCCTCTCTGCGGAGCAAGCATCAAAAGCCCTAGTCGAAGCCGTCATTAGCCACGTTGACAATGGTTCCCTCTCCGAGATCACCTCGAGAGGCTTAGCAGAAGAGACTGGCCTGGACCCCAAGGCGATTTTTCGTAATTTTGGAGATTTGGAAGGCCTCTACATTGCTGCGTTGAGGGAGCTCGAGAATCAGCTGATGGAAGAAGAGCCCCTAGATTCCCTCGCACCAGGTCGGGCGATTACTCGATTCTGGCGCTATCACTCCTGGCTCGTCGTAACGGGTGTTGGTCGTGAGAAGTTAGTCGCTGACGAAAATTTTGTAGAAAATTTCCGCCTCAAAGCAGATCGACGCATTGGCTACAGTCCCAATCTCGGACCGCGCGCGCGTCAGGCAATCTTCACCTTGGCGAGTGCGCTCATCCAAGCGCAAGTCGAATTTCTGCCCTCGCAACCGAACGTTTTCCCCCAGGCGTCTATGAACGATGTAGCGGAGTTGATGCAAGCAATCATTGATCGCATGCCGACGTTTTCTCAAGAACTCGGCTGGGATTGACCACTTCTTGTTTCGATAGTGAATACTTGGTCAGTCTCCACCCAAGCCTCTCCTGCCTCGCTCCTAAGGGCTTTCTGAGGCGATTTGTGGCGTTCTAAAGCGTCGGCGAGGGATTGGCCGAATGTCAGCGTGCGAACCGATTTGGCGGTCTTTGGAGGCGAGAAAGTCGGTGCGCCTTTTACGGCACCATCATTGCGTGACCCCCGCAACTCAATCAATGAGCGTCGGATAATCAGGGTGCGAGCCGTGAAGTCAATATCACTCCACTGCAATCCCATTATTTCGCCCAGTCGTGCGCCCGTCAGTATGGCGAGATGAACAAATAAGTCCATTTCGCTATCAACAGCAACCTCCATTGCCTTCTTGCACTCGTCTAGCGACCACGGTTGCTGGCAGAGCGTTCGGTCGCCCTCCTGTCTGCGCATTGGTTTGGTTCGCCTGATGGGGTTGTCGCTGACTAGCTGATGGTTCAAGGCTGCACTAAAGACACGGCTCATTGCGGCTCTCAGTTGGTTGACTTGTGATGCAGAGCGTGTCTTGCGGAGTTCTAAGAAAAACACCGAAAGTTCGGTTGATTTGATGTCCGTTAGATCCATCTCACCAAAACGAGGGAACGCCAACTGTTCTAGGAGGTAGAGATACCCCCGTCTAGTTACTTCTCGTATCTCTTGTCGTGCCTCTCCGTCCAAATGCTGCTCGGCAAAGGCACGGAAGGTGATATTTATCGGTGCTTGACTGCTCGGAACTCGGAACTCCTCTCGTTCTTGTAAGAGTTGGCGACGAACTCGCTCAGCGTCACGGCGGTTTAGTGCCGTTCGTTTGCGATAGGCGGTGGAGCCGCTCTGTGTGCGCCCAATAGGTATCTTGGCGAACCAACTGCCCTTCGCTTTGTCGTAATAGACGGAGCCTTCACCTGAGGCGTTCAGAGCGACACCGATTTGCACGAAAAAAGGGTGAAGCGTTCCCCTAGGGCGTTCCCCGAGAACCCACGAAGCAATGTCTTGCGGGCGAAAGCCCTAGCAAACACTGCGTAGTGAAGCACCGAAGGTGCGCCCCGGCCTGCTGAGTGTAAATCAGCTGCTCTAACCAACTGAGCTAAGCGCCCGAAGTGTCCATCCTAGAGGCTGGGGGCCGCGAAGAATTCTGTGAGCAGTTCCTGCGTTGCCGCGAACACGGGGTGGCGCTCTTCCATCACGTCAGTGATCAATTCCTCGCCGTGGTAGTCACCCGCCACCGCGCCCGCTTCGTGACAAATCAAAAGTCCCGCGAGGTAGTCCCAGGGATGCAGCGACGATTGCTGCGCCACCGAATAGGCGTCCAGTGAGCCGTCGGCCACCAAGCAACATTCCAAACTCGCCGCACCCATGGCGCGCACCTGCGCCCAGCCGAGATGATGTTGGGCGAGACCCGAAAAACTAACGATCGCCTCTTCCATCACGGTCGTCTTTCGCGCCGCGATGGGCACGCCATCGCGAAATGCGCCTCCGCCCCGCGTAGCGCTGTACCGCGTACCGGTCGCGAGGTTGGCTACCAGTCCCGCGACCAACTCACCCCCGCGTAATACGGCCAAACTGCAGGCGTAAAAAGGAATACCACGGTCACAGTTCGTTGAGCCGTCAATGGGATCCATGACTACCGTGAACTCACCGTCGCCGGTGACTCCCGACTCTTCGCTCACCACGCGGTAACCCGCGGCGTGAAAGATACTCAGCCCCGCGGCGTCGGCGGCGAGGTCGAGGTGATATTGGGTGGGCCTTTGTCCGGAATAGCCCCGGCCGCGGTGCTCCACAATGGCGAGTGAAATCTCGTCCACGCAGGTATGCAGGAGGGGGAGGATGTCGGCGTAGTTCACGTTTCTACCGTATCGGCAAAAGGCACTATCCTCGCAAGGTAATGGCAGCTATTGACGTCGCCGGTTTTGTCGCCGATCTAAAAGACCACGCTGTCGACCACGGCTTTCACGTGCACGACGAGCGACACTTTGTCGAGACCTATTCCCTCCGTCAGGCATGGGAAGTGGACCTACATCCCGAAGAGGGCTGTGGTGGGCCCATTGACCTTCATCTTTCCTTGGACGTAGACCCACGCGCCTTACTGGCTTTCGAAGACGCCCTCCTCACCCTCGCTGACGACCAGGATCCACCCGACGAGTTTCATTTTCCCTTAGTCCTGACCTGGTCGTTACCGCCCTTCCCGCAGGGCCCCGATTTGTTGACGTTGGCCATCGACCTCGCCCCCGTTGGTGGGGTCGAGCTACCACTCGAAGTCACCGCCACCGATACCTTCGCCTCGGCCACCGACTCGGCAGAACGGCGTATTTCCATTGTGGCGCGCCACCCTATTTCTCTCGCCCGGGTCGCCAAAGGCGAAGACCCGCTGTGTGGACTCTTCGACAAGGGCAAGCAGATCAGTGAATTTCTTCTGCAGGCATCGGAGTCCTGGCTGTCGTAGAAGTATGTGCGTTGGGCTGTGCGCCTCGCGATGCGTGGGGGCATCAACGATGCCCCCATGGAAAATAACTTTGACATCTTGCAACGACTGCGCAGCGAATGGAGTTACACCGGCGTCTCGCAGAGATCCACACGGCACTACGAGTACTTTGCCGCGCAACACGACACCCTCGCATTGAGTGGATGCAGCAACTTTGCGGACGTCGTGCGTGCGCTCGAACCACGAGGCGGTCGCAGCGTGGAGCAGCGTGCGCACATCATCACGGCCCTTCTCGCTGACGCCCGTGAGCCCTTCATCGCCCGGACCTTGTTACAAACCATGTTGCCCGGCGTGGTCAGCGTCTGTCGACAACTCCGCTTCGGCGAGGGTATCGTCAGCGAGAGCGGCGAGGCCATGGGGATCTGTGTCGCCTTGCTAAGTGAACTGATCTACGACTGGGCGGGCCAGCAACGCATCTACGCCGCTCCCGATCTGCTCTCGGCTTTGCGCGGCCGATTCCGTCGATGGTTGCTCAAGGAAAAACAACACCACCACTACGGCGACCTGGACGGCGTGGCGAAGAACTTTGCCGCCACCGAGAATTCGGAGTTATTGACCCGCCTCGAAAATTTCCGCACGACGGAGCAGGCCCGTATGGCTTCCTTGGTGTATCGACGAGTCTTTGAGGGTTGTTCCCTTCAAGAATTGGCACTCGCAGAACAGTGCAGCGCCCAGAGTTTGAATCGAGAGTTGCGATGGTTCACCACCCACTATCTCTTGTAGGTGACGACGAATATGACCCGACGAGACAGGAGCGACGTGGCTCGGTACTCTCGGCAAGTAATGGTTCGACGCGTCACCCCGAGTCACATCGCGACACTGGCGATTCCGATATTGCTGGTGCTCGCCCTGCACGGCTCGACGGTCGTGACGCTTCCGGGACACACCATCATCCAGACAATTCGACACACGGTGATTCAACACGAGTGGCTACCCTCCCCCAGCAGCGTCGCGTCGCCCGCCGCGAGTTCCACGAGCGTGACCGTCGCGAGCGGGGCCGTTCACCCCAGCGTGGTCTCATCTGGCGTCGAGCCGGTCACATCGGGAACGCTCGATCCCCTCTTTTCCCAAAGTCTGATTCCCCTCACCGCCAGCAGCCGTTGGAAACTACTGAGCGATATTCCCCTCAACGAAAATCTCGACTGCGCCGGCACCATCATCAGGGTCGCCGATACGTGGACGGTACCGAGCGCCACTTCGTGCACGCTCAGCCTGAGCCTCATCGATCAGGCCAACTCGAGTGCGAACTACCAATTGGTGCAGCTGTCGTGAATCGAGTCGTACGTTTCTTGTCCGCACTGTCGATCACCAGTTTTCTGGTGGTGGTTCCCTTTCGCGGACCGGAGCTGTGGCGCAACAGCCAGCACGGTCACTCCCCCTCCGCGCTCGTTCACCTGGCCCTGCTGTGTGCCGCCGTGTTATGGACGGCCCTCATCGTGACGATTGCCTACGAAGTTCTCTTTCAATGGCGCACCGGTCGCTCCCACGAGTTGGGGGGCATCGCCGCGGTCGCCAGCGCCATTTTGACCGTCCTCGTTCTGTGGGGTGGCCCCAGCGGCGCGGCCAACCCTCCCACGTCGGTAACACACAGCGCCGTGGTGCTCTCGCACCCTTTACACCACAGTTTCCGCGAGCAGCTCCGATCGGATATCACACCACCCGGGCATCACGGACTTTTCAGCATTTTTCTTCTGGGACGTCGAGGCACCAACACGGGGCGGCCAAAAGTGCATCTCCTGCGTTCGTATCCGGAGGTGGATAATCTCACGCGCGATTTTGTCCCCGCCCTCCGCCGACGCAGCGTGGAGATGACTGCCTATCTCAGTGTGCACGCGGGCGAAGCCGTGACCGGGGATCGACTACGCAGCCGCGTTCTGAATGACGGCGAGAGTGACGTCGACGCCAGTGTTCGCACCTTGGCGAATACGGCCACCTCCGTACGACGTGCCCTGGGCTCCTCGCACGGTCGTCCCCGACTGCGGCGCGTCGGATCCCAAGGTCTCTACTACCTCGATGACGTCGATTCGGACGTCGCCGAATTTTTCAATCATGTTGGTCGCGCCAAGGCTCACGCCGGTGACGAGGCGTCACTACGTGAAGCCCTCGCACTCATTCACTCCGAGGTCCTCGCCGCCACCCTGCGGGGCTTCGAATGGTTCGTCCACGAGGGGCATCTCGCCAAGGTGCAGCGCTTCGCCGAATGGGCGGCTTTAGAACTGCACGACTTGGCCATGGGCCGTGGCGATTGCGACGAAGCCGCGTGGGCTCTCGGCCAAGGTTTGCTCGCCGATCCCTATAGCGAGCCGCTGCGACAGGCCGCGGCGGCCGTTCCGCGCTTAAGCGAGCTTCGAGGCGATCGCTCCCGCGGATCGCAAGACCAGACCGTCGGCGCCGGACGTCCCGAAGCGGTGCGCGGGGCGCTCGCGCGCTTCACGAATCAAGTCCCCGAGTAACTGGGCGAAGGCCAGTGGTGGTTCAACGAACAAGTGCTTCGACAGCGAACCGGGAATGGTGTTGATCTCGTTGATGTAGATCTCGTGGTCGTTCACCAGAAAGTCGATGCGCGCCACCCCACGAACACTGGCCAGGTCGCCGATGCGGTGGGCGTAGCTGCGAATTTCTTCGGCTTGGGTGCCGGGAAGAATTGCGGGAATTTCGCGAGGGGCCGAAACCATGCCTTCACCACCGACGTATTTATCGCGATAGTCCAAAATCTCCGTGGTGGCGCTGCGACGAATCGGACGTTCGATAGCGGAGAGTTGAATTTCCGGGTAGCTCCGCAGAGCTACTTGAATGTCCACCAAGTCGGGACGATAGGGCTCGAGCACGCAGCCGCGCGCCAGATGCACATTGGTGGTGAGCCGAGCTTTCGCCGTGTCGAGGTCGCTCACCACGTCAATGCCAATAGATGATCCGCCGAAGCGGGGCTTCAAAATGTACGGGCCAGAAAAAGGCAGGCTGGTGGTAGCGGAAGTGAGGAGAATGCGCGGCAAGGAGGGGAGACCGGCGCTGGCGACCACGGCGGCGAAGGCCCACTTGTCCATGCCGAGAGAGGCGCCCGCGACGCACGGTCCGGTGTAGGGAATCTCGCAGATATCTAAGACGCCTTGGAGCGAGCCGTCTTCCCCGGGTCCACCGTGCGTAGCCATCACCACGGCGTCCAGCGCGAGCGGCTTATCTTTTCCGAATCGCCCCGCCACTTCTACGAAGCCGCGCGTCTCTCCGAGGCGCAACTCCAGCACGGTGCTCCCCTGGGGAACCCCGTTCACAAAGGCTTCCGCTTCCACGGCATTGTCGACCCGGACGAAGTTTCCGTCCTTGGTCCAATAGATGGCCGCCACGTCATTGTGGTGACGAGCCAATTCGTGCACGACCAGCATGCCCGTCAAAATCGAGATGTCGTGTTCCGGCGAAGGACCGCCAAAGAGAACTCCCAGTGTCACGCAAACCCCAATGAGCTAGATGTCGTGCTCTAAGGGTAGTGGTCGGGCAGGTCGTTGAGGTACAACACGGCGTCGCGACCGGTGAGTTCGTGGCGCACCCATTCCACCGCCCGCGGGCGGGTGGCGAAGAAACGCGCCGAGGGACCGAAGCCCGATCGCAGCGCGGAGGCGTTGGTTCTTTGCACGATAACCAATTCGCAGCCCTTGGTGAACACTTCGTGGGCAAAGAATTCGTTCGCCGGATACTGCATGCTGCCCATCTCCACGATGCCGGGCGTCACCACTACCCGTCGTCCCGTGACCGGTAGCCGGACAAGAGTTTCCAGCGCGCTCATGGAACTTTGGGGATTGGCATTGAAGGTGTCATCAATGACGGTGACTCCCGAGGGCGCGACCGACACGGTGGATCGGTTATCCACTACGCGCAAGCTCGCGATGCGACCCACTATGTCGTCCATAGTGGCGCCGAGTTCGCGCGCAGCCGCGATGGCGCAGGCCAGATTCGTCTCTCGTATGCCACTGACCGCGGGGACCACCGCCACTTCGCGACCTTCGATAAGAAGGCGCCAGGTGTGCGCGTCACGAATCACGCGCACGTCCGCGGCGTTTCGACTTCCCGCGGTGAGAAATTTCTTTCCCGAAATACGCATGGGCCACTGCGCCAACAAGTCGTCATCCACGTTGACGATCACCGTGTGGGCCTGCTCGGCGATTTCCATCTTGGCTTTCTCGATCACGTGGAGGTGCTTCATACGTTCGAGGTGTACGGGCCCAATGGCCGTAATGACCGCGATGCTCGGGGGGCACCACGAACAGAGATCGGCGATCTCCCCCGGTCCGTAGGTACCCATTTCGGCGATGAACACGCGGCTATCCCCACCGAGCAATTCGTTGATTGAACGCGAGAGTCCCGCACGATTATTGAAACTCTTCGGGGTGGCTACCGCGCCAAAGTTCGGTCCCAAAAGATCGGCGAGATGATTTTTGGTAGAGGTTTTCCCGAAGGAACCAGTCACGCCCACGATGATCGGATGCACGGCCTGCAGTTTTTTCTCGGCCGCGGCCACGAATCTCATGGCCTGACGTGTTTCGTAGGGTTCGCAGAGCCACAGTCCCGCTTCGACGGTCCACGGCGCAAGGAAAACCACCAGACAGGCCGTGGGCCAATACACCAGGAGACACAGTGATAACAACGCGCTATTGAGCACCACCACCACCAGAGCCAAGGTGGTGAGGCGACGTGTCCAATGCAGAGGGCTGGTGCGGCCACGAATTCCCAAGCCAAAGGGAAAGGTCCACGCAAACACGGCCGAAGCCATCACGGCGGACAGGGGCGAAAGGGCGATGCCCACGGCGCACACCGTGAGGGCTGCGAACTCAAAGTGAGGAATTCGACCCACGCTCGGACCGAGCCGCCAGTGACCCTGGCGCGACCACCGTCGATAAAAGCGCGTGATCGAGCCGGCGATGTAGTGCTCGCGCTGGGCGACGCGGAGCCAACGGAGAGACTGGGTGGCGATTCCGCCCAACGACACGACGACGAGGGCGACGGTGAGGAAATTCATCGTGGATTCACCATGCTCCGCACCGCCGCGGCGAGAGCTGCCGGGGCCTCGGTGGGCAGGAGGTGCCCAACGCCCTCGAGTACCACCAGCGAACTCTTCGTGAGGAGGGCTCCTGCTCGCTCAGCAATCTCGACGGGGACCGCCGCATCCGTGGCACCCCAGAGAAGTGTGGTGGGCACGTGCACCCGGACCAGCAGGTCCTCGTACGACTCGTTCACGCTGAGGACGAGGACCTCGCGCATGCGGCCGTGGGCGGCGAGATAGTCACGCGAGCCATATCGCTGACGGGCGCGCTCAAGAACAGACTCCGGAATCAGTCGCCACCCGCGAAGCCGGCGCAGACTGCGGTACGGCCAGGGCGAGGAACTCGCCGTCGTGGATCGCAGAAGTGGCACGCCGGTCAGCACGAGCCCGGCGACACGTGCGGGATGGCGAGCCGCCAAACTCACCGCAACGCGACCACCAAAGGAGTGCCCCACCACAATGAGTGGGCCATCCGTGAGGTCCTTCCAGGCGTGGTCCACGAGATCGGCGTAGAGATCCGCACCCCCCGCAATCGAAGGTTCCGGGGACGAGCCGAAGCCGGGTAGGTCCAGGGTCACGCTGGCGATGCCCTCGTGGGCCAGGGATTCGGCCGCCACGCGAAAATCGCTTCCCTGGCGACCCCAGCCGTGAAGGAAAAGTACTCGGGGTGCGGAATCTCCGTAGACGTCGCCAAAAAGACGACCGTTATCAAAGGCCCGCAGCACGGTTCTTAGGTTAGTGAGCACGGGACGTTTCTTTGGGCCACGTGGCACCCGCCTTGTAGCGTGGCGTGGTTATGGACAGTCCCACCTTCGCCGACACCCAGCTCCAGGGCCTCACCCCCGAGCAGCGCGAAGCCGTCAACTCTCCCTCGCGTCGCCTCCTGGTGCAGGCCAGTGCCGGTTCCGGCAAGACCCACGTTCTCACCTTGCGTATTCAGCGCCGTGTGGCGGAGGGAGAGATTGAATCCGAACACGTGTTGGCGATGACTTTCACCCGCAAAGCCGGCGACGAACTTCGTCAGCGTTTGTACAAGGCCGGAATCCGCGACGTTGAGGCGGGGACTTTTCACCGCGCGGCGCTGAAAATTGTGACGCAATTTCGCGAAGACAATCACCTGGCACCTTTCACCATCGAATCCCACCGGCGACGTCTCGTTCTCGTCCTAGTGGCGCAACTCAACGAGACCGAAGCCACCCGCATCGAAGAATGGCAAATACCTCGACTCGAACAAGAGCTCGCCTGGTCGCTCTCGCAGGGGCTGACCGGCGTCACCTACGGCGGAGCAGTGCGCTCGACGCGACGTGACACGCCCCTCCCCGCGCGAGCTTTTTCAGATTTTCTCGATCGCTACGTCGGTCTCTGCCGGAGCCGCTCGGTACTGGACTTCGACCTCCTCCTCATCGAGGCGACCAATTTGTTGCGTGACCATCCCGCAGTGCTGGCAGCTTTTCGACACCGGCACCGCGCCCTCTTCGTCGACGAAGCCCAGGACATGAACCCCTTGCAATTTAAGTTGTTGCAGCAAATGGCCGGTGACGATCCCGACTTGTTCTGCGTGGGTGACAAGAACCAATCCATTTACGGTTTCAACGGAGCGAGCCCCTCCCTGCTCGAAGAGATCCCCCGCACCTGGGATCACGTCACGATGCTGGACCTCACGCGAAATCACCGCTCCACCGCCTTAATCATCACCGTGGCCAACACCTTGCTCGAAGAGGGTGCCGTCGGGATTACCCCCGCGCGCGAGGAGGGCGAAATGCCCTTGGTACGCGCCTACGACACCGACGAGGAAGAGGCAACGCACGTAGCGAACTGGCTGCGAAGTCGCTTTCAACCCGGCTCACCTTGGAAGTCCATGGCCGTGTTAGCCCGCACCAACGCGCAACTGACGGCCATCGAAACGGCCTTGACCGCCGCCGCTATTCCCGTCGAGCGACGCGGGGCGGAACATTCCCCGGCGTCGGACATCATCGGCGAGTCCCCCGCCCGCTGGACACAACCCGATGTCCCCAACGCGGTCGCGCTCGCTACCATTCACCGTGCCAAAGGTTTGGAATGGCAACACGTGGCCGTTGTGGGTTGGGCCGACGGCGTCCTTCCCAGTTTCCAAGCGCACGCGGCATCGCAGCTCGCCGAAGAGCAGCGACTGGCCTACGTCGCACTGACCCGGGCGGAGACCACCTTGCTGTTGACCTGGAGCCGCGGCACGCAGGACCCGCGACGGCCACCACGCACAGCCTCGCGATTCTTAGGCCCCATCCTCGCTGCAATCGCGGCCGAATCGGCTCGACTCTCCCCTCTCCCCGCAGAACAAGTCAGTGAGCGCATTGCCTCCATGAAGGCCAAGTTGCGCGCCGCCCTCGACGCGCACGAGAACGAGGCGTAGAAAGAGCACAAATCGAAGAGTGGCGTGACCAGTAACGTCTGTTCATGACTGAACTTTCCGCCCCCCTGTTGTTTTCCCACGGCAGTTCGCTCGCCCACCGCATCACCCTGGCACCACTCACCAATCAACAAAGCCACCCCGACGGGACCTTGAGCGACGAGGAATACACGTGGTTGACCATGCGCGCCGCGGGTGGCTTCGCGCTCACCATGACCTGTGCCAGCCACGTTCAAGCCATCGGCCAAGGTTTTGCTGGTCAGCTGGGCTGTTTCAGTGACGACCACCTCCCCGGCCTCACGCGATTGGCCAGCGGCATCACGGCCCACGGATCCATGGCGGTGGTGCAGTTGCACCACGCCGGGCGTCGCAGTCCGCGCGAGATTATCGGCACCGATCCCGTCGGACCCGGTGTGGACGAGGCCACGGGAACCCGAGAGCTCACCACGGAAGAAGTAGAAACGCTCACGGCGGACTTCATCAACGCAGCGGTTCGCTGCGAACGCGCCGGATTTGCTGGCGTGCAAATCCACGGAGCGCACGATTACATCATCTGCGAGTTTCTCAATCGCTCGTACAACCAGCGCAGTGATCGCTACGGCGGTTCGGTGGAAAACCGCGCTCGCCTTTTGTTGGACGTCGTGACGGGTATTCGTCACGCCACCCGCGCCGACTTCAACGTGTCGGTGCGTTTGTCCCCTGAACGCTTCGGGCTCCACACCGCCGACATCATCGCGACCTATTCCCTGCTCGTGGCCACGGGCATGGTCGATTTTATTGACATCTCCCTGTGGGACTCCTTCAAGGAAGCGGCCGACGAGGAATTTGCTGGACGCCAGCTCATGGAGCTGTTCGCGGAAATTCCTCGCGGTGATACGCGACTGTGCGTCGCCGGAAAAATCTATTCCGCCGCGGACGCACAGCGCTGCCTCGACCTCGGCGCGGACCTCGTGGCCATCGGGCGCGCTGCGGTGACCAACCACGACTTTGCGCGCTGCGCCGGTGGTGATGCGAACTTCGT
>Ga0304728_1001465_pt1 | contig 16631 bp, 15 predicted proteins | sample C_130625_MF_Meta_FD_190476 | JGI IMG/M metagenome (GOLD analysis project Ga0304728, IMG submission 190476) | Freshwater microbial communities from Lake Croche, Canada to study carbon cycling - C_130625_MF_MetaG (v2) (version 2) | ecosystem: Environmental > Aquatic > Freshwater > Lake | place... | reverse complement strand
GCATCAACCGTTTCAATATATTCCTGAATAATAGTAAACAACGACCGCGTATTTTTACTAACTCCGTCACTAAATGCTTCTTTCGTTCTCCATAAAATACAATCAGGCAATAATGGCTTTCCCTCAGCATTTAGATAATGGTCTTTGCTAAAAGCAGTTCTCAATAAATATTTCTCACACTGTCCCTCGTTTCCTGGATGAAACCGGAGTTTAATTGGAATCCCCAAATAAAATTGTACCCAGGCCCTATCTAAAAAAGGAGTGCGAGGTTCTAAACCATGGGAAGAAATACACTTGTCTGACCTCAATACATCAAACAAGTGAATATCCTTTAATAGTCTACGACATTCTTTATCAAATTCAACCGCATCGGGTGCTTTGTACATATAAAGATATCCTCCACATAACTCATCAGAACCGTCCCCATTGAATATAACTTTTGCGTCGCTCGTTTCTGATATATATTTTCCCAACAGATAATTTCCGATACTAGCACGAACTGTAGTAGTATCATAACTTTCTATTGCCTCAATTACTTCAGGAATCTCACTACAAAACTCTTCTTCTGTTAAAACAATTTCATGGTGGTTCGTTCCCAAATATTCCGCGACAATACGCGCGCATCGCAAGTCTTCTGAGCCTGAAAGACCAATACTATATGTCTCTAACGGTTTGTCTGTTATTTTCTTATTATATTCATTCACCAACGCGGTTATTAAACTACTATCAAGACCCCCCGATAGTAAACAGGCAACCGGACGCTCTGTTACTAAAACTCGCTTTTCAACCGCCTTTCCCAAATATAATTGGATATTTTCATACAAATTTTTATCCTCCGACAAACTATTGAATCCAAATGTATGATAAACGACATAGTCAGATTTAAGGCACCACTCAGAACAAGCTCTGTACGGAAGATAATACTCCGAGTAAGTTCCAGGTTTAAAATGCTCAATAACATTTTCCTCATTTGTAAATTCACATAACGATTTTAATTCAGACGCAAATGCTTTGAAAGAAATTGACAAATTTGACTTCAAAACATATAACGGGCGGACACCATACGGGTCTCTCGCAACATATAACTTGGATTCGTTTGCCATCTGCGAATCACATAGAATAAATGCGAAAACGCCATCTAACATCTGCAATGTCTGCTCCATACCATACTTTCTGTATAGATGAATAATAACCTCACAATCAGAATCGGTAGTTGGCTCCAATCCCATAATAGAATATAACTCTTTATAATTGTAAATTTCGCCATTACATATGAGAGATATGTTATTAATAATAATCGGCTGATTTGACTCTGAGTTTAAACCATTGATCGCTAGGCGATGAAAACCAAACATCACTTTATAATCAACATATCTTAGAATAGAATACTCTGGTCCTCTTCGCGCACCTTTTATAAATTGTTCTTTAATAAATTCTGTGGATGAATTTTTTATTATAACATCTTCATCATTTAATATTGCGAATATCCCACACATGGTTGGTTACTTTATATAACCCTATTATCTTTAACTCTTTATAACATAATAATAATAAAAGTCTTTACACCTTTTCTTATTTAAAACGCCGATTTTATACGACAAAAAAAATAAGAAAAAATATAAAGTCAATAGTAGGAATTTCACCTACGATGGTCTTACTTTTTCCACTTCTTTTTTACCAGAAGTGGTGAAAGACGAAATTTGAAATACTGGTGGTCTAAATTGCTTCTCCACCCAGCATCTCGTTATGTGCCGGATATTCACGGCGGAATTCACATCTCGGGTTCTAAATACGGTATGTTTGTTTTCGCAACTCACGCAGTTAGAACACATCAAAAGACGGAATACTTCTTTGTTTTCTTTGTTCTTGTAATAAGACAGATTGTTATGACACCCACAACATTTCTTACTCGTATTACATTCATTGATGGTAATCGTATCATACTTTTTATGAATTAGTTTTCTTAATCCTTTGTTTATGGTCGGCATAAAATGTTTCATTTGGGTGCTTCGTGACCAGTTACCGTAACCAATTAGTAAATTCTCTCCAAAAGTTTTCTTAATTTTATTCAGGAAGGTATCTATAGATTTTTTACCATAACTATAGGCACGAAATTTCATTTTCCGCCATACTTCCCGCTTGTAAAATTCGGTGGTTTCTTGATTGAGTTTGGTTTTCTCTACTAAATAAATTTTGTAATTATCTATGCGGACTGATTTGCTATTTTGTAACGACAGGTGAGTTTCTTTTTCTGTTATCCCATGTTTCTTTTTTTCCACCAACAAAATGCGTTGGTTACATTTTTGTTTGCTTTCTCGTTTTCGTTGTGGGGCGGTATATTGTAACTTTTTACCAGTTTCGTCTACCATATACACCAAATTTCGTTTTCCGGGGTCACAACCCACCATATTTCTTGGTTTCAATACATTCAATTGTTCTTGGGATAAATCTTCTATGTTATGAAATTCTTGGTCGGGCAAGGTAGGAACTTTGCTTCCCCATTTTTTGTCTTTCAAATCTTTGCGAATGAATAACAAACTACAGGAAATTCCATCGGTTTGTATCTGGTAATGAAATTGATAATGTGGGTTCTTGAATATTTTATGTTGTAAATTCAGCAAATTATCCCATACATCATGTTGGCTATCTTTGATATGTTTGAGTAATTCACTTTTTTTGATTTTATTTCCTTCTTTATCATTTTCAGGACAAAATAAGGAAACAATGGAAGCAGTATCCAACAAGATATGTTTGGGAACAATATTCGTGCGTAGTGGTAACGGTTGAAACAATTTTTGTTCTTGTTTTTCCAAGATGGAATTCATATACAACATTCCTGGTAAGTAAACAAAGGAACGAACTTTGACATCGTAATGAATATTTTTCTTGATATTGGTAGGTAATATGTGAGGTAAATGGGTAGTTTTCCAATCATCAAACATCGTATCCGTTTCTTCCATCAAACACAATTTGTGTTTGAAAGTATGTAATACGGCTTTATCTTCGGTAATTTCGTGGGTGGTTTTGTTAATAAATCGTAAGAAATGTTGTAAGAAATGTTCTTGTAAATTGTTAGACAGACAAGTATGAATTTGCGTGGCAACATACGGTAACAAAAAAGTAGTATTTTTCAAATCGGTTTTCTCGTGGTTCAATAAGGGTTGATATTCGGTATCATAAAATTCTTGTAAGGTTTCCAATAAGGTGGCATTGGCACTTTGTCTTCCACGATTGTCTCTCGTGCCTAATACTTTGATACAGTATAGTATAAATGTATCGTTGATTTCAGGTAAGGGTTCTTGATGATGGTAGCAGTGAAGCACATACAATCGTATCAACTGATAGGAATGAATGACTAAATCATTGATGTCAAACACCAAATCATTGAGAACGGGTTGTATAGTAGCACGGTCTCGCAAGATGGTTTTGAGTGGTATTTTGAAGGTTTTGTAAGCGGATTTATCATTGGAACGAAAAGAGGTGAAATTTTCTTTTTTCTTTTTCACCATTGTATACTATTACTAAAGATAAACTTTAAGTCATTTTTAACGAATAAACTTACTTATTCCTAAATGTTCCCATTTTCTTTTTCTTGTTGCTCTTTTCTTTTCAAATATGCTTTTTTATTGTATTCCTTTTTTTGCTCTATTGTGGGTATATATTTGTATTGGGTTGTTTCCTTATAATGTTTTACTTTTTGTATAACTTCTTCTTTGTGATTTTCATAATAAGTTTTACTGCGGGTAGGGGCAGTATATTTTTTTAAATGTTCTTTTAGTTTTACAATTTCATCTTCTAATGATGAAATTTTTTGTTTTAGTAATTCGTTTTCTGTATCCATTCTATGTAATATAATAATTAATCTTTATATTTTTGTATAAAAAATATAAAAAATCGGCGTTTTAAATGAGAAAATGTGTAATATGTTGTGACATATAATATTTTATAACATTATACGTGAAAATAATTAATTAACCGCTGGCGTTGAAATCCTTTTTCTCTCTTGATTGCCTTGATAAAAAGAAAAAAGGATTCTTAGTAATAATGCTGTTTTCAAATATAGACTATGAGTTTTTTTTACTTTTTAACACCGATAAATAAATTAAAACACGCCAAAGGGCGTATTAAAATCCTCATCGGCGTAAACACTTATTATGAATTATAATTTAAATACAATAAATATAATAAATATATAAATACATGAGTTTAGAAGAAATAGTTGATAATTCAAGAACAGATAAAAATACTACTCATTCTTATTTACCGCTCTATCAAAATTTATTGATATCTAAAAAGGAAACTGCTAAAAATGTATTAGAAGTAGGAATAGGAGATAATCAAGGAGTTACCAATGGAGGAAGTATAAAACTATGGCATGATTATTTTACAAACGCAAATGTTTATGCGTTAGATATTTGTCCTTTAGAAAAAGTTTGGGAAGGTATTAAAAATAATGAAAAGATTATATTACACACGTCGACTGACGCATATAATGATGATTATTTCATTTCTCAATTCCTAAATAAAAACATAAAGTTTGATTTTATGTTAGATGATGGACCTCATAGTTTAGAAAGTATGAAACAATTTATAAAATTATATTCGCAAATAATGACGGATGATGGCATATTAATAATTGAAGATGTTCAATCGTGGGATTGGATTGATATACTAAAAAATGAAGTTCCGGAAAACTTAAAAGAGTTTATCAAAATTTATGATTTAAGATCAAATAAAAATCGTTATGACGATATAGTTTTTACAATTGACAAATCAAATATATAGTTTAATTTACATTTTTTTACATTTTTTACATTTTATTATATTTTATTATAGTTGACAATTTCTATAATAAAATTGGAGTTCTAAAGGTGTAAAGGAAATGAAATTATTTTGATTAGTGTATTACGTGTATTACATAAAAAAAATAATATTATTCAAATATAATATGTCGTATAACTTTAGTGATAACCGGTGCGCTTCAGAATTAACAAATACAATAGACGATAGGTTATATGACAGATACCTTCCGTCGCAAATGTTGCAGCCATATTTGAGCGTCCGACCGGTTATGACAAAGTATTCCATTATGCCAATCGTTGATCCAAGAAAACACATTAATGTCGCAATGGAACAGATGCCGACATATAATGTGGAAAATGTTTTCAATCCAGGTAATACTCAATCACCGTGGTCAGGATTCGCATCTAATATTAATACAGAGTCGGAATTGCGAAATCAACTATTTTCTCTCAACAAGGATAGTAAAAATGTATATGTCCCAGGAAGTAAAAGCGATTTGTACAAATACACTTTTGTCACAAACAAAAGTGGTAATCAGTTTAATCCGCACACTGAACTCTTTAAAGAAGAAGTATTTGAACAATTTAATGCGAATCCAAACAATTTAGGGGGAAACATTTTTAATAATTGCACAAGACAACAAGTAAAAGAAATGACCGCCGATTCATCTTGCTCTAAAGTGAAAAAAAATCCATCTCCGACAATTCCAAATAACATTAAAAATAACATTAAAAAATAAACTATTCACAAAAATACTTAAAAACTTACTCGGCATTACTAACATGGAAAAGGTCAGCGTAATAATACCGACATATAACAGATTTAATTATTTATTAAACACAATTAAATCTGTCAAGGAACAAACATACAAAAATATTGAAATTATTGTAGTAAATGATTGTTCCACACAAAAGGAGTATTACGAATACGATTGGTCAGGGATAAATATTATACATTTAGAAAAAAATACTAGAGAAATTTTTGGATATCCCTGCGTTGGATACGTTATAAATAAAGGGATAGAAATTTTTACAGGAGATTATTTTTCCACATGTGACGATGATGATATATGGTTTCCAAATAAATTAGAACTACAATTAAAAGCAATGAGAGAAACAGGATGTAAAATGTCTTGTTCGGATGGATTATATGGTGAAGGGATGTACAATCCCGGAAAAAAATATCAAAAATATAATTCAGAAAAACATTACAACATACTGCAACAAATTTATAGAAGAAATGGAAGTTCTGCATTGGACCGAGGATTCCCTGGGATATGGGACTTTGATTTTTTAAAAATACATAATTGCATAATCGCGTGTAGTATTATAATACACAAGGATGTAATTAGAAAAATTGGTAAAAAACTGGAAATTAAAATGGGCGGAGAGATAATTAATGGAAGAGTTGTTCATATAGATTATGAATATTGGCTTCGGGCTGTTATGCATACAAACATTGTTTATGTTTCCGAGTCATGTGTATATTATGACGGCGGACACGGAGACGGAAAAAATTATTAACGTTTGACATAGGCGAATAAAATCATTAGATATATATATTATGTCTAATGATTTCCTAATAAATAAAAATTTAGAATATCTAATGAACAAAGAACAGTATTCAAGGTATGATTCCTCAACGAAAACGGCAAAAGCCAAGGATGTTAAATTCTATCGGAAACGAATTTATGATTTAACAAAGCAACTAATTCAAGACGAAGAACCTGATTCTTTATTTCCCGATATCAAAAAATCGTTTCATTTATATGTGAATAATTGTATTGACTATTTCAAAATTTTAGATAAAACTGACATTATTCAAGAAGATTATCAAACTCTTGACAATTCTACTAACGCAATGGTTCTAAATGTCGGAGAAAACAACATAGATAACATGGATAACATGGATAACATGGATAACATGGATAACATGGATAACATGGAAGAACAAGCTCTTTCAATGATGCGCTCTATAAAAATAAGAGAACCGACCTCTCTAGAAAAAATAGTCAAGCGGACTTCTACAAAACCTCCAGCAGTTATCATTTTACCTCAAAAAAAGGAGATAAATTTGAAAAATCCAGAGTTGAAAAATAAAGGGATTCGTAAAAAGAAAAATATTAACAATAACTATGAAGAAAAAAATAAACAGGAAAACAAGGAAAAATAACAGGAAAACTCGTAAAACCAAAAAAATCGCAAACACATTGACAAAGGATTCTTTACCGAGATGTAGCCCAAAATTAGAAAATAACGAATTTAGCTGTTTTGATAACGAAAGCCTCACAAAAATGAAAAATTTGTGGAACGCAAAACACCAAGACTCACAAATTATAACAAACGATCCGAAAGAAATATGGACACAGTTAAAGGGTAATTTAAGTAGTGTATGTAGTAAAGAATCCTGTTGGTTGAAACAACATTTTATAGATAATTCTAAAATAAGAAAAGAATTATCCGAATCGTTTGCACCTTTAGCTCCAAAAGAATGGAAAAAGAAACCGAATGAATGGTTGTCCTCAATAGATATACTCAATGTGATGAAACAATTTGAGAAAACATACAAATGTTTTGAGTTTATAGGTCCTTCACCCATTGATTACGATGCAAAATTAGTTTATGGAGAGACTGTTTGGCCGGAACTATCCGAGTTTGATTTGAAAAATCAATTAAAACGCGGAAAAACAAAAATCGGGGTAATATTCAATACCGATGATCATAATGGTGGTGGCGAACATTGGATAAGTTTGTTTATAAACATCAAAACGAAAGTAATTTTTTTCTTTGATTCTGCGGGAGATAAATGTCCTAAGCGAGTCAAGAAATTTATTAACAATGTGGTAAAACAAGGAACCTTCCTTGACCCCCAAATTCATTTTACATTTGATGAAAATCATCCAACTGAACACCAGATGAATGATACCGAATGTGGGGTATATTCGCTGTATTTTATCGTTCATATGCTTGAGGATAAACATAACGGCGATTATTTTAAAACGCATAGACTGTCGGATAAATACATGGAGCAATTTAGGCGTGTCTACTTTAATTATGATTTATAATTCGTCAAGAATAGAGTCTACGCTTTCTAGAGCACCTTCAACCCACCCCTGATTTGTACTTATCATCTCTCCGACAACAAACATATTTGGTTGCGGGCGTTGTGCGATTCTTATAAATTCTTTCCGGGTTTTATTGTAGAGTGGTTTATAGAAATGTGTTCCTATTTGCCAATAAAAATCAATTATTTCAGTCAATTCAAGTGAATTTGGCGGAATTCCTACCGATTTTTCAATCAGTCTACAAAAAAACGCGCGATTTTTTTCATTGTTTTCGGAATATTTTTCCAATTTCATTGCATCCGTGTTGTCACTATAAGCTATCATATACACACCGTTGTCTGGATTCATTGGAATTATTTTATGAATAGGTCCGGGAACAACCATGGTGACAGGAAGATATTCTTTCATAATAGGAATGGATGTTTTTGTAAACTTTCCATAGACACGAATAAAAGGTTGTCCAACTATTTGTTTATATATATTTAACCCGGGAAGTAATGTGCGAACAGTATCAACAGTGGTAGCTAATATTACTTTTTTCGCGAGACATTTTTTCCCCGTTTTTGTCATTAATTCAAAATAATCACCATGATCCTCAACGGAAACGACTTCTTGAGAACATTGTATGTTTTCTTTCTCAATTTTATCTACTAGTTTGTCCAATAAAACTCTCCAGCTAATAGAAAGTCCAGTCCATTTTGCGTAATTGTCGTCAAACCCGTAGTGGAATAATGTTCCCTCGGCGGATTCATTCTCATAATCGGTATAACCAGAGCAGGTAGTAAAATGTTTGTATTCGTCGGGTTGTAAAAACTCCGACGCATATTCCTTGAACGTTTTATGTTTATCTTTCTCGGAGTCATAGTTTGTTTTTAATTTCATAAAAACTTTTTTCAATTCGCACTTTTTTTGAATTGTTTTTGCGTAAACGGGTGTTACCGGAAATTCACCGAACTTTATTTTTAATTCGTTCAATAAGCGAATTAAAGAGGCGTCTTTATTTTTTCTCCCTATTCCCGCACCAATAGGAATATTAGTTTTTTTGAATATTTCAACCCCCATTCTTCCTCCCAGGTATTTTCTGGGGGATTTTTCTAAAACGAGAATTTTTACATGTTTTTTATGCGAAATTTTATAAGCGGCATATAATCCGGCTATACCTCCTCCTATAATGACATAATCAAACATATTATGTGACTATATAATATATATTTCATAAATAAAATGTATAAACATTAATTTTTATAGTAATATATTTGGGAATTAAAGATGTCTTTTGAATTTGGCAATAATGAAAATATAAACCTGCTGTGGGAGATTATTACAGATAGTGAGGAAAAGGTGGATAGAGGCGAATTTATCAAATTTATTAAAGAATTTAGTGAAAAACAAGACGGAAATCAAAATTTAGTAGAGATGAACAAGGAATTTTTGAGAATCTTTATGAATAAACAAAAAGAAGTAAGTTTCAACTTTTTGAAAAACAATTCAACTACTTACCAAGATATATCCATGGAGAGAAAAACCAAATTTGAAAAAGAATTGCAGGAAAAACAAAGTGAATTTTCAAGTATACATTCAAAACATGTTCCTGAAACACCCAATTTTAAGGATAAAATAGATACGCCGATAAGTGAAATGGAGAAATTAATCGCAGAAACATTAGCGCAAAGAAATTTTGAAATAGAACAAATACAAAAAACGGTTAATAAAGAATCCGCAGACACGAATTGGTTATCGGGAACACAAACTTCTATTAAAAAGAATGAAAACAATGAAGAAAATGTTGTGGTAAACGGAGTAAACGGAGTAAACGGGGTAAACGGAGTAAACGGGGTAAACGGGGTAAAGTACATTAAAATAGGCGAAGAAGTGGAAAAATCCGCGATTATAAAAGAAGAGCCGCCGACCTCTCACAAAAAAAAGATATCATGGGCAGACAATCTTGAACTCAAGGTGGAAGAAAATACTCAGACTCCCAGTTTTTTTTCAAAATTAAAAATGTCTTATATTTCTGGCGCATTAGAAACCAAAATAGATGATTTAATAAAAGAGCAAACTACGATAAAGGAAAAATTGGACGCAATAATTGATATATTGTCAAAAAATTGATAATAATATATTTCAACGTAATATAATAGAAATGAGACTTACAGTTTTTATCCCGGCTTTTTTCCTAACGAGGGTTGTTTGCTATAATCCGCCACCTAAAACAATTGACGGGATAAGGCAATACGAAAAATTTAATAACATTCTTTTAGAACGTGATTATTGGAATAACGGGGAAGTTGATTGGTGGGATGTTGTTCCCCATGACGAAGTTCCTATTAAAAACGAAATTACACAAGAAGAAATTCTTAATCACGGTCCGTCGTCTATATTATCTATGGCAACGGTGTCCGGTATAATAAAGGCACTTTATGTTGATAAATATAAAAAAGATGCATGGATGTCAGAAATTATATGGTGTCTTGATAACAATCATAATAAACCACTAACGCCGTTTAATTTGTTGCTTGTCGTCTATATTACATTAGTTGGTTTTGTATATAATATTAATAAATCCGAAGAAATAAAGGCGGTAATTCTTTGTGAAGAACGAGGAAATAATATAGAGTCTTATATGAAATTAAAAAAAACTGCCACGGCGGTAATTTTAGTTATGATGACGGTTTTCACAAGAAACGTTTATGCTGCTGAATAAAATCAGCATTGTTTACATATTTTTTTGATAAGTAATATGTAAATGAAACTATTAAACACTTTTTTGTTTATAACTTATATGAAATTTATGCAATTAATAAGGGCGAATAAACAAATAATTGTCTCAAATAAACTAAAAAATACATACTACACGCCCGATAAGTTTTTACAAGAACACAAATTTATTCAGGACAAAAAAATGATTTCTATTTCTCCTGGTGGGACAAAAGGATTTTATACATTAGGCATATGTTCGTATATAAAGGATAATGTTGATTTATCTAATTATATTTTTTCGGGTGCTTCTGCGGGAGCATGGAATTCGTTATTTATGACATTTAACAAAAACCATAAAAAACTTATTGATGTTATGGTGAATAATGAATTATATAAAAAGAAAACACATATCTTTGATATTGAGTGGGAAATGAAAAATCAATTATTAAACAAGTTTTTAACACGTGATTTTGATTTAGAGAGATTATTTATTGGTGTGACAACATTACAGCAAACATATATATACACGGACTTTGAAAATTTAGAAGACGCTATTAATTGTTGTATAGCCAGTTCTCACATTCCTTTTGTAACAGGTTCGTTGATAAATAAATACAAAAATGATTACACCTTTGATGGTGGATTTAGTAAATTTCCTTATTTAATGTGTAAGAAACCGGTTCTTCATATAACTCCCTATATGTGGAATGAAAATGAAAAAAATAATTTAAGTAGCTATTTATCGGTGACAGATTTTGATTCTAAAAACTTTTATGAAAGAGGGTATTCGGATACCTATAAATGCGGCAAGGATATTATTAAAAATCTTAAGAATTGATTTTGCGCGATTCATACATTTTTTCGCCTTTTCTTATTTCAAATGTTGATTTATTAGTTGTAATATATATAATAATGAAAACTTTGAGAAAAAACAGAAAACAAAACAAAACCATGAAAATTAAGGAAAAAGAAGAAGAAAAAACGGTGTTTGTATTTTATACTTTTTTTGATAAAGAAAACCCCGCATCATGGTCATATTCAAAATTCCCGAATGAATGGCACTGGATAGGTTCTGGACAAACGTCGGCTTTTGGTGAAAAAAAAATGACATACGAGAATGAAGAACAGTTTTCGGGTCCGAAAGAAACCCAACAAAAAATGATTACATATTTAACACGATTTTTCAATAAACTAAAACAGAAAAATTATGTGAAACTGTTTAAAATCAAAAAAACGTATATGCCATAATCGGATTTTGAAAGGTGTCGTTGAGAGAAAAACGAAAAATTGAAATGACCAAAACATCTTTGCCCAGTTGCAAAACAATCATGTTTGGATTTAGTTCTTCTCATAAATCGGATGGCGATAGTATGAAATTTGTTATTATTCGGACAACCGGGAAATATATAGACGTGTCAATTCGTAAGGATGCATCTCTTTTGAATTTATACGAAATGTGTTATTATGCAATTTGTCCGGATATGAAAAACACCGATTTTCAAGCAGGAAACCGCGCCTTTTCAAGAATGAACGAAAATCTGGTAATTCATGGTATTTTCGTTTCTGATGAAAAAATGGAAGATGTTTTATTAATTCCGGTTCATAAATTTATAACGATATCTGATTTCATGAAATGTAATCAGAAGTTTTTCAACAATAACAAAATGGTTTACAAAATTTTTGTAGTTGATAGTAAAACATTGCGCGAAGAGCGTGAGAAACGCGAACACCCTTTTTATAATAAAACAGCATCTACCATTTCATCAATAGGAAATTATATTTCCAACAAAATGTCAGAAGTTTACCGTTGTGCTGTTAAAAAATAATCACGCTCTTGATAAGATTAAATTACATAACAATTATCATAATATGACCAAGAGACGATATAAAGTGCAAAAAAGAATGCCACAATTGTGAAATCTGCGCATCTTTATCAAAACAATATTTGTCGTATATGTATCCGTAATGATATAAATATAAGGTTAAAAAAAATGTAGTTAGAATGAATGATGTCGCAAAGTATTTGAACAAGGTGTCTGTATTTTTTATTAATTTAGTAAATAATAAATATCCGCCATAAAATACTACGAAATAAATACTAAATTTATCTACAAGTTTTGTATAAAAATTTGATGTTGAGTGAACTATTAGCGACGTTATGACTAAAAGAAGGAAAAAGAAAGAATACAAATAATATTTGTAATGATACGCCAAAAAAGAGTTTATTAAAAACAGTAAACTAGAATAGAAAAAGTAATTTTTCATTCAGTGAATCGTTGTCTAGAATATAACAACATTATTTTAATGTTGTAAAATTCTGAATTATTGTCGTGAACTGTCGTTATAGCAAAAAATTGAAACATGTATCTCAAAGGAAATCAAGAACCATAAAACATGAGCGATACAGAGGGGTCTATTGCAGCGGTTATAGCAATATTTTTGGGAATATCATTGTATATCTTGACGGAGTATTATATTCATTATCGCGTTGAATCAAGATGCGAATTGTTTATGAAACATCTTGACAACATTAATAATAAATTTGTTGTCTTTAAAGAAGAGATGAAGTCGGAAAATATTAGTCGCATTAAGCGTGACGAAATTATTGATTTGCGACGTAAGTATGGTTCATTATTGAGTAAATTTTCCAAGATTTCATTCAATTGTGAGGTTTTTAAGCAGAAAATAAAGGAACTAGACGAGGAAATTGTATGTGTTGATGATATCAAAATGAAAATAGCCAATTTGATATCAGCATTATGGGGCGACCAGAAAGACATAAAAGATGAATTAAATAAAATACGATTATTAATAGAAAAAAAACAATCATAAAATTCTTAGACCTTCAACGCTGAGAATACTTGTTGTCCCTTTTCATTCTTGGTAATCGTCCCGATTAATGTCGGTTGTGCCCCCGCCACCTCCTGTGCGCGCAAGTAACTATCATAATCATATATATTTCCGGTGCGCTCATCCATTTTCCGGTAAATATATTTTTTTCCCTTTAATGTTACTTCTGTGCCTTTCCAAGTAATTTTTTCTTTATTGATTTCCGATACTTTATCGGGCTGGTCTTTTGTGATAGAGGGATTATAAGAAAATGCACCTGATTTAGGTTGTCCAAAATCTAAGCAGTGGAGTTGTTCTTTGTTTCCGCGCTTGGTATAAACCGCACAATCTATAGAAGCTTCTTTTACGGCGGTCATTATTTTATTTGTCAAATCATCTTTAATGTTGGATATTTCAAAAAGAGCTTCATCACTAGTAAAAGGTATTTTAATTTTGTCGGGTCTATCAGGATTCGTCTGATATTCCTTCTTGCTCAAATCCTTTTGCTTTAATTCAATAGATGCGTCGCTATTTTTTTGTTCTTCGGTGATGGTCATTAGATATACAAATACTTCAACCGTTTGTAATGCTTCGGGCAAGTCAGTATGACTGCATATTCTTCTGGCTCTACCGATTACTTGTTCTGTCCTCACGGGGTGCCAATAAGGCTCCATTATGTGGACATAGCGCGTATTTCTTAAATTAATTCCTTCCGACCCCGACGCGGTAATCATAAATACTTTGATGATTTCTCCCATATTGTTGTTATTGGAGATTTCTTTCAGCTGTGTTGAGAGAGAGGTGGGAAGTTCATTCCAGCTACTGTTGAATATTTTTCTCAGGGTTTCTTTCTCTTCGGTTGTCTCAGTTCCTGTGTACAAAGCATAAGTTGGTTTTCCCAAATTTTCTTCGCTTATGTCTATTTCAAATTCCCCGGTGGCACCCTTTTTTATTTTAAACCGTGTGAACCCGTTATAATCCAAGACATTTGTAAACATTCCGATTCCCTCCAATGTGCGAAATTGGCTATAAACCAGGTGAAGTCCGCGATGTTCCTCGTCTTGAATATTTTCCAACATGTTCAAATACTTGGGACTATATTTAGCGAGTCCTCCTTTACTAAGATATTCGTCTCCTCTATCAACAACATATTTAATCGCGTCTTGAATGCGTTGTTCATACGTGGAATCACCCAATTTGTCAATAACGGCATCACCCTCTATAACACCATCCCCTTCATCTTCGGCGTCCAAATCCTTGACGCTTTGTTTTCCGGTTTCTTTTAATGCGTCGGCATACAAGGTTTCCATGTTATTGTCGTCACCCTGTTCTTCCACAGAAGCTTCTGTCTCTTCTCTCGGTAAAGGTCTTCCAGGAGGTTTAGGCATAACAAAATTACAGTATAACCTGGAAAAAATACGGTAAGTAGAGCTGGGCTCTTTGAAAATGCCGTTTTCATCCACAGACCCCTTTTTCGTTTTACTGGATTTTTCCTGTTTTCTCTCTTGTTTTCTAGCTTCTTCATAAATAGTAAACTGATAGTCGCTCATGGGTATTTTTATAATGTGATAATCGGACGCCTTTTCGTAACGCGGAAGTAACTTTTCTTGCACGCTTTTAAAATAAGAGGTTAATCCCATAATGCGTCGTTTGAACATTTCTTCGTTTTTCAAATTTCCGGTCCCGGTTTCAATAAAGCGGTTCATGAAATCGTCAAATTTATCCGGAAGGGCTTTATACATTCGTATGGTTATTCCTGATGTAACTACTTCAATATCACTTGCTTTTAATAAACGAACAATATTATGTTCAAATGCGGAATCACTTACTTGTCCCCTCTTTATTTTCAATTGTTCTGGTTCGCGTGATTCGCGTGGTTCGTTCGTCACACCCGCGTATTTTTTCTCTCCATTCTCTCTAGTAAACTCATTCTCAAACCCGAACGGATTCCTAGTGACGGTTAGTTTTTTACTAGATGCAGAATATTCTATGTAATCAATATTGCGTTCTCTCGAGAAAATTCCCGACAAAATCTCTTGATTTACGGTTTTTGATGTTTTGATGTCTAGTGGGAATTCCCAGGTTTTTATATACCCGCGCAAAATATTGTAAAGAATGCCAATCTCATTAGGATAGTTGATAATGGGTGTTCCAGTCAATAAAACGATGCGTGTGTTCTGAGAAGACATTAACATTTCGTATAATATGAGAGAAAGAGATGTGGAGACGCGTTCCTTCTCTCCTGTTTTTGGGTCAGTGGGGATTTCTTTTTCTTTTCCGATTTTATTCACAATGCGACTAATAAAATTATGTGCTTCATCAATAATCACCACCGCATCATCAAATATGTTTGTTTCAAAATTATTTGTCATTTCTTTTAACTTAGAACGGCGGAGACCATTATAGTGAATAAATTTATACTTTGATTCTATCATTTCATTAATCTGTTCATCAAGGCTTATTTTTTCACTCGGCTTCATGTTTTCATAAGTGCATGACGTCGTTTCGTCTGCGAAGGGTTTTACTTCTACCGGTTCTTCGTCGTCTCCTTCTTCTATCTCTCCTTCTTCTAATTCTTCAACCTGTTTTGGTTTTTTGGCCGCGGGCGGGGGTTTCGTTTTTTTCACATTTACCATCCAAGCACCTTTCTTCTTATTAATGTATTCAACTGATAAATGCAATACGCTGGAGAGAGTTTCAAGCAACTCTGGTTTTTTTGTGATAGATATCCACTCCCAGCACTGATTCTTTTTATATAAATCATCACCCCATTTTTTAAGTTCAAATACGTAATTTGCATGTAGAGAGGCAGGAGTTAGTACGATTACCTTTTTTGATTCCTTCATGCCTTCGGCAATTGCGATACTCGTGGCGCTTTTGCCTGACCCGAGAGAAAAATACAGCAATAATCCACGGTACGGGGTATATAAATTTAAATAATCGCAAACCAGTTTTTGGTGTGTTAATAAATTAAATTGCGAGCTTCCTTGTCCGATTGTTTCACAGGTAATATTTTCGCTTTCATTCATAACTTCGTCACGATATGGTGCAAAGAGAGAATTAATAAAATTCACAAATATTTCCCGATTGTTCATGTAATAAGAAGGAACCTTGTACAAAACATGTTGTTTCTTGGCAGGCAAGCGTGAAACGACCGATTTCCCGTCAATTTTTTCCCATTCATCTGGTTCCAAAACTGCTACGCCCTTTACTGGTTTTTTTGTTCTTCTCGTTT
>Ga0304728_1001462_pt1 | contig 16633 bp, 13 predicted proteins | sample C_130625_MF_Meta_FD_190476 | JGI IMG/M metagenome (GOLD analysis project Ga0304728, IMG submission 190476) | Freshwater microbial communities from Lake Croche, Canada to study carbon cycling - C_130625_MF_MetaG (v2) (version 2) | ecosystem: Environmental > Aquatic > Freshwater > Lake | place... | reverse complement strand
CTATTGGCCATGTGGGTGGCCGTACCCCAAATGATGGTGGATGCTGGCTTGCCCAAAGAACACCATTGGTGGATTTACTTGCCATCCGTTTTATTTGGATTCATGGTCATGGGCAAAACGCTTTTCCCGCTTGAGAGAAAAGGCTATCTGCGCGCGGTGTTTTTAACTTCTGCCTTGGTCGTCGCCCTGGTCATGTTCTGCTTTGCTTGGGTGGCGGGCGGTACGCCCAATTTGTGGTGCATAGCGGGCATTTTGTGTGTTTTCTTTTCGGCTTCCAACATTTTGGAAGCTTGTCAGCCTAGCATCGCCTCACGCGGCGCCCCGCCCCATGCGCGAGGCATGGCCATGGGCTTTTACAACACCTTGCAGTCGTTTGGATTTTTTGTGGGCGGGGCTGCAGGCGGCGCTCTCATGAAATCAGGGGGCGCGCAGGTTTTATTTGGTGTTTGTGGCCTGGCCACGCTGGTCTGGCTTTTGGTTGCATGGTTCATGGCGCCCATTGAAGCACCGGCTCGCTACCAAGCATAATTGCACCTGTTCATCGCAAGAGATTTCAAGGAAACAAACATGGCATCCGTCAACAAAGTCATTCTGATCGGCAACTGCGGCCGAGACCCCGAAATTCGCTACCTACCCTCCGGTCAGGCCGTGGCCAATATCAGCATTGCCACCACCAGTCGCCGCAAAGATCGCACCTCTGGCGAAACCGTTGAAGACACGCAGTGGCACCGCGTCACCTTCTACGACCGTTTGGCTGAAATTGCTGGCGAGTACGTCAAAAAAGGTCGTCCCATTTACATCGAAGGCCGCCTGAAATATGGCAAATACACCGACCAAGCTGGCGTTGAGAAAAACACGGTCGACATCATTGCCACCGAAATGCAACTGCTAGGCGGTCGTGAAGGCATGGGCGGTCCCAGCGGTGGCGATGAAGACGGTGGCGCACCGGCCCGTCGTCCTGCAGCAGCGCCCCGTCCTGCTGCAAGCGCGCCTGCCGGCAAACCCGCCGCCAAGCCAGCCAGTGGTTTTGACGACATGGACGACGACATTCCTTTTTAAGCCGCATTCGCTGTTAAAAAAGTCAAAAGCCTGCCCCTGTTGCAGGCTTTTTTTGCGCCCGCCTTTATACCCCATAGGGTATGTGATAGGATGCCAATTTGGTTGGAGACGACATGAAAAATAAATTTGCAAACGCACCACGTCTGACGCTGTTAAGTGCCGTTCTGGCCCTTAGCCTAGGCATGGTTCTAGATTCAAGCTTTGCGCAAACCACAACGGCACCCACCGGCCAGGCGATCAAGGTCATCTCAGCAGGCCAAAAGTCGGTCGCCAATGACAGCGACATCGACGGTGTGGTTGAAGCTGTGATGCAAAGCACTTTGTCGTCTCAAATACCAGGCCGTGTGCTCAGTCTGAATGTCAAAGCGGGAGATCGCGTCAAGGCCGGACAAGTTCTGGCCACCATTGACGACAGAGAAACGCAAACGGGCGTCATGCAAAGCCAAGCGCGATTGCAACAAAGTGAGGCAGAGTTGCGTCAACTTCAAATTGCATTGAAGCGCACACAAGAATTAAATGCGCAGGGTTTTGTCAGTTCGGCGGCCTTGGACCTGGCAGAGGCGCAATTCAAAGCGGCTCAGGCAGGTCGCGATAGCGCAGGTGCGGCCACCACACAAGCCAAAGTAACTCACTCATTTTCTAAAGTGACGGCACCCTACGACGCATGGGTATTGGAAACATCCGCACAAGCTGGAGACTTGGCCATCCCAGGCAAACCGATCATGACTGTCTATGCGCCGCAACCATTGCGCGTTGTCCTGCAATGGCCTGCGTCGCAAAAAAGCGCGTTGCCAAAATTAAGTGACATTCAAATTCAATCGGGATCAGAAATCATCAAGCCTGTGGCCATGCAAATCATGCCCAACGCCGATGGCATCAGTCAAACGATTGGTATCAAATTGGATTTGCCGCGAACAGGCGTGGCCCTGAATGTTTCACCAGGACAGCAAGTTCAAGTGCGGATAGCTGGCCCTGTTCAAGCCAAAGGCTTGGTGCCCCAATCTGCCATCTTGCGAAGAGGCGAAATTACAGCGGTGTATGTCGCTCAAGAAAAAGGTTTTGTCATGAAGTTGGTGCGTTTGGGTGCTGACCATGGTGCAGCAGGCGTCGAAATTTGGGCAGGTTTGAAAGACGGTGAATTGATTGCGGTCGATGCGGTGAAAGCCGGCATGAAAGGCGCACATGCAGTCAAATAACAAAAAAAAGCGATTTGGTTTTGCAGGTCAGTTGGCTGCCAGTTTTCAAAACAATGCGCTCACACCCTTGCTGGCCATGGTGGCCTTGCTGATGGGCTTGTTTGCCGTCATGGTGACGCCGCGAGAAGAAGAGCCCCAAATCAATGTGACCATGGCCAATGTGCTGATCCCTTTCCCAGGGGCCAGCAGTGCAGATGTGCAAAGCAAAGTGGCCATGCCTGCAGAGCAAGTGTTGGGACAAATTGCAGGCATTGAGCACACTTATTCGGTATCGCGTCCGGGCATGGCGGTGCTCACGGTACAGTTCAAAGTAGGCGTGCCGCGCACCGAAGCTTTGGTGCGTTTGTACGACGTGCTCAACGCCAATCAAAATTGGTTGCCGCGCGATTTGGGCACCCTGGCACCCATCGTCAAACCCAAAGGCATTGACGATGTGCCCGTGTTGGCTGTCACCTTATGGGGCAAAGATGCGCCATCCGGTTTAGAGCTTGAGCGCGTGGCGCGCAGCCTAGAAATGGATTTGAAACAGGTCAAAGGCACGCGCGAAGTTCAGACCATCGGCGGCCCAGGTCGTGCCGTACAAGTTCATTTGAACCCCACCCGCATGCGTGAACGCGGACTCGACATGCTCAGTGTGCGAGATGCATTGGCGGGTGCCAATGCCAGCCCACCTTCGGGCTATGTCATGAACCCCAACAGCACACAAGGTCAGCGCATCAGCATTGAAACTGGTTCTTTTTTTGAATCAGCCCAGGACGTTGCCGAGGTGGTGGTAGGAGTGCATGCAGGAAAGCCTATTTACTTGAAAGAAGTGGCGCAACTGGAAGAGGGCGCCCAGCAAGCTCAGCAGTATGTGAGCTACATGCCGGGCATGGGCAGCGCAACAGGCGCAGACAAAGAAAATAGCGACCTCAGTGGCCAGATGTATCCTGCCGTGACCCTCACGGTGACCAAGAAGCCTGGCGAAAACGCGGTTGACGTAGCGCGTGCAGTTCGTCTTCGCATTGATCAATTGCGCAACACTGTGTTGCCCCAGGGCATTGAGGCCACCATCACCAGGGACTATGGCGAAACCGCTGCTGAGAAAGCCAACAAGCTCATTCAAAAATTGGCTTTTGCGACGGCTTCGGTCATTTTGTTGGTCGGCTTGGCGCTGGGCAAACGCGAGGCTGTCATTGTGGGCGGCGCGGTCATTTTGACCCTCACCGCCACGTTGTTTGCCAGTTGGGCTTGGGGCTTCACATTGAACCGAGTGAGTTTGTTTGCGCTCATTTTCTCAATTGGTATTCTGGTTGACGATGCCATCGTCGTGGTGGAAAACATTCACCGTCACCAGCAGTTGTACCCTGAGAAAGCCTTGAAGGACATCATTCCAGCGGCTGTGGATGAAGTGGGGGGCCCCACAATTTTGGCGACGCTCACCGTCATTGCAGCCTTGTTGCCCATGGCCTTTGTGTCAGGGCTGATGGGCCCCTACATGAGCCCCATTCCCATCAATGCCAGCTTGGGCATGGCCTTGTCGTTGTTGATTGCTTTCACAGTCACACCTTGGTTGGCCTTGAAATGGATGAAGTCGCAGCACGGGGGACCATTGCATGGCGAGCGCACAGTCCAACCCGCAGCAACCGGCTTGGCGGCCCGTTTGCCAGCATTTTTTGGCCGCATCTTGCGACCCTTTCTCAACAGCAGCCGTCGACGTTGGCAACTCTTGGGCGGCATCTTGCTGGCCATGGCTTTGTCGGTTGGCTTGGCCGGTGTGCAATGGGTCATTCTGAAAATGCTGCCCTTTGACAACAAAAGCGAGTTTCAAGTGGTGGTCGACATGCCAGCGGGCACGCCTTTGGAAAACACAGCCGCTGCATTGCAAGAGATGGGCGTGTTTTTGTCAAAGCAAAAAGAAGTTTTGGATGTTCAAACCTTTGCCGGTACGGCCAGCCCCATCACCTTCAATGGCTTGGTGCGTCAATACTATTTGCGTGCTGAAGCCGAACAAGGTGACTTGCAAGTGAATCTGGTTGACAAGCATCAACGCTCAGAAAAGAGCCATGCCATTGCACAGCGCTTGCGCCCCGAACTTGAAAAGATCGCGTTGGTGCATGGTGCCAATATCAAGGTGGTGGAAGTGCCGCCTGGACCGCCTGTCATGAGCCCCTTGGTGGCCGAAATTTATGGCCCTGATGAAACAGGGCGTCAGGCTTTGGCCGCCAACGTGGCGAAAGCCTTTGCACAAACATCCGGCATCGTCGGGATTGACACGTCGCTCAAGGCCGACGCACCACGGGAATGGTTGCAGGTGCGCAGGCAGCGTGCCGAAACCTGGGGTATCTCGGTCAGTGCCATTGCCCAAACAGTGCAAGGCGCTTTGCAAGGCGCGGACGCTACTTATCTGCACGACGGCAGCAGCAAATTGCCAGTGCCCGTTCGCTTGCAACTGCCCCTTCAATCGCAAATTGGTTTGAATGAGGTGCTGGCCATGCCGATGCGCGCCGCCAAGGGTCAATTGGTGCCTTTGTCTGAGTTGGTTGAAGTGAAGACGGGCATCATTCAAAAACCATTGTTCACCAAAGACTTGTTGCCGCTCAGTTATGTGATGGGCGACATGGCAGGTTCGCAAGACTCACCGCTGTATGGCTTGTTTGGCATTCGAGGCCACATGCAAGAAGCCATCTTGCCCGGTCAAGGCGAGTTAGGTGAATACTGGTTTCAACAGCCCAGTGACACCTACCGCGAGTACGCCGTGAAGTGGGATGGCGAATCTCAAATTACATACGAAACCTTTCGCGACATGGGCGCCGCCTATGGCGTAGGCCTCATTTTGATTTACCTCTTGGTGGTGGCGCAGTTCAAAAGCTATCTCACGCCTTTGGTGATCATGGCGCCCATTCCGCTCACCATGATCGGCGTCATGCCAGGCCATGCTTTGCTCCATGCGCAGTTCACCGCTACCAGCATGATTGGCATGATTGCGTTGGCCGGCATCATTGTGCGCAACTCCATTTTGTTGGTCGACTTCATTGAGCTTCAAGTTGCGCAAGGCATGGCCTTTAAAGAAGCGGTCATTCAATCGGCCGCAGTGCGCGCGCAACCCATTGTGCTCACAGGCTTGGCCGCCATGATTGGGGCGTTCTTTATTTTGGACGACCCCATTTTCAATGGCTTGGCCGTGTCCCTCATCTTCGGAATTTTGGTTTCCACCCTGCTCACGTTGGTGGTTATTCCTGTTTTGTATTTTTCGTTGTTTAAACCCAAGGAGTCTGTATGACTGTTGAACGTTACATCCGCATTTTTGCGGGGCTATTTATCTTGATCTCACTTGCATTGGGCATTGAGGGCAGCCCGTTGTTTGTCAGTGCATGGGCTTTGGCGTTTACCGCATTTGTAGGCGCCAACCTGTTTCAGTTTGGCTTTACCAATGCCTGCCCCATGGGTTGGATGTTGCGCAAATTGGGCGTGCCCGAGAAAGTCTAATGCGGGGGGGTGATCAATTGTCACACCGCTTTTCCCTATCATTCGCTGTGCCTCTCTGACCGAGGTAAAGTGATGCCCATTATTGAAATTCAATGAAAAGGCGCATCATGGACTTGCAACTCAAAGACAAAACAGCCTTGGTCACAGGTGCCAGTGTTGGCATTGGCCGCGGCATTGCCAAGGCCTTGGCCGCAGAAGGCGTCAAATTGGCCATCTCTGCACGCCGTGCCGACAAGTTGCAGGAAGTGGCCGATGAAATTGTGGCGGAAGGCGGGCATCGCCCTGTCATCATCGAGTCAGACCTTTACCCTGAAGACGCCGCCGCCAAACTGACCGCGGCAGCCATTCAAGGCCTGGGCCACGTCGACATTTTGGTCAACAACGCAGGGGGTTCACGCAGCTTCAAAGATTTGCATGTGAGCGAAGAAGCTTGGCAAGAGGCCATCACCCTGAACTTTCACCGTCCACGCCAAGTGGCCGATGCCTTGGTGGACCAAATGATTGAGCGCAAATGGGGCCGCATCATTAACATCACAGGCAAGAGCGAACCCGACCATGTGAATGGCGCCTTCTGTGCCAAGGCTGGCATTCACAGTTGGGCCAAAGGCTTGTCGCGCATGGTGGGCCCACACGGCATTACCGTGAACTGCATTCCGCCCGGCCGCATTCACTCTGAGCAAATTTTTCGCAACTACACCCCAGAATACCGTCAGTGGCAATGTGAAAACGAAATTCCCATGGGCCGTTATGGCGAGCCCGAGGACATGGCCAATTTGGTGACTTTCTTGTCATCGCCTTTGGCCAGTTACATCACGGGGGCTGTGATCCCTGTGGATGGCGGTTTGCGTCGCTATCAGTTTTAATTTGCAAGCAGTCAGCCTAAAAAAACCGATGCGACCACAATGTAGGCATCAAAGGAGACAGACATGACAAAAATGATTTCGAACAAGCGCCGGCGTGCAAGCACCTTCTTGGCCGGAGCCGCTTTGCTGATGGGGGGCTTAAGCGCCAGCCTGGCTTTGGCGCAGACGCAAAGCCAAGCCATCGCCAATTGGCCCACCAAATCCATTCGCTTTGTGGTGCCCTTTGCACCCGGCGGCACCAGTGAAATTGTGGCGCGCTCAGTGGCTGCTGAACTCACCAAGCAGTTGGGCGTGAGTGTGTATGTGGAAAACAAACCAGGGGGTGCAGGCGTCACGGCCATGGTGGATGTGTCCAAAGCCACCCCCGATGGTTACACCATCATCTTGGGCCACGTGGGCACCTTGGCGGTCAACCCCTACATGCTGAAAAATCAGCCCTACGACGTCAACAAAGACTTCATGCCCGTTACTTTGCTCGCCAAAGTGCCCAACGTGTTTGTGATCCACCCCGATGTGCCTGCCAAAAATTTCAAAGAGTTTGTGGCCTATGCCAAAAAGAATCCAGGTCAACTGAACTATGGCTCTGCAGGCAATGCCAGCGCAGGCCACTTGGCCATGGAATATTTGAAGCTTGTCACGGGCATGTACATCACGCACATTCCCTACCGCGGTACCGGGCCGCAACTCACCGATTTGTTGGCGGGCCGCACACAAGCCTCCTCTGCCGGCATGCCAGCACTGGGCGCCCAAATTCGCGCCGGCAAATTGCGCGCCATTGCCGTGGGAACACAGCAGCGAATTCCAGCCTTGCCCGACGTGCCCACGGTCGCCGAGTTGGGCTTCAAAGATTTTGAAACGTCTCAGTGGTATGGCATTTTGGCGCCTGCGGGCACACCGCCCGAGATTGTGAAGCGCTTGCAAGAAGAGTCTTACAAGGCCTTAAAGTCAAGCGCTGTGACGGAGCGCTTTGCCACCGACAACGCGGTGGGCGGTGGCGGGCCTTCCGCTGATTTTGCGGTCTTCATCAAAAACGAGCAGCGCATTTGGAGTGACATTGTGAAGCGCGCAGACATCAAGGCCGACTGATGAACATGCTTGGCAGATTGAGATTTTGTGGTGTGCTTGGGAGGGCATTGGGTTGAGCTTGGATGTCTTGGTGATTGGCGGCGGCAATGCCGCTTTGAGTGCGGCGCTCATGGCCCGCGAGGCGGGCGCCAATGTGTTGGTGTTGGAGTCGGCCCCGCGCGAATGGCGTGGCGGCAATTCCATGCACACCCGCAATTTGCGCTGCATGCACGATGCGCCGCAAGATGTGTTGGTAGAGGCTTATTCGGAAGAAGAATTTTGGCAAGATTTGTTGAAGGTGACCGGCGGCCTGACCGATGAGCACATGGCACGACTGGCCATCCGGCACTCACACCATTGCAGGCCATGGATGGTCAAACATGGCGTGCGATTTCAGCCCTCTTTGTCTGGCGCGCTCCACACGGCACGAACCAACGCCTTTTTCATGGGGGGTGGAAAGGCCTTGATCAACGCCTATTACAGAAGTGCAGAAAAGCTAGGTGTCCAAATTCAATACAACGCAGAAGTGAATGAGTTAGACATCGACAATGGCGTCTTCAAAGCGGCCATCGTGCGCCACAAATCGCCTACTGGCGGGGTACTTCGAACAGAGCGCATCACCGCCAAAACATGCGTCATGGCCGCCGGTGGTTTTGAGTCTAACTTGGCATGGCTGCGCGAAGCTTGGGGCCAAAATGAGCAGGGTGAATTTCCAGCCGACAACTTTCTCATTCGCGGTACCAAATTCAATCAAGGGACCTTGCTCAAACATTTGCTCAGCCTGGGCGCAGATCAAATTGGCGATCCCACGCAAGCACACATGGTGGCCATCGATGCTCGCGCACCTTTGTACGACGGCGGTATTTGCACACGCATTGACTGTGTGTCATTGGGCGTGGTGGTGAACAAAAATGCCGAGCGTTTTTACGATGAAGGCGAAGATTTTTGGCCCAAACGTTACGCCATTTGGGGCCGTTTGGTGGCGCAGCAGCCAGGCCAAATTGGCTATTCCATTACCGATGCCAAAGCCGTGGGCCGATTCATGCCACCCGTGTTTCAAGGCACTGTCGCGCCATCACTGCCAGAACTTGCACACAAGTTAGGTTTGAATGTCGACACCTTCATGAGCACCTTGAACGCTTACAACCAAGCTTGTGTGCCTGGCCATTTTGACCACACCGTGTTGGACGACTGCCATACCGAAGGCGTGACGCCAGCCAAGACACATTGGGCCCTGCCGCTGGACACGGCTCCCTTCTATGCTTACGCCGTCAAACCGGGCATCACCTTCACCTATCTCGGCTTGAAAACCGATGACACCACTGCCGTCCATTTCAACAACCAGCCAAGCCCCAATTTGTTTGTGGCTGGCGAGATGATGGCCGGCAATGTTTTAGGCAAAGGCTACACAGCTGGCGTGGGCATGACCATTGGCACCGCATTTGGCCGTTTTTCTGGACAGCAAGCAGCACGTGCCGCTTTGGGCACGCCAGACTCGGTGCCGCGATTGGCAGAGCAAGTGATGCAGGGCACAGCAGACAGGGACACGCGCATTGCCGCTTGAATCAAACACCATGCAAACACTTCAACAACTGACTCAGGAAGCGCAGGCCTTGGCGCGCGGTGAAATCGTTTTAACGGGCGCAGAACAAGAGGTCGCGCGCCAACTTCAAATTTGCAATGGCTGCCGCTATTGCGAGGGTTTTTGTGCGGTGTTTCCCGCCATGACGCGGCGCTTGGAATTTGGCAAGGCCGACATCCATTATTTGGCCAACTTGTGCCACAACTGCGGTGCGTGTTTGCATGCTTGCCAATATGCGCCACCGCATGAATTTGCCATCAATGTCCCCAAGTCGATGGCCATCGTGCGCGGGCAAACCTACGCCGATTACGCTTGGCCCCAAGCCTTGGGCAGCCTCTACAAAAGCAATGGCCTGACAGTGTCAATGGCCTTGGCCTTCAGCTTGAGTTTGTTTCTGATCCTGGCCCTTCAAAGCAATGGCACGCTGTGGGGCGGTCCTGTGCAAAATGGTTTTTATGCCATCTTTCCGCACAACCTCATGGTGAGCCTGTTTGCGCCCATTTTTCTGTGGTCTGTGCTGGCGCTGGCATTGGGCGTGACAAAGTTTTGGCGCACGGTCACGCCTGCCACCAGCGGCGCGCCCATGAGCTCTCCCGCTGCGGCGGAGGCGGCGCACGATGCCTTGCGATTGAAATACTTGGACGGCGGCCATGGCGATGGTTGTAACAACGAAGACGACGCGTTCACGCTGCTTCGAAAGCGCATGCACCACCTCACGTTTTATGGTTTCATGTTGTGCTTTGCAGCCACCAGTGTGGCCACGGTGTATCACTATGCCTTGGGCTGGCCCGCGCCTTATGACTTCATCAGCTTGCCCAAAATATTGGGTACCGTGGGTGGAATTTCTTTGGCACTGGGCACCTTGGGTTTATGGCGTTTGAATTTGGCGCGAGATCCCCAACATGGCGATGTGCAACAACGGCCGATGGACCGCGGATTCATTGCCCTGCTGTTCTTCATCAGTGTGACGGGTTTGGCCTTGATGTTGTCCAAAAACACCTCGGCCATGCCCGTGTTGCTGGCCGTGCATTTGGGCATGGTCATGGCCTTGTTCTTAACTTTGCCCTACGGCAAATTTGCGCATGGCATTTTCAGAACGGCAGCGTTGCTTAGATTCTCAGTCGAAAAGAGGCAGCCCAGCAAGTTGACATTGGGCTCAGACTAAGATCAAGTCAAGGTAACAGCGGCGTTGATGACGCCACCTCCCAAGCATACGTCGCCGTCGTACACCACAGCACTTTGGCCAGGGGTGACAGCCCATTGATTTTCTACAAAAGCCAAGCCAAATTCAGTGGCATTGGATGCGCCAAATGTGCACTGTGCATCGGCTTGTCGATAGCGCGTTTTGGCAGCATAAATTCCTGCTGTCGGCGCACGGCCTGAACACCAGCTGACGTCGGCCGCTTCTAGTCGGGGCGACAAGAGCCAAGGGTGATCATGCCCTTGCACCACCCATAAAATATTCTGAGCCATGTCTTTGCGAGCTACAAACCAAGGCGTGTGTTCACCGCTGCCGCGCTGCGCCCCTTTTTCTTTGATGCCGCCAATGCCCAAGCCTTGGCGTTGACCCAAGGTATAAAAACTCAGGCCCACATGCTTGCCGATGGTGCGGCCCGAGGGGTCTTTGATGGGCCCCGGCTCTTTAGAGATGTAGCGGTTCAAAAAATCTCTGAAAGGCCGCTCGCCAATAAAGCAAATGCCTGTGGAGTCTTTTTTCTTGGCATTGGGCAAGCCAATGTCTTCGGCAATTTGGCGCACCTGTGTTTTGAGCAATTCGCCCACCGGAAACAAAGTTTTGGACAGCTGCGCTTGGTTCAAACGGTGTAAAAAATAACTTTGATCTTTGCTGTTGTCCAAACCCTTGAGAAGCTCGTGCTGGCCGGTGCTGTCATTCAAGCGAACGCGGGCGTAATGACCGGTGGCAATTTTGTCGGCCCCCACGTGCAAGGCATGGTCTAAAAAAGATTTGAATTTAATTTCGGCATTGCAAAGAATGTCGGGATTGGGCGTTCGCCCGGCTTGGTACTCGCGCAAAAATTCGGCAAACACGCGGTCTTTGTAATCAGCTGCAAAATTAACGTGCTCAATCTCAATGCCCACCACATCGGCCACGGCTGCAGCATCGATGAAGTCAATGTTGGACGAGCAGAATTCGCTGTCGTCATCGTCTTCCCAGTTTTTCATGAAGATACCCACCACCTCATGGCCTTGCTTTTTGAGCAAGTGAGCAGTGACTGCGGAGTCGACGCCGCCAGACAAACCCACAACAATTCGGTGATGCTTCATGGTGCCAATTATCCCCTTGAACCAAACTCTATACTTGCAGGCAATCATGAACCCTTCCCAGCCCGTCAGCCGATTCTCGCAAGTGCGTTCAGGCATTCACATTTTTCTGAGCGATGTGGGCCGAGGCGTTCTCACCCTCACGCACAGTGGCCTGGCCATGTTGGGCTTGAGTCTGGTGCTGGGTTTGAGCGTGTCATTGCTGAGGCCCGACTTGCTGGCCCAATCCGAGACAGTGGTTTACGAATGGTTGCGTGATCGCCAATTGAGCCTTTGGTGGGAGCCACAAAACACCGCCGACCGTGCCACAGCCACCGACTTAAGCGACGTTCCCCGCAAACAAGCTGTCGTTGCCGCATGGTTGGCAAGCAAATACCGAGTGGCGCCAGAGCCTATTGCCGCTCTGGTGGCCGAGGCCTATGAGTTGTCAGAGTCGACCAAATTGAAGCCGCATCTCATTTTGGCCGTCATGGCCGTTGAATCCAGTTTTCACCCTTACGTGCAAAGCCCCGCTGGCGCTCAAGGATTGATGCAAGTGATGACTGACATCCATGTCCGAAAGTATGAAAAATATGGCGGCAAAATGGCGGCCTTCGACCCCTTGACCAACATGCGTGTGGGCGTCCAAGTTTTGCATGAGTACATCAAACTCAAGGGCAGCGTGGAGGACGGTTTGTTGTTCTATCTGGGCGGCGATTTGGTCCAAGGCGAGACCGGCTATGTGGCCAAAGTCTTGGCCGAACAAGCCAAATTGGACGCGGTTGCCGCAGGCCAAAAAATCAGCACCCAACCCTAAGGGTAAGCGCCTTGTGAATCTGTGCATTTATCAAGCACAATTGAAAATGTAAGTTTTGTAAGAATTCAAAAACATTTCGGAGGCAATAGAACAATGACTGAAGAACGTGTTTGGTTAGACAGCTACCCTGAGGGCGTGCCCGCCGACATCGACGCCTTTCAGTATGAATCATTGGTGGGTTTGATGGCAGACAGCTTTGCCAAGTATTCAAACCGAACGGCATACAGCTACATGGACCACAACATTGGGTACCACGAAACCGATGTGAAGAGCCAAGCCTTGGCGGCCTACTTTCAGTCTTTGGGCCTAGACAAAGGCGACCGTGTGGCCATCATGATGCCTAACGTGCCGCAATATCCCGTGGCGGTCGCGGCCGTGTTGCGGGCGGGCTTGGTGGTGGTCAATGTGAACCCTCTGTACACCCCCCGCGAACTGGAGCACCAGTTAAAAGACTCGGGTGCCAAGGCCATTGTGATCATCGAAAATTTTGCCATCACGCTGCAAAAGTGCCTGGCCCAAACGCAAATCAAACACATGGTGTTGTGTGCCATGGGCGACATGCTGCCATTTCCCAAAGGGGCGTTGGTCAACTTTGTCGTTCGAAGTGTCAAGGGCTTGGTGCCCAGCTTTTCATTGCCAGGTGCTGTTCCCTTTCGGCAGGCCTTGAGCCGTGGTCGTCAATTCACATTTGTTCCTCCCGCGGTGAAAGGCAATGACATTGCGGTCTTGCAATACACCGGCGGTACCACCGGCGTGTCCAAGGGCGCGGTCCTCTTGCACCGCAACGTCATCGCCAATTTGCTGCAGTCTGAAGCTTGGAATGCGCCCGTGATGAAGCGCGTGCCTGCCAACGAGCAGCCCACCTCGGTGTGTGCTTTGCCGCTTTATCACATCTTCGCTTTCACGGTCAACATGATGCTGGGCTTGCGCACTGGGGGCAAAAACATTTTGATCCCCAACCCGCGCGATTTGCCAGCGGTGTTGAAGGCCTTGTCAAAGCAAACATTTCACAGCTTCCCGGCGGTCAATACCTTGTTCAATGGCTTGGCCAATCACCCCGATTTCAACACGGTCAATTGGAAAAATTTGCAGGTCTCGGTGGGCGGCGGCATGGCTGTGACCAGTGCGGTGGCTGCCTTGTGGTTGGCCAAAACAGGCTGTCCTATTTGCGAAGGCTATGGGCTGTCTGAAACCAGTCCTTCGGCCAGTTGCAACCCCACCACCAGCACCCAATTCACGGGCACCATTGGCGTACCTTTGCCCAGCACTTACATGAAGCTCCTAGACGACGAAGGCCTTGAAGTCACCACCTTGGGCCAACCTGGTGAGATTGCCATCAAAGGCCCTCAAGTGATGGCCGGCTATTGGCAACGCCCCGACGAAACTGCGCGTTGCATGACGGCAGATGGCTATTTCAAATCGGGTGACATTGGCATTTGCGATGAAAAAGGCTTCTTCAAAATTGTCGATCGCAAGAAGGACATGATTTTGGTCAGTGGCTTCAAGGTCTTCCCCAACGATGTGGAAGAAGTGGTGTCCATGTGCCCCGGCGTGTTGGAGTGCGCGGCAGTGGGCGTGCCCGATGAAAAAACCGGCGAAGCCGTCAAGTTGGTGATTGTGAAAAAAGACCCCAGCCTGACCGAGCAAGCCGTGCGCGACTATTGCCGTCTCAACCTCACGGGCTACAAACAGCCCAAGTTGGTCTTGTTCAAAACAGAGCTGCCCAAAACCGCAGTGGGCAAAATTTTGAGGCGCGAATTGAGAGACGTGCCAGCCTGATTTATTGCAGCCAACCACGCTTCCTAAAGTACCACATCGGTACCACCGCACTGGCCACCATCAGGCACAAGGCGTAGGGGTAGCCCCAGTCTTGCGTCAGTTCAGGCATGGATTGAAAGTTCATGCCGTAGATACTGGCAATGAGCGTGGGCGGCAGCAAAGCCACACTGGCCACCGAGAAAATCTTGATGATTTTGTTTTGGTTGATGTTGATGAAACCCACAGTGGCGTCCATCAAGAAGTTGATCTTTTCAAACAAGAACTCCGTGTGCGAATCGAGCGAGTCAATGTCGCGCAAAATTTGGCGAGCCTCTTCAAATTGTTCGGCGTTCAGCATCTTGCTGCGCATCATGAAACTCACTGCGCGTCGGGTGTCCATCACATTTCGCCGAATACGGCCATTCAAATCTTCTTGCCTGGCGATGGCGCCCAGCACTTCACCGGCCATGGCATCGGTCACGTCGCCCGACAGCACCAACTTGCCGGCGATTTCCAATTTGTCGTAAATGTTTTCCAGCGTGTCGGCGGAGTACTCTGCATCGGCGTCGAACAATTTGAGAAGCACGGCCTTGGCGTCTTCCAGCAAGCCAGGCGCACGGCGCGCGCGCAGTCGCAGTAATCGGAAGACGGGCACATCTTCTTCGTGAATGGAAAACAAGACGCCCTTGCTTCGCAAGTCGGCATTCTCTTGATTCAAAATAAACGCACATCGCACGGTACGAGGCTCGTTTTCATCGGCAATCAAGAAGTCGGAACGAATGTGCATCTCGCCGTTGTCTTCTTCATAGAAGCGCGCAGATTCCTCGATGTCTTCGTCCATCGCGTCTTCTGGAATGGACAGGCCATAGTATTGTTTGATCCAGCGTTTCTCTTCCAAAGAAGGCGATTCCAGATCAACCCAAATAGGTTGAAACTTGGACAATTCTTCCAAAGATTCGATTTCTTCCTGGACCAAACGGCCGTTGGAGAGGGTGAAAATATTGAGCATGGCAGGTCTCTTTCAGCCCCAAGCAATGGGGGCCAAGTGTTCGAAGGGGCGGCGATGGGGTGAAGCAGCTTTCGAACGACTGGCGGGAACTGCACCAAGGTGTGCAGCCAAGAGACCATCTCATCCGAAAGCTACCGACTAGGGTGGCTTTCCACGGAGCAAACTCCAAAATAATGATGGGACGAATTATGTCACTGAATCGGCAAAAAAATCCAAGAACTCTTGCTTGCGTTGGTTCACGTCATGGGCGCCTAACTCCAACAAGACGCGCAAAAATCCAGGTTCAAAAAGCAAGTAGCTAGACAGCGCGGCGCCAGAGCCCTTCAAGGCCCCCAAGCCCTCGAGCACCCGATGAACGGAGAGTGGCAATTCGTGCACGTGTGCTTGCGCAATGGCGTCCAAAGATTCGCTGGGCTGCAGGGCCATCACTTGCACTTCTCGAAAAGGCAAAGATTGCGCCAACTCGCTGCTGTGGTGTTCGGTCAAGTGTTGCTTGAGTTGATGAATGCTCTGATTCACCCGCTGCACCTGCTCCACATCGGCCATCAAGGTGTCATTGAACACGCTGGCCATGGCATGGCCCGCGATATTGCCCAGAGTGGGGCGATGTTTGTGCGCGGCGGCCTCAGGCTTGTCAAGCTCGCCTTGGCCCCACTGTCCCATTTGCACTCTTTGCGGCTGGCCCACGCCAATGGCCAAGACCTTGTCGGCGCCCAGGTGCACCGCAGGCGACAGGGGAGAACTTTGCCGCATAGAGCCGTCGCCAAAATATTCCATGTTGCCGTCTACCCAAAGTGGTGTGGCGGGAAATAAAAATGGAATGGCGCTGGAGGCCATGAGATGCTCAATGGTGATGTCTTGCAATTCTGCCCGTCGCCCTGGGCGGCTCCAAGTTTGAGTGTCAGATTTTCCGTCGGTTTGACAAAACGTCCAGTGCACACCGGAGCTGTAGCTCGATGCCGTAATGGCCAAGGCTTTCAAATGACCCTGCTTCAAAGCCAGGTCGATGTTGTTCAGGGCAATGCGCCGATGCAATGTGTCGACCAATGGCATGCTGTCCAAGGCCGAGCCATGCTTGCGTGCCGACAAGGTGAGGCCCAAAGCGGTAGCCCATCGGCTGAACTTGGCCAGCGGTGTCTCGGGCAGGTGATAAACCAAATGCGAATGCAGCCCGTGCCAAAAATCGCCCAGTCCCAGCAAAGCATCCAAGCCGTCGATGGCTCGGCTGGCCAAATAGGTGGCATTCAACGCACCGGCCGAAGTACCCACCAAGACTTGAAATGGAAACGCTGTCTTGGCCGTGAAGTGGCTGGAATGCCTTGATGACGCGCTGTCCCGCTCAGCCAATATTTTGGCCAAGGCTTGCAAGGCACCAGCCTGGTAGGCCGTTCGGGCGCCGCCGCCCATGAGCACCAAGCCGCGCGTGGTGCCAGGCACTTTGCCGCTCAAGATCCCGCCAGTGTGGGCATAGGGGGTCAGAACATCAAGGTGCATGTTCGAATGATAGAGTCAGCATGTTAGGAACCCTTTTATGACCACACATTTGTCTCCAAA
>Ga0304728_1001460_pt1 | contig 16659 bp, 17 predicted proteins | sample C_130625_MF_Meta_FD_190476 | JGI IMG/M metagenome (GOLD analysis project Ga0304728, IMG submission 190476) | Freshwater microbial communities from Lake Croche, Canada to study carbon cycling - C_130625_MF_MetaG (v2) (version 2) | ecosystem: Environmental > Aquatic > Freshwater > Lake | place... | reverse complement strand
ACATTTTCTATAGCATTGAAATCACTAAGCAAATGATGAAATTGATACACAAAGCCTAAATGTGTATTTCTCAAAACTCCCAATTCATCCTGATCTAAAAATGCAATATTTTGATTTAAAATTTTAATTTGGCCAGATGAAGTTTTTTCAAGTCCAGCCATAAGATGAAGCAGTGTGCTTTTACCTGATCCTGAGACTCCAATAATGGCAGTGTGATCGCCTTCATTAATATTAAGGTTGAGCTTATTAATAATAGGCTCATCCAAACCAGCAAATGTCTTCGATACATCCTTGCAAGATATCAGTGTATTTTTAATCATACTTTAATGCTTCAGCAGGTGAGTTTTTAGAAGCTTTGATACTAGGATAAATAGTTGCAAGAACTGATAGCAAAATAGATATTGAAGCAATTGCACTGACATCAGCTATTAAAAGCTTAGAAGGCACTTCAGAAATATAATAAATATCCTTAGATAAAAATTGAACATTAAATAAATGCTCAATAAAAGGAACGATCGTATGAATATTTAGCGCAACAATAGTCCCCAGAAATACCCCGCTGATAGTTCCGATTACCCCTATTAAAGAACCTTGGATAATAAATATGTATAGAATGCTTTTAGGCTTCGCTCCATATGTTCTAAGAATTGCAATGTCTGATCTTTTATCAGTCACTGCCATCACCAAAGTAGAAACAATATTAAATGCTGCAACTGCGATGATTAGCATCAGAATGATAAACATCACTCTTTTTTCCATTTGAACGGCCGCAAAAAAATTCGCGTGCTTTTTTGTCCAGTCGCTGACATAAAAAACTCCTGATTCAGAAAGATTATCTGATAGTCTTTTTGCAACTATAGGTGCTAAAAAAAGATCATCAATCTTTACTCTAACCCCGGAAACAGCATCGTTCATTTGAAGGAATTTTTGAGCATCCTCTAAATTCATTAGCGCCATGCCGGAATCATATTCATACATTCCAATTTCAAAAATACCTACAACATTAAATTGCCGCATTCTAGGAAATGTTCCCGCAGGGGTATAAGAACCTTGTGGAATTAAAATATTAACCTTATCTCCAACGACAATGCCTAACTGCTTTGCAGCGTCTATCCCTAAAATCATATTAAATGTATTAGGTTTTAAATCAGATAACTTACCAACCTTAACTTTCTTTTCCAGGTCATCAACATTGCCTTCAAGTTCTGATGCTATCCCTCGAAGCATAATTCCCTGACTTCCGTATTCACTAACTAACATACCCTGGCCATCTACATATGGTGCCGAGCCTTTTACATCAGGAGATTCATGGAGTTTTTTTGTCAAATCTTCCCAATGGGTCAATAAATTATTAGAGCTTGTAACTTCAATATGAGAAGCTACCCCAAGAATTCTCGTTCGAAGTTCATCCTGAAAACCATTCATCACGGAGAGAATAATGATGAGAGCTGAAACTCCAAGGGCTATTCCGACCATGCTTGTGATTGAAATAAAAGATATGAAGCTATTTTTTTGCTTAAACTTTATATATCTATAAGCAATCCAAACTTCAAAGGGCAGATATTTGTTAAGTGAAGACATTTGCTTTATTTTATCAGGGTTATCCATTCCAATCTGATAAAATCATCCTATGTTTACAGGCATTATTCAATCCATTGGTGTAATAAAAAAAATTGAGTCTTTGAAAAAAGATGTTCAAATTAGCGTTGTTTACGATCCTAAGAAAATCAATGGTATCAACTTAGGTGACAGCATAAGCGTAAATGGTATATGCCTGACCGTTCAAAAAAAACAAAAAAATCAATTTATATTTCACGTGTCTCAAGAAACTTTAAATAGAACAATCGCATTCAAAGAAAATGCTATGGTGAATTTAGAAAGTTCACTTTTATATAACGGGAAAGTTGGGGGTCACTTTGTAACAGGTCATATTGATGGTAAAGGTAAAATTTCAGAAATTAAAATTAATAGCCAATGTTGGATTATTGAAATAAAGCCGCCAAAAAAACTACTTAAATTTATTGCCGAAAAAGGTTCTGTCTCAATAAATGGTGTCAGTCTGACTGTAAATTCAATCAAAGATGATAAATTTAAAGTTAATATCATTCCCTTTACTCTAAAAGAAACTAATTTAGGGGCCCTAATTAAAGGAAGTGAAATCAACATTGAAATAGACCTCATTGCGAGATACCTTGAAAACATTATTAAAAGAAAATAAATGATTCGTCCCTCAGTTGAAATTATTGAAGATATAAAGCAAGGCAAAATGGTTATTCTCGTGGATGAGGAAAATAGAGAGAATGAGGGCGACCTTGTGTTAGCTGCCGAATTTGCCAGCTCAGATCATATTAATTTTATGTCTAAGTTTGGGCGGGGTCTTATTTGCCTCACATTAACTGAAGAAAAATGTCAAAAGCTCGATTTACCCTTAATGGTTCAGGAAAACGAGACCAGATTAGGAACAAACTTTACAGTCTCAATTGAGGCAGCTGAAGGGGTGACTACCGGAATCTCGGCAAATGATAGAGCTACAACAATCAAAGCTGCTATTGATAAAAATGCTACTTCAAAAAGCATTGTGAGGCCGGGCCATATATTTCCATTAATCTCTAAAAAAGGCGGCGTACTTGTTAGAGCTGGTCATACTGAAGCTGGGTGTGACCTAGCTCAACTAGCGGGATTAGAATCAGCATCAGTTATATGTGAAATTCTTAATGAAGATGGAAATATGGCGAGACTTCCAGATTTAATTAGATTTTCAGAGCAACATAATATTAAGATTGGGACGATTGCAGACCTAATTGAATACCGAAGAAAGAATGAAAAACTAATCGAAAAGTTAATCGAAAAAAATATTTTTACGCCTTATGGGCAAATGAAATTGTTTTTATACAAGGATAAAATTTTAGAAGAAACTCACATTGCCCTTGTTAAAGGTAAAATTGAAGAAAATAAAGAAACCATCGTAAGGGTCCATGAGCCATTATCAGTGATTGACCTTTTAGACTCCGAAGACAAAAGGCATTCATGGAACGCTCTAAAAGCTATCAAAAAAATCAGTGAGGATGGCGGCGTTTTGGTTTTCATAAACCATAATACAAATACAAACGACCTTCTCAGCCTTCTAAAAATAGACAATATTTTGCCTGTCAAACATAATAACGATCTAAGAAATTATGGTATTGGCTCTCAAATATTGGTAGATTTAGGAGTCAAGAAAATGAAACTACTCTCTGCCCCAAGAAAAATGCCAAGTATGATTGGCTTTGGTCTAGAAATTACGGGTTACATTGAAAATTAATATGTTCCGTTTATTAATTATGCTAAAATGAAGACATTGAAAAATTATAGAAAAAATAATTTTATAACGCACTGTCAAACTGACTTCATGTCAGTTTTTTTTCGAAAAAAAACTCTCCTTGTTAGCCGGACTTTAGAATCAAGATCGAAAGGCTTATCTTGCTGAGCCCTCAAAATCATTACTCATCTCACAATCCAAGAGAGGGAAATATTATAGGATTTGATTTTGGACAAAAGCGCATAGGCGTTGCTATTGGAAACAATATATCCAAGTCAGCTCAAGCTTTAATTACGATCGAATCAGCATCAAGCAATCAAAAATTTGAGGCTATTCAAAAAATTATGGATGAATGGCAGCCTGTATCAATAGTTGTGGGTGTGCCATTTAACGTAGATGGCTCTGAACATAAAGTTACAAATCTATGTAAAAAATTTGCCAAGCAATTAGAACAAAAATATGCGCTGCCCATACATCTTATTGATGAACGCTATACCTCAATTGAAGCCAGCTATGAAATTCAAGATAAAAAAATTGATCTTAAGAAAAAGAAATTAATGATTGATCAGATAGCAGCAAAAATTATTTTACAATCCTATCTAGATCAAATTTAAATTAAATAATGAATCTACCTAACGCCGAAAATCTAATAGAAAGTCTAAAAAACAAAATCAATACAATTATTGATAGCAATACAGTTCTTATTGGTGTGCAGCGAGGTGGGGAATTAATTCTTCAAAAAATATTACCTGACTTAAAAGAGCATATTGCAACAGGCTCAATTAACGCCTCTTTTTATAGGGATGATTTTTCAAGCCGCGGCTTAAAAATAAAAAATACACCGTCAAAAATTGATACTGAAATCGATGGTAAAAATATTATTCTTATTGATGACGTATTTTCTACAGGCAGAACTGTTCGAGCGGCCATGAATGAAATTTTTGATTATGGAAGGCCTTCAAAAATTATATTAGCTGTTTTGATTGATAGAAATGAGCAAGAACTCCCTATTGCACCACAAATTTATATTGAAAAAATTAACCTGCCTAAAAACCAACATTTAGAGCTTGCCTTTGATAAAAATAAAAAATTTGTATTTCAGCTCAAGGAAAGCAATGTTTAATCCTCAGTTAAATGACAAAGGTAATCTCAATCACCTGCTTTCTATCGAAGGCTTGTCAAAAGAAAAAATTCTTCAAATATTAGATACTGCAGAGTCTTTCTTAAAGATTGGTGAAAGAGACGTTAAAAAAGTACCTATATTAAGAGGCAAAACAGTATGTAATGTGTTCTTTGAAAATAGCACAAGAACTAGAACTACATTTGAAATTGCAGCCAAAAGACTTTCCGCTGATGTGATTAATCTAAATGTCGCGACCTCGTCCCAATCCAAAGGCGAGACGATTTTAGATACCATTAATAATTTGATTGCTATGAATGCAGATATTTTTGTAGTGAGACATTCATCGTCAGGAGCAGCTCATTTTATTGCTTCCCATGTAAAACCAAATATTCATATCATTAATGCCGGAGATGGAAATCACTCTCATCCTACACAGGGTTTATTGGATGCCTTTACTATTAGAAAATATAAAACTAATTTTAATAACTTAAAAGTCGCTATCGTTGGAGATATTCTTCATTCTAGAGTTGCTCGATCCAATATACATGCATTAAATATACTTGGGGTTCCTGAAATTAGAGTGATTGCCCCCAAAACATTACTCCCTTATGAGGTTGAAAAATTAGGCGTGCATGTATTTCATGATATTGATAAGGGACTCAAAGATGTAGATGTGATTATGATGTTAAGAGTTCAGAACGAAAGAATGGATGGGGTCATGCTTCCTTCTCAAGAAGAGTATTTTAAAACATATGGATTAAATCAATCACGATTAAACCTGGCAAAAAAGGAAGCCATAGTCATGCACCCTGGACCAATGAATCGAGGCGTTGAAATCGATTCAGCAGTGGCGGATAGTGAACAATCTGTCATTCTTCCGCAAGTGACTTTTGGTATAGCTGTAAGAATGTCAGTAATGGCAATTTTAGCAGGGCAATATTCATGAGTATTTTAATTAAAAATGGTCGAGTAATTGATCCAAAAAATAATGTAGATGCGATTCTAGATATTTTGGTTGTAAATGGAAAAATTGCAGATTTAAATAAAAATTTAGATCCCAAAAAAGCAAAACAAATAATTGATGCCTCAAAAAAAATAGTAATGCCAGGTATTATCGACCTTCAGTTAAATTTAAGGGAACCAGGCAACCAATACAAATCTACATTAGAAAGTGAAATGAAAGCAGCTAATGCTGGAGGGGTCACTAGTATGGTTTGCCCTCCTGATACAACGCCTATTTTAGATGAGCCTGGTCTTGTTAAGATGTTAAAGAACAAATCTGAAGTACTTACACGAGGAAATGTATACCCTCTTGGAGCTCTCACTCAAAAACTCAATGGAAAATTGTTAACTGAGATAAATGATTTATATGAATCTGGCTGTATTGGATTCTCTCAGGCAGAAAAACCAATTCAAGATACAGAAGTCTTATATCGATCATTTCAATACCTTTCTACTTTTAATCTAAAAGTATTTTTAAGGGCTGAAGATGCTTATTTGTCAGAAAAAGGTATTATAAATGCGGGCGAAATTTCAACTCGACTTGGATTAAAAGGTATTCAAAGCATAAGTGAAACTACCGCTATCAATAAAATATTAGAAATAGCTCGTTTAACTAAAACCAAAGTTCATTTGAATAAAATATCAACTGCAGATGGGCTAAATTTAATAAAAATAGCCAAAAAAAATGGTATTGATGTAACCTGCGACGTATCAATTCACCAAATTTTTCTCACAGATAATGATATTGGATTTTTTAATACTAATTGTTTCTTAAAACCTCCTTTAAGGAAAGAATCTGATCGATTAAAAATTATAGAATCAATTGTTGATGGAACAATTGATGCAATATGCTCGGATCATTCCCCTGTAAATGAAGATAATAAATTAAAACCTTTTGCAGAATCAGAGCATGGTGCATCAAGCGTAGAGCTTCTGATGCCATTGATCTTCAAGCTATCAGAAGAATATAAGATAGATTTAAGTCTTTTAATCGACAAAATTACTTATCAACCTGCAAATATTTTAGAAATTAACAAAGGAAATCTTTCAGTAAATTCGGATGCAGATATTTGTATATTTGATCCTAGTTATTTTTGGGAAGTAAATTCAAAAACTTTAATTAGTGAAGGTAAAAATACCCCCTTTATGAATCAAAATTTTACTGGAAAAGTATCGGGCACTATTTTTAACGGCAATATTGTTTTTATTAGTCAGTAGCAATTAAAAAGACTTTTAAAAAAACAGTAAATTTTCACTTGAAAATAATGTGAAAATAATTGCAATAAAAACTTGACTAGGTTTGAAAACAAGTCCATATTTACACTTGCATTTGCAGTAAAAAAAATTTTTTTTATTCTTTGGAGCATTTTTAAATGATCAAAAAATTAATTTCAGCAATTTTTGGTTCTTCAAAACCAGTAGAAACTAATAGTACGCTTCCAGCAACAATTTCAAAACCTTCAACATCAGTTAGCGCTAAGAAAAAACCAGCAGCTAAGAAAAAACCAGCAGCTAAGAAAAAACCAGCAGCTAAGAAAAAACCAGCAGCTAAGAAAAAACCAGCAGCTAAGAAAAAACCAGCAGCTAAGAAAAAACCAGCAGCTAAAAAAAAACCAGCAGCTAAGAAAAAACCAGCAGCTAAGAAAAAACCAGCAGCTAAGAAAAAACCAGCAGCTAAGAAAAAACCAGCAGCTAAGAAAAAACCAGCAGCTAGAAAACCAGCGGCTAAAAGAAAACCAGCAGCTAGAAAACCAGCGGCTAAAAGAAAACCAGCAGCTAGAAAACCAGCAGCTAAGAAGTAATAAATTTAACGGGACTTTAAGTCCCGTTTTTATTAGCAAGTTCTTTGTTGCTAAACAGTCTAAAACCAAGCAAACTTCAATTTTGCTTGGTTTTTTTATTTAATCGATGCCTATAATTCCCAAAAATATTTCGCAGATCAATCAAAACATTCAAAAGACTATTGCTCATAATACTTTTAATGAGCAAGTGTCCATAGTTGCTGTTAGTAAAGGCCACTCTTTTGACAAAATTGTTTCAGCATTTGATGCTGGCATCAGGAATTTCGGCGAAAATTATCTCCAAGAAGCTTTAGAAAAAAAATCACATTTAGAAAAATTTGCAATTCAATGGCATTTTTTAGGTCCCATTCAAAGCAATAAATGTAAATTAATTACAGAAAATTTTGATTGGGTACATAGTGTTGATAGAGTTAAAGTTATGAAGCTTCTTAATGATTTTAGGCCGTTACATATGATGCCTTTAAATATTTGCATTCAGATTAACTGTAGCGGCGAAGAAACTAAGAGTGGAATTACAATAAATAATGCAATTGAATCTTTAAATGATCTTATTAGCTCCCTTAAAGAACTTCCCATGCTTAAACTAAGAGGTATTATGTCTATACCTTCTAATACAGAAAATGTTGACCAGATTATTACTGAATTCAAATCCATGTATAAACTTTACACTGAATTAAAAAAACGAATTCATACAGTCGATACACTATCCATGGGAATGTCGAACGACTATGCATTAGCGATCGAACATGGCTCAAATCTTGTTAGAATTGGAACCGCAATTTTTGGAGCACGAGAAATAAAAATTAAAGGGAGTGATAATTGAATATTTGTTTTTTAGGTGGTGGAAACATGGCTAGAGCTATAATTAGCGGCCTATTAAATAAAAAATATGACTCCTCCCTCATTCGCGTTATTGAGTCTAATCATGACAAAAGAATATCTTTAGAGAGCGATTTTAAAATTGCTGTTCTCGCAGAATTTAAGCAAATTGCTGCGGATGAAATTATTATAGTTGCCGTAAAACCTCAACAGACTGAAATTCTTCTAAGATCCATTTCTGACCAAATTTCAAAACAACTTATTTTGTCTATTGCAGCAGGTATTCAGATCCAATCAATTGAAAAATGGACAAACGGGTATAAGAATATCGTTCGATCTATGCCTAATATGTGCGCTCAAATTCAACTTGGAATTACTGCTCTTTTTTCAAAAGAAGTATTGACCCCAAAAAACAAGGTTGCTATAGAAGAAATTTCGAGCGCCATCGGTGAATTTATATGGCTAGATGATGAGTCTAAAATGGATGCAGTCACAGCTATATCAGGAAGTGGGCCAGCATACGTATTTTATTTCCTCAATGCATTTATTGAATCAGCTATTCAATTAGGCCTATCAAAGAATGAAGCTGAAAAATTATGCAGCAAAACTATTCTTGGAGCATCTCATTTAGCTGAGGACCACGTAAGCAATCTTCAAAGTCTTATTTTATCAGTTGCTTCAAAAGGAGGCACAACGGAGGAAGGATTAAAACAACTTGAATCTAACAAGCTCAATGAAGCCATTTTAAAAGCAACTCGAGCTGCCTACGAAAAATCAAAAAAACTCGGCTCAGAATTCAATTAATTTATATGAAAAATAATACTGTCATTGTAGGCTTATCTGGAGGAGTTGATTCTTCTGTGACAGCCCTGCTTCTTAAAAACCAAGGTTACAACGTAGTTGGTCTTTTTATGAAAAACTGGGAAGATGATGATGATGACGAGTACTGTTCGAGCAAGCAAGATCTCGTTGATGCTGTATCTGTTGCTGATAAAATTGGTATTGATATTGAAGTAGTAAATTTTAGTGCAGAATATAAAGACAAAGTATTCTCTGAGTTTATTAATGAAATTAAAAGTGGTAGAACTCCCAATCCAGATATTTTATGTAACTCTGAGATTAAATTTAATGCTTTTTTAAATCATGCAATTTCAATGGGAGCAGATAAAATTGCAACCGGCCATTATGCACAAATTAAAGAATGTGATGGTCTATTCAGTCTTCTTAAAGCTGATGACTCGACTAAAGATCAAAGTTATTTTTTATATCGTCTCAACCAACACCAACTTTCAAAATCTATATTCCCATTAGGCAAACTTCTCAAAAAGGATGTAAGGGAAATTGCTAAAAAAGAAGGTTTACATAACAGCGACAAAAAAGACTCTACTGGTATCTGCTTTATTGGGGAAAGGCCTTTTAATGAATTTTTAAATAAATATATTGAGAATTCTCCAGGTCCTATCAAAAATGAATACGGTAAGGCTTTAGGAGAACATATCGGCCTTATGTTTTATACCTTAGGCCAAAGGCAAGGGCTTGGTATTGGGGGTTCAAAAACAAGCAACGGCGAACCTTGGTTCGTTGCTGAAAAGGATATTAAAGAGAATACGCTTGTAGTTGTTCAAGGGCGTAACCACCCTCTCTTATTTAAAGATGGGTTAATCGCGAAACAAATGCATTGGATTCATGGGTCTTTACCCAGAAAGCATTGGGTATATGCTGCTAAAGCAAGATATCGCGAATCTGACGCGCCTTGCGAAATTGATATGATCAAAGATGATTCTTTAGAGATATTTTTTGGACAAAAGCAATGGGCAATTACCCCAGGACAGTCAGTGGTCGTATATGAAAGTAATGTATGCCTTGGCGGAGCTGTTATTGAAAAAGCTATAGATAAGCTTCCGGTGCTGTCATCGGAAAAGATGGTCGCTGCATAAGCAATTCATACAAACGATATAAATTTAAATACTCTTCCTTAAAGTCAATTTCGGGATATCTTAATTTAACGTACCCCAAAGCACTTCCAACTGCTATATCAGCATATGAAAATGTATTTTCTAGGCAGTATTCTTTATTTTCCATTTCCTCATTAAGCCATGTAAGGCTTAACTTAATTTTACGCATCTGTTTTTCAAAAACTTCAGCATTTTGTTGGGAAGTGATCCTACGTTTTTCTAGCATAATAGCCACAGCAGCATCACATAAACCATCTGCTATCGCCTCATACCTTTTGAGAAGTATTCTTTTGTCAAAATCACTCGGAATTAAATAAAGAGGTCCGCTTTTATAGTCTATATACTCGGCAATAACGGGCGAATCAAAAATAGATATACCATTTACAAATAAGGTAGGCACTTTAGACAAAGGATTGTATTTATGGATGATGCAATTTTTATCTGCAAGAACAACTTTCTCAAGAACAATATTGGCTTTTTTCTCATCAATAAGAATTCTTATTTTTCTTGCGTAAGGACTATTACTCGAATAAAACAGCTTCATTTTTTCCTCAATTTAAAAAACTAATTTAATTATAATTTGATAAGCTTCTACATTATGCAAAGTTCAAAAATAAACAAGAAAATTTTGGCAGAGGCCATTCGAAAAAATATAAAAATGGCACTTGAGGAAGATGTTGGCAAAATTGATTTATCTGCTCAATTAATTAATCCAAAATCAACTGCAATTGCATATGTTAAATCCAAACAATCAGCTTTAATTTCAGGTATTCCTTGGTTTAATTCTACTTTTTATTCGCTAGACCCAACAATAAAAATCAAATGGCTAATTAAAGAAGGTCAGATTGTAAAAAAAAATCAGCGACTTTGCGAGCTTCATGGTAAAGCCAGATCAATCCTCAGCGGCGAAAGAGTCGCGCTCAATTTTTTACAAACTTTATCTGCCACATCCACTACTACGCATTATTATGTAAAAGCTATTTCAGGTTCGCATGCAAAAATATTTGACACTCGCAAAACAATACCTGGACTAAGAATTGCACAAAAATATGCTGTGATTATTGGGGGTGGAAATAATCAAAGAATTGGTCTCTACGACCAGATTCTTATTAAAGAAAACCATATTAAATCTTCAAACAAAATGGATGATTTATTACCGCTTGCTTTGAAATACGCAAAAAATAAAAATATACAAATTGAAGTTGAAAGGCTGGATCAGCTTAAAAAAGCTATAGGACTGGGCTTTAGAAATATTTTACTAGACAATTTTGATATTAAAGCTCTTAAAAAAGCCGTTCTCATCAACAATGGTAAAGCTTTGCTCGAAGCATCAGGAAACATTACGCTAAAAAATGTCAAAAAAATTGCGCTTACTGGCGTAGATAGAATCTCTTTAGGTTCGCTTACTAAAAATATCAAAGCAGTTGATTTGTCTATGAGAATTGAGACTTTTAAAAGCCTCTAAACTTGACCAAATACGCTTAAAGCGTTAAGGTTGAGGGTTTATAGCTATCTCATTAATTACAATCAAGAATTCTATGGGCTCAAACTACATTTCTGGCGCGGAAATTGTTATCCGCTGCCTTCACGAGGAAAAAGTCAAATTTGTTTTTGGTTATCCTGGTGGAGCAGTCCTTAATATCTACGATGCTGTTTTTCAGCAGAATAAATTTAAACATGTTCTCGTTCGTCATGAACAAGCAGCTGTTCACGCTGCTGACGCTTATTCAAGATCTACTGGAAAAGTTGGGGTTGCACTTGTTACATCAGGCCCGGGAGCTACAAATGCTGTAACAGGTATTGCCACCGCTTATATGGATTCAATTCCTATGGTTATTATTAGCGGCCAAGTTCCGACCTATGCTATTGGACAAGACGCTTTCCAGGAATGTGACACGGTTGGTATTACACGCCCGTGTGTGAAGCATAATTTTTTAGTTAAAGATATCAAAGACATTGCATCGACAATGAAAAAAGCTTTTTATGTTGCAGCAAGTGGCCGGCCCGGTCCTGTTTTAGTTGATATTCCCAAAGACATTACAGCTGAAAAATATGAATTCAGTTATCCAAAGACGGTTCATTTAAGGTCCTATAACCCAATTATTAAAGGTCATAGTGGTCAAATTAAAAAAGCGTTGTTGCTTCTTCTTGGCGCAAAAAGACCCATGATATATTCGGGCGGTGGCGTCGTCTTGGGTGATGCTTCAAATCAATTAACTAAATTTGTTCGTACTATTGGAGCTCCTATTACAAGCACGCTGATGGGATTAGGTGGCTTCCCTGCAAGTGACAAACAATTTCTTGGTATGTTGGGTATGCATGGCACCTATGAAGCTAACATGGCAATGCAAGAATGCGATGTGTTGTTGGCTGTAGGGGCTCGATTTGACGATAGGGTTATAGGCAACCCGGAGCATTTCCTATCAAAACCAAAAATAATTATTCATATAGACATTGATCCATCATCAATCTCTAAAAGAGTAAAGATTGATGTGCCTATTGTAGGTGATGTCATTTCTGTTCTTACTGAACTCAATGATCTCTTGTCTAAAGAAAAAATAAAACAAAACCCATCTCTTAAGCCTTGGTTTAAAGACATTGATCAATGGAGATCAATAAATTGTTTAAATTTTAAAAATGATAAAAAACTCATTAAACCTCAGTTTGTAATCCAGACGCTTCATAAAATAACAAAAGGTGATGCTTTTATTACCTCGGACGTTGGGCAGCACCAAATGTGGGCTGCACAATACTATCCATTTGATAAGCCTAGAAGATGGATTAATTCTGGAGGGCTTGGAACCATGGGTGTAGGATTACCCTACGCGATGGGTACTCAATTAGCACACCCTGATGCAAAAGTTGCCTGTGTAACAGGTGAAGCTTCTATACAGATGTGTATTCAAGAGCTTTCTACATGCAAGCAATTCCATTTGCCCATTAAAATTATCAATCTCAACAATCGGTATATGGGTATGGTAAGACAATGGCAAGAGTTTTTTTATGGAAACCGTTATGCAGAGTCTTATATGGAAGCGCTGCCAGATTTTGTAAAATTAGCTGAATCTTACGGTCATGTCGGCATGAAAATCGAAAAGCCAAGTGATGTTGAACCTGCGCTTAAGGAAGCTTTCAGCAGCAAACTTAAAGAGCGCTTAGTATTTATGGACTTTATTACAGACCAAAAAGAGAACGTGTTTCCAATGGTTCCTAATGGGAAAGGCTTATCAGAAATGATCATAGCTGAGGATTTATAAATGCGGCACATTATTTCTCTCTTAATGGAAAATGAATCTGGTGCTTTGTCTAGAGTTTCAGGCTTATTCTCTGCTAGAGGTTACAACATTGAATCTTTGACCGTTGCGCCTACTGAAGATCCCACACTCTCAAGAATGACGATTGTGACGTCTGGATCAGATGAAATTATTGAACAAATTATTAAGCAACTTAATAAATTAATTGATGTTGTAAAAGTATTGGATCTCAATGATGGTCGCTTTATTGAAAGAGAGCTAATGATTGTTAAAGTAAAAGCGAATGCCCAATATCGTGATGAAATGAAAAGGATGTGCGATATTTTTAGAGGGCGAATTATAGATGTTTCTGACAGCTCTTTTACCATTGAGATAACAGGATCATCCAGTAAATTAGATGCTTACATTGAAAGTATTGATAAAGCAGCTATTCTAGAAACGGTTAGAACTGGTGCGTCAGGTATTGGACGCGGTGATAGAATTTTAAAAGTATAAATTAAAACTGAAAGGTTATTATGAAGGTTTACTACGACAAAGATGCTGATTTAAATCTCATTAAAAAATTGAATGTTACGATTGTTGGATATGGTTCACAGGGCCATGCTCATGCAGCTAATCTTAAAGAGTCAGGTGTTAATGTCACTGTTGCGCTCAGAAAAGCTGGAGCATCATGGGAGAAGGCCAAAAGCGCTGGACATAACGTTCTAGAAATTAATGATGCTGTAAAAAATGCTGACGTCGTCATGCTTTTAATACCTGATGAAACAATGCCCGATATTTTTCATCAAGAAGTTGCGCCATTCTTGAAAAAAAATGCTGTATTAGCATTCGCTCATGGATTCAATATTCATTACAACCAAATTATTCCAAGAGATGATCTTGACGTTATTATGATAGCCCCAAAAGGTCCTGGCCATACTGTTCGCTCAGAATACCTTAAGGGTGGTGGCGTCCCTACATTAATCGCGATTTATCAAAACAAATCTGGTAAAGCAAAGGAAATTGCCCTTTCATATGCAGCAGCAAATGGCGGTACCAAAGGCGGGGTGATTGAAACAGATTTCCGCGAAGAAACAGAAACTGACTTATTTGGCGAACAAGCCGTTTTATGTGGCGGTGCTGTTGAGCTTGTGAAAGCAGGTTTTGAAACTTTAGTTGAAGCGGGCTATGCGCCTGAAATGGCTTATTTTGAATGTTTGCATGAACTTAAGCTTATTGTAGATCTAATGTACGAAGGTGGTATTGCTAATATGAACTATTCCATCTCCAATAATGCTGAGTATGGAGAGTATGTCACTGGTCCAAAAGTAATTGGTAATGAAGCAAAATTAGCAATGAAAGAGGCTTTAAAAAATATTCAAAATGGTGATTACGCAAAACGTTTTATTCTTGAAGGAAAAACAAATTACCCGGAAATGACGGCCAGAAGAAGGCTCAATGCAGAGCACCCAATTGAAAAAGTTGGCTCTCAACTAAGATCAATGATGCCTTGGATCGCAAAAAATAAGCTTGTAGACCAAAGTAAGAACTAGGTTGATGGTAAAAAAAACCTATCCCATCGTTGCAAAAGAAGGCTGGCCATTTTTAATAGCTTCAGTTGCTATTTCAGCCTTCGTTTTTAATATATGCAATTTATGGTCCCTCCCCTTTTGGCTTGTCTCATTATTTATTCTGCAATTTTTTAGAGATCCAAAAAGAAATACACCATCTAAAAAAAATATGGTGGTATCAGCGGCGGATGGTAAAGTCATTGTGATTGAAAAATGCAAAGATGAATACCTGAATAGACGTGCAATTAAAGTCAGTGTCTTTATGAATGTCTTTAACGTTCATTCAAATAAAAGTCCAATTCAATCAATAATCATAAATAAATGGTATTTTCCTGGCAAATTTCTGAATGCAGCACTTTCAAAAGCTTCCTTAGAAAATGAAAGGTGCGCCTTGCACCTTAAAAGTAAGGGCGGTTTCGATATTACGTGCGTTCAAATTGCAGGTTTAATTGCGAGAAGAATTTTATGCTACGCCAATAAAGGCGACACATTAGAAGTTGGCGAAAGATATGGCTTTATAAGATTTGGCTCGCGAGTCGACTTGTATCTTCCTATCAATTCCAAGATAAAAGTTGCGCTAGGTGATAAAGTTTTTAATGGTGAAACAATTATCGCTGAATTAAAAAAATAGCCTAATTGTCTACAAACGAGCGAAGCTCATTTAAGGCTAATCGATATACATCTCTTTTAAATTCGATCACTTCATTGAGGGGCATCCAGTAATCATGCCAACGCCAATCATCAAATTCTGGTTTTTTGGTATTTCTTAAAAAGATATCCGTATCCTGCCCTTTCATCCTTAAGAGATACCATATCTGTTTTTGGCCCTTGTAAGTTCCTCGATAGTCTCTTCTAACCCATTGAGATGGCACTTCATATTTCAACCAATCCTTAGTTCGACCAAGTATTTCTACATGATGCGGCTTTAATCCGACCTCTTCCATAAGCTCTCTATACATCGCCTCTTCTGGACTTTCACCTTTTTGAATTCCACCCTGAGGAAATTGCCAAGCATGTTCCTGTGTACGTTTTGCCCAAAAAACTTGATTGTCAGCATTACAAATTACAATACCCACATTTGGCCGATAGCCATCTTTATCAATCATAACCTTACCCTAAGAATTTCTTTAATTTTTTCATAGATTTAGTTTAAATAAAAGCCGGAATTAAAGCTAGAATCTATTACGAAAAAACTAAAAATCATGACATATAAAAACCTTTTTTTACTTATTTTGTATATATCGCTTAATGCATGCTCAAGCTTGCCAATTGCTTACATTACCAACCAGGGCTCTAATACGGTAAGTGTAGTAGATATTAAAAATAGAAAAATTACCCATGAGATTGCTGTAGGCAGCGGTCCAGTGGGTGTTGCAATCTCTTTAAAACAAGACTATGGATTTATTACAAATGCAAATGATGGTTCAGTTGACGTTTTAGATCTGCATCAAAATAAAATAATTAAAAAAATCATAATGGGCGGAACCCCTGTCGGAATTACAAAATCAACTGATGAAAGATATATTTTTGTGAGTGATTGGTTTAATAATGAAATCATCATTATCGAAACAAAATCTTTATCAGTTATTAAAAAAATTAAAGTGGGCAAATCCCCGTCAGGAATGATTTGTGATGATCAAGGAAAATATCTCTTTATTTCTAATCGTGATGAAAATACTGTTGAAATATATAACCAACCGGGCCTAAGTCTCTTTAAAAAAATTAAAGTAGGAAAGCATCCTTATGGTGTATTTTTTAGAAAAAACTTACTTTTTGTTGTAAATGTTTTAGATGATTCAATTTCTATCATTGATATCAATACATTTAATTTAGAAACAATCAAGGTTGGCGACCAT
>Ga0304728_1001452_pt1 | contig 16684 bp, 17 predicted proteins | sample C_130625_MF_Meta_FD_190476 | JGI IMG/M metagenome (GOLD analysis project Ga0304728, IMG submission 190476) | Freshwater microbial communities from Lake Croche, Canada to study carbon cycling - C_130625_MF_MetaG (v2) (version 2) | ecosystem: Environmental > Aquatic > Freshwater > Lake | place... | reverse complement strand
TTGATGTCCGCACCGCAGCTACTGGTTCACAAGCACTTTCTATCGCAGAGGAATTTAAACCTCATGCGCTCATTTTAGATGTGATGCTTCCAGACCAAGATGGTTTTGAAGTATGTCGCCAATTACGCCAAGACGGTCATAGCGTTGGCGTTCTATTTCTTACAGCGAAAGACACCGTTGAAGACAAGATTGCTGGTTTAACAATCGGCGGCGATGACTACATGACTAAGCCGTTTTCACTTGAAGAGCTTGTTGCTCGTCTGCGCGCGCTACTTCGCCGAATTGGTGTTGTTGAATCGGTTGTCGATGACGAGAAAGTTCGCTTTGCAGATCTTGAACTAGATGAGGCAACTCATGAAGTTCGCAGAGCTGGAAACCTCATTGATCTTTCCCCTACTGAGTTTCTCCTGCTTCGCTATCTCATGATCAACGCTGATCGCGTTGTAAGTAAGTCACAAATTTTAGATCACGTGTGGCAATACGACTTCCGCGGAGACGCTGGAATTGTGGAAACCTACGTTTCATACCTTCGTAAAAAAATTGATATCTACAAGCCAGAACTTATTCACACTGTTCGTGGCGTTGGATATCGAATGCGAATGCCTGCGGTTAAGTAAGCCCAAATTACTCCCCCATGGCTAAGCTAACTAAAGTTTCCGGTTGGAGTCTGCGATCAAGACTTCTACTCGCAACTTTGGTTGTTGGAGCTCTTGGTATTGGGGTATCTGATTTTGCGGCACATTCAGCGCTAAAAAAATATCTCATCAACCAAGTAGATCAGCAACTGACAAATGTCACTAGTGGATCAATTGGAACATTAAATCGTGCGGGTATCGATCCCAATGCAAATGAAGAACAAGATAATGGCTCACCATTTCGTATTGTGCGTCCACTTCGTGGTGTTCCAACAGAAACGTTTGTCACACTTCTTGACGCCAATGGACACGTCCTTGGCCGCCTTGGCGGAAACATCTCAAACAGCATACAAACAGCGAGTTTTGAAGGCTTTACGACAGCAAAGGTTGCAGCAACAAAGGGAGTACCTTTCACAATTAAGGGATTAGATGATGCTCCTGACACCAGGGTGTTTGCTCAAGTACTTCCTACTGGTCTTGGCTCAATAATTACTGCTGTTTCACTTGGTGGCGTTAATGGGACGCTTCACAAGATGACACTTCTCTTTCTTTTTATTAGTTTAATTATTCTTTTATTCACTGCTTTCTTAGCTAGATTTATTATTCGATTAAGTTTGCGCCCTCTGAGTGAAGTAGAAATCACTGCTGCTGCAATTGCTGCCGGTGATCTCTCTGCTCGTTTGCCAGATAACAACCCTAATACTGAAGTAGGAAAACTCACCCGCTCACTCAATACGATGTTAGCCCGGATTGAAGAATCATTTGCTGTAAGAGTCGCATCTGAATCTAAGCTCCGCCAGTTTGTTGCTGATGCAAGCCACGAACTTCGAACTCCACTTACGGCTATCCGTGGTTTTGCCGAGCTTCACAGGCAAGGCGCTGTTGAAGGTGTTGAAAAGACAAAAGAACTTATTGGTCGCATTGAAAAAGAATCGATTCGCATGGGTTCACTCGTTGAAGATTTGCTATTGCTAGCTCGTATGGATGAAGCAAGGCCAGTTGCTACAGAGCCAGTTGACCTCAGCCATGTTGTTAGTGAATGTATCGCCTCTGCCAATGCCGCCGGACCGAGCCATCCAATCACTTCAAATATAGATCCAGATATTTTTGTACTTGGTGACAATAAGCGAATCCATCAAGCAGTCGCTAATTTATTAGCTAATGCCAGAACCCACACTCCTTCAGGAACAAAGATCACGGTCACTGTAAAGAGTGGGAAGGACGACATTCGTGTTTCTGTCAGTGATGAAGGACCAGGCTTATCATCGACTGATCAGGAAAAAATATTTGAGCGCTTTTTCAGAGCAGACCCATCACGTCAAAGAAGCTCTGGTGAGGGAAGCGGGCTTGGACTTTCAATTGTTGATGCCATCATGAAGTTACATGGGGGTTCTGTTTCCGTTGAATCTGAATTGGGCCGAGGCGCGACTTTCACACTTACTTTCCCAATCAAGGCGTAATTACTTAACGCTGAAAGTAAATTTCCCGATCACTACGTGCCCGTCTTGGGCTGAGACTCGATAGCTCACACTGTATTTCCCTTTGGAAGACTGGCTCGCTTTAAACACATCAGAAAGCACAGCTCCCTTCACGACATCAATCCCTGAAGTAATGATCACACCGGCTGGATCGGTAACAACGACGTGATTGATTGCAGTCTTGCCCAAGGTAAGAAGTGCATCATCAAAAGTAAGAGAGATCTTTGAAGGTAATCTCGAAATAACTGCGCTGGGGGCAGGATTTGATGCAACAAGGGATGTATGAGCAAAGGCTGTCGAGCTTGTCGTAATCAGAAAGCTTAAAGAAAGAAGAAGGACTTTTTTCAAAGCTAGGCGCCTATTTTTATAGAGAGGATCTCCTGGAGCGCGCTATAGACAGCATGCGTTGTCCATGTTGGTTGTTCAGGCTTAAATAAATTAACTTTTCCTTCTTCTGTTAAATAATTCATTAGTTTCATAGGCATTAAGTTAGGCGACTTTGGGTTTTGAACTTCAGGGTTTCCTAAATCAAGCCAGCGCCAATGAGAATCTGGTCCGATGATCGCAATCACATCGGCATGTTGAACATCATAAGCGCTTTGTTTTCCTGTTTGCCAATCTAAAAGACCCTTGGTGGGCGCAGCAATCTTGGTAAAAACTCCAAAGTACTTCCATAAAGAAGACAAATTACTCGGCGTTCCAGTACCGATACTCCAACTATTGTCACTGAACATTTTTTGATAGGCGCTAATCCGTGAGACCGAATCCCTCTTTCCATCTACAGATACAGCAAGGGAAACAACTTTGTCTGACAGTTTTGCTTTTGCGATTGCTGTACCAATTTGGCGCATATTTACCGAAGTCATCGGGCAAATATCTGAGCAGCTTGTAAGAAAGTCTGTCAGAACAACTGTTTTACCTTTAAGACTACCCAACGTGAATGTCTTGCCGTTGACATCTTGAAGCGGAATATTTAAAACACTGGCGGGAATCGGGGCATCAAGGACAGTGCCTCCTGCTTTAGCCGCATGACCTGTAAGCGGTGGAGTTGAAGGTGAAGCAAAAGCAGTTGTTACTCCTAAACTTAGAAAAAAAGTAAGAGCAATAAAGATTTTCTTCATGAGCCTCATTCCATCGCTCGCAGCGTTGCGATGCGCTCTGCTAGAGGCGGATGCGTTGAGAATAATTTTGATGTTGCACTTGAATCTAGAGGCGACTCAATCCAGATATGCGCGACTGCCGTAGAGCGTTGGTGAACGACAGTGCTATCTCTTTGCAGTACTTCAAGAGCCCGCCTAAGACCCGCAGGATTTCGAGTGAATTCAACTGCTGTGACATCAGCAAGCGCTTCACGCTTTCTAGAAATAGCAAGGCGAAGTAAGAGAGCGGCAATTGGCGCGAGTATCAAGACGACAATAGAAACAACGATCGCGATTGGATTCTGATTGCTGTCATTCTCATCTCTACGACCTCCGCCACCAAAAATCATTATTCGCATCAGAAAGTCAGTAAGAATCGCTATAGCTCCTGCAGTCGTTGCAGCAATAGCTGAAACTAAGGTGTCACGGTTAGCAACGTGGGCGAGCTCATGTGCCGTCACGCCTTGCAACTCTTCACGGTCCATTGCGCTCAATATTCCTGTTGTAAAGGCAATGACGGAGTGCTCTGGATTTCGCCCCGTTGCAAATGCATTGGGTGCGCTATCTTCAACAATTGCAACCTTCGGCATAGGAAGACCACTTGCAATGCATATTTCAGAGACCAAACCATAGAGTTGTTTGTTATCAGATTCTTGAATAATTTTCGCGCCGGTCATGGTCATCACAATCTTGTCTGATGCCCAATATGAACCCCACACAGAAATAAGAGCAATCCCGACCGCGAATGGGACAACACCGATTCCAGTCTTTCCAAAGTAAGTTAGAAGCGCCCATGCAACAAGACCAACTAAAAGTCCCATGCCAAAGAGCAGTTCACCACTCTTACGTTTGTTAGCGCTTTGTAGCTGGCGAAAATCCATACTTAGAACTTTACCTGCGGCGCCTTACGATCTTGTGGATCATCAATTTCATAAAATGGGCGCTCTTTTACTTTTGCAGCATTTACAAACATGTTTGTCGGAAAGGTTTTGATCGCGGTGTTTAGACCACGAACATTGTCGTTATAAAACTGACGCGCAAATGAAACTTTGTTTTCAGTTGAAGAAAGCTCTTCTTGGAGGGCCAAAAAGTTTGAAGATGCCTTTAAATCTGGGTAATTTTCAGTGACTGCAAGCAGGCCGCGAAGCGCCTTGCTCATCTCTCCATCTGCTGCTGCAACATCTGCAACAGTGGTTGCACTTGTTGACTTCGCTCTTGCATCAACAATCGCCTGGAATGTCTTGCTTTCATGAGCTGCATAACCTTTAACGGTTTCTACCAAATTAGGAATTAAATCTGAACGGCGCTTGAGTTGAACTTCGATCTGAGCCCATGCCTCATCAACAGATACGTTCAAACGAATGAGTTTGTTCCGTGGAACGATGCCAATAAATGCAAGTATCGCGATTGCGATGACGCCTGTAATAATTGAATTCATCTTTATTTACTCCGTTACTAGTAACGCAAAGTGACTGGATGTAATTCTATTGCGTTTTTGATTTATGGAAATTGAGCCAAGACTTGCTTGGGGTTGGCCCACGCTGGCCTTGGTACCTAGAACCATAGAGCGCGGAACCGTAAGGATGCTCAGCAGGAGATGAGAGTTTGATGAGACAAAGCTGTCCGATCTTCATTCCTGGGAACAACTTAACTGGAAGGTTGGCAACATTAGAAAGCTCCAAGGTGATGTGCCCAGAAAAACCAGGATCAATAAAACCTGCAGTTGAGTGAGTTAATAGACCAAGACGACCAAGAGATGACTTTCCTTCAAGGCGACCAGCAATGTCATCAGGCAGGGTGATTACTTCGAAAGTACTAGCAAGCACAAACTCTCCGGGATGGAGAATAAAAAATTCATCATCATTGACTGCTACTTCACGAGTCAGATCTGACTGTTCAATAGATGGATCAATTACGGAATATTTATGGTTTTCAAATACACGGAAAAATCTATCCAGGCGAACATCAACACTGGAAGGTTGAATCATTGCGTCCGTAAACGGTTCGACCTTAACTCGGCCTGCTTTAACTTCTAGCGCGATATCGCGATCACTTAGTAGCACGGTCAAAACCCTATCAGCCCAGCCACAGGGTAGGTTTCATGTCGTGAACCGTCGTGGTGCTTATCTGTTGCTCATTTTTGGAGCCCTCTGCTTTTCATTCAATGGGATCGTCAGTAAGTGGCTCATGGAGGCGGGTCTGACTCCTTGGCGATTAACCCAAGTGAGATCAACGGGCGGTTTCATAGCAATGCTGATCTGGCTGTTAGCTCGGAGCCGACTCTCTGAATTAAGAACCAATGTCAGCGAACTCAAGATGCTTATTCCCTTTGGTGTATTCGGGATCGCTTCCGTGCAGAGTTTCTATTTCCTTGCTATTTCAAAATTACACGTTTCTATTGCGCTCATCATTGAATTTACTGCCCCGTTTTGGATTGCATTTTATTTACGCTTTGTCCGCAAAGAGAAAGTCTCTAACACAGTCTGGATAGGCCTTGCGTTTGGATTCTCTGGATTAATTCTTGTTGCACAGGTATGGCAAGGCCTCACACTCAACGGCATTGGCGTTATCGCAGCATTTGTTGATGCCTTTTCACTTGCAGCTTATTTTCTATTAGCAAGGACCATCGGTCATCAGAGAAGTGGCGACACACTCACAACATGGGGTTTTGCTGTTACAACACTTCTCTATTTAATTATTCAACCCATTTGGAATTTTCCCTGGCACATATTCACCCAAAACATCACGCTCAACGGACAATTCTCTGGTCATCAACTTCCGGGATGGCTTCTAATTCTTTGGGTCTGCATTATGGGCACTCTGGTTCCTTACTTGTCAGTAATTATTGGAATCAAACGATTATCTGCAACTACGGCAAGTGTGATCGGAATGTTTGAGCCAATACTCGCCGGTGTTTTCGGTTGGATACTTCTTCATGAAAAATTTACTACTATTCAACTTATAGGAGCAGTTATTGTCCTAGTGGGCATATACATTGCAAATGAACGGATTCCTGAAGGGGGCGCTAATGGATAGGTTTGATGACTTGCTTGCGGCCAATAAAGAGTTTGTTTCAAAATTCACCTCTGAAAATCTCACTGGCACTGCCGTAAAAGGATTAGCAATTGTTACTTGTATGGACTCACGTATTGATCCACTACGTATTGTCGGCATGAGCGCAGGAGATGCAAAGATTCTTCGTAATGCTGGAGCGCGTGTAACAGAGGACGTACTTCGCACACTTGTTCTTGCAACACACCTACTTGGTGTTAATCGTGTTCTAGTTATGCCACACACTGATTGCCGCATGGCCAGTACTGATGAAGCTGGCATTCATGCCGCGATTGAGAAGAAGTCTGGTGTTGATACTCGCAGCCTTGATTTTCAAACAACATCAGATCAGCGCGGAGCGCTGCAGAAGGACATCACGAAGATTGAAAGTTATCCGCTGCTTGCCCATGAGGTAAAAGTTATGGGAGCTATTTATGATGTTAAAAGTGGAACGCTTACACCAATAAATTAGTTGTCTTTAACAAAACTTTCAGCAGTATTAGTAAACGCTGGAGCCATATCTGCAAAGCGTGCAAAGTGAAGTTGCGCTGCGACAGTAATCGTTCTTGTCTGACCATTACGGTGCTTTGCGACAATCAAGTCTGCCTCACCTGATCTGCTCTGGCTGTCATACATTTCATCACGGTGGAGAAGAATTACAACGTCGGCATCTTGTTCAATAGAGCCTGATTCACGAAGGTCAGAGAGCATTGGCTTCTTATCAGAACGTTGCTCCGGAGAACGGTTGAGCTGTGAGATAGCGATGATGGGCACGTTGAGCTCTTTTGCAAGAAGCTTCAAATTACGAGAGAACTCTGAAACTTCTTGCTGGCGGTTCTCTACTTTCTTTCCAGAAGTCATGAGCTGCAAGTAGTCGATCACAATCAATTTGAGATTATGACGCTGCTTGAGGCGACGTGCTTTAGCGCGAATCTCCATAAGTGAAAGGTTTGCTGAGTCATCGATAAACAAAGGTGCTTCTGAAATCTCACCCATGCGTTTTGCTAGGCGGCCCCACTCTTCATCTGATAGGGAACCAGAACGAATGTTATTAAGTCCTACTCGTGCTTCTGCTGAAAGCATACGCATCGTAATTTCTGAGCGGCTCATTTCAAGTGAGAAGATCACTGATGTATTGCCATTTTTAATAGATGCATGGCGCGCAATATCCAAACCAAGTGTTGACTTACCAACACCAGGACGAGCAGCAAGTACAACCATGTTTCCTGCATGGAAACCATTTGTTAATGCGTCCAAATCTTTAAATCCAGTCATTACACCTTCTCTGGTGACACCAGCTGAGATTGCTTCAATCTCATCGAGGGCTGCAGGAAGAAGTTGGCTGAGCTGAATGTAATCTTCTGACATACGGCTTTCGGTTACTTGATAAACCTCTGCTTGCGCTGAATCTACTGCGTCGTCAACATCGCCTTCTTCTGAATAACCTAATTGAACAATTTTTGTTCCAGCTTCAACTAAACGGCGAAGGATTGCGCGATCGCGAACAATGCGTGCGTAGTAACCGGCGTTAGCTGCGGTTGGTACAGATGAAATCAATGTGTGGAGATATGGCGCACCACCTGCGCGCGCAATATCACCACGCTTTGTTAATTCGGCAACGACGGTCACTGGATCGGCAGGATCGCCACGGCCATATAAATCTAAAATTGCGTCATAAATTAATTCGTGTGCAGGGCGATAGAAATCTCGCTCTTTAATTATTTCAACTACATCTGCAATTGCATCTTTACTTAATAACATTCCGCCAAGTACGGATTGTTCTGCAACTAAATCTTGTGGTGGCGTGCGCTCGAACTCAACAGCGCGAGCGCTGTTATTTCCTCTATTGGGGAGTTCTGCGATGCTCATAGGTGAATCTTGGGGGGGAGCACTGACATTGCCTATTTATTGCCCGCTCCTGTGTGTATCGCTGTGGGGATAACCTGTTAATCCATGTGGGTAAGGTGGGGATAACAGGTTGATAACCACGAGTGCCAAGTCTTATCTGAGCGTGAAATCGGCCCTCTTGTTGTGTATAAAAGAATTTTATTTCATCTCATACAGTGAGAATTGGAGTGAGATGAGATAGAAATCTGGCCAGGAAGTTCGGATGAACCCCTGGCCAGATAGCAATAAATGTACTGAATTACTTTCCAGCAACCACCTGGACGTTAAGAGTTGCAGCAACTTGCGCATGCAAGCTCGCCTTCACGCTATATGTACCAAGCTTTTTCATTGCAGGAGCTTTCAAACGATGACGATCGATATCAACACCGGTTGTCTGCTTGATTGCTTGAACAAGATCTTTATCAGTGACTGAACCAAAGAGTGAGCCAGTTGCTCCCACCTTTGCATTCACAGTGATTGGTGACTTCTCAAGGCTAGCCTTGATCTCACGAGCATGGTCAAGATCGCGGATCTCGCGTGCGCTACGTGCGCGGCGAATACCTTCGATCTGCTTCTCTCCGCCCTCTGACCAAGCAATTGCTTGACCACCAGGAAGAAGGAAATTACGTGCGTAACCATCTTTAACGTTCACAACATCGCCAGGTTGTCCTAGGCCATTAACTGAGTGGGTAAGAATAAGTTTCATAGTTATATCTCCCCTTATCTAGCAGTTGAGGTGTAAGGCAAAAGCGCCATTTCGCGGGAATTCTTAACCGCAGCGGCAATTGCGCGTTGATGTTGGGTGCATGCACCAGTTACTCGGCGAGCGCGGATCTTGCCGCGATCTGAGATGAACTTACGAAGAGTTGCGATGTCCTTGTAATCGATATATTCGATCTTCTGTTGGCAGAATGAACATGGCTTCTTCTTAAACTTCTTGAGGGCCGCAGCCGACATCTTTGGCGCGGTCTTCTTCGGCTTTAGGGTCTTATTACTTCTTGCTCCCACTGTGGTGCTCCTTGTTTAGGTGCCCTGTCATTTCTAACAGGAATGGTTGGATAGTTGGTTTTATTTAGAATGGAGGTTGATCATCTGATGCTCCTGTTGCCCAGCCGCCACCGACAGGTGCTGCTGACCAAGGATCTTCAGTTGATGCAGTTTCAGAAGGTGTACTAAAGCCTCCGCCAGATGTGCCACTCTTTGTTGTCTTAGTGACCTTTGCAGTGGCGTTACGAAGTGATGGACCTACTTCGTCAACTTCCACCTCAAATACGGTGCGCTTTTCGCCTTCTTTAGTCTCATAAGAGCGTTGCTTCAAACGACCAGAAACAATAACGCGCATTCCGCGTGTTAAAGATTCTGCAACGTTCTCAGCAGCTTGACGCCAGATTTGGCAATTAAGAAAGAGGCTATCGCCATCTTTCCATTCGTTCGTTGCCTTATCGAGATAACGTGGTGTTGACGCAACGGTGAACTTTGCAACTGCAGCACCAGATGGTGTGAATCGAAGTTCAGGATCGCTCGTCAAATTACCGATCATTGTGATGTTTGTATCTCCAGCTGCCATTTTTATTCTCTCTTATTACTCTTATTAGTTAAGCGTTCAGTTGATCTGGACGTACGACTTTTGTGCGAAGCACTGCTTCGTTCAAATTGAGTTGGCGATCAAGTTCTTTGATCGCATCTGGACCACAGTGCAGATCTGCAACAGCGTAAATACCTTCGGCTTTTTTATTGATTTCGAAGGTCATGCGGCGACGGCCCCAAATATCGAGCTTGTCTACTTTGCCACCACTGTCTTTGATGATCTTGAGATATGTCTCAAGACTTGGTGCGACTGTGCGTTCTTCTAGGTCAGGATCGAGTATGACCATGATTTCATAATGACGCATGCGTTAACCCCACCTCCTCTGGACTAAAACGGTCACGGCATTTCCGCGACAGGAGGGTTACTGCTCCTTAGCGAATGCCGCAAACGGTGTTCATGGCTCGTTAAGGAAGGCTAAGGGTAACTCTTAGGGCTTAGATAGTGAAAATCGGTGCTCCTGTGCAGGAACTTCCCGTGTGGATGGAGCTGTTTTGAGCACAAAAAAGATCAGGGCAGCTATACGAATCACGCTGATCACGGCGTAGCCCCCCGCAGGCAACCCAAAGCGGCTACCAGAATATGTAGCAAGGTATTCCCACACCGCAAAGTGATACACGATTTCAGCGCCCTGCCAAATCCAAAATGCGCTTCTATCCTTCTTTTGTAGCGCGATAACTGCAAGTGGAGTCAACCACAAAATATATTGCGGTGAATAAACTTTTGATGCAAGAGTGAAAATTGCTACTTCAATAAAAGCAATTTGAGCAAGATTTGGCACATAATCTTTTTGAAAGAGAAATATCACAAATATTGCGCTTGCCACAAGGAATAAGAGAAGTGAAGCGACATTAACTGCTGGAATAGATATTCCAAGTAATTGGAGTGAATAATAAATAGAACCAAAATCAGCGCCTCTTGATCCATTTAGCTTAAAAAATCTCCACCAGCCCGAAGGAGTGGACAGCGCAAATGGCAGATTAATCAAAAGCCATAGACCGATAGAAATGCCGAAATATCGGATAGCTGATTTAACCTGAGATCTTTTCCAGAAAATAAGAACAACTGGGATGAGTAGCACGATGGGAAAAAACTTCGTGGCAACAGAAATTCCCAGTGCAAGCGCGCTGTAGTCATACTTTTTCCGGTCGAACCAATAAATTGCAGCAAGAGCAGTAAGGACCGCCCACATATCCCAATTGATAAATAGGGAGGCGACAACGGCTGGAGCAATAACAAAGAGTTGCCAGCTTTCTGAGTTCATATGCCAAACCAAAAGAGCACTTCCAACAAAGAGCAGTACTAGCAAGAAAATATTTATCAGGAAGTAGAAATGAAAGTTTTCTAAGCCGTGAGGAGTAATCAAGGAAGTTGCCCACATAACTACACCAGTGATAGGTGGATACTCCACAGAGTTTGTTGCACTGGAATATGGCCAGGTGTGATTTACAAGATCTCTTGCACCATACAAGGCTGGAATGTCGCTATAACAAGCGTGCGTATAAACATCCGGGACTACCCACGATTTGTTGTAACAGTGATCAAATTTAATAAATGAAAGCGCTCCTATAAATAGAGCAAGAAGTATGACTGCGCCTATGGCGTGCTTACTCTTCACGAGTTATTTCTTTTTAGCAGGTGTCTTTGCAGAAGGACGCGGAGTTGGTCGCTCCGCTAAAGAAGGATCCAATGTAGGTACAGCATTTTGCATTGGTACCGGATCTGTTCCACCAATATTTGCAGCAGGTGGGAATGGAAGCACTGGCTGCCCCTTTAAAGCATTCTTCATATAAAGGCTCCAGATTCTTGCAGGGAAAGAACCTCCCGTAACGGCGTTCAACCCACCGATACCGTTCAGAGTTTGTGTTGCATCATCTCTAAAGAGTGCGACGGTGGTTGCAAGCTGTGGTGTGTAACCATTAAACCAAGCTGCTGCGTTATCAGTTGTCGTTCCTGTTTTTCCTGCGCTGGGGCGAGGGAAATCAGCAAGCGCTCCTGCTGCAGTTCCTCTCTTTGTCACACTTTGAAGTGCTGTTGTGAGATCTGCCATCACACTTGGATCAAAGACTTTCTGTGCTTGAACCTGTGATTGATATAAAACGCCTTGGTTACTACCTAGAACTTCTGAAATTATGTATGGCTTTGCATAGATTCCTTGAGATGCAAAAGTTGCATATGAGGATGCAAGATCAATCACGTGGGGGCTAGCAACACCAAGTGCCACAGAAGGTCCTGCAACCATCGCAACAGATTGTGGAATTCCTGCCTGGCGGGCAATATCAATAATGTTTTGTGGACCAACTTTTATTGTCAGTGGAACGAAAACTGTATTTACTGAGTGCGCAGTTGCTTCGAGCAAACTTACATTTGGAAATTGTTCATTTCCATAGTTGAAAACTGAATACGGGGTTTGTGAACCTGGATCAAAGAAAACTTGAGGAGAAGTTCCATTCCATACTGACTGCAGAGAAATTCCTTGCTGGAGGGCGGCAATCAGCGCAAATGGCTTAAAGGATGATCCTGCGGCGGCAATCGACTGGGTGGCGTTATTGAGCTGGCTCTTCAAGTAATCCTGCCCACCATACATAGCAACGACTTCACCTGTACCGGGCCTAATAGAAACAAGAGCAACGCGAAGGTTTCCTTGTTTATCGGCAGGTGTGCGTTTTGAAACTGCATCAACAGCTGCTTCTTGTGCTTGCTTTTCAAGTGTTGTCTTAACAACTAAGCCACCTTGCTGCAGTTGTTCTTGTGTGAAGCCAAGGGTTTGTAATTGATTTTGAACCCATGAGATTACATATCCTTTTGGACCAGCTAATGACCCTGATGCAACCCGCGGCTGAATATCTGGAAATACCTGCTTGGCAGCTTGCTGTTTTGTAATCCAATTCTCTTTAACCATTCCATCTATTACATATTGCCAACGAGCTTTAAGGCGAGCAAGGTATTGAGGTCCATTTGCTGGATCGTAATAACCAGGTGCATTAAGTACGCTCGCCAAAACTGCGTCTTGAGCGATTGTTAGCTGATCGACATGACGGTTAAAGAAAACATCTGACGCAGTCTGCACGCCATATGAACCCCGGCCGAAATAAATTGTGTTGAGGTAACTTTCAAAAATTTGATCTTTTGATAACTGTTGCTCAAGTTTTACAGCGATCACAATTTCTTTAATCTTTCGCTGGATACTTCTCTGTGGTGTTAAAAACGCAGTCTTGGCATATTGCTGGGTGATAGTTGAGCCACCTTGCAGGGATCCTCCGCGGAGGTTGTGATACAAAGCGCGAATAATTCCTGTTGGGCTAAACGCATGTTCGTTGTAATAGTTTTTATCCTCTGCGGCCATAATCGCATGACGTAAATTAAGAGGAACACCGGCAAGAGGAACACTCACTCTATCTTCTGCTCCGATGCGACCAATTGGAGTCCCGTCTGCATACTCGATTACTGTCGCTTGGCTATTTACATACGCATTCGGATCGGGAATGTGAACAGTGAAATATGCATAAGCAAAAAGAAATGCGAAGAGAACAAAACCGCCACCAAGTGTGAATATGGTTCCCCTGATAAACCAGGTACGAAGGTTCTCTCTATCAATCACGGGGCAAGGCTATCGTTTCGCGTAGTCCTCATCTTCAAGGGTGCGTACCTTGCGCGGCGGTTTACGGTACTTCCCGTCACCTAACTTGAATGAATATATGAGGTGGTGCCACCCACAGCCTTGGCACACTTCCACGATGTAGACCCGGAATTCACCAAATTCATTCTGCATCTCATCTAATTCACCCGATGTCTTAATGCGACCTGAGTATTGGCCGAGTTGATCGCCAAATGCATAACGCAATTCCACCATCTCTTGTTTGCGGCAAACAGGGCATAAACGCTCAACACTCTCACCGTGATATTTCGCGGCGCTCTTTAAGTAAGGGTCTGCGTCACAAGCATCTAGAGCAGAACTTGAACCCTTAAAAAGTGCTACCAAGGTTGCCCGACGTTTAAGTGAATAATCAACGGCATCACGGCGACTCCACATAAGTAATAAGAATAAACCTTTCTTCTTAACTACGCTTACCTTATGCAGAAGCTGCCCATGTATAAGAGGTTGAGCAGCTGGCCATTTCACCCTGGTAGCAAGTTGCCAGCCTTGCTCTCTATTAGATGGAGTGGACAGATTGGCGATGGAATTTTCCAATCTGCACTTGCATCCTTTGTGCTCTTCTCTCCAGAGCGCCAGCCGAACGCGGTTGCGGCAGCACTTGCATTCGCAGTCGTTTTACTTCCCTACACACTTGTTGGCCCTTACGCAGGAGTCTTCCTAGATAGATTCTCCAGAAAGAAAATTGTTCAAATTGCCAACATCATTCGCGCTATCGATCTACTTGCGATTGTATTTCTGATTAAGGGTGGCCATACCGGCATCTCCTTAACACTCTTTGTCCTCATCGCATTTGGTATTAATCGTTTAATTCTCTCTGGTCTTTCAGCAGGTTTACCACTTGTAGTTTCAAAAGATGATTTGATCTCAGCAAATGCAATGGCTGTTACTGGTGGAAGCATTGGAGTTGTTATTGGCGGGGGTATTGGAATTGGATTAAAGAAAATATTTGATCACTCTAGTAAAAGTGATGTGTCAGATTCCCGTGTGCTTTTCTTTGCTATTGCTTGTTACTTACTTGCTGCATTTGCAACCAGAAGATTTTCTCATAAACAAATTGGCCCAGCTGAGCATGAAATAACAAAAAAGATCCAAGGGTGGAGAGAGCTCCAAAACGGTTTTAATATATTAAAAATTCACCCTGATGCATTGCGCGGTATTGCTGCAACAGCTATTCAGCGCGGTGGCCTCACATCACTCTTACTTACAGGACTTCTACTTGAACGTAATACCTTTAATGCATCAAATAATCCCGACGCTGGCCTTTCAGCTTTTGCATTTGCGTTGGCAGTTGCAGGTGTTGGAATCGGAATTGGTTCTCTGATGACACCATTTTTTGTTGGATATTTTGGAAGGCATCGTTGGATTCGTCTTATGATGTCAGCACCTACCCCAGTGCTTTTAGTTTTTGCCTTCTACCAAAAAGAGTGGGTGCTGATCACTGCAGCATTTTTTGTTGGAATGTGTGGGCAAGCAGTAAAAGTAACGAATGACGCCCTTGTGCAATCACAAATTGCTGATGAATACCGTGGACGCGTCTTTGCATTTTATGATGTCGCAACAAACAGCATGATTGTTTCAGGAGCAGTAATCGCAGCTCTCATTCTTCCAACCAGCGGGAAATCAATCATCTTGCCTATTTTTGTCTGCGCTGTTTACCTTTTAACCTCATTAGTACTGCTGCGCTCAGATAAGTTTTTTATCGCGCGCCCAGTTCAATAACTCTGCTGTTGCGGCATCAATTCCAAGCGGCCCGCGATCTAGACGTAATTCCAGTAGAAATGAATATGCCTCGCCAACTACTGGCCCTGGTTTAATGCCAAGAATTTCCATAATTTGGCCTCCATCTAAATCAGGCCGAATTTGATCTAACTCTTCCTGCGCTTTAAGTGTTGTGATGCGCTCTTCTAAAGAATCATAAGTAGCAGAAAGTTGTTCTGCTTTGCGCTTATTACGGGTTGTGCAATCTGCTCTCGTGAGAACATGTAAATGTTCAAGCAGCGGGCTGGCATCACGGATATAGCGACGTACTGCTGAGTCAGTCCATTCACCACTTCCATATCCATGAAAGCGAAGATGCAAAAAGACAAGTGTGGAAACAGCTTCGATTGTGTCGCCATCAAAGCGCAGTTCTTGCAGGCGCTTTTTTGTCATCTTTGCGCCAACAACTTCGTGATGATGAAATGAAACACCGCCACCAGGAATAAGTTCCCGTGTACGAGGCTTACCAATATCGTGCATGAGAGCGGCAAGGCGAATAACCAAATCTGGTCCACCTAAGCGGGGCTCAAGTGCAATCGCCTGATCTAAAACAGTCAAAGTATGTTCATACACATCTTTATGGTGGTGATGCTCGTCAATTTCGAGTTTCAGTTTTGGTAGCTCAGGCAAGAAATGTTCCGCCAGGCCGGTTTCAACAAGTAAAACTAAACCAAGACGCGGGTTAGGCGACATCAATGTTTTGGTGAATTCATCTCTAATGCGCTCTGACGAAACAATTGAAAGTCTGTCAGACATCTTGGTCATCGCTTCAATTACTTCTGGTGCAACAGTGAAACCTAGTTGGCTCATAAATCTTGCAGCACGCATCATCCGTAGTGGGTCATCAGAGAAAGAATCTTCTGGTCTGCCTGGAGTTCTTAATACTTTCTTTGCCAAGTCTTCAACACCATTAAATAAATCAATAAATTCTGGTGTATCTCCAGTGAGCTCAAGTGCCATCGCATTCACGGTGAAATCTCTGCGCGCTAAATCACCTTTGATTGAATCACCAAAATCAACATCCGGTTTGCGTGATGTCGAGTCATAACTTTCAGAGCGATATGTTGTAATTTCAATTGAGTGATCATCTTTTTTTGCTGCAATCGTTCCAAATGCTGCGCCAATTTCCCACACTGCATCGGCCCACTGTTTGAGAATTTTTGTTGAATCTTCTGGCCGTGCATTTGTTGTGAAATCTAAGTCATTTCCAAGTCGACCTAAAATTGCATCGCGGACCGGTCCACCCACTAATGCCAAGGTAAATCCAGCAGACTTATATTCAGCGACAAGCGAAGAGATCATGGGGGATTGCGCATCCAGAGCGGTAAGCGCTAACTCGGTCGCAATATTTTTTGGATTATTCATCTATCCCCCTTCCCAGTAGGCAAGGCTAGAGCAGTACCCTTCTCTTATGACCCCGGCACCTGGTGCGGGTGGCGAAGCGAAGCGGAAGAATCGTCGGAGACGGCGTCCAGCGGGCCCACAAACACCAA
>Ga0304728_1001450_pt1 | contig 16691 bp, 22 predicted proteins | sample C_130625_MF_Meta_FD_190476 | JGI IMG/M metagenome (GOLD analysis project Ga0304728, IMG submission 190476) | Freshwater microbial communities from Lake Croche, Canada to study carbon cycling - C_130625_MF_MetaG (v2) (version 2) | ecosystem: Environmental > Aquatic > Freshwater > Lake | place... | reverse complement strand
ATTCTCGCCGGCGACTTGGTCTTTTTTTTTTCAGGCACCCCTTCGGATGCCTTTGATTCACGCCCTTTCTTAAGATTCTCTAATCTCTGTATTCTAGCCGCTTCAGCCTTATCGGCACGCTCATAGTAGCCTAGCTCGGCTTTTAGCTGCTCTGCCGTAGCCTTAGAAACAGGCGACCCCGCTACCTTTCCACGACACTCTTTAACCTTTTCACGTAGCTGCTTCAATGTCGGCTCCATTTATAATCTTACCGGATATTTTTTTCTCTCTAGAACATTTCTGGCACACCGGGGATTTCATCCAGTTTAGATGGAACTTTTTACAATTGCGGCAAACACAATCGGCTGGTTTTACAGAATTAAAATAATTAACAAACTCACATCGCTTACAGGTACATCCAGTCTTAGAATAACGGGTCGGAGGACACTCCATTAATATAAATTAGGATTATTCTAATAAATATAGATAATGGATTATCTTTGATATTTCTCAAAGATAAAACTATCTGAAAGGAAAAGGAATACGGGTTTAGAAAAATAATTTCTTAGAAAGCTTTGGGAAACGGAGTATTTTATCTTTGAGTTTTTTCAAAGATAATTTATGTTGCTGTCAATTTATGTTGCTGAAATGTAAGTTGTTTTACTAAAACCACCACCAGCATTCGGTAAATAACTATAGTTAGGAAAGCCCGCCAGAGCATATTGATATAGACTTACATTTCCAGTACCAGTATTTTGCATCATCAAAAATCTACCTGCTGTGCCGTTTGTTGTTGTAGCCCCTACACAGAAACATTCATTGTATAAAGCATTCAATGTATAACTGCCATAACCAGCAAAAGTAGATGTACGGATACAGCATTTGCCACCAGAACCAGCATCTGACGCATTACTAAAATAAACTAAACTACAAAATGATATTCTACCTATATAATTATTTGTATTAGGAGTAGTAGAAGAGTGATAAAATAATGGTTGAACTGCGTTATTACCAGAATAATTTGTTACATCACAGTAAAGCATATTTGTATTACATGATACATTTACCATTACAGATGTGCCAGAGGCGTTAAAACTTTTCATTTTAGTATAATAAACATTAAGAGTCAAAGCTAAACCTGCTGCACTTATACTTGAACCGTTACATGAGGATGGTTGAATTAAACTACAATTATTTACTGAAACAGTACAGGTATTCAAAATAGGAGCATTTATAACTAAACATGATAAGCTTGCACCAGAATTAGGCTGTTGAATATTACAGTCTTTAATATATACATCATTTGTCTGTGCTGCTGTTTGATTTATAACTATACTGTAACAATTTATGCCTTGTATTCCAGTAATAATTGCTGTTGCTGATGCTACTGTAACTACTATAGTGCCTTGTATATATACTTCATTTCTGTCACCATCCATAGATTGACCTAATATATATACGTTATTTCTAGTAATTATATCGCCTACATTCCATATCCATGTGCCAGTCATTATATGTAAAGTTACAGGCAAAGTAGGATTAGGCAAAGCATTAACAGCAGCTATACCCGCCGATAAAGAAGTAAAAGGAGTTAATATTTTACCGTCAGGAGTACCAGCATTAGAACTAGGCAAGCCTACATAAATATCATATTGTGATGTATTATCGGTTGTATAAGCTAACATATAATTTGATGGAGCATTACCACCCCTGTATTGAGTTACATTAATACGGCTTGTTGCTTCGCCTGATGATGCTAAACCTAAATCATAATCATAATTAACCGCATTAGGATATTGAGCGTTTGATAAACATAATTCAGATGTGCGGAACTCAGTACATATAGTGCTGACATTTTTGACATATCCAGGAGCATTAAAAAATGTTTCTACAATGTTATGTTGTAAGCTAGCGGCATTTCTAGCACTCTGTAATCCAGATGCTTCAGGACCTAATATAGCTTTAGTAAATATTTCTTGTTTTACATCTTTGATTGTTGATTCATTCATATCTAAATCAGTAGTCGCATCACCATTCCAGGCTACAGAAGGTCTGGGAATAGTAACCCATTCACCGAACGCTTGATAAAAAGAACTTACTGTACCGCCTGCACCGTTTGATGATATATTCATTAGCGGGTCAGAAACAGAGCGGATACATAAATCACCGCCTGCTGTATCTTTACGTACAAACTGTTCAGCTCCAGTGCCAGGGTTAATAGTGCGAAAATAGGCGACTTGACCCGTGCCTAATGTTGAAACTTGTAATTGTGTTGTTGTATTTACTAATTCAATAGGATTAGCGACACCAGGTAGATAATTAGTTTGACGATTCAATACTGCCCCAGCTAGACCCGTAACCACCGCTGTGCCGCCGATTGTCAAACCTAATCCACCAGCTGCGTACAGAGCTGTGTTGTTGAATATCTGCCCTAGACCCAGGTCAAACTTCACTTCAGGCTGTAATGTAGCAAACTGTAATGTACTTGTCAATGTTAAGGCTACATCAATAGTAGAAACAGTAAGAACAGGATTCGGTAGATTGATTGTGCTAACTATTAATGACGAGATAGTAGCATTATCTAACTGAACGTTTTTAGCATATAATGTTGATACTCTGATAGTTGATACATCTATCTCATTTATTGTAACCTGATTATTTACCGTTAATGTGGAAACACGTAATGTAGAACAATCTAGATTATTGATAAAACTACGAACAGATTCACCGCCGACGCCAGCATTAGCGAATAAAACATACGGGTTAGGAATATCTACTTGATGATTAGCTGGGTACTGAGCCCAATTTGCTAAATCAGGTATTTCACTCTTATAGGCTAGGATTTCATTATTCCATAAAAGACGTGTGTCTGAATCTGGGCTCTCGGGGACAGATTTTAGTTTAGCATTTGTGCCATTAAAAGATATTGTACTTGTCAATGTTGAATATTGAGACCAGTCTTTAGGGTCACCGTAGAAAGCAGAGCCACCGTTATAAAATGTAGCATTCTGATAAGCCATTCTAATTAGAGAAAGATTTATAATTTAATAATAAACCAGGTCGCCGTATTTGGAGGAATATATCTTATACCTGCTGCGGCAGCTTGATTTGAACCACCAGGTGGAGTATATGAATAAATATTCTTATTATTACTTGTTTGACGAGAATTATTAGCAGCGATTAAATCAGGAGCACCACCGACGCTATAAGCAGTACCATTACCTAAATTATAATCATGTATATGTGGTGCTATTTCATCTGTACGCATACCATAATATGATGTGCCATTGCCAGGAGCAACGCTAAATGAATATGCATTATTACCTATATATGGAGCAGAACCTGCAGATAATCCATTAAGAAAAAAGAAATCAGTTGTACCTGTGCCTGTTAAATTAATTGTAAAAGCAGGGTCAGGAATTAGAACAAAATTATATATAGAAGTCTGGTCATATAAAATAGTTAATATACGCATTGTTCTTCCAATAACTTCACTTTGCATACCTTTATATAATGGACCATCTGAGCCTGTACAATATAAAGCTTGAGTAGAGCCTGTAGGAGTATTTACAGTAATTACAGCTGTTACATAGACATTAGTACGCTCATTAGTAGGAGTAACATTATCTTGTACTGACATACTGCCATATGCAGCTTTGCCTAACATATTAGGAACTCTAAAATTAGGAAAAATTGCTGTGCCATTAGAGTAAGTCTGCCCTATAACAGCATATAATGCTGCGTAACGGGGGTCTGTAGAATTAAATTGACCACCATCACATATTAAATAACCAGCTGGAGGAGTAGGAACAAACGGACACCACATCATCATACTGCCTGTAGGAACACCGAAGTCACGTAGGGCAATATTGTTGATTGTAGATAAATTAGTAATTTGACTCATTGAGGCTTGTACTGTTGATGCTAGGCGGAACTCTGATGTAGGACCGGTAGAAGATTGTTGGAAGCCACCCATCCATTTAGGATTAGGTAAATCAGTATTATTGCCACAATAGAACTGTATGCCACCTGTTGTTGAATCTGGAGCAGTATTGTTAATCTCTAAAGAATTACTAGCAGTAGCTGGAGCACCTTTTGTTGTTTTTATAGTATTCCATGTTAATTTACCAGTATTGAATGGAGCATTTCTACTATAATCAGAAATACCAGAATCGCCTACAGATAAAAATCCAGTACCAGCAGTTTTAGTTATAAAAGTTGATGTGTTTTCTATAAATGAATTGCTTGTTATAGTGGAAACTTCAGGTCCATACATCTTTAGTGGAATATTTGTTGTGCCATCTGTGTTGCCTACTAAAACATTTCGTGGAGTAATTGTATCATAACCTACTAATAGAGTTAAAGAATTAGTTGCTTCTAAAGCAGAACCGCCGCCACTATCTGTAAGTATTTGTGTTTGAGCTAAGCCAGTTGTCGCAGTGACCGCAGCTTGACCGCCTATAAATGATAAGGATGCAGATGGCTGTTGAAAACCAGTATCTTTGACTGTAATTTTATTTCCATTTATAGTTGTGGTTTGAGTAGCATTGGCAGGATTCGCTATAACTACTGCTGGAGCACCGATTAATGGAGCTTGTAGGCTGACTTGTAATTGATTAGAGCCGCCTGATGTTTGTGTTATTAGCGAATTAGGATACGGCGTAGCACTATAACCTATCTTCAAAGCATTAACATCAGTCTGGTCTAATCTAGTACCGATGGCTAACGTGCCGAATACTTCTGTCAAACTAGATGTCAATAATATATTAGGCTGCGATGATGAAAATCCAGCATATATTTGCGGTCCAGCATTTGCTACTGGTCCATTAGTGCCATTAGGATTCAATGTAATACCCATTAGCGGACCCTGAATAGTTGATGCTTCAATAATGGCTAATCCATTAGCATCAGTTTGTAATATTCTAGCATAGTATGCCGCCGACGACCCACCTAAGCCCAGTAACTCTAACGGCGTTTGTATAGCCGTAGGGTCTGTAGGAACGACAGGAATCTGATTAGTTATATAATAAGCGTTGTTGCTGTTTGAATAGGTCTGTGATTGAAATGCCATCTAATTATGAATGTTTTTTATTCGGGGCTATTTATCACACTTGGTGCGGAATACACCGCCATTGTAATTATCAATCACAAAGAAATGATGGTCTTCTGTCAATATACGATAGTTTCTGATTTTCTCTAGCATCTTCATACCGGGGGGAAAATATGAGCTAAGATATGCCTTGATTACTTTTTCTATTTGCTCATCTGAATTGAGTTTGAAACAGCATACGAAATTAATATTTGTACGTCCCGCAGAGTTTAATAGCGTCATAGCCTGTGCCGAAATAATAGCAGAGCAGTTTGAGTTACGATATATAGTTAGCAGCTTGAGGACTTCTTTGTCAAACTTAACGCCAGTCACAATATCATCTAGTACGGCTAAAAAATCATAGTGATTCTTAGTTTCTTTGTTAATCATAGCAAAATCTTTAATGACACGGGGGATGTATTGAGGGGCCTGTATGATATTCTTTGGAGCACCCTTATATATTTCTGCTTGTGGGGACCCAGTCATCATAACAGTACAGTGGGTTTTGAAGTACTTATTCAGCAGTTGTATAAGACAATGTGTCTTGCCAGCACGTGTTGAGCCGATTAGAGCTATAGAGCACCCCGAGTTTTCAGGTAGGTCTAACTCAAATGGTTTAGTGGGACAATTTTCCATCTATTAAGAATAGAGAGAAAATATGGATTTGATTCGCATGATGAATGAAAACCGTGCTAAACTAAATCTAGTCAGGGAAACTAAAAAAGAGGTATTTAGCCCACCGCCACTTGATATGAATAAGAAGCCGAAAACCTTGAATAAACGCCGGAAAGATATTATAGATGAAGAGCCTAAAATTAAAATTGTCAGGGAGTATTTTATAGATTTAGTTGCCCGGCTTTCGGAATACAGCGATGATGAAGAATTATAATATTTACTTATATATATGGCGACGCTGACAATACACAATGGCGACTGTTTAGCAGTTATGAAAGACATATCTAGTAATAAAATTGACTTGATTATATGTGACTTGCCTTATGGGGTATTGTCTGGTGGAGGTAAATTAGAAAATCTAAAAGGAGCATCATACGGTCAGGGTGCCTGTGCTTGGGACGTAAAAATAGACCTAGCTAAGTTTTGGACCGAAGCTAAACGTATATTGAAGAACGAACACAGTCCAGTTATACATTTTTGTACGACTAAGTTTGGTGCTGAGTTGATTAATTCTAATCCATCGTGGTTTAGATATGACTTAGTTTGGGATAAGGGCTTTGGCGTATCATTTTTATCAGCAAACAGGATGCCTATGCGAAGCCACGAAATGATATATGTATTTTCTAAGGCGGGGGCGTATTACAATAGAGTGGATATTAGTGGTAATTTCAAACCATACACATTAGGTAATGGCGAATCTAAACAATACGGGCAACAAAAAAAAGTAAGAGCTACCGAAGAAAAAGGAAACGGCAAACGCTGTGCCCTATCAGTTATTAAGAACCCTAAATCATATACTAGAGACGGACACCCCACTGAGAAACCTACAGACATATACAGATGGCTCATTGAACGTTATTGCCCCCCGGATGGCACAGTCTTAGACCCGACATTTGGGTCAGGTAATTCTGTATTTACGGCATTTGAAATGGGACGAACGGCTATAGGGATAGAGAAGGACACTGGATTTTATGAGAAGGCTGAGGCTAAATTAAAAAATACGATTGAATAGAATGCCTAAACTAGATTCTATAACCGAATCATCTAACCCTAAAAAGAAACTAATGGCTATTTTCACACAGGACTCTGGGCGAAAGAAGACTATACATTTTGGGGCGGCTGGCTACGATGATTACACATTAAAGGGCAATAAGGAACAAAGAGCACGCTACCGTGATAGACACGATAAAGAAGACTGGACTAACCCGATGACTGCTGGAGCGTTGAGCCGTTTTATATTATGGGGGGATAGCACTAGTAGAGCCACAAATATATCCAGTTTTAAAAAACGTTTCAATCTGTAGAATGCCATCTATATGGATTGCTGCGTTGAAGGAGTTTAACTTTGAGAAAGGGATGTGGTGTATTCCACGTAAGGGGTCAAAAGAGATGGGCGAAGTGCGTGGTATTATGGATAAGAAGAAAGCCCCGGCTAAGAAGGCTGAGAGCCCTAAGGCTGAGAAGATAATGGAAAAACACGTAAAGATGGCTGAGGACGAGATTAAGGCAAAGAGCCCTAAGAAGCCTGAGAGCCCTAAGAAGCCTACATCATCTAATATTCTATCAGCTAAAAAAGCATTATTTAATGTACTTAATAATTCAAAAAATAAAATTGCTAGACAACAATGGGAATATGATGAAGAAAGATTTTATATAATTGAGTTTCAATTACCTGCTGGATTTACTGATTCAGAATTGGAAGGAGGATGGAAACAATTAAGTATGGGAAAAACTGGCTGGGAAGATGAAATATTTTTTAGTAGTATGGATGGCGAAGATTATGACCCTGTTAAAGGATATTTAAGAGGCATTAATCGGGAAGAAGACGACCATTTTGTAGTAGTTGGTGCTAAGGGCTTTCCACAAGCAAAGAAAAACTTACTTAATTTATTACCTGATTTTGAATCAGTATTTAAAAAATAAATATTAATCATACATATATGAACCTACTAGACCTAGTTATACAGGTATCAATAATGATTGCTGTATATCACGTGTTTTTTGCCCCTAAACAAAATAGTGTCAATATATATAATGAACGCCTATGCCATTGCTGTCCCCAGTTATGGCAGACCGAAGAATTGTCAGAAGACACTGAGCCTACTGTACCGAAATAATCTACTGGGTAAGGCGACGCTATTTGTAGTGGGCGAAGAATACGAAGCCTACAAAGAAGAATGTATTAAATCTAATCTTGTGCCCGGCAATATTGTTATTGGCGTACTTGGTCTAGTGGCTCAACGTAGATTCATATACAATCACTACCCAGAACATACTAAGATATTTATGATGGATGATGACATAGATAATTACGTTGATATAAGTGGAGGGTCTCCAGATATGGATGATTTCATTTGTCTAGGATTTGATGAATGTATAACCCAGGGTGCCCGGCTATTTGGACTATATGCCGTACCGAATCCATTCTTTATGAAGGATACAGTTACATCGGATTTGAAGTTCTGTGTCGGGTCCAGTTATGGAGTCATTAAGCGTGGTCCAGAGCCAGCAGTCCCTATTGATGAAACATTAGGTGGATTGAAAGAAGATTATTTTAGAACCTGTGCCTATTGGACTACAGATAAGAAAATAATACGTCTTAATTTTGTAGCTCCTAAGACTAAGTATTTCAAAAATAAGGGAGGATTAGAATCTTTAAGAAGCGTACAGAATTATAAAGAATCAGCAGAATTGTTAAAAAGTATGTACCCGGAATATGTTACACTTTATATTAGAAAAACTACTGGATACACAGAAGTACGTCTGAAAGTAAAAAAGGATGCAAAAATATAATATCAGAAACAAATATAAATGACGACGAGACTCCCCCGTCAGCTTGAAGAACTAGGTCAGCCCCTATTCAAAGAACTTGCCTATTTAGTTGCTAGGCACCCACCCCGAATGACCGATACGCGGACTAATAGCGGCACTGGACGTACTCAGGCTTATGGAATAATTAATAGAGTCAAAGGTGGGCGGGGCGTTGGACTAGGTATGAATTGCGAACACTACCCTAAGATATGGGAGGAGGGATTAAAACTAGCCGAAACTATTGTGCCCGAAGATATCAAATGGACTACGTTTATGTTGAATATGAACTATGAGGCAAAGACGCACGTGGATAAAAATAACATAGGCGAATCGCTAGTTGTGGCGTTTGGCGACTATACAGGTGGCGAATTAGTAGCTATAGATGAGAATGATGTTGAGACTGAATACAATATTAGATATAGACCTGTTATTATGGACGCTAGTAAGATTAGACATTATGTCAAACCTATAACTAGCGGCACACGTTACAGTATTATATTTTTTAGGACTAAGATGACTAAGAAGTTTTATGACCGCTACGGCGAAGACTTGTCTTTATTTGATATGATAGATTTATTACCGCTAAAGGAAGAGGGGCAGAAGAATAGCGATATTAGGATACCTGTTTAGCAATATTACGTATCCTATAATCCATCAGAGCACAGCGGATTTCATGCTCTGAATCTATAACTTGATATATTTCTGTCAGATAGATTTTACTACTGGCTCCTAGACGGCTAATATACTCATCAGACGTAATAATGCCTAGGTCACATAGGGATTTAGCAATCATCTTGCGATGGCGGTGGCGGCGGCGGACAGCATCACGGGTCATCTTAAGCACACGTGGCATTTTAAACTAGTATTTCTTTGATACTTGTTTGAAACATAACGATTGGATAACATCATTTCAATTTTTTGCCACAGGCTAGGTAACGGCGTAGCACAATGGATTTTTTCCAGAAATTGTTGTTTAGATGAGAATATTAAGACGGGAAAGCATAAGTCTTAAGAAGTTTCCATTGATATTTTTAAACGCCTGAATCTCAATATCAGACATATCATTCATCTTAGCACAGATTTTACTGTTATTACTATTGTACTGACGCCTGTAAAATGTTGCGTCATAGTAACGTTTGCCAGTAACTTGACTACGACGGGTCATTGCGTGCGGGTTATTTAGTTTAATATTAATTGCCATTTTGACTTATAAAATTGGATTGACAGTCATTTCAATTTTTACGACAGAAACCTATGTAACTATATAAAACACAAAACAATGAATATATTAGATGGGGTGGTTACCGTTTATTTTAAGAGAGGCAACAGCCGTAATTAAAATATACCCTAAAAGAGTAGTATTTGAATTACCTAAAATAGACGTCATCGCATCAAAACTAAAAGTAATGGAGATTGACGGCTCTATCTATGTAATAGGACATTTAGAAGGCAAAGTCGGCAGTACCCTGGGAGAACACGAGGACCGAGTTATACACGTAGCTGACGTGGAGGGTCCAGTTACCAGATAGACCACTGCCAGCGGCGACTGCTGGGGCAGCGACGATGTTACCGGAGAAATTGTCAGGGGTACGGGGAAGATTGAACTGTAACTGGACGATGCCGTTTGTGATTTCTTTGCCAGAAATATACATGCTGTGAGCCGATTCAGGCGTATATGACTGGGCGAATGGAAGCTCAGCCCACTGGGTCTGTGAAGTACCCGCAGCTGGGGCACCAGCCGTTGTGCCCGTAAGCTGGATAACACTTAGTGCCGCTACAGGCAATATACGACCGTTGATAAGATTCCAGAGCTTGGAGCCGCCGGCATCATAACGGGCATACTGGTCACCGGCATACGTCATGATGATTTCTTGGGGGGCGTACCATTTGTTAAGATTCTTAACCTGCGTAGTATCAGCGTCACATGTTAGCCAGCACTGAATGCTCTTAACTTCGCCGGAGCGGAATCCAGTAAGGGATACCTGTTGTGTGCCAGCTACGGCAGAATCTAAATTGCCTAGATTGATGGCAAACTCTTGCTGCGTAAATTCCACTGGGTACGAAAGACTGTGTGTCGTCATATCAACACGGCGGGCTAGGGCATCACCCTGGTTTTGGAGCTGTACCTGCCCGACATAGAAATTGCCAGCAGTTAGTGCTACACCCGTTGTAACAGCACCCGTATTAACTGATAAGACGCTAGTGATATTTAACATTTCCAGTTGTATTTGCACCTGTTGTGTGAGCAAATCTGTTGGAAGGGGCGGGGGCTTAGATACAGCTGAGGGGCGGGACCAGGGAAAACTGAGCCAGACATAGGCTGTTAAGTTATTGACATTGAGCCAGTCAGTAGATGTAGCAATCGCCGGACCACCTAGCTGGATAAGGTTATCACGGGATACACCATCGGGACAAAGACGAAGAGCATTCTGGAGTACCTGAGCCCCCGTTAAGAAGTACTGGGATGAGCCGCCGACACGGTATGATAGTCTGTTAATCATAGAATAGCCCCAGCCAGCTTCTAAGGCACAGCCAGTAGATGTTGTTGGCTTCTGGATTGTAAGTTGGACTAAAACATCACCGATGCCGTTATTCGGGGGGATAGTAAGAACATTGACACCAGCGGACAGCGTGTTGAAGCCGACGACATACTTTGTATTCATTGACGTACGAAAGCACTGTTTCTCAGCCGTGCCGGGGTCAGGGTAATACAAATCCACACACTTGCCGGGTAAAAGCATCTGCTGGGTAGATTCTGCGACACGGGATTCCATTTATAATTATGACCCGGAAAATTAAATTAAATCTAATTAGAAATGCCACGTGGAGTAATCAGAGCGTCAGGAGTTTTAGTCCATACCGATTCAGGAAAAGCCCATGCGAAAGCCGCCGCCCATCATGATGCCGCTAAACCCCATCACAGTCAATCAGGATTAACTAAAGTACATTTAGTCGCCCAGCACCCTTATGAAGGATTTAACCCGCCTAATTTTGCTGCTAAGAAAGAGAGTCATATGTTTGGCGTCCATGAAAGTGTTATTTCTAATACTATGGCGGATACGCACCCGGTTAAGAGTAAATCAGATAACTTACGCCATATGGTTGAAAGTACGGTCGGAAATGCCTATAATTTAGCTAATTCGGGTATATTACAGAACACAGTCGGGGAACACCACCACGATTCTTTACATAAGGGTACGGGCGGCATCGGACCCGTTAAGACACAGCCAGAACGCTACGGGCAGGTAGCTTTTGCCGGACCTAAGTATTAATAGAACATATTTGATATATTCGTATTTATACTATACTTCAGAGACTAAGAATAGTAGGTTGTATTCTAAAACTTCGCCATAAAATGGAGCCACATCATTTCTAAACTTGTAATCTATAAGGGTAGTTTCATTAGTATAAATCTGGAATTGTAACTGACCTAGCGGAATTAGGGGGTCCCAGCGTATTTGTTTAGGAAATGATAAATAGCGGCGTGTCTTAAACGGTTTGTAGCCTTCATAAATAGGATATCCATACTCATCATATAATACTACTTTAGACGAATCATCGGCAAATACCCATCTGTATATGACATCTAATGAGAATTGAGATGACGATTGGTCTTTAACATCTTGCTGCGACGTCATTTGAGGGCTGACAATATCTATATATGAATAAGGTACTAAGTTTGGAGAAACAATATTATAAACATTAGGCACTCCAGCAGGAACAGCATTAAACGTAGGAATAGATAATGACTCAATCAAACCTATAGCTACAGCCCCATTAAGTAGAAGCTCTGTTGATGTAAACCAGAAGTTTTGATTGCCAGCTGTACGTAAAGCATAAATGCCGCTATCTGCTGCTCCACTGCCTAATGTTGTTGATGGAGCTAGTGTGAAATAGCCAGCACCGTAACTACCATTCAATATAGTTACTATTTTATCTAAACATGCTTTAACAGTATAAAATCCATCTGGCAGTGTGCCACCGAAAGTAGCTCCACCCACTACATTTACCGTAAATGTATTGTTTTTAGCTTTAGCCGAAATATTAAATATACTCCATGTCAATTCTACTTCAGTAAGAGCAAAACGGGTAAAAAAACCGTTTAGTATAGAGTTTTGTTTAGTGATTGAAATGTCATTAGATGATGTTTCAGTAACAGGCAGTGTTACTGTAAAATTAGCGTTTTCATATCTGTCTTGCGAATCAATTAACAGATTTGCTGTGCTAGGATTACGTATATCCACACCCTTATTTAACCGGTCATAACTAATCTGAGCCCCGACGTTGCGATTCATTCTATATTTAACAGATTTATTTTTTTACGCCGGAGATTATCTTAATGAAAAATAGATGGATTCAAACACTGGCGGTATTTTAGGAGTAGTTAGTATTATTGTGACTAGTCTAGGAGCTGTGTATGCCGCCGTTAATCATAAACGTGTGCGTAGCAATTGTTGTGGAAAAATAGCAGAGGCTAGCCTGGATATAGATACTACAACGCCGCCAGTAAAAGCTGTTTCATCGCAGCCACCAGCGGGGCAGCCTGTAAATGTATAGTGGATTAGTTTCAGGAATATAAGGGGCACCGCATGTGATTGTAAAATTGATTATATATTCAGTACCGGCAATCATTCTAACTACAGCGACGTATTTTATATGTCGCTAAAAACTACTGGGACGTATTTTATATGTCAGTAGTTTTTTGTCTAAAAATTGAACCCTGGTTTGGCTACTTAAAGAGTCAAAAAAATATGGAATATTGGATAAGAGCCCTAGAAGAGTTTAATGCCACACGTGATAAGCCGTTTATACCTAAAAGAGGGTCAGCGGCTCATACGCTAGTAATTCAAATAATGAAAAGACTAATAAAAGAAGACGAATCTAAGGTTAATCTTAAAGAGAAGCCTAAATGTCTAATTCTAGATTTATAATATATCTATAAAATTGACCGATAATTGACTGGAAAAAAGTTTTTTCTGCTAAAGTTAGAGAGATTTAAGAAATTGATTTATATAGATTAAGCCAACTTTAGCAGAAAAAAGTTTTTTCCAGTCAATTATCGGTCAATTTGACTTAAAACAAAGAAGAGTTGTTAAATTAGAAGATGAGTCTCAAAGACGATTATTTTAAAACTACTGGCGGACATTTAGGTTATAATTATTATGATTTACCCGGTATTGTTGGTAATGGGTATGGGTTTGAAGAATTGGACGAAAAGGAACAGCCTAATGCTAAAGATATGTATAAAACTCTATTAAAAAGTACTGCTATTTTAAGAGAAAAAGCTAAAGAAGAAGGTAAAGAGAGCAAAGCTAATAAACAGCATAAATGTATATATTGCGGCGTCCATAATAAAAAGAGACAAATAGAAACACATTTATTTAAGAAACATAGGCTAGAATTAATGGCTGATTTACAAAAATATCTAGATAGTAGAAAAAAATTATCAGCTCCATTTTGTTTTACGCCTAAATGTGGGGGAATACGTTATTTCTGTCTGCCCTGTAAAAAGATATGGCTAGATGAAGGCGACGCAATCAGTCATAACAAAACATGTAACATAGACGACCAGAAACAGGCTATTTATGATTTAGCTATGGCGGATGGCGTATTTGTGCCTAAAATGCCTATTGATGCTATAATTATTGATGATAAACCTAAAACTAAATCTGAAATAGCTAAGGAATATTGGGATAAGCAAAGAGCTACTAAGAAAATACTGAAAGATGAAGAGTACGCGGATAGTTTAGAATCAGTTGTTGATAAAACTAATCATAAACTATTTCTAGATAGAATTAAGAAACTAGAGCTAGATAACAAAGAACTAAAAGAGTTGAACGCAAAACTAAAGGACGAAAAACCTAAACTAGAAAAAATATATTATGAGAAAAAGATAGCAATACAAAAAGCCACGTTTGAAGATATGATAAGAGGGTTAATAATTAGATTTAGCAGAGCAAAAATAATTGATGCTAAAATTAATGAACTAGAAAAATACATAGACAATTATGATTACAATACACCTGACTTTGAAACATTAACTTATGCTAAAGATATAGCGAAACTAGGTAGAGAAGAACATCTGACCGTAAAAATTGATTTATCAGAATTGAAAGAACTCTAGACCTAAAACACGACTATTAAGTAGAATTAGGAAGATGGAAGGTGATTTTATTGTTGAAGAACGAACGTGTCAAAAATGTAATACGATAGTGAAAGCAGCTAGATATAAAATAGGCTCTAAACACAAACCCCATATAATAAAATGTACTGGATGTAATTTATTTAAATGTTATCAGAATGATTTAGCTAATTGTTATTTTAGAACATGTAGTATATGTAAAAATGACTTATGTGATGATTGTAGTTTTAGTAAAGTGGCGTGTAGCAAACAATGTATGATTAAATGGCTTAACCCTAAACTGAGTAGCCTGGGGTAAAAAATTGAACCTACTCTTTAAGTGCCCCCTGAGGGCTAAACAAAAATGCGGCAATTCAAACTAGCAATTGAGCCTGGGTCTTTAGCGTATATTATGGGAACATTGATGCCATGGAATCACACTGTTAAACATCACGCTAAAATGAAAGTATATATAGGTCTATTGACTAACCCAGACAAAGCAGCAGTAGATGCGTATTTATCACATCAGAACGGTTACGGTGCTGATATGATGAATCTGTTAGTACATTTGATTATTAGTATTGAGGCGAAGAACTATACTGAAACGATGATTAATCAGGAGGATGAATTATCTGAGGCAGTTAGGGCTGGCGAAATTAAGGAGTCTAGCTATAAAATGTATATTGACGTGGCACAGCTAGTTAAGAAAATGATTGAGTGGGCTGATAAGTCGCCTAATCTAAAATATCATCTCATATATGATTATGCGTTTAACGACGAACACAAAGAGAAGATGATTCACATTAGAGTGTATATGGACTAGTCAAATCTAACAAACACATTGCGATACTCAATTCTAATCTTAGGCTCATTATTAGTTTCTGGCGGCGGCGTAGTTTCTTTTTTTGGCTTGGGCTCTTTGGGCGGTTTAGGTTTAAAAGTACGTGGCGTACGAATGCTATTTGCTAAATAATATCGCCTGAAATAATCTTTTTGGGCGTTGATATTATCTAAATAGTATTGATGTTGATACGCTAGACGTGCGGCTTTGTTTTTTTGGTAATATGACTCTTTAGCCGGCTCCATTATGTTTTCTTGTTGTTGCGATTTTAAACCTGGAAATCTAAAAATTGACACCCGGATAAAATGTTGCCTATAATTAAACAATGGAGAAGGAATTAATTAAGAAATACAAAGAGGGTAATGTTTCTGAAACTAGCATAGAGAAATATATAGGGATGTTAAGACACCTAGGGGGTGCTAAGAAACTAAAGGATTTGGATTTTCTGGCTGATGTTGAGGCAGTAAAATTGCGGGCTAAATTGACTAGAACTGGAAAAGCGGCATCAGATGCGACTTATAAATCACGTTTGACGACTGTATTGACGACATTGCGTGTAACGAATGGCAGCGAAGAGCTAAGAAATCAATATAAGATACTACACGATGAAGTCGGTAAGATTATAGAGAAAATATTATATAGTGGCGTTAAAAATCAGAAGCAGATTGATAATGATTTGACTAAAGAGCAGGTTGTTGAAATAACTACACGCCTAAAACTACTGGCAGAGATGGACGATAGTAAGTTTGACGACAGACAGAATTATTTGATATGGAGCCTATATAGCGGAATCATTCCACGCAGAAACGTAGATTACTGGTTGATGGATGTTATAGACTATGAATGCGATTGGACTGAGCTGCCGACTAACCGTAATTATTACATGGTTAAACAGAAATTATTTGTTTATAATCAGCATAAGAATACACGATACACTCTTATAAAGGGAAAGGTAGAAACACAGAAATTAGACACGTGCGACGAGATGCTTAAAATACTGAGCCATTACATAGAAAATCTGCCTAAAATTGTTAGAATAGAGAATAACGGGTACCCATTACTAGCTTATAAGAATGGTGTGCGGCATGAACGTAAGGAAATCATAAGTGAGACGCTAAATAAGATAACTGGGAAAAATATAGGCACAAATATGATGAGACATATATATTCAGAGC
>Ga0304728_1001446_pt1 | contig 16721 bp, 16 predicted proteins | sample C_130625_MF_Meta_FD_190476 | JGI IMG/M metagenome (GOLD analysis project Ga0304728, IMG submission 190476) | Freshwater microbial communities from Lake Croche, Canada to study carbon cycling - C_130625_MF_MetaG (v2) (version 2) | ecosystem: Environmental > Aquatic > Freshwater > Lake | place... | reverse complement strand
CCGTGCGGCGCGGCGAGATACTGACCGACGCCCGCGTGCTGGGCTCCCGACTGGCCGGACTCAGCGCCGGCCCCGACGCCAGGGCGGTTCCCCTGCACCTGGCCGACACCGCAGTTCTCGACCTGATCCGCACCGGGGATGTGGTCGACGTTCTAGGCGCGGCCGCCTCCGACGCGCAGGCTCGGCCACGGGTGGTGGCCGCCAACGCGGTGGTCGTGTTGGTGTCAGCCAAACCGAAGACAGTCGGGGCCAGCAACGAACGGGTGGTGCTGGTCGCACTTCCGGCCGCTGCCGCCCACGCCCTTGCCGGCGCCACTCTGGTTCAGACGGTCACCTTGGCCATCCACTGAGGGGTTGACTGTTGGGCTACGCTATCGACGCGCGCAGGCAGATACAGCAAAGAAAGGCATACGGTCGTGTTAAAAGGATTCAAAGAGTTTCTCGCCCGAGGCAACATCGTCGATCTCGCGGTCGCGGTGGTCATCGGCACCGCGTTCACCGGCCTGGTCACCAAGTTCACCGATGCCATCATTCAACCTCTGATCAACCGGATCGGCGCAGGCAAGGACGCCTCCTACGGCATCCTCCAGATCAGTATCGGCGGCGGTCAGACCATCGACCTGAATGTACTGCTCTCGGCGTTCATCAACTTCGTTCTTGTGGCTGCCGTCGTGTACTTCCTGGTTGTGCTGCCCTACAACCGGATTCGGAGCAAGGAAACGGCGGAGGCGGCCGGCGACAAGCAGATCCGACTGTTGACCGAGATCCGCGACGCCGTCGGCGGCAAGGACACCTCGAAGCCGGTCGAACGCGCCAAGAATTTCACCCTCAGCGAGTAGTCGCCCGATATGACGATGGCCCCCGGCATCCGCCGGGGGCCATCGTCATAGGACGGGTTTCTTAGTTCATGTTCCAGGGTTCGCCGTAGGTGGTGACGCTGTCACCGGTCTTGGAGATCAACCGGGCGAACGGACGCAACAACACGCCGCCGGCCGCGCCGGTCACCGTGCCGTGGGCGTTGGCCACCGCCACCGAACCCTCGGAACCCTCCACATCCACCGAGAAGGTCGCGACCTCCTGAATACCGGGGCCGTTACCGAGATCGGAGGAGATCGACACACCCGGGAACAGGTTCGGGGTGATCACCGAACCCAACGGGTTGAAGGTCGGAAACAGGCCCACGTCATCGAGCAGGATGTTCGGGGTGGTGTAGGAGAAGTTGATCCCCACTCCCAGCGACCACGGGAAACCCACCTGATACCCCAACTCCAGGGTGCCCGCGAAATCCTCCGCGCCCGGGCCGGCCACGCTGTACATCGCCCGACCCGAATGGAACCACTCCCGAGTCAACCGGTTGCGATCAAGCGGGAACACCCCGTTGAGCACGGTGTCCCACTGCTGAACCGTCATGGTCCGACCCTTGCCATCCACCAGACTCATCTGATTGTCCATCCCGGCCTGCGAGGTACCCGCACCGACGAACAACGCCGAAAACGCGGCAACCAACACCACCAGAACACGACCGAGTGCCTTCATGGTCTCTCCTAACCGGATCACGGCGTTCAGTGCCCGAACACTTCGAACTGGCTTTCGCCGGGCATGGTCACTGTTCTCATCGACCACCGAGGTCACATTATTACTTGATAGCCGGGAAAATTCTCCACAACGCCCGTTACGCGTTGGAGTCGCGGCCCTCAGTGCCGCGCGCTTACGCCGGGGCCGCCGCTACCGGCATGACCACGCTGCCGCGGCACGCGCCGTCGGCGATATCGGTATGCCATGTTCCGCGAAGGGATCCGTCCGGTTGGGGTCGATAAAACGTCCATGAGGTAGCACGGGCCCATTGCTTCTGGTTTCCCTCACCCTGAAAACAATCCCACAGCCAGTCGTACGTCGTAGTCCACTCGGAGCCGTTCCAGGTGTAGCGCGTGGGTTGCGGGATCGTCGGATTCCCAGGCCGCGGGCCGTCGATGACCGTGGCCACGCATCGGGTGACCGTGCACTGGGTGGCCAGGGTGAACACCGCGCCGAAATCACCCTCCTGCTGCCGGCTGGCCGGGCTGGTGCCTGCCTTCTGCGAGGCGTAGGTGACCATCTGGTAGCGCCCGTTCCAGGGCTGGGGTGCGGCGGATGCCACCGCCGGGCAGAGCGCCGTGGGGGCCAGCAGAACCAGTGCCAGCCCCAACGGGACGCGACGGCGCCGCCCGATACCCGTCACGGCGCCGGGGTCGGCGCGAACCCCACGGTCTGACCTGGACACATGGGCCTCAGGGTAGTCGCCGTTAAACCCCTCCCGTCGCATCTGCAACACGACTCGCCGGACGGCGCGGTAGCCTCGCCAGGTGCTGCTGGCCTCCCTGAACCCGACCGCGGTGGCGTCCGGAGCCGATATCGGCGACGCCGTGCGGATTGGTGACATCGCACTGTCGCGTGGCGATCTGGTCGGCGCCGCGACCTCGGTGGCCGAACGAGTCGGTGGGGCGCAGCGGATCGCAGTGCTGGCCACGCCCACGCCGGCGACCGTGCTTGCAGTCACCGGCTGCCTGATCGCCGGGGTGCCATTCGTTCCGGTCCCTGCCGACGTCGGCATCGCCGAACAGACCCATATCCTGACCGATTCCGGTGCCCAGGCATGGCTTGGTGAGGCGCCTGACGACCAGTGCGGGCTGCCGCACGTGCCGGTCCGGTTGCATGCCCGGTCCTGGCACCGCTACCGCGAACCCGATCCCGGCGACGCCGCGATGGTGATCTACACCTCCGGAACCACCGGCCCGCCCAAGGGGGCGGTGCTCAGCCGCAGTGCTCTGGCGGCGGATATCGATGCGCTGGCCCGGGCATGGCAGTGGACGCCGGACGACACCCTGGTGCACGGATTGCCGCTGTTCCATGTCCACGGTCTGGTGCTGGGGTTGCTGGGGTCGCTGCGGGTGGGTAACCGCTTCGTGCATACCGGCAAGCCGACTCCGCAGGCCTATGCCCGGGCCGCGGCCGCCGGCGGCACGCTGTACTTCGGGGTGCCCACGGTGTGGTCGCGGGTGGTCGACGATCCCGACTCGGCCCGGGCACTGGCGTCGGCCCGGCTGTTGGTGTCGGGCAGCGCCGCATTGCCCGTGCCGGTCTTCGCCCGACTTGCCGACCTCACCGGTCATGCGCCGGTGGAACGCTACGGGTGCACCGAGACTCTGATCACCCTCAGCACCCGAGCAAACGGTGAGCGTCGCCCGGGCTGGGTTGGCTTTCCGTTGGAAGGGATGCACACCAGGCTGGTTGCCGAGGACGGCTCAGCAGTGCCACACGACGCGGAAACCATTGGGCGCCTTCAGGTTCGGACGCCGACGTTATTCGAGGGATACCTCAATTCCCCGGATGCCACCGCCGCGTCCTTCGATGCCGACGGTTGGTACCGCACCGGAGATGTCGCCGTCGTCGACGCCGACGGTATGCACCGCATCGTCGGCCGTGAGTCGGTTGACCTGATCAAATCCGGCGGCTATCGGATCGGCGCCGGTGAAATCGAGACGGCACTGCTGGGCCACCCCGGGGTGGCCGAGGTTGCGGTGGTGGGCCTGCCCGATGCGGATCTGGGACAGCGGATCGTGGCGTTCGTCGTCGGTGATGCGGCGGCGGACGATCTGATCGACTTTGTGGCACAGCAACTCTCGGTGCACAAGCGCCCCCGGGAGGTGCGGATTGTCGACTCCCTGCCGCGTAACGCGATGGGCAAGGTCGTGAAGAAGGAATTGCTGGGCTAATTGGTGTGCAGGGCTTTGTTGAGTGCAATGCCCTGGCCGTCGCGGGCCACCACCTCGACCGCGCCGGACATCGAATTACGGCGGAACAAGAGGTTATTGGCGCCGGAGAACTCGCGGGCCTTGACCGATGTGCCGTCCGGAGTGAGCACCTTGGTGCCGGCGGTGACGTATAGGCCGGCCTCGATGATGCAGTCGTCACCCAGGGAGATGCCCAGACCGGAATTGGCTCCCAGCAGGCAGCGCTGGCCGACCGAGATCACCTCGGTGCCGCCGCCGGATAGTGTGCCCATGATCGACGCGCCGCCGCCGATGTCGGATCCGTCGCCTACCACCACGCCCGCCGAGATCCGGCCCTCCACCATTGAGGCGCCCAGGGTGCCGGCGTTGAAGTTCACGAAACCCTCGTGCATCACGGTGGTGCCGGGTGCCAGATGGGCGCCTAGGCGAACCCGGTCGGCGTCGGCGATGCGCACTTCGGTCGGCACCACGTAGTCGACCATCCGGGGAAACTTGTCGACGCCGTAGACCGTCACCGGTCCGCGACGGCGCAGGGCGAGCCGCACCTTCTCGAAGCCCTCGATTCGGCACGGCCCGTAGTTTGTCCACACCACGTTGGCCAGCGCACCGAACACCCCGGCCAGGCTCAGTCCGTGCGGTTCGACCAGGCGGTGTGAGAGCAGATGCAACCGCAGGTAGGCGTCGAAGGTGTCCGCCGGGGCTTCTTCCAGGGCGCCGGTCACCGTGCGGACGGCGACCACCTCGACACCACGGTCGGCGTCCGGGCCGCACAGCGCGGCGAGTTCGTCAGGAATGTCGTCGGGGACCAGTCGGGTGGTTCCGGGCGGGCTGTAGGCGCCGAGTTCGGGTTCGGGAAACCAGGCGTCCAGCACGGTGCCGTCCTCGGTGAGGGTGGCCAGTCCGAAACCCGCGGCGGAAGTCACGGTGCTACACGCTAGTCGATGGCCGCGGCCCGCTAGCCTGGTCAGTTGTGCTTGACCTTCGCTCGGATCCGATCGATCTGACCGCCGCCCTCGTCGACATCCCCAGCGTGTCGCGAGACGAGCGTCGGATTGCCGACGAGGTCGAACTGGCGCTTCGGGCACAGACCGACTACCGGGTCATCCGCAACGGCGATGCGGTGCTGGCCCGTACCAACCTCGGCCGGCCGACCCGGGTGCTGCTGGCCGGGCACCTCGACACCGTCCCGATCGCCGACAATGTCCCGGCCCATCGCGATGCCGATCACATCTACGGCTGCGGCACCGCGGATATGAAATCCGGTGATGCGGTGTTCCTGCACCTGGCCGCCACCATTGCCGACCCCGCGTATGACGTCACATTGATCCTCTATGACTGCGAAGAGATCGAGTCGGCCGCCAACGGACTGGGTCGCGTCGAGCGTGAGCTTCCCGACTGGTTGCAGGCCGACGTCGCGATCCTGGGCGAGCCATCCGGCGGCTATATCGAAGCTGGTTGCCAGGGCACCCTGCGTGCAGTGATCACCGCCGCCGGTACCAGGGCGCATTCGGCGCGATCATGGTTGGGGGACAACGCAATTCATCGACTCGGCGCTGTGCTGGAACGGCTGTCCGGCTACCAGGGCAGAGTCGTCGACATCGACGGCTGCACGTATCGCGAGGGGTTGTCCGCCGTGCGCCTCGACGGCGGGGTTGCCGGCAACGTCATCCCCGACGCCGCGGCGGTGACCGTCAACTTCCGGTTCGCGCCGGATCGCACCCCGCAGGCCGCGCTGGACCATGTGCGGGGGGTTTTCACCGGTCTGGAGGTCCAGATCGAGCAGACCGATGTGGCCGCCGGAGCACTGCCCGGTCTGCACCACCCGGCCGCCGCAGCCCTGGTCGACGCGGCCGACGGGCTGGTCCGGGCCAAGTTCGGCTGGACGGACGTGGCGCGTTTCGCAGCCCTGGGTATCCCGGCGGTGAATTTCGGCCCGGGCGATCCGAACCTGGCTCATTGCCGCGACGAACGGGTTGCCGTAGCGCAGATCACTGCGGTGACCGCGACACTGCGTCGCTACCTGTCGGCCGGCTGACTATTCGGCTGTGGCGGCCACCGCGCGGGCATGGTCCAGGGCCGTTCGGGTGAACTCACAGTCGGCATGGGTGGCGATCCTGGCCATTGCGTCGGCTGCTCGCACATCGCCCAGTCGCGCCGCCTCATGCCAGGCCCGAACCGCTATGGCGTACTGGCCCGTGCGCTCGGCCATCCGGGCACCGTCGCGCGCCGCGTCGATCGCGCCATGCTGGTCACCGATGGTCGTCAGCCGCCAAGCGCGTGCCACGGCGAGTTCCGGTGCGAACAGCGCGGACTTGGTGCCGTGCCGGGATTCGGCGCGGCTCAACGCCTTTGCCGATTCGGCGATCTCACCCTGCTGCGCTAACGCGGTGGCCAGGTAGGTCAGCGACAACGGGCCCCACGAATAGCCGGTGCGGTCCAGCGTCGCCGCCGCCGGTGCCAGCAGCGCGGCCGCGGCGGCGGGCTCGCCGCGGGCGATCAGCACCTCGGCCAGCAGTACCTCGCCGATCGACCGGCCGGGCTGGGCCAGTTCGGCGAAGTCGGTGAAACCGCGTGCGGTGTCATAGGCGGCCTGGGTCTGACCGGACATCAATTGCGTGGTGGTCTCCGCCAGGCCCACGGTGAACCGTAGGAGCCCGGGATACTCGGTTGCCAGGGCCCGACTCACCAGCGGTCCGACGTCGGCGAATCGTCCCATCCGTGCCGAACTCAACGCCGCTGCACTCGATGCCCACGCCACTGCCATGTCGGGCGCTTCCGCTGCCGCAAGCACCTCGTCGGCGATCTCGAGCGCCCGCACCACGTTCCCGGCATTCATCGCGAACGTCGCTGACAGCGCGTCGAGGGTGATCCGGGCAGGCGGCTCGCTGATGCGGCGGCGCACGGTCTGCAGGAAGGTCGTGGCCCGCTCTGGTTCGGACAGCATCCAGAACTGGTTGGCGGCCCGCGGCAGGGCCCAGGCCAGCACCTGCTCCTCGGACAACGCCGTGGGTTCCACCTCAGCCAGCACGTGGTCGGCCTCGCGGCCGCGGCCCTGCCACGCCAGCGCATAGCTCAGCGCCAGACGAGCGTCGAAGCGTTCCTCCCGCTCCAGGGCGGCAGCGGACAGCCGCTCGCTCAACGCCAAGTCGCCGAGCCGCAATGCTTCCTGGGCTGCTGCCACCACATCGTCGACGGATTCCGGCCGCTCGCTGTCCAGCGCGAGTACCGATCTCCCGAGCCGGTCCCCGAGATGACGCTGCGGGTGGGCGCTGAGCCGATCGGCTAACACTGTTCGCAGCCGCCGTAACTGGGCGTCCGTGGCGTTGGCCGCGAATTGCTCGACGAACAGCGGATGTCCGCTGTAGACCATCGATCCGATCTGTTGGACCGCACCCACAGCGACGGCGGCCTCGACGGCTTCGGCCGAGCTCAGCGCCACCAGGTCTGCGCGGTCGAGTGGTTCGCGCACGCTGAGATAGCCCAGCACATTGTGGGCCGGTGCCGGCAGGGCCGCGAGATACCGATCAATGAGTTCCGGAAGCGAACGTTCAGGGTCGCCGGTGGCGACCATGAGCCGCAGGTGCAGTGGGTTTCCCACGCTTCGGCGGTACAGCTCGGCCGCGTCGATGGCGGGGGCCGGCGCCGGTTCAAGGTCTGCGAGCAGACTCGCCGTTTCGTCACCGTCCAACGGCGTGAGGTCGATGCGCTCCAGCAGACCGTCCTGCCACAGGGCCGCGATCGCCGCAGGAATCGGCGGTGTCGAGCGTGCGGTCACGATGAGCCGGCCCCGGCGAGCCTGCGCGAGTTGGTAGACCAGGGTGGCTGAAAGTGGATCGAGCAGGTGGGCGTCATCGACGATGATCAGCGCGTTATCCGTCTGTGCCAGAAGGGAATCCAGCGCGGCGTGGATGAGGGCAGCGGGCTTGCCGACCTCGGTGATGTCAACCAGGGGACCGAATGCACCGAATGGCACCTCGGTTTGCGTGCCGGTGCCGATGACCCGGACCGGGTTGCTCTGGCCCAATCTCTCGGCGATCTGCGCGGCCAGCGTCGTCTTGCCCACGCCATCGACGCCGAGGACGGCGACACCGGCGCGTTCGTCGAACGGCGCGACGGCCCGAGTGAGGAGCGGCTCGCGCGGCACTGTCGTCCACTGGATGGGCATAGCCCGGACTTTATGACCCGCGACCCACCGCGCACACCCAATAGCCGCAAAACCCAGGTTCATTCGGTCCCGTGGGGCATCTGGTCTAGGTTTCGGGTGTGCAGGAGCAAGGCCGACAGCGCGCCGAGTGGGCGGTATGCGTGTACTGCGCGTCGGGCCCCCGGCACCCGGAACTGTTGGAGTTGGCCCACCGGGTCGGCGAGGCTATTGCGACGCGTGGCTGGACCCTGGTGTCCGGCGGTGGAAACGTCTCGGCGATGGGTGCGGTGGCCGACGGGGCGCGTGCCGCGGGTGGACGAACCGTCGGGGTGATACCCAAAGCGCTGGTGCATCGCGAACTCGCCGACATCGCCGCCGACGAGCTGGTCGTCACCGACACTATGCGTCAGCGCAAGCAGGTGATGGAGGAGCGCAGCGATGCCTTTCTGGCGTTGCCCGGTGGAATCGGGACGCTGGAGGAGCTTTTCGAAACCTGGACCGCCGGGTACCTCGGCATGCACGACAAGCCGGTTGTTCTACTCGATCCGCATGGGCACTACGACGGCCTGCGCGGGTGGCTCGGCTCTCTTGTCGAGAGCGGGTATGTCACCCGGGCCGCATTGGATCGGTTAGTAGTCGTCGATGATATCGAGGCGGCACTTGCGTTGTGCGCCAAAGAATCCGGGGGATAGGAAGTCTGATCATGGTTGCTGAGAAACGGATTCCAGCGCGTTCGGTGAGCCTGTTGACACTTGCCACCCGGTTGCCGGCGGTCCTGTTGGACGCTCCGGTGATCGTGCGGGCCGCAATGACCGGCCTACTGGCTCAGCCGAATTCGAAAGCCTCGATCGGCAAGGTCTTCGCCGACCGTGCCGCCCGCTACGGCGACCGGATCTTCATTCGGTTCGGCGACCAGAAAATCAGTTACCGCCAGGCCAACGAGACCGCCAACCGGTACGCGGCCGTGCTAGCCGAGCATGGTGTGGGCCGCGGCGACGTGGTCGGCATCATGCTGCGCAATTCACCCGATGCGGTGCTGACGATGCTGGCCGCGGTCAAGTGCGGCGCGGTGGCCGGCATGCTCAACCACCATCAGCGCGAGGATGTCCTGGCGCACAGCATCGGCTTGCTCAAAGCCACCGTTCTACTTGCCGAGGCCGATCTGATCGAACCGATCAGATCCAGTGGCGCCGCATTGGCCGATCTCGACCTCATCGCGATCAATGACTTCACCACGATGGCCGAGGGAAAGTCGACTGCCAACCCTGCGTCGGCCGCCGAGGTGCAGGCCAGGGATCCGGCGTTCTACATTTTCACCTCCGGCACCACCGGTCACCCGAAGGCCAGTGTGATGACCCACTTCCGATGGCTGCGCGCATTGGCGGCCTTCGGCGGGCTTGGTCTTCGGCTACGCGGCAACGACACGCTGTACTGCCCGCTGCCGATGTACCACAACAACGCACTCACGGTCGCGCTGTCGTCGGTGATCGACGCGGGCGCCACGCTGGCACTGGGAAATGCGTTCTCGGCGTCGCGGTTCTGGGACGAGATTCGCCAGTCCAACGCCACCGCGTTCATCTACATCGGCGAGGTGTGCCGCTATCTGCTCAACCAGCCAGCCAGGGACACCGACCGCGCACATAAGGTGCGGGTGATTATCGGCAACGGGTTGCGCCCGGAGATCTGGGAGGAGTTCACTACACGGTTCGGTATCGGCCGGGTTGCGGAGTTCTACGCGGCCAGCGAGGGCAATACCGGATTCATAAACATCTTTAACATCCCCGGCTCGACCGGGGTCAACCCGATGCCCCTGGCCTACGTGGAATACGACCCGGAGACCTCCGAGCCGGTGCGCGGCGCCGACGGCCGGGTGCGTCGGGTTGCGTCTGGCCAGCCGGGTCTGCTGCTGAGCCCGGTGAACCGATTCGCGCCGTTCGACGGCTATACCGACAAAGCGGCCAGCGAGAAGAAGTTGGTGCGCAACGCTTTCAAGGACGGCGACGTCTGGTTCAACACCGGCGATCTGATGAACCCGCAGGGCATGGGCCATGCGGCCTTCGCCGACCGGCTCGGCGACACCTTCCGCTGGAAGGGCGAGAACGTGGCCACCACGCAGGTGGAGGCGGCACTGGTCGCCGACCGTGCTGTCGAGGATTGCACGGTGTTCGGCGTCGAGGTGCCCGACACCGGCGGCCGGGCCGGGATGGCGGCGGTCAAGTTACGTGCAGGCGCCCGGTTCGACGGCCCGGCATTGGCCGCGACCCTTTACGCCACCCTGCCGGTCTATGCGGTGCCTCTGTTCGTGCGGATCGTCGACGCACTGGAGACCACGACGACATTTAAAAGCCGCAAGGTGGAGTTACGCAACCAGGGCTACGGCGCCGAAGTGCCCGATCCGCTGTACGTGCTCGACGGCCGTGCGGCGGGCTATGTCCCGTTCTACGCGTCGTATGCGGCCGACGTCGCCGACGGTCGCCGGCCCCACTAGCCTTAGCCGGGTGAACTCGACGTTCTGCGGACGGCCGGTCGCCGGCGATCGCGCGCTGATCATGGCGATCGTCAACCGCACCCCCGACTCGTTCTACGACCGGGGCGCGACGTTCTCCGATGAGGCCGCGATGGCCGCGGTGCACCGGGTTGTCGCCGAGGGCGCCGATGTGATCGATATCGGCGGCGTCAAGGCCGGGCCGGGTGTTGTGGTCGACGCGGCCGAGGAGATCACCCGCGTGGTGCCGTTCATCGAATGGGTGCGCTCCGAGTATCCCGAGCAGTGCATCAGCGTCGACACCTGGCGTGCCTCGGTTGCCAAACTGGCCTGTGCGGCCGGGGCCGACCTCATCAACGACACCTGGGCGGGCCATGACGCGGCGCTGCCGGAGGTCGCCGCCGAGTTCGGGGCCGGGATTGTCTGTTCACACACCGGCGGTGCCGTCCCTCGTACCCGGCCGTTCCGCGTCCACTATGGAACCACCGTCACCGGCGTCGTCGACGACGTCATCGCCGAGGTCACCGCAGCAGCCAAACATGCTGTGGCAGTAGGTGTTCGGCGTGAATCCGTGCTCATTGACCCCACCCATGACTTCGGCAAGAACACCTACCACGGACTTACCCTGTTGCGTCACGTCAAGGATCTCGTCGACACCGGCTGGCCCGTCCTGATGGCCCTGAGCAACAAGGACTTCATCGGTGAGACGCTCGGCGTGGAACTGACCGAACGGCTAGAGGGCACCCTTGCCGCTACCGCTCTTGCCGCCGCCGATGGAGCCCGGATGTTCCGGGTGCACGAGGTCGGGCCGACCCGGCGCGTGCTGGAGATGGTGGCCTCCATCACCGGAGACCGGCAACCGGCGCGAACCGTGCGGGGGTTGGCATGAGCGATCGCTCCGGCGGTCCCGGGGACGCCTGGCTTGCCGGGCACAGTTGGCACCGGCCCACCTGGACGGTTGCCGAACTTACGGCCGCCAAACGCGGCCGCACCATCTCGGTGGTGCTGCCCGCGTTGAACGAAGCCGAGACCGTCGCGGCGGTCATCGACACCATCACCCCGATGCTGGGTGGCCTGGTCGACGAACTGATCGTGCTGGACTCCGGATCCACCGATGAGACGGCGACTCGCGCACGGTTGGCGGGGGCGCGCGTCGTCACCCGCGAGGAGGCCCTGCCCGAGGTCCCGCCGCAGCCGGGCAAGGGTGAGGCACTGTGGCGTTCGCTGGCCGCGACCACCGGCGACATCATCGTGTTCATCGACTCCGACCTGATCGATGCTGACCCGATGTTCGTGCCGCGCCTGGTCGGCCCGTTGCTGACCGAAGACGGCATACACCTGGGGAGGGGCTTCTACCGGCGACCGCTGAAGGTCGGCGACGGCCAAGACGCCAACGGCGGCGGCCGGGTGACCGAACTGGTGGCCCGCCCACTGCTGGCGGCCCTGCGCCCCGAACTCGGCTACGTGCTGCAGCCTCTCGGCGGGGAGTACGCCGGAACCCGGGAACTGCTGACCGCGGTGCCGTTCGCGCCCGGCTACGGGGTGGAGATCGGATTGCTCGTCGACACCTACGACCGGCTGGGGCTGGATGCGATCGCACAGGTGAATCTCGGCGTTCGGACGCACCGCAACCGGCCGCTGAGCGAGTTGGGTCCGATGAGCCGGCAGATCATCGCCACCCTGCTGACCCGGTGCGGGATCGCCGACTCCGGAGTCGGGCTGACCCAGTTCCTGCCCGAGGGTGACGGCTTCCGCACCCGCACGTCGACGGTGTCACTGGCCGACCGTCCGCCGATGAACACCCTGCGCTAGCCGCCGGCCGCGCCCCGGTGAGGCAGGATCTTCGGTGTGACGCTGATCCTGCTGTATCTGGTGGTGCTGATTCTGGTGGCCATCGTTCTGTTCGGGATAGCCAGCCTCGTCTTTGGCCGCGGGGAACAGTTACCGCCGCTGCCGCAGGCGACCACCGCGACGGTATTGCCCGCCGCCGCGGTCACCGGTGCCGACGTCGACGCCGTGAAGTTCACCCAGGTGCTGCGCGGCTATAAGACCAGTGAGGTGGACTGGGTGCTGGACCGGTTGGGTGCCGAAATCGACCTGCTGCGTGCCGAACTCGACGCGGCCGCCACTGTGCTGTCCGACCCCGACGAGAGGTGAGCCCCGCCCCCGACGACGGACGTCGCCGCTGCGATTGGGCGGCCGGCGGACCGCCACTGCTGTCGGACTATCACGACCAGGAGTGGGGCCGGCCGTTGCACGGCCGCGTCGCTCTGTTCGAGCGGCTGACGCTGGAGGCTTTCCAGAGTGGGTTGTCGTGGCTGGTCGTTCTGCGCAAGCGGGAGAACTTCCGGCGCGCCTTCGCCGGCTTTGACATCGAGACCGTGGCCGGCTACACCGAACGCGATGTGGCCCGATTACTGGCCGACACCGGCATCGTGCGTAATCGGGCCAAGATCGAGGCGACTATCGCCAACGCGAGAGTTGCCGCCGACCTCGATGTCGACCTGTCCGATCTGCTGTGGTCCCACGCGCCGCCACCGCGACCGCGCCCGGCCAAATCAGCCGACATGCCTTCTGCGACCCCGGAATCCACCGCTCTTGCCCGTCGCCTGAAGAGCCTCGGCTTCCGGTTCGTCGGACCCACCACCGCCTACGCGCTGATGCAGGCCACCGGGATGGTCGACGACCACCTGCTGGCCTGCTGGGTGCCCTCGGATGGTCTGTGACCGGGCACGTGACACCACCGACGGTAACTCGTCGTTGTAGAGTACCGGCGTTGCGGGGCGGCAAGTCATCGATTCGGTAATGGAGAGTGCGCACATGAGTGACGATCTGGCGATTGTGGCGGGCCTGCTTGGTGCGGCCGACGTGGCCCAGGGACCAACAACGGAGCAGCTGCGCGTGATCGACAGCCTGGCCCGGGGGTACTTCGGCCTCGACATCGATGTGAAGGCGGTTACGCCGATCGCACCATCGGAACTGGCCGCGGCCATGGAATCTCACGACTGGAGGGCCCGCCACCGGGTCATCAATCTGCTGATCCTCGTCGAATTCTGTCGCCACCCGGCCGACGTGGCGCAAGCCGATCGGGCCGAAGAGTACATCGGTCTGCTCGGCACCGAGAATCTGGCGGTGGTAGCCCGCGACGTTCACACCGGCCGTCGGGACCAGGTGATGGCCGATTGGGTCCGATTCGGCGAGGGCAGTAAAGGCTTATCCGGACTGGACGACGACGACGTCTCGTCGTTTGTGCATGGGTTAGCCGATTGCGCGCCCGGAACCATGGGACGCGGTCTCTACGACTTCTACGTCGGCCACGGTGTGGCGTTTCCGGGTGATCCCGACGGTGGTGACGTCTCCATGGCCTACCACGACTTCACCCACGTTGTGACGGGCTACCAACCGACACCTCCTGACGAAGTCGCTCTTCAGGCAATGCTCACTGCTGCGTCCAACGGTGACCACCATTTCTCGGGTCTTGTCGCCTCGTTGGCCCTTTTCGAGTCTGCCGCAGCCGAGTTTGCGGGTATCGACCCGACAGAAGCTGTGTTGGACCGACCGGGCGCCGCTGACAGGCTCGCCGATGCCTTCCGGCGAGGTTCGCAGTGCACTGGTGATTTCGGGGCCATCGACTTCATGTCACGCCTGAACGACCTTGTGGTCGATGTGCGTGCCGAGTACAACATCGAAGCCGTCAGTTAGGGCCGATCACGGCCTGCGGAACTGCTGAGACGCCCCCTGGACCGGCATTTAGCTGGTCTTTTACGCCTCTGGGCGCGGATAGTGAACAATAGAAACACTAGAACCACTCAACCCGGCAACATTGTGACTGTGCCGGTGGCCCTGCTCGATCTGGAGGGAGCACTCGATGGCGGCGATGAAGCCCCGGACTGGCGACGGTCCGCTGGAAGCGACCAAAGAGGGACGCGGCATCGTGATGCGGGTACCACTGGAGGGCGGCGGCCGGCTCGTCGTCGAGTTGACTCCCGCCGAGGCCGCCGCACTCGGCGACGAACTCAAGGGCGTCACCAGCTAGGTCGGCGGGTTACGCCGACACCATGCGGTAGATCTCACACGTCTGCTCGGCGATGCGCGCCCAGGAGAATTCGTCGATACAGCGCTGCCGTCCTGCCACTCCGTAGGCTCGCGCCTTCGCGGTGTCGTGGACCAGCGCGTTGACGGCCGCAGCCAGGCCTGCTTCAAAGGCCGCCGGGTCGGTGGAGTCATAGTGCACCAGGGTCCCGGTGACCCCGTCGTCGACCACCTCCGGAATGCCGCCCACATCTGAGGCGACCACCGCCGTCTCGCAGGCCATCGCCTCGAGGTTGACGATACCGAGTGGCTCGTAGACCGAGGGGCAGACGAAAGCCGTTGCTGCTGAGAGGATTTCACGAATCTTGTCGACCGGCAGGATGTCACGGACCCAGAACACGCCGCTGCGTTTCTCGGCCAGTTCAGACACCGCCGCGGCCACCTCGGCGGCGATCTCCGGGGTGTCGGGCGCCCCGGCGCACAGCACCAGTTGGACTCCCGGATCGAAGAGATGTGCTGCTGCGATGAGGTGCGGCACGCCCTTCTGCCTGGTGATCCGTCCGACGAAGGCCACCATCGGCCGCGCGGGGTCCACTCCGAGGTCGGTGAGCACCGACCCGCCGGGGCCGGCCGGTCCTGGATGCCACACGCCGGTGTCGACACCGTTCTTGACGACGTGAACGCGGGCCGGATCCAGGGCCGAATAGACACTAAGCACGTCATTGCGCATGCCGGTACTAACCGCGATCACTGCGTCGGCGGCTTGAACCGCGGTGCGTTCCACCCATGAGGAGACCCGATACCCACCGCCGAGTTGCTCAGCCTTCCAGGGTCGCAATGGTTCGAGCGAATGGGCGGTGAGGACGTGTGGCACGCCGTGCAGCAGGGCGGCAACATGCCCGGCCATGCCGGTGTACCAGGTGTGTGAGTGGACCACCGTCGCACCGGCGGCGGCGTTGGCCATCCGCAGGTCCGTGGACAGGGTCGACAGCGCGGGGTTGGCGTCTGCCAGCGCCGAGTCAGGCTGATGAGCGAAGGCCGTGGAACGCGGTGCACCCATGCAGTGCACGTCGACCTCGCAGAGGTGGCGTAACTGAGCGACGAGTTCGGTGACATGCACGCCGGCTCCGCCGTAGACCTCCGGCGGGTACTCGCGGGTCATCATCGCCACTCGCATATCGCTGACCGTAGCGCCCTGCGTATGGGGGCGATAAGGAAACCGGCATTGCCCTAGCAGTCGGCAGGTGCGATGACTAGGTTTACTGCCATGAGGGAGCTGCCACACGTTCTGGGCATCGTCATGGCCGGAGGTGAGGGCAAGCGGTTGTATCCGCTCACCGCGGACCGGGCCAAGCCGGCGGTTCCCTTCGGAGGTGCCTATCGGCTTATCGACTTCGTGCTGTCCAATCTGGTCAACGCCCGTTATCTCCGTATTTGTGTTCTCACTCAGTACAAGTCGCATTCACTGGATCGGCACATCTCGCAGAACTGGCGACTGAGTGGTCTGGCGGGGGAGTACATCACTCCGGTGCCCGCCCAGCAGCGGCTCGGGCCGCGTTGGTACACCGGTTCCGCCGACGCGATCTATCAGTCGCTGAACCTGATCTATGACGAGGACCCCGACTACATCGTGGTGTTCGGTGCGGACCACGTGTACCGGATGGATCCCGAACAGATGCTGAAGTTCCACATCGAAAGCGGTGCCGGCGCAACGGTGGCCGGTATCCGGGTACCGCGGGCCGAGGCAAGCGCGTTCGGGTGCATCGCTGCCGACGAGTCCGGGCGGATCACGAGTTTCGTTGAGAAGCCTGCCGATCCGCCCGGCACGCCCGATGACCCGGAGCAGACGTTCGCGTCGATGGGTAATTACATCTTCACCACCAAGGTGCTCATCGATGCGATCCGCGCCGACGCCGACGACGATCAGTCCGACCACGATATGGGCGGCGACATCATTCCGCGTCTGGTGGCGGACAGCATGGCTGCCGTCTATGACTTCGACAACAACGAGGTACCGGGCGCCACCGAACGCGACCGCGGATACTGGCGCGACGTCGGAACCCTCGATGCCTTTTACGACGCCCACATGGACCTGGTGTCGGTGCACCCGGTATTCAACCTTTACAACAAGCGCTGGCCGATCCGGGGGGAGTCGGAGAACCTTGCGCCTGCCAAGTTCGTCAACGGTGGCTCGGCACAGGAATCGGTGGTTGGCGCGGGCAGCATCATCTCGGCGGCGTCGGTGCACAACTCGGTGTTGTCGAGCAATGTCGTGGTTGAAGATGGCGCC
>Ga0304728_1001440_pt1 | contig 16753 bp, 19 predicted proteins | sample C_130625_MF_Meta_FD_190476 | JGI IMG/M metagenome (GOLD analysis project Ga0304728, IMG submission 190476) | Freshwater microbial communities from Lake Croche, Canada to study carbon cycling - C_130625_MF_MetaG (v2) (version 2) | ecosystem: Environmental > Aquatic > Freshwater > Lake | place... | reverse complement strand
GTTTTATGAAATTAAAAGATCACATTCAATTATCAGAACAAAAAGAACCAAAAGATTATTTTAATTATTTATCAACATTTAAATTTGCGATTTGTCCTGAAGGTAATGGAATTGATACTCATCGTTTGTGGGAATGTTTTTATTTGAAAGTAATACCTATTGTAATTGACAATATTTTTATAAGAAAAGTTAAAGATAAGTATAATTTTCCAATGATCATATTAAAAGATTGGAATGAATTAATAGGAATGGAATTAAATTATAATGATTTTGATAATTCAATGTTAGATTATAATAACTTAAAAAATAATATAAGGAATTAAATTTTAATTTAAATAATGAAAATAGTATTAGTTTGCTTAGGAATATTTCAAAAATATATTTTAACTAATATAAAACAGTTAAAATTACACGGCAATAATGATATTGTATTGATTACAGAAAAAAGATTTTTTGAAAATATTAATAAAAATTTAAATATAACTCTTATAGATGCTGCCGAATATAATTCAGAATATTTACAAAAATTTAATAATAATTTACAATTAGATAGAGTTTATAGAGATGGTTTTTGGCATAATTGTTCAATGAGATTTGTTTATATATATGAATATATGAAAACAAATAACATAATAGATATTATTCATATAGAAAATGATATTATGATTTATGATAATTTAGATAATATGAAAGAGAAATTTAAAAAAGATAAAATATATTTATTATTTGATAATACTTATAGAGTAATTCCTGGAATAATGTATATAAATAATCATATTGCTTTTAAAAATATATTAGATAATTATTGTATGGATCAAAATGATATGATAAATCTTGGTAAATATTTTAATAGTCCTTTAGTTGAACCTTTTCCAATTATTTATATAAATGAAGAAAATTATTTTAATAAAAATTTTAATATATTTAACAGTATTTTTGATGGTGCAGCAATAGGACAATATTTTGGAGGTATTGATTTAAGAAATTGTTCAGATGATACAATCGGTTTTGTAAGTAATGACTGTATTGTAAAATATAATAATTATAAATTTTATTGGAAAAAAATAAATAATTTATGGAACCCATATTTAGAAATAAATAATAATTTTATTAAAATAAATAATTTACATATTCATTCAAAATTTTTAGAAAAATTTCTTTCTGATAATCCAATAGAAAATAAATATATTTCAAAAATCAATGAACATATCTCATGATACATTCATACATCTATGATATAAACATTTATCAATTTTTGTATCAGAACATAATTTATTTTTCTTAATTAATAAACTAAATAGGCTTTGATCATGTCGATGGTCTTTAAATCTTGGATGATTTGGTATTATAGATGGTGTATCATCTATATTATGATAAACACATGCATAGCTATAAATTGAATTTATTAATTCTCTAGTTTCTTTACAAACATATATTAATTGAGAATGAGCATAATATTGATTATCAAATATCGATTTATCATTTTCCATATTTAATTTATGTATTATATCTGATTTATTAAAATCAACTTCTGGATGTATATTAGTATAATCATAAGAAAATAATATTTTTTTTTCTTTAAGAATATCTATATATTTTAATAAATGTTCTTTTTCTTCAATTATTACTCTCGATTGACTATCCAAATATAAAATAATATCTCCATTATTTAAATTATCGATTGTTTTTTTGATTAAATATGGTTTCCAAATCCAATAACCAAATCCTCTCTTATTATTTAAAATAAAATCTCCATGTTGTTTCCAAAATGAACTATCTTTTATTAAATCATCTGCTGTATATAGATTAATTTCATCAAAAATATTTAAATTATTAACTTGATTAGCTAATAATGAAGCATGATATATATGTGGTCTATATTGTTCATTATGACTTCCAAATGTTAAAAATACTTTTTTCATTTATATATATAGAAATATTCCATAAATTTCTTTATATAAAGAAACTTATGAAATTAGAATAATCTTGATATATTATCTAATTTCATAAATTGAACTTTATTTTTACTAGAAATTATTTTAAATAAATGATCTAAAAATGTATTGGAATTTATATGAGTTCCTATTCCATTTGGACGATATATATCATCATTCATATCAACAACAATAATAATTTTATTTTCCAAGAAAATGCAGTTATAATAAAATGAAGGATTGTATAATATTATTATAATTTTAGCATTATCAATTAGAGACAAATTATATTTAATATTCTCATCAATTACATCAATAAAACAGACATCGTTCATATTTGCATTTATTTTTATTTTTTTTATAGTTTCATTATTATGATTGAAATTAACAAATGCATAATTATATTTATTAACGCTAGGATTTAGATTGTTTTTGATATGATTAATGTAATTGATGAGAAAATTATTATAATAGTTATCTTGTTGTAGATAATGAATATAATAATTTGAATAAATTTTTGGAGAATAGCAAACATTATTATAATTATCTATTTCATTAACAATTTCATTATCAACATTAAAATAATGTAGTAACTCTTTGATATCATAATTTTTAATCTTAGTAAGGATTTTGATATTTGGAGTAGTTTTATTTAAATCTTTTAAAAGACTTACAAAAATAAAGCTTTCAAATATCCAATATCCAAAATCTTGCGATGCATTACTATCTAAAATGAAATAATATGATTTGTCCTCTTTATAATTTGGATGGCTATTGTCAGTATTTTTAGTAAAAAGAATATCAATTGTAGGAAACTTATATTTATAATCAATCACATTTTCATTTTTATCAATATCCATATTTTTTATTACTTATAAAAATATCAATTTTTCTTATATAAAAAAATAGTAATTATTTATTAATAAAATGTATTTGACTTATAATCATTTAAATCCTTGTAATATTGTTAAATCATTAGAAGGTGCAGGATCTCAATATAGAAAAATTATAAGCATATATTCATTTGCTAAAAAACATAATTTGAAATATATTCATATTCCTATTCGAGTTGGTCATAATTATGATAATGATAAAGATTGGGATGCAAAATGGGATCGTTTTTTTAATTTTAAAAAAGTTTCAGACAATGACGACCTTAATATTGATATTGACAAACTCAACAATATGGAAAAGTATTTTATTACAGAGAATATCACAACAGAAATAATATTAAAGAATAATAAGCCAAATGCATTATATTTATATTTTCACGCACTTGACATTTTTTATAAAGACCCAGAATATTATTTTAAAGACATTCAAAATGATTTGATAAATGCATATGATGAGAATAATAATCATAGAAAATTGATTTATAACAAAAATAAAATAAATATAGCAATTCATATACGCGTTTATAATGATTATGATAATGTTGGAGATTTAGAAAAATTTTCAGAAGATATGTCATCAGACGATCGATATAAATATACAGCCGATATGTATATAAAATTGATAAATCAATTAAAAGAAAAATATGTAAATAATGATATTCATATATTTTCACAAGAAAAATATTTTGATATTAAATTTAAAAAATTGAGAGATATCAAAGATATTCAATTGCATTTTGACGATATGGATGTATTTGATACCTTTCATCATTTATGCAAAGCAGATGTATTAGTTATGAGTTTAAGCACATTTGGAATAATAGCAGCTTATTATAATAAAAATATAGTAATATATTTACCATTTTTTAAACCCGTATTAAAATCGTGGATTGTTTATAATAATGATAAACTATTATTATAAAAGAAAAATTAATTATAACCAGGTGTTCGATTGAATATATAATAATGCAATCTTTCTACATCATAACCTTCTAAAGGACAAATATCATATTCTAACATCTTAACAATATTTTCATAAAAATCTTTTTTTCTACTCAAAATGCTTTCTTTTGAAACAATAAATTGGGCACCGGCACCAAACACACAATATGTATTTGGATGTATATTTGTTCCAAATATTCTATAAATTGTTTCAAATATATTTGCACATTGATAATATAAATGTTTTTCATTATTTACTGTGGAATGTAATACAAGATCACATAAATATTCAAATTCTAATTTACAATTATTATTATAATTATCTATTAGTTTTTGTAATCTATTTATTATATTTTTTTCGTGATCAAATGGGTTTCCTTGTAAAAATATATAATAATCATCTAAATTATCATAGTTATCAACAATATATTTATATATACTATGCCCTTCTCTGCCAACATTAGGATAAAATATTTGATTATCTATATCATTTATTTTTTCACCTTTATTGATAATCAAAACATTATTAAATTGTTTTGTCCATTCAATACTTTCATTATATCTAGATACTACTATTAACATTATTATTATTATTATTAATAATACTATTTTTAAATAAAAATAAACTATTATATATAGCTTCATCCATATTAAAATATTTATAATTAGCTAATCTGCCTATAAAATAAATATTATCTTCTTTATCTGCTTCTTTTTTTATATAATTCATATAATTCTAAATTATGTTTATTTGGAACAGGATAATATGGATCTCCTTTATCTGTTGTTATTTCTTTAAATATTATTGTGTCATTTGATGTCTGATTTAAAAAATGTTTATATTCTACAATTCTAGTATATGGAACATCTAAAGTAGGATAATTAACAACTGAATTTTCTTGAAAAAAATTTGTATTTTTATGAATTTCTTTAATAAAATTTATACTTCTATATTCTAATTTTTCAAGATCGTCATAAAATTTATCAATTGGTCCAGTATAAATAATTTTTTTATATTTTGATAAATCATTTGTTTTTTTGTATTCATTAAAATCGGTATTTAACAATACAGTTATTAATTCGTTATTTAGTAATTCTTCTATAAATTTAGTATAACCTTTTTCAGGCAATGCTTCATATTTATCATTAAAATAGCGACAGTTATTATCATTTCTTACTGGTATTCTTTGTAATACTGATTTATCTAATTCTTTTGGATATTTATTCCATTGTTTATATGTATAATCTTTTATTAATTTATTATATAAAACGGTTCCAATTCTTGATAATGCCATTTCTTCACTATTATTAATATTTTTATATGAAATTTGATTTCTTTTTAACCATTCATTCATTTCATTTTCATTATTAATAGTTTCATCTAATAATTCATTTACAGTAGTTATATTTATAGGTACAGAAACACACTTATTATCAATTTTTGATACAACTTTATGTTGCCATTCAATCCATTTAGTATTGAATGAATTTATATATTCCCAAACTTCTTCATTATTTGTATGAAATATATGAGCTCCATATTTATTACATAATATATTTGTTTCTTCGTCAATATAATCATAACAATTACCACCAATATGAGATAATTTTTCAATTATCAAAACTTTTTCGTGTAATACATTTGCTATTCTTTCTGCTATTACTGAACCAGATAAACCACTTCCGACAATTAAATACATTTATATTATTTAATCATTTAAATATCTTTAGATACATATTTAATGTCGTGTTGATGTGTATTATAAATATGAATGTTTAATGATTTTAGATCATATTTATTTTTATAATAATCCCATAATGGTTTTATATTATAAAAATCATAATCATTCATTATTAATATTGTTCCTTTTTTTGATAAGCGATATGAATTTATGATATCACTTGTTGCAATTTCAGTTGAATGTCCGCCGTCAATATGAATTAAATCATATTTTTCATTATCATTTTCTAATGTTTTTGTGCTATCACCAATAATAATATTAATTCTATCTTGAAATAATTGTTTCAATACTTCATAACAAGGAATAGTATATTTATGTTCTCCTAAATCATAACAAGTTATTTTTACATTTGGATTTGATATTAACATCAATAATGCAGAAAATCCGGAATTAAATCCAATTTCCATTACATTTTTAATATTTTTATTTAACATTACATTACTAATATTTTTAACTTTATTTATAAATAGGTCTGTATAAGTTGTTGTATGATGTAATGTAAAAATATTTCCTTTTAATAACTCACCACAATTATTTATAATTGGAATTAAATAATTATTAATAATTTCTTTTGTTTTTTGAATGTTATATTCAATTGTAATATCTTTCAATGAATTCAAAAATACATTCATAAAATCAATTTTATAATTATATTTACCTGGATTTCCTGGAAAATGATGAATTATTTTATTTTCATTTAAAAAACAATTATTATTAACAACAACCGATTTTAAGATTTTATTATTATATAAATTATATTTGAATGCATTATAAATAATAAAAGGTTGGTCATTAAAAAAATGATGTCTATTTTTTATATCTTCATTTATTTTTTCAAATAATTGTTTTATTTCTTCACAATTTTTAAATAATAAAATCCCTGATGAAAATGCAGTAGTATCATTATAATTATCTATTTCTTCTCCAAATAATGATTTACCCCAATAATCACTATCATCTTTAATATCTCCTTCTTCCAAAGCATATAAATAATTATCCTGGCATAAATCAAAAACTTTATTTATATCATTTTTAATTATGATATCAGTATCTAAATATAATATTTTTTCATAATTATAAGAAAAATTGAATATATCTAATCGAGCCTTACAAGCTTTATCAACAGTATTATAATTATCATTAATTTCAAATTTAATATTATCATCATTAAATAAATGACTTTGTTTAATAATATTCATAAATTTAGTTGAGGTATATATTAATATTTCTGTGTTTTCATTCAAATTACCATATATAAATATGCTTTCCAATAAAAGATAAAACATATCAATATATTTTTCATTATTGAAAATACAAATAAATATACAATTCATAACTATCACTAATATTTTTTCATTTGCTTATATAAAAACATTTAAAGAAACTTCCAAATTATCTTTAAATGTCTTAATTTATAATGATAAATCTTAAAAAATGATATAAAAATATTCATTTATATTTCAGACATGTCTAAAGACGAAGATGAGTGTTATAATAATGATGATACTAGGCGTTTAAATAAAGAGATCAAGCAATTGAAAGCACAAAATCGGGATTTCAAGAATGAAAATAATTTCGAAATGATTGCAAAAAATAGGATCTTGATTAAAGCAAAAAAAGATGAGATTGATAAAATCCAATTCTCATTATTTAAAAAAGATTGTAGAAAACAATTTCCAAATTACACTCTTCATGCGCCACAGCGGGTAAGTTAAATAACATCAAAATCAAAAAATACCATTTTTTGGTATTTAAGAATAAAATAAATCTTTTTGTTAAATTTTTAATATAAAAAATGAAAAAAATGATTTTGTCTTATTTTTATTGATATTATGTCTCCAAGAAGAAATAAAACCGGATCTCAAATTCTCAAAGAATGGATCAAAAACATTAAAAATAATTCTTCGCCAAAATCGAAGAAGTCAAATAAAGCGAATGATTATCTTCACCATCATAATAATGATTGTGGTGGTCTTGAGGGTTCTAAGTATCTCGAGCATTAATTATTTTGTATTAATTTTTAAGAATTTTAATAAAAAATGATTTTTGTCTTTTCATAGTTTTATTACCCTGTTATACAGCTGGTCCAACGCTATCATGCCTATCTACTACTGCCGATTTAATTCAGTTTGTGTTGATCCCGATTGCCGTTTTCAGCATCATCATCCTCTTTCTCAGAGAAAACTTCTTATTGAGGTTCTCGACCAATTCCCGGAACATATGAAACTTATTGATGACTTCAAGCCACCAAAAAAATCATGTGCCTGTAAATTCGGTTTGAGATGCTTCGAATTGGATTGTCCATTTACACATTGTGGAATTGAAGATTTGGAGGAACGCAAAAAGGTTTTCAAGGTCTTTAACAAGACTTTGAAAGGTCTTCAGATGAAAGAGAAAATTGCAAAGGAAATCGAGGAAAGGAAGGAAAAGACGGTTGATTGGAACGATCTTTGAAAAAAGAAAAAAGAAAAAAATGGCAAAAAAGAAATTTTTGTCATTTTTTATTATCATTATAAATTAATGATAATAATTATTTATATTTCTATATTACTTTTAATATTTTTAATTCTATATTTTTTGATTTCAATTTTATATAAAATCCATTATTCATATCAATTAGAAAATAGTTGTATAACAAAAAAACCTAATATTTCAAATAAAAAAAGTTATAACATGTTTTATGAAGATGGTGATACTACTGGTGATGGAACTACTGGTGGTGGAACTACTGGTGGTGATACTACTGGTGGTGATACTACTGGTGGTGATACTACTGGTGGTGGAACTATTGGTGGTGGAACTATTGGTGGTGATACTACTGGTGGTGATACTACTGGTGGTGGAACTATTGGTGGTGGAAAATTAACATATTGTGATGCTGATGGAATAAATAGATTGAAAACAGATTTAACTAATGCACCTTCATCAACAACAAATGATAAATATTATATTACAGCACTTATTAATGCATTTACAAAATATTGTGATGTATTTAATACAATTTATACAAAAACTTTTGATCCAGATCCAAGTGGAGACACTATGGGTTTATATAAAAAATTAAGTAATGGAGATATATTTGTAAATGTTCAAGATGCTTATAATAATTTATCTCCAAATTTACAAAAAATATTTAATCCTTACGGAGAACATATTTATGATAAGATATGTAGTTCTTGGGGAATATATGATGAAGATATATCTATTTGTGAATATACAAACAAAATTTTTGATTTAAAATATTAAAAAACGAACAAAAATCTATTTTCAGAAAGTTCATTGAAATATACAGCGATCCCGGTTTTTAACACCATCTTGGCTATTGCCTTCTCTATACTTCAAATCAATACAATCATCTAATAAATTTCTGTAAGGCAATCCCAATAAATATTAATATGGTCAATTCTATGTTATGAGCATATTTTTGTAATATTATAATTGTAATTGCTATGTTAATTATTATTTTAAATAATATTATTTATTATGTTATTTTAAATATTTTAATACAATTTTATTTTTTGGTTTTTTAGAATAAAAATGATTATTAACTTTCTTAGACTTTAAGTTAAAGCTTTCAAATGTCTTCTGCTTATATTAGTGCTGATGTTGCGACATTTTTTGACATTGGAACCGATAATGTTGTTATCTATAAGCTAACAAATGAAATGGATCCAAATACATATTATGCGGTTGAGGTTGATAGCAAACAAGCTAATTATTTTCCTAATTATTATTTGATGGAGGATTGTGAAAAAATCCGTCAATTATTTAATAAGCTTAAGGACCGTGGATCTGAAATTATTACAACTCCGAATGACAAATATATGTTTAAACTTGTCGGACCTAAGTTTTATGAAGTCGCAAAAAAGAAGGAAGACCTTATTAAGGGGCTTCGGGTCGAATGTGTTTATGATGAAAGCCCAATTGGAAAAGAGTATATTGATGACATTTCTAGACTTGTATTAAAGGAATATGAAGAAGTGTTCGGATATTACGAACAAGAGGGCAAAGGAGGCTTCCCAGTGTTTTAAAAAGAACACAAAAAAATGGCAAAAGTGATTTCATTTTTGTCATTTTTCTTTTCTATTGGTGTAAATAGAATTTAATGGAAGAAGAAGTAAAAAGCAGTTATAATTTAAAAGATAGTTATATTGAATTTCCATTTATAACAGAATATAATAATTATTTTGGATCAATAAATCAAAAATCTAAAGACATTAAAACATTTTATGATATATTACTAACATTTAATAAATATTTATTCGAAATAAATTATTTATCAAATTCTTCATATTTAATAAATATATTATCAGAAAATCAGACATCAATTTCAATAAATCCATTAGAACAAATGAAAAATAACATAACCGAATTTAATAATTATTATAATTCATTATATGAAAATAAAGAAATACAAACATCAGATGAATTCATTAAATATAGTTATATGTATATTGAACTAATATGGAGATCATTATTTATGTTTTATCAATATTATTTTTTTTATAATAATAGAATAATTGAAAAACCATCAAAATCATTATCAAGACAATCATCATTATCATCGTCATTACCATTATCAAAACAATTAAAATCACTATCAAGACAATTGTCATTATCATCGTCATTACCATCATCAAAACAATCAAAATCATTATCAAGAGAATTATCATTATCATTACCATCATCATTACCATCATCATTACCATCATCATTACCATCATCATTACCATCATCATTACCATCATCAAAATCAAAAACATTAAAAATAGATGTTTTAGAAAAAAAATTAAATAATAATTATAAGAAAAAACTATTAATATTATATGAAAATATTTTGGTTATGTATAATCAAGCACAAATAATTATTGATAAATTTAAATTTATTAAAAAATATTTAGATGAATTAAATTATATGAAACAACAAAAACAACATTTAAATGAAAATTATTTGTATAAAATATTTAATAATATATATAAAATAACAATAATAAATTTTAATAGAGTTTTTTATAAAATATTAAATGATACATATATATCTCCATTTAATATTAATGATGAAATTTTAAATAAATTAAAAGTAAATACAACTGGTAATGATATTTTTCAATTTATTAAAAATATATTATTAGAAACTTATGACAAATATATATTTATTAATAAATCAGCATTGACATTAACAAAAGACACATATATAACAATACCACAATATGAAGGTATTTGTTGGTTTATAAGTTTTTTAACAGGGCTAACTTATAGTGATAAAAATAAAGAATTATTAAATAATAAAAAACATTTAAATGAAGAACAAATAATTGAATTATCAAAAGTAAATAGAGAAACTAATAGTAAAGTAATATTGAATTCATTTGTATATTATATAATTGATCAAATAACAAATAATTTCAAAAAATATTCAGATGTTCTTGGTGATGATTGTGAAATCTTTAAAAATTTAAAGGACATACCAATTTTATTTTTAATTAAATTAATAAATGAAGAAATAACTATTTCTTCAAAAAATATAAATTATTATAAAGATTTAATTGCATCTGATTATGGAAATGAAAATAATTTTATTTATCAATCAATTATAGATACAGATTTTGGAATAGTTAATAGTCAATATAATATAATTAAAAAATTTTATGAATTTCTTAATATAGCTTGTTTATATATATATGACATAGATAATGAAAAATATGTAAATGATACACAATTTACAACTAAAAAAGATTATGATATAATTATTATAGGAAATAATTTAATTAATAATGATATTATAAAAACATCTATAAAATCAAAATCTATAAATATAACATCTCAAATTTCAGAAGATACAGAACATAATATTATTACTTATAATGGATATGAATATGAATTAGATTATATTTTACAATCATCAGATGATTATAAAACTTGTGAAACTTGTGGTCATTGTGTAAGTGCAATACATTATAATAAAGAAGAATATTATTATAATTCAATGTATCATTTAAATAATTTAGATTGTTATGATAATAAAGTTGTTTTGCCTTGTTCTTTACTTCAAAATAAATGGAGTGATAGTATTAAAAAAGATAATTGTTTTAAATTATTAAAATGCAAACATATTCCCGAATTTGAATATTTTGATAAATCTGATAATATATCAAAAATAATTATAGATAGTTCAGATAAAATTTGTTATACTTCAAATACTGGGGTTAATCTTTGCTATGTAAGAAAAAATGCAATTCAAGGTGGCAAATCGAAAAAATTAGAAAGAAAGGTTTATATGGATAAAAAAATAAATAAATATTATGTCAATTATGAAAATAAAAAGATTTATTTGTCTGTTTAGTTTTTTATTTCTTATGATTTACTCTTCGCTGATCATTTCAATATCATGTTTATAAGCCCATACTCTTTTTTTTGTATTGATGTCTTCAACCAGATAATAATCATTAATAACAGTAATCCATTCAACAATTGCATATTGTGGAATATCATCTTTATGAAAATCATATTTCATTTTATATAATCGTGTCATTGATTTTTATTAGAATTAAAAATTAGAAAATTTAAAATCATTTTTTTATTTATTTAAGTTTAATAATCAATAATTTTATAAGAATGATTTTAGAATATTTAAAAGGTTATAAAAGATACTTAACAGCTGGTTTTATTTCAGGTATAATATCTTCTATCATATTATCATATATTCCCAGCATTTATTCTAAGATTATTGAACTTTTAGTTAATGATAATGATAATAATGATAATAATGATAATAATGATAATGGTAATGATAATAATGATATCAATAATTATCTTATATTATATTTTTGTTATAATATAAGTTCGAATATATTTGCAGGAATTAGAGGAACTATTTTTACTATTTATATTGAAATGGTTATAAATAAAATAAAGGAAAAGATATTATATCTTTATTTTAGTAAAGATCTTATTTATTATAATAACAAAAAAATAAATGAGATTAGTAATATATTAATATCAGATGCTAGAATAGTTGGAGATATTTATTTATTAAACAGTAATATTTTTGTAAGAAATTTAACACAATTTATAACAATATCTTATATCTTAATTCCAACATCATTTATTTTATATTTAATAACATTATCATTATCAATATTTCATTTAATAATTGAAAAACTATATATAACTTATTTTTATCAGAAAATTTCAACTGAAACTAATGAAATCTTAATAAAAAAAAATAATATGATATCAGAATATATAAATAAAATTGAAACTTATCGAAGTCTTTATTTAGAACCTGAATTAAAAAATAAATGGCATAATATAAATAATAAATATTTAAATCTCAAAAATAAAGAGGCTATTTATTATGGTATCAATTTACTAATTATTCAAACTTTAAACGAATTAATGACAATTGCCATAATTTTATTAGGCAACTATTTTAATTATTCAAATAAAATAATCTTAGTTTTCATATTATACAAATCATATTTTACAGGAATTATAAAAGACACTCATGAAATTAAACGAAATATAATAAGAAATAATAAATCAATTGTTAATATTACTGATTTTATTGATAATAATAATGATAACAATAATAATAATGATAATGATAATAATGGCTATTATGTTCCTAACTATAATTTTAATCCGAATATAGAAATAAGAAATCTTTCATTTTCATATGATAATAAAAGAGATATTATAAAAAATTTAAATTTGATTATTCCAAAAAATCAGATAATAGGATTTAAGGGAAAATCTGGAAATGGAAAAAGCACATTATTTAAGCTATTATTAGGATTTTATAAATCTCAAATAAAAACAGGTGAAATTTTATTTGATGATATCAATATTAATCAAATTGATAAAAATTATTTTTATGAAAAATTAATATCATTTGTAGGTCAAGAACCTGTATTATTAGATGGTTCTATAAAAGACAATATCATTAATAATATAATAACATTTGACCCTTATTTATATAATCTAATATTACCTCTTATAAGTGATTTTTATGATAATGATAATGATAATGATAATGATAATGATAATGATAATGATAATGATAATAATAATGACAACATAAAATTATCAGGAGGACAAAAACAAAGAGTGTGTATTTGCAGGGCACTTATGAGGAAACCTAAAATATTATTATTAGATGAACCAACATCTGCATTAGATAATGAAAATATTAATAAATTTATAGAGGTAATTAAAAAAATATCGACGGAATATAAAATGACAATATTAATAATATCTCACGATGATGAATTATTATCAATATGTAATAATATTATATTCATTTAAGAACAAAATTTTATTTCTTTAAATAATGAAAACATTAATTATAATTTTAGCAGAAACTAGATTTTCAAATATTACATTTGATAATTTTATTGAAAATGTAGTAGGTAATGATAATGATAATGATAATGAGATTGATTTATGTGTTTGTATAGCAGTTGATGAAAATTATGATTATGATGATAATTTTTATAAAATGGCAAAATATAAATTTATAATAAATGATCAATATGATTATGGACCATTATTTGAGACAGCATATAATGAGATTATAGAAGAAAATAAAGACAAATTAGAAAAACCTAATATATATTGGAGGGAATTTTTAAATTTAGGAAATAATTTATTTGGAGGTGTTATTATATCTAAAGATGATATATCTAAAAATAATGGAGGAGCTTGTGGTATATTAATTTATTTTCGGCATTTTTTGATGAAAAAATTAATAGAAAATAAATTAATTGATTTATATGATAGATTTATAATAACAAGAAGCGATTTTATGTATAATTTGCCACATCCAAAATTAGAATTATTAAATCCTGAATATATATGGATACCAGACGATGAACATTATGGAGGTTATACAGATAGACATGTAATATTATCAAAATCAAATATTATATCATATCTAAATATATTTGAAAATATAGTTATAAAATCTAATACTTATTATAATAATTTGGATAAGTTTTTTAAATTTGGGAATATAGAAGAATTAATAAAATTCAACTTAATTCAAAATAATGTCAATCATTTAGTAAAACATTTTCCTTATGTAATGTATGCAATCAGAGGAATTAAAATAGATGGAAAGCGTAATTGGTGGAAATTGGGAGATATATTACAAGACAATTATTATATTAAATATCAAACGGAATATTTAAAATCCATATTCTATAAAAAATATTATCAATCACATGATTTCAAGAATATAGATGAATTTTATATTAAATATATAAAACAAAATGTTTATAAATTACCATTAAAAAATAATAATAATCTTATTAATATTGACTATTATGATAATATATTTTCAAGAAAAAAAGAAATGTCTAATTTAAAATTATTATTTATATCAGATATACCTCATATGTATCTAAATTATTTAAGTCAATATTTTAAAGATGCTAATATATTTGCACCTAAAATAATTAATAATTATCCTTATTATTATGATAAAAATAAAATAAATATTTATGATATTAATATAGGAATTCCATCAACACAATACGATATAATAATAATCAATAATTTATATAATTTCGATAATCTATTAAATATTATAAATAATATGATATCATATTTAGCAGATGATGGAATATTTATGATTGAAACATCCGCTGAATATGTAAATAAATTAAAAAATGCATTTCCTATAAAATATAAAAATTATATAACAATATCAGAAACATCAATAATAATAAATATGATTAAAAACTAATATCATATTCTTTAACATCATGGGCAATCTTAAGTTTTTTCATATTTATATTAAAACCTGTTGAAAGACTTTTATTAATAAAAATTTTTATTGATGATACATAATTATTTCTATTATTTTTATTAAAGTTTTCAACATTTGTTGGATATAATCCATTATGATATGATAATCCAGGATGTAATATATAATATTTATTCATAAATAAAAATGGTATTCTTTCATAAACAAATGGATGACTAGAAAAACTGGGTCTTCCAAATATCTTTTTAATATTAGCATCATCTAATGTGCTATTATACTCAACATATTTCCAAATATGCTTTTGTATTTCATCATCACTATCTATTATTTTTTTACAATCATGAAAGAAATTTATATATTCTAGCATTATTTTAGGTCTTGTAATCCAATAATTGCAATAAAATTGAATAAAATCTTTTTTAATATAATTATCAGGAAATCCTAATTTATTAAACAATAAATTTAAAATGATATTATTTAAAGGTTGTCTTCTATCAATATCTTCTAAATGATCTTTACTATCAATAACAAAAAATGGAACAACATCAAACTGTTTTTCATTTTTGAGAAAAACAGCTAATTTATCTATATCAGGAAGCAAAATTTTTTCTTTTGCTCTCCAAGATAAAGTCCCAACATAATCATAATCTTTCCATTCATCATAATGTTCAATTAGCCATTTATCATACATATAATTTTCAAATAAAATTGTAGCAGGTAATATAATTATTTTAGCCCATTCGTATGATCCAAATAAATTATTTGCATTTATTGAGGTTTCATTATCATAACCTAATATATATATAAGAATTTTAGCTTTATTTGCTTCTTCAACCATTAATATAAATATTAATATAATATGACTTTTATATATATATATGTATTAATTTTATAAAAATAAAATAAAAATTGATTTAATTATAAATAATACTAATCATCTATATCATAGTTAGATATATAAGTCATAATCAATGTCATCAAGTCTAATTGCTCGTCTAATGAGTTTCGTTTCTACACAAACAACCGAACCTTCAAAAAAAGAATTTACAGAAGCCGTCAAGGAAGTCTATAAGGAAAAAGCAAAGAAGGAGAAATTGGAAAATATAGGAAAGGAAAAAAAGAAGCGCACACCATCTCTTTATAATAAGTTTTATAAGGAGAAGGCAGCCGAAATTAAGGAGCGTGAAAAGTCCTTATCAAAGGAAGAACGAATTACTGCAAAAGAGATGATGACTTATATTGCAAAGATGTGGAAAGAAGAAAAGAATTCTGATAATTTCGAAGATGCGAAAGATGAACCTGTGCCTGAACCCGAAGTTGAACTTGAGCCGGTTTCAATTAAGGACCAAAAAAAAAAGCCAGGAAAACATCAAAAGAAGTAATCTAAAAAAATAAACAGAAATAACAGAAATCTTTAATAATAAAAGATTTTTGTTATTTATAATTAGAAGAATATGACAGAAAATAGTCTTG
>Ga0304728_1001437_pt1 | contig 16776 bp, 14 predicted proteins | sample C_130625_MF_Meta_FD_190476 | JGI IMG/M metagenome (GOLD analysis project Ga0304728, IMG submission 190476) | Freshwater microbial communities from Lake Croche, Canada to study carbon cycling - C_130625_MF_MetaG (v2) (version 2) | ecosystem: Environmental > Aquatic > Freshwater > Lake | place... | reverse complement strand
GATCAGCGACTCGACCACTAGCTACGGCAGTTACTCAGGCGCCGTGCCCAACGAGAAGATCACATGGGGTAAGCTTGGCATCAATACGCCGAAGCACATCATCGAGTCTGACGCCTCGATCGTCGCCCCGCTGGTCTTCGCCCTGATCCTCGGTTGGTAAGCAAGTCAGTCACTCTGCTAGGTAATCTAGGCTTCGATATAGTCGAAATAGATAATCAGCTTGCGAGGGGGGATCTTGAGCGTATCTGGGAGGACTACATTCCTGACCAAGAATGCAAAGATATGTCGCTGCCACGACGGCATTCCCGCCCCTTCTAGGGGCAGAAAAGGCTTCGGAAAGATGTAGAATGTGTTGTCAGGGTCAAAGGTGAACTCCCCGTTGCTTGCTTGGGAGGCCGCCATGAGACTGGCGGGGACGTCCGCATCGACCATGTAGCCATGAGGTACTGAGATTTCCCAAAGTCCCCCCTCATGACGGGTTAAGGTTGGTTCGCCAATCACCCTGTGAGAATCAGACCAGTTCGATGGGATCATCAGGATAACAACCTCCTCTGCGATCGATCCGGTTGTGCGCTGAAACTCACGAATGGAGAAGATCGAGCTTTCAGGCGTATTTTCCCTTGTGACATAGACTCTGGTGCCCGCGATTCGTGGCCCGCTCTCCATAGCCAAGACCCCACCTAGTTCGGCAGAAGTTACCCCCCCCTGCATCGACTCGCGGATAAGTTTCCATCCACGGTGCCATGTGAACATGAGCACCATCATGACCGAGGCGAAGCACAATGGGATATAGCCGCCGGCAAGGAACTTTGTGGAGCAGGAGACAAAGAGCGTCAAATCAAGCCCCAGCAGAAGAACAACTGTAATCGCTGTCTTCCATCGGGGAACTGTCGGCCTAGTGAACATCACCGCCCCCCAGAGCACGGAGGTCACGGCCATTGCTCCCGTGACAGCCACTCCGTAGGCGTTGGCCAGCGAGTCACTGGTCCGGAAGATGGCCACCAACAGGACGCACACAAATCCGAGCACAAAATTAGCCGAGGGAATGTAAATCTGCTCCTTCATCCGATCATTGGTATGCTTGGACATGAATGGGGGAAGGAGATCAAGCGACTTGGCTTGACGGCAAAGGGTGAAGACAGCGCTGATAAGAGCTTGGGAGGCGATCACAGTCGCTGCCGTGGCGATGATCACCAGTGGGACCTTCAGGGAATCGGGACAGAGCAGGAAGAAGAGCGCACTGTTAGAAGCCGACGCAGGATACGCCTGCAAGTATGCAGCCTGTCCCAGGTAATTGATCAGAAGCGCAGGAAGGGCGACCAGGAACCATGCGCGTAGGATCGGAGCCCTTCCGAAGTGGGAGAGATCCGCGTAGAGGGCCTCCGTACCGGTCACAGCCAGAGCCACCGCACCGATAACAGCCAATCCCTTCCACCCCCATGAATGCAACAGGGTGAATCCCTCCACGGGGTTGAATGCCTGCAAAACGGCAGGATGAAGAAAGATCTGATATCCGCCCATGACCGCGATGACCGCGAACCAAAGGAGCATGACCGGCCCAAAGACAGCCCCGATCATTCCCGTTCCGAAGCGTTGCACTGCAAAGAGGATGATCAGGATAAGAATCGAGACTCCTGGGACATACTCGGCAAGTTTGGGCTCGATCGTCACGACGCCACCCACGGCACTGAGCACCGAGACGGTCGGGGTTAGCGTCCCGTCTCCAAGCATCAACGCTGCTCCGAAGGCGACCAGAGCGATCATTCCGAATCCGATGGACTTACCCTTTCGAGATTCCTTTAGGAGAGCGAAAAGTGCAAAGACCCCTCCCTGTCCTTGGTAGTCCTGCTTCATCATGATCCAAGCGTACTTCACGCAAACGACCAGGATGATCGACCAGATGACCAGTGAGGCAATACCGATGGCCCGGGAGGCCCCAGTCAGACTGACAGCCGTCTGAAGCGCATAGAGCGGACTGGTACCAATATCCCCGAAGACGACACCTAGAGCCGCGAGCCAGAGGAGAGATGTTTTTTTTGATCCGGACGAAGTCATCAAACTACTATTCACGGATAAGAGTCATATCCAAGCAACATCAGCACACTTGGAACTAGCAAATCACGGGATTGATGGTGTGAGGGGAAACCGTGCGTCGTACGAATGGAATGAACAACAAGCAAAACCGCCGCACCGGGAATACCAGTGCGGCGGTTTGATGAATCAATTCCTCTAATGTTTTAATTCTGTGGATAGAGGTAAATCGTTCCAGGATAAGGATTGGTCACTCCGAGGGTTTGTTGATGACTCTGGAGTTCCTGAAGCGTCTTGTGGATCACAATGCGCAACTTGAAGGAACGATGCTTCTTCGACTTTCCATCAGTTTCGGTGATCACGACATCATAGATACCAGCTTTAACCTTGGAAGGGAGAATGCCAGCAGCCCCATAAATGACACCGGATTTCCCATTAAGCTTTAGGCCAGCAGGTAGACCTTTGGCAAAGTAGCTGGTTGCCGAAGAGTTACCCTGCAGAATGATGGTTGGAACGCTCGATCCGGTCGTCAGCTCCATAAAGGGTGTAGCTGTGGGGTTGTAAGTGAAAGCGCCTCCCAAAAAATAGACCACCATTACCACCAACCCCACCTTCCCCACTAACTCTTACACTGGCTCCAAATGCCGAGTCCGCTCAATAAGCTTTGAAAGAGGGAATCTCGGGAAGACGATTTGTCAATTAAAGAAGACCAAAAACTTAGTTCTTGGTCTTCAACTCCACCACGTCATGTGGGGCGGCTTCACGCTGACCGGCAGGACTGACGCGGATATAGCGGGCCTTCGAGCGAAGTTGCTCTAGGTTCTTGGCTCCGAGATACCCCATGCCGCTCTGGATGCCGCCGATGAGATTGGCCAGCACACGGTCGACCGGACCGCAAGCCTCCTTGAGCGCCTCGACACCCTCAGCGGCAACCTTGCGCGTCGTGTCAGCCTTGTCATGGCCATAGCGCGATGCACTGCCGGATTTCATCGCGGCAAGGCTGCCCATGCCGCGGTATTGCTTGTAAAGCTTTCCACCGATCTCGACGACCTCTCCTGGAGCCTCGGTGCATCCGGCAAACATGCCGCCACAGATCACTCCCTGCGCAAGGGTAAGAGCCTTGACGATATCACCGGACTTGGTGATGCCCCCGTCGGCTAAGATGGAAACTTTCTTCTCTTGAGCGACCTGTGAGCAGACATAGAGGGCCGTCATCTGAGGAATCCCGACACCCGCCACAATGCGTGTGGTGCAGATGGATCCGGGGCCCTGACCGACTTTGATGATATTCGCACCACAATCCGCTAGATACTCGACCCCTGCTCCGCTGGTGACATTACCGGCAATGATGGGAAGTTTTGGAAATGCATCACGGAGTAATGTGACCGTGTCCCCCACCCCTTTGCTGTGACCATGGGCGGTGGAGACGGCAATGACATCGACGCCGCGTTCCACGAGCGCACTGACATGATTGAGAATTCGCTCACGATCGAGTTCTCCGAAGGCATTACGCGTTGCGGAGACAGCGGCCCCGCAAACAAGACGGAACTGGGCATCACGGGCCGGCTTGAACTGAGCCTTGCGTTCCTGAGTGATCTTTTCGACATCACTCATGGTGATGAGTCCGTGGAGGTGATCCTCGTCATCGACCACAAGCAGCTTATGGATCCCCAGATGCTCAGTGAAGAACTTGTCAGCAATGGCGATCGGATCCTTGCCAAGTTCGTTCCTGGTGATGGTGTGAACCTGGGCACGCGGTGTTAAGGATTCAGAGACCCGCTTCGCGGCATATCGCGGCTTCACCACATGACCTGAGAGCAGGCCGACCAGTTTTTCCTTCTCATCCACAACAGGAAATGTGCTGAAGCCAAAATTCTTCTCCTCGATGAGTTTCAGAACATCGCCGATCAACTGACCAGGCGAGACCTTGATGGGATCCTGTATCAATCCTTGAACGTGATATTTCACACGACTGACCTCTCCCAACTGATCCTTCTCCGACATGTTGTAATGAATCAGGCCAAGGCCTCCGTTCAATGCCATGGCGATTGCCAGACGCGACTCGGTGACGGTGTCCATGTCGGCGGAGACAATGGGGATGTTGAGATGCAGAAGATCCGATAGCCTCGAATCGAGGAGCGTCTGGCTCGGCAGAACGTCCGAGTAGAGGGTAGCTAGCGTAACGTCGTCAAAAGTCAGGCCAATCTCGGCATTGGCCGAGAAAAAAGAATCGGCCCCGCGGTAGAATATCTCGTCAGGGTTGGTGTTGCGAGTCGCTGCCATGAAGAAAAGTGCCTGTGTCCAGTCACTTTTGGCAAGAAATTTCCCTCTGGAAGATTCTAGCCAATTGCTGCCGCGACCGCGTCTCCCATGGCAGAGGTGTCGACCTTCGTCGTTCCCTCAGACCAGATGTCGCCAGTGCGCAGTCCGGAGGCAATTACCTTGCGGACAGCGGCATCGATCGCGTCGGCTGCAGCCGTTTCATTGAGCGAATGCCGAAGCATCATGGAGACGCTCAGGATCTGGGCGATCGGGTTGGCGATTCCCTTGCCGGCGATATCGGGAGCAGTTCCGCCGCTCGGTTCGTACATTCCGAATCGGCGTGACTCACCCTTCGAAAGACCGAGGCTTGCGCTTGGTAGCATGCCGAGCGATCCCGCGATCATGGCCATCTCGTCGCTCAGGATATCGCCGAAGAGGTTCTCGGCCAGCACCACATCGAATTGCTTCGGGTTCTTGATGAGCTGCATCGCGGCGTTATCGACATAGAGATGGGAAAGATGGACATCGGGATACTCTTTCGCGATCTCAGTCACCGTACGGCGCCAAAGGATACCATTCTGGAGGACATTGGCCTTATCGATGGAGGTGAGCTTCTTGTGACGGCCCTGGGCTGCCTCAAAGGCAACGCGGGCAATGCGCACGATCTCGCTCTTCTTGTAGACCATGGTATCCACAGCGATCGGATCGGCCTCGTTCTCACCTGTGTCTTTCAAAAACTTCGGCTCGCCAAAGTAAAGACCGCCCGTCAGTTCACGGACGCAGAGAACATCGACACCACCGGCCACCGACTCGGGGCGGAGCGGTGAGGCATGGGCTAATTCAGAAAGGCAGATGCAGGGACGGAGATTGGCAAAGAGGCCGAAGTGCTTGCGCAACGGAAGCAATGCGGCACGCTCCGGTTGCTCGTTGGGGGGCAGATTCTCCCACTTGGGACCTCCGACAGAACCGAAGAGGATCGCGTCACTCTCCTCACAGACCTTCAGGGTTTCGGCAGGAAGAGCCTTGCCAGTCTGATCAATCCCCGCTCCACCGACCGGCATGGGGGTTTCCCTGATCGTGAAACCAAACTTCTTCTCGACAGCACGGAGGACCTTTGCGGCCTCTGCCATGACTTCAGGTCCGATGCCGTCTCCGGCCAAAACTGCGATGCGGTAGGTATTACTCATCGGTACAGGATGCACTTAATCGGATTTTTTTAAATCAGGAAAAGGCGCGGCGTAATCATTCTAGGCCCAAGGGCCGAGAAGTCCGAGGAACAGCAGATCCGAGAATGCCTGTTACAGGAAGATCGGCAGATAAATCAGGCGTTTTCACCTCAGGCCTTCCCTTTTGCGAACATTGCACCCTGGTGTTATGTGAAATCTTTCTTTTCCGTTCCAGCCTGCCATCGCCGATGCGATAAATTCCCGCACCTTCAGCGGATCCTTCACACCTGCGGCCGACTCAACACCACTCGCCGCATCAACGGCATGGGGATGTACTTGTGAAACAGCCTCGGCGACATTTTCGGGAGTAAGCCCCCCCGCAAGGATCACACGCTTGTCGGGATGGTCATCAACAAACCGGGAGGCAAGTCGCCAGTCGATGGTATGACCGCTTCCTCCATAAGTTCCTGGAACGGCAGCATCAAGAAGCAGAAAAGGGGTATGAAAGTTGGATGCAGCCCGGAGGTTCTCTTCGGATCGAACTCGCAGTGCCTTAATCCAATGAGGGAAACGGATTCCTTCCACGGAGCAGAATTCAGGTGATTCATCACCGTGAAACTGGATCGCATCAAAGCTTTGGGTTTCCAAAAGTTTCTTCAGGAGCGTCTCATCAGGATTCACCACAACAGCCACTCTGGCGACATCAGGATAGTCAGCCTTGAGTTTCCTGATCCATGCCAGATCGGAAGCAAGAAGGATAGATCTTGGTGAAGGAGCGTAAAAGTTGAAGCCTAGTGCTCCCGCTCCAGACTCAATAACCCCATAGGCGTCATCAATCGTTGTGATGCCACAGATCTTGGGAGCGGCAGGCGTATGGTCGAAGAAGGGAATCACAACTCTGATAAATCAGGATACGACGTTCATGTCACGAGGACCCAGTTCCTTACCGGTCAATCCCTTTGCCATTCCTGAATTCCTGATTATTCATCCCTTCCGCTATCCGACACTACCCTTCCCGCAACAGGCTTGATCTCAGGATGATGGGTCACTGGGTAGACACGACCGTCGCTGGCCCGGAAAAAACTGCTTAGAATCCAACTGAAGAACCCGATGACAATCCCTGCAAAAAGAGCACTCCAAAATCCGGACACATGGAATCCGGGAAGGATTTTAGAGACCAAGAGAATTAGGAGTGCATTGATCACCAGGATGAAGAATCCCATGGTTACAATGATGAAGGGGAGGCTCAGCAGAAGGAGAACCGGTCGCACTAGGGCATTGATGATGCCCAAGAGGAGGGCCGCACCCAAGAGCGTACCATTGTTGTCACAACTCACTCCCGGCACGAGCCATGTGGCCCCAAGAACAGCAAGGGTCGTGACGATCCATCGGATGAGGAACTCTTTCATACAACGAAATTACAACAAAAGTCGTTAAGTGGGCATAAAAAACCTTTCTGCAATTTCACGAATAGGCATATCATTTGCTTTCAAGGAGAGACACTTATGGCAACTAAAAAGACCAAATCAATAGCGGCAGACACCACAGCTCCACGGAAAATCGCATCTGTCAAAAAAACCGTCTCTAAAAAGCCCAGCACAAAAGTTAAGCCCAAGTCAACGGGTAGGAAAACACGATCGGCCAAATCATCTTCATCCATTTTAAGGAAAAGTCTCTCGTTTGAGCCAAAAAAGCCGGTCAAAGAACCCGTCATCGCACACAATGACATCGCCCTTCGCGCTTATTTTATCGCGGAGCGCAGGCGCAAGATGGGATGGGATGGGGACTCAGCCACAGATTGGTCCGATGCAGTAAGCCAACTCAGGGCTGAAGCACTTGAGAAGCCGCTCAAGAAAAGGTAGTCACCTCTTCCTGACCGGAAATCTCCGGTCAATATCCGAGATTGGCGGTGGGGATCTTTGGATTTTGAAGAAGGTATGAGCCACTACCGGTCATGACTTAATCCCCGTAGCCAGTATTGTTTGGAAGTTCGGTGCCAACTGCTCTCTCGCCACAACGCTGACTTCCAGATCACGGAAACCGGACTTCTCCAGCATGGCGTGGAGTTCTACCCCCGAGAACCCAAGCCAGACATGGGCGTAGAGTTCCTTGGCCTGCTCGTAGGTGTGACTGGCAAGGTCCAGGATCAAAATTCGTCCTCTCGGCTTCAGGATCCGGAAGGCACTCTCGACGGCGCGCTGGGGGCGGGCCGCGTGGTGAAGGGCTTGACTGAAAAGGACGACATCGACGGTGCCCGATTCGATCGGAGGCTCTTCGAGGTCGCCGAGCCGGTATTCCAGATTCGTGAAGCCGTTCTCTTTTGCCAAGCGTGAACCGTATTCAACCATCTTAGACGAGTTATCGACCGCAATGACCTTTTTGGCTGTTCTGGCTAGCAACTGGGAGAGCGTCCCCTCACCCGCTCCCATGTCGGCAATCACAAGTGGGGGGAGTAAACGCAACAAACCATGCGCAAGGGCTTGCCAAGAGCGCCCAGGCACGTAGGTGCGACCAAATTTTCCCGCCAACTTGTCGAAATAATCTGCTGCACGGTCACGACGTTTGTTCAACACGAGTTGAAGCGCCTGCCGGTCACGATCACCTTCCGCAAGTTCTGAAACTGCTGCTGCGACTGCCTCCCGTAGGGGGGCAATGGCAGAGGGAACGGCAGCGTAGTAGATATTCTTTCCAACGCGTCGATCAAGAACGAGACCCTGACGGCGCAGCATTCCGAGACTGGCCGAAATCCGGGACTGCCCCATGCCGAGAGCCTCCTGCAATTCAGCCACCGTGAGCTCCTCTTCCAAGAGGAGGGCCAGCAACCGCAACCGCGTCGGCTCGGCAAGAGCCCGGAGGGATTGGAGAATTGACGCCATACCCATTTACATATACATATACGTTCATAAGTAAAGCCGCCACGTCAAGGTAGCTCTCTTTGAAATCACGAAACACAACCCCACGATCCCATGTCACGCAGTTACATTTTCTCCTCTGAATCCGTCGGCGAAGGCCACCCGGACAAAGTTTGCGACACCATTTCCGACGCCATCCTGGATGCTTGCTTGGCACTGGATCCCATGAGCCGCGTGGCCTGCGAGACCTACGCCAAGAGCAACATCGTTGTGATCGGCGGTGAGATCACCGTTCCCAAGCTCGGCAAAAAGCCCCTTGAGTCGGCCCTGAATTTGGGAAAAATCGTCCGCGATGCGATCCGTGAGATCGGCTACGAGAACGACGATGACGTCTTCCACGCAGACACCGTCTTCATCAACAATATCATCACCTCCCAGAGCCCCGACATCGCACAGGGCGTCGATGCAAAGAAAGCAGCCGGCAAGAAGACGGCCGAGCAGGGGGCGGGAGATCAGGGACTCATGTTCGGATACGCCTGTGACGAGACACGGGAGCTCATGCCAGCACCGATCATGTATGCTCATCGACTTGGCCGTGAACTCACACGCCTCCGCAAGAGCGGCGCGGCCAAGTGGCTTCGTCCCGATGCCAAGAGCCAGGTTTCGGTGGAGTACGTCGATGGGAAACCGACACGTATCGTGAATGTCGTGATCTCAACCCAGCATGCCGAGGGGGTCTCGCACAAGGAGATCGAGAAGTTCTGCATTGAGAAGGTCATCAAGAAAGTCCTTCCCGCCAAGATGCTCACCAAGCAGACAGAGTTCCTCATCAACCCGACTGGGCGTTTCGTCATCGGTGGACCTCAGGGAGACACGGGCCTCACGGGCCGCAAGATCATCGTCGACACCTACGGTGGTATGGGGCGTCACGGCGGAGGTGCCTTCTCGGGCAAGGATCCTACAAAGGTCGACCGTTCCGCCGCCTACATGGGCCGCTACGTTGCCAAGAATGTCGTTGCTGCAGGTCTTGCCAATCGCTGTGAGGTTCAGTTTGCCTACGCAATCGGCTATCCCGATCCTGTTTCCGTCCATATAGACACCTTTGGGACAGCCACACTTCCCGAGGAGGCGATCGAGATCGCCGTGAAGAAGACTTTCGGATTTAAGCCGGCTGAGATCATCAACCAACTCAAACTGCGCCGGCCCATCTACTCAAAGACCACCAACTACGGTCACTTTGGAAAGAACGACGCAGACATCACCTGGGAGAAAACCGATAAGGCGGCTTCCCTTAAGAAGGCTGCGTTAGCTGCTGCAAAACTCTAATCATCCGGATCACCTTTATACAGAATCACCAATCACATAATATTCATGACAAATAAAACGGACTACAAAGTAGCAGACATCACACTCGCCGAGTGGGGGCGCAAGGAAATCAGCATCGCCGAGCAGGAGATGCCCGGACTCATGTCCATCCGTGCGAAGTACGCCAAGGACAAGCCACTCAAAGGAGTGCGTATCACTGGCTCTCTCCACATGACCATTCAGACAGCAGTACTCATCGAGACTCTCACCGATCTAGGCGCAGATGTCCGCTGGGCCAGCTGCAACATCTTCTCGACGCAGGACCAGGCCGCAGCGGCGATCGCCGTGACAGGCGTTCCTGTCTTTGCCTGGAAGGGTGAGAGCCTTGAGGAATACTGGTGGTGCACCTACAAGGCTATCTCCTTCGACGGCGGTAAGGGGCCCGAAATGGTCGTCGATGACGGCGGTGATGTGACGCTCCTTCTCCACAAGGGATATGAACTCGAGGAAGGAGACAATTGGGTTAACACACCTTCAGGCAACCATGAGGAGCAGGTCATCAAGGATCTCCTCAAGCAGGTTTACAAGGAGAACCCAACCCGCTGGCACGATATCGTAAAGGCGTGGCGCGGAGTCTCCGAGGAAACCACCACCGGCGTTCATCGCCTCTACAAGCTTCATGAGAAGGGCAAGCTCCTCGTGCCCGCTTTCAATGTGAATGACTCTGTGACCAAATCGAAGTTCGACAATCTCTACGGTTGCCGTCACTCGCTCGTCGATGGACTGAACCGCGCCATTGACGTCATGATCTCCGGTAAGGTCGCCGTGATCTGCGGCTACGGCGATGTCGGCAAGGGTAGTGCCCAGTCCCTGCGTGGACAGGGAGCCCGAGTCATCATCACCGAGATCGACCCTATCAATGCTCTTCAGGCCGCCATGGAGGGCTACGAAGTCACCACACTCGAGGAGACCCTTGGACGCGCTGACATCTACGTCACCACCACCGGCAATGTGGGCGTCATCACGTTCGAGCACATGAAGCGCATGAAGGATCAGGCGATCATCTGCAATATTGGTCATTTCGATAACGAGATTGAGGTCGACAAGCTTCAGGGCGATACGACTGTGAAGCGCACCAACATCAAGCCCCAGGTGGACAAGTATACCTTCCCCAGCGGCAATGAGATTTTCCTTCTGGCTGAAGGACGACTCGTCAACCTCGGTTGTGCCACAGGTCACCCAAGCTTTGTCATGAGCGCCAGCTTCAGCAACCAGACCCTCGCCCAACTTGAGCTTTGGAAAAACCGTGAAACCTATACGCCGGGCGTCTATGTCCTGCCCAAGAAACTGGATGAGGAAGTCGCCCGCCTCCACCTAGACAAGATCGGTGTAAAGTTGACACAACTCACCAAGGAGCAGGCGGAATACCTCGATGTTTCCTCAGAGGGTCCCTACAAGCCAGCTCACTACCGCTACTAGTAGCAGGATAAACCTACCAAAAGCCCCGGCTAGAAATTGGCCGGGGCTTTTTCTTGTTCATGCTCAACGCATGGTATGTTTCTTGCTGAATTTACCCAAGATTAATGAAAAACAATCCAATGATATCTGATCCCGATATTGTCCTGATCGGGGCCGGGATTATGAGCGCTACTCTCGGCGTTCTTTTCAGGGAACTCGATCCAACACTAAATATCCAGATTTTCGAGACCCTGGACGATGTGGCGCTTGAGAGCTCCGATGCATGGAACAATGCTGGCACCGGACATGCGGCACTCTGTGAACTGAACTACACTCCTCAAAGGGCGGATGGTTCCATCGATGTTTCCAAAGCCATCAAGGTCAACGAGTCGTTCAAGATCTCCCTACAGTTCTGGGCCTATCTGATAGAGCAAAAACTCATAAGCCTTCCCTCGGAATTCATCAGAAAAGTTCCACATATGAGTTTTGTCATTGGTGACAAGGATGTGGAATTCCTTCGCAAGCGACATGCCAGCATGAAGGAGGTCCCTCTCTTTAAGGCGATGGAATTTTCTGATGACCCTAAGAAACTAGCTGAGTGGATGCCCTTGGTCATGGAAGGACGAGATCTCTCACAACCACTTGCAGCTACCCACACCGAGGATGGAACCGATGTCAATTTCGGTGCACTTACCCGCACTCTTTTCAATTATCTGAAAGGTCTTGGGGGTGTTTCGATTCATCTCAATCACGAAGTTCGAAATCTCACTCGCAAAAAAAACGGTTCCTGGATGATTCAGATCAAGGATAAATCCTCAGGAAGCGAACGCTATCTGAATACAAAATTCGTCTTCCTCGGCGCCGGAGGTGGAGTGTTACCACTACTTCAAAAATCAAAGATTCCCGAAGGTGATGGTTATGGTGGCTTTCCTGTCAGTGGGCAGTGGCTTCGGTGCACCAATCGGGAGCTGATCGAACAACACCAGGTCAAGGTCTACGGCAAGGCTTCTGTAGGTGCCCCGCCCATGTCCGTCCCTCATCTGGACACTCGGATGATTGATGGTGAAAAGGGGCTTCTCTTCGGCCCATTCGCCGGTTTTACAACCAAGTATCTGAAAAATGGTTCCGTATTTGATTTCGTACTCTCCATTCATCCGGGCAACTTTCTGCCCATGACTGCAGCTGGTCTACAGAATATCCCACTCACAATCTATCTGATTGAACAGGTCTTTCAATCCACCACAGGGCGCTTGGCTGCCCTGCGTGAGTTTATTCCGAAAGCACGCATGGAAGACTGGAAACTCGAAACAGCCGGTCAGCGTGTCCAAATCATCAAGAAGGATCCAAAAAAGGGAGGCATTCTTGAATTCGGCACGGAGATCATTTGTGCGGGTGATGGTTCACTTGCAGCCCTACTTGGAGCCTCTCCCGGAGCATCTACCTCCGTGGCCATCATGCTTGATCTCCTCAGCGAGTGCTTCCCCGAGAAAGTCAGATCACCGTCATGGCAGACGAAACTACATCAGATGATCCCCTCTTACGGGAAGTCACTGGCCAGAGATCCCAACCTCCTTCAAGAGGTTACAGAATGGGCCGATGGCATCCTTGGTCTTGAACCTCTAAAAGAGGAAGCCTTCTGAGAGAAATGCTTCCCTGTAAAAATAAAATTAACCCTACCGTCCCATCCATCCCCCATCGACTGTCAGTACCGTTCCGTGAACATAGTCCGATGCCTTGCTGCTGAGGAAGACAACGGAGCCGTTTAGATCCTCGGCAATTCCCCATCGTCCTGCGGGAATACGCGCGAGGATAGCACTGTTACGGGCCTCATCCGCACGCAGGGCCGAGGTGTTATCCGTGGCGATATAACCGGGGGCGATCGCGTTTACATTAATTCCCTGAGATGCCCACTCGTTGGAAAGTGCCTTGGTGAGTTGGGCAATACCTCCCTTGCTTGCAGCGTATCCGGGAACAGTAATTCCCCCTTGAAACGAGAGCAGGGAAGCGGTGAAGACAATCTTACCACTCTTTCGCTGGATCATTTGAGCGCCGATTTCGCGGGCCATCACGAACTGGGAACGAAGATTCACATCCATGACATGATCCCAGTCCTCATCACTATGAACTGCAGCAGGGGCACGACGAATGGTGCCAGCATTGGCAATCAGGATATCGATCACCGGCTCCTCGGTGACCACCGTGCTGAGAAATGATTTCAGTGCCTCCCTGTCTGAAAAATCACAGGCATAGGCGTGGAATTTCCGACCGAGGGCGGTCACTTCTTTCTCAATCTCGCTACCGGATAGTTCCAGGGTGGCGCTTACCCCGATAATATCAGCGCCGGCACGTGCAAGAGCGGTTGCGATGGCCTTCCCGATGCCGCGACTACAACCGGTGACCAACGCCCTCTTACCGGTGAGATGAAAGAGATCTTCCATGGAAGTCAGATAGCTTTATCGGAGATCGGAAATGGGGAATCCATCCATGTCATTGAAATCCTGATTCTCCCCACCCATCCCCCAGCAAAAAGAGTAGCTGGCAGTTCCGGCTCCGGAGTGGATCGACCAAACGGGCGAAAGAATCGCTTCACCGGCGCGGACCACAAGATGACGGGTCTCGGAAGGTTCGCCCATCAGGTGAATGACCCGATGAGCGGGATCCATATCAAAATAGAGATAGGCCTCGGAACGCCGCAGATGGGTATGTGATGGCATCGTGTTCCAGATACTACCTGATTTCATGCAGGTGATGCCCATGACCAGTTGGCAACTCTGCACCCCCTCTCGATGGATATATTTAAAGATGGTGCGCTGATTGGCGGTTTCGGGTGCCCCTAACTCCACAACTTTGGCATCAACCTGTCGGGAAAGTGTTGTCGGGTAGGCAGTGTGTGCAGGGTAACTCAGGAGATAAAAGAGAGCGGGGGCTGATGAATCAGCACTGTGAAAAAAAACCTCTTTGACTCCACTGCCGATATAGAGGCAATCGAGTTTCTGCATCGTAAACATTTTGCCATCCACTTCGACCTTTCCGGCACCACCAATGTTCAGGATGCCTATCTCGCGACGCTCCAGGAAATAGTCGGCCGCAAGCTCCTTCTTGGAAGCCTCAAGCTTGAGAGGAGCGGAGGCGGGCACCGCTGATCCAACAATAGTGCGGTCAGTCTCCCAATAGTTCAGCACGACCGAGTCGGGAACAAATAGCGACCCAAGAAGGAAATTGGCACGGAGTTCCTCGGTATTGAAGCGCGATACCGACCCGGGGCTGTGTGCGTTGATGATTTTCATGATTCTTGGATTCGAATTTTTTGAAGGATGCACTCAAATATCAACGTATTAGGATAAGAAGGGAAAGTCTTCAAAAGAGCAAAAGCATCAACCTTCGTTCGATTGAATAGGCAAAGTTATCCTCCTCTAAAAACAAACCGGCCAATTACTTAATCGCCGTCCAGACGCGATGAACGTCGTCGTGCTCTTCAAGTGCCTGAAGAAACTCTCCGGCCTCTGCACGCTGCTCATCAGTCAAGGTAGGGAAAGTCTTCGCCACGTAGCCAATCTCACTGGTCACGACCTTCCAGGCATTATCCTTGAGCCAATTGGTTACGGCCGCGGTGGCGGTTCTATCGGTAATGAATCGGGCTCCCCTTTTATCAGCGGGGATATCGTCGTTCTGCTCGTGAGTGAGGGACTCGACCTCGTTGGCTCCGGCCTCGATTGCTGCCTCCTCAAGATCAGCCGAAGCATGCTCCGTGTAAGCTTCAACAAGACCGACATGATCAAAGAGGAATTTATTACTTCCCGGTGTTCCAAGTTGTCCGTCGCGGAAGAGAACCCTGATCTCAGGTGTCGTGCGGTTTGTATTGTCGGTATAGACCTCGACGATCACTGGAACCTTATGCGGGGCATACCCCTCGAAGGCGATATGATCGATGATCGCCTTGTCCTCACCGATCCCGGCCCCCTTGTTAATCGCACGGTCAATGACGTCTTTGGAGACACTCTCGGCACGGGCCTTTTCAAGAGCGGCAAAGAGACGTGAGTTCGTTGCGGGATCTGCACCACCCTGCCTCGCGGCGATGGTGATTTCCCGGACAAACTTACCCGTTGATTTGGACTTTTTGAGCGATGCGACCTCGCGTTTCGCGAGAAGCCATTGACGACCCATGGTTGAAGAAAAGTTGGGGGCTCGGTGACTTTTTAATCCTCGGCGATCACCGGCACGCTGCTTGCACGTTTGCGGGCCGTGGCGTCGAGAAGCTTCTTGCGGAGACGGATCGTCAAGGGGGTCACCTCGACGTACTCGTCCGGAGCGATGTACTCGAGAGAGCGCTCGAGGCTCATCTTGAGCGGAGGAGATAGGGAAACTCCCTTTCCGTCACCGGTGCTACGCATGTTGTTCAAGGTTTTTGCCTTACAGACATTGACCGGCATGTCATCGGCGCGGGAGTTCTCTCCTACGATCATCCCCACATAGACGTCGTCCTGAGGTGAAACGAAGAGACGGCCGCGTTCCTGGATCTTTTCCATGGAGTAGGCCATTGCCGTACCCGCCTCCATGGCAATGAGGACCCCGTTGTTACGGGTAGGAATCTCACCCTTGTACTCGGCGTACTCCTTGAAGATGTGAGACATAATACCAGCCCCCTTGGTCAGGTTGACCAGGTCGGTCTCAAATCCGATGAGTCCGCGGGTAGGTGCCTCGGCCTGAACGGTAACGCTCTTTGTCTTGTGATCCATGTTCACGATCTCGGCCTTGCGTCCTGCGAGGCTCTGAAGGATGTCACCAAGATTATCGGGTGGCACATCGACATAGACATTCTCGATCGGCTCGAGCAGCTTGCCACCCTCGCCACGCTTGTAGATGACCTCTGGTCGTGAGACGAGAAGTTCGAAGCCCTCGCGGCGCATCTGCTCCACGATGACGGCGATCTGCATCTCTCCGCGTGCCTTGATCTGGAAGTGACCGGCGAGTTCGGTCTCCTTGACCTCGATGGATACGTTGGTACGGGTCTCGCGGGTGAGACGCTCCTTGATCTGACGTGCCGTGACAAGTTTGCCCTCTTTACCAACAAGCGGTCCGTCGTTGATACAGATCTTCATCGTGATCGTCGGAGGATCAATGTCAACGAAGGCAAGCGGCTCACGGGTGTCATTATCGGTGATGGTCTCACCGATATAGACCTCCTCAAATCCACAGATGCCGACGATGTCTCCGGCGCTCGCTTCCTGAAGCTCGATCTTCTGAAGTCCTTTGTGGCCGAAAATTGCGGTGACTGGCTTCTTCTCCTTCGTGCCATTCTTGTGGATGGCAACGACCTGCTCGCCCATCTTGACCTTACCACTGATGATACGGCCAAAAGCAATACGTCCAAGATAGTCGCTGTAATCGAGGTTGGATACAAGCATCTGGAAGTGCTCGACATCCGACTTTTTGGGAGCCGGGATGTGCTTCACAATGGCCTCATAGAGCGGCTCCATCGTGGTGCTCTCTTGATCAATCTCATTCTTGGCAAAGCCCGCCTTGGCGCTCGCGTAAACAGTTGGAAAATCGAGTTGCTCGTCGTTCGCACCAAGTTCCAGGAAAAGCTCGAACACCATGTCGAGCACCTTGTGAGGATCGGCGTTGTCGCGGTCGATCTTGTTGATGACAACGATCGGTTTGAGACCGTTCTCAAGGGCTTTCTTGAGTACGAATTTGGTCTG
>Ga0304728_1001433_pt1 | contig 16785 bp, 15 predicted proteins | sample C_130625_MF_Meta_FD_190476 | JGI IMG/M metagenome (GOLD analysis project Ga0304728, IMG submission 190476) | Freshwater microbial communities from Lake Croche, Canada to study carbon cycling - C_130625_MF_MetaG (v2) (version 2) | ecosystem: Environmental > Aquatic > Freshwater > Lake | place... | reverse complement strand
CGTCACGGGCCTTACCAACGGCACCGCCTACACCTTCACCGTGACCGCCACCAACGTGCCCACGACAGGAACCTTGACCGGCACGGGCGTTTCGTCGGCCTCGGTCGCTTCGAACTCCGTCACCCCCATCACCGTGGCGGCGGCCCCGACGGCCGTCAAGGTAGTGTCGTCCAGCCAGCAGGCTGTTGTCTCCTGGACCGCCCCAGCTTCCACTGGTGGATCGGCCATCACCGGCTACGTCGTAACGGCAGCCCCTGGCGGTATAACTTGCACCACCACGACGGCTCTGACCTGCACCATCACGGGCCTCACCAATGGTTTGGCATACACCTTCACCGTCATCGCGAACAATGCCACGGGCAGCTCTGCGGTCAGCGCGGCCAGCGCGGCAGTTACCCCGTCTGCACCGCCGTCAGCTCCGCTGAGCCTTGTGACGACGGCGAGCAACACTCAGATTGTGGTGACTTGGTCCGCACCCTTGAACAACAATGGTCAAGTAATTACCTCCTACACCGCCACAATTACGCCGTCGGGCAAAGTCTGCACTACTGCCGCGGTGGGCTCCGTGCCGCCGGGGACTAGCTGCTCCTTTACCGGCCTCACCAACGGCACCGCCTACACCGTGAGCGTGACCGCGACGAATGTCACGGGAACGTCGCTAGCCACTACCTCGACGCCGACTACGCCGTCGACAATTCCCAACGCTCCTACCTTGGGTGTCTCGGTGGTTGGTGTGGGTTCGATCGTGGTGAATTGGACCGCTCCTGCGATTAACGGTGGAGCCACCATTTCGGGTTACACCGCTACCGCCACCAGTAGCAACGGTGGCGCCAGTGGTAGCTGCACCTGGACGACGGGCCCGCTCACCTGCACCATCTCGGGCCTGACGCCGGGCAAGAGTTACACCCTGTCGGTGCTCGCTACCAACGCGAGCGGAAACTCCACTGCCGCGACCTCCGCGACGGTGCTGGTTATCCCCACTGCCCCGGGCACCGTCACCATTGGCACGGTGACCGCGGCGAGCAAGTCATTGACTGTCGTCTGGACGGCGCCGAGTACCGCCAATGGTGGTACCGGTGGTCTGCCCATTATGTCCTACCTCGTAACCTTTACCAACATTGGTACCGGTATCGCGGCTCCTAGCTTCACGTGGACTGCGGGCGCTCTTAGCGCGACGGTGACCGGTCTGAGCACGGGTGTGGCCTACGCGGTGTCCATCGTGGCCGTGAACGCCGTGGGTAGCGGAACGGCCGCCACCGCCAACCCGACCGCCAAGCCGCTGTAGTCGCCCGGTGTTGCCACGTCGCGTGGTGCTGGGTAGGTTCTCTTTATGAATGAACAGGGCCTCGCACATCTCGGAGATTCCCGCCGAATCTCCGGCACTCTGGTCGCCATCGCGGTCGCTGCGGGATTTGGGCAATTCGGTGCTGTTGCGTCGCTCGATGACGTGGCGCACCATTTCGGATCGGCCTCCTTGGCGCACACCGTCAGTGGGGTAGTGGGTCTCTCGGGATCGACCCTGGGAATTGGATTAGCGATTCTGCGAATCTCCTCACTGCTCGCCTTGCCCCTCGCAGCGCGCGCCGATCAACACGGTCGGCGACGAGTCTTGATGTGGGCGGTGGTGGTGGGTCTCTTGATTACTTCGCTGGCTTCCGCCGCCCCGAATTACTGGTTCTTCGTTGCCTGTTTCGCCTGCGCGCGACCCCTCTTGACCGTCTCGACCACTTTGGTGCAAGTACTCATGGCCGAACTCTCGTCCGCACGTCGACGTGTGTACCGACTCTCGTTGGTGGCTGCCGGAACGGGAGTGGGCGCGGGCATGTCGGCGGTTCTCCACGGTTTGGTACGGGGCCCCAACTCTTTTCGTTGGCTCTTCGCCCTTGCGGGCATTCCGGCACTCTTGGTGATTCCCGCGGTGCGACGGCTACCGGATACCTATTCGCCGGCCTCGGTGCATCGAGTGGGATTCATCGAACGCGACGCGATTCGTCCTTTGCTCATTGTGGGTGCCATCTCTTTCAGCATGGGGATGATTTCCGGCCCCGCGAATGGTTTCGCCTTCGTCTATGGCGAAGGACTTCTCAAAATCTCCCCGCACCTGGTGGCGGCGGTTGTCACCCTGAGCGCCGTGACCGGGGTCGGAGGTCTCTTGATTTCCCGCCGTCTGGCGGACCGATTCGGACGCCGCAGTACGGTGGCCTGTGGCGTGACGGCCACGGCGCTGACCAGCGTCGTGGCCTATAGCGGTGGACGACAGGCCTTCATTCTGGGATATCTCGTGGGAGTGTTCGCGGCCGGCCTCTTCGCCCCCGCGGCCAGTGCATTAGTTAACGAGAGTTTTCGCCACCATCAACGAGCCACCGCCAGCGGTTGGGTGATCGTGGCCGGCGTGGCCGGGGCGGTGGCGGGATTAGCACTGTTTGGGTACGTCACCGACGCGGTGCACGTCAGTGAGGCCAGTGCCTCACTGCGCTACGCGGCACTTTCCACCTTCTTGCCGGCATTGCCACTGATCAGTCTGCTGGTTTTCTTGCCAGAAACCATGGGGCGCTCGCTGGATTAGTTCCAGTCGAGGTCCACCACGAGTCCGAGGTGGTCACTGCCGCCATCAAAGTGCCGGCGGGCGGTGATGAGCCACGGACCCCGCAGCAACACGTGGTCGATTTGTGAGTGCGTGAACCAGGCGGGCCACGTGCGCCCCCGAATACCGGAACGCCATCGAGGCAGGACGCAACGCAGCAGTGGTCGCCAGCAATTGAAGTCACCCGCCAGAATTTTTGGCAAGGGTTCTAGATCGTCGATGAGGCGTTGCACGAAGCGATACTGACGCAGGGAACCGTGGCTGAGGTGGGCTCCGTGGATAGCGAGGGCGTAAAAGTCGTGGTCACCGTCACGCAGGCGAGCCACGATGAGTATGCGCTGGCTCTTGTCGCGTCGCAGTTGCGGGAGCGTGATCACTTCCTGGGATATCACCGCGTAATCGGAGAACAGGCCCACACCCCAGGTGCCGAATTGGACGCCGGCGGCGTGGTCGAGTTCCTGGCGGCGACGCGCCGAAAGAGGCTCGCGTTCCGAAAAGTACAAGCCTTCGTCACCGCGCAGGAGGGCCAGTGGCGACTGCCAACCGCGGCCACCAGGGGCCGCGGTGACGCGCTCGCAGTTCGAGAGCGCGGCGTGCGCTACCAATTGCAGGTTTCCGGCGGTCAGAGCCTCGACCTGATCTTCTTCCTCGCCGCGCCACAGCTCTTGGACGAAGAGCAGGTTGGCTCCGAGTTCGCGGGTGACGGTGGTGGCGTCAAAGGCCCGACCCCAGCCGTCCACGCCGGCGTGAATGTTGAAAGTCACTACGCGCACCGTACGACCCTACGCCGATTTTGTGGCGTGGTGTGGCAATCTACAAGGTATGAATAACGTCGGCGCAGGTTTCGGACACCGTCTGTGGTGGGTGGACGCTTTTATTGGCGACCAGGCCCGCGGAAACCCGGCGGTGGTGATTTTGCTCGAGCGCGCCATGTCGGACGAAGAACTGCAACTCATCGCCTTCGAGCTCGGCGTTTCCGAGACGGCCTTCGTACGTCGGGTGGGCGAGCAATGGTCGCTACGTTGGTTTACGCCCACGGTCGAAGTCGATCTCTGCGGCCACGCCACCCTGGCGACCTTGCACGTCGTGCTGAGCGAACTAGGCGTTCCCTCCGGAGAAATTTCCTTCCAGACCCGTTCGGGAGTTTTGACGGGTCGCGCCCTGCCACGGGGCCTGCTCGGCATCGACCTCCCACGTTCCTACATCGAGCCGCTAGACGTCAGCGTGCTGAACGGCGCCATCGGCAACGTGCGCGAGATCTACCAAGCCGGTGCGCGCGGGGTGCTCTGCGTGGTGGACGACTACGACGAGCTCTGTGGGCTCCACGTCGACCACATGGGGCTCTTTCTTATTCCGGCCTCCTTGGTCATGGCCGTGTGCCCCGGCGGCCCCGGAGTGGACGTGTCGGTCCGCGTCTTCGCGCCACGACTGGGTATCACCGAAGACCCCGTTACTGGAAGTGCGATGTGCGCCATCGCCCCCTGGTGGGCGGAGCGCACCGGTTCTCCCACTCTCAGTGTGCGCCAAGCATCGGCCCGTGGGGGTGTCATGCATGCCCGTCTCTTCGAGCGCAACGTCGAAGTCGCCGGTCACGCCCGCACCTTCTTCGGCGGCGACCTGCGCGCCTAATGACGGATCGCGGCCCCGGAGACCACACTCGCGTCCGGCGCCTCCCCGAAAAAGCTCGCTACGATGCGGCCACGGTGGACGCCATCATTGACGCCGCACCCTTTTGCACCCTGGCCGCCACCATCGATGGCCTCGCCATGGCGATCCCCACCCTGCATTCGCGCCAGGGCGACATCATCTATCTCCACGGTTCACGGTCCAATGCCGCCCTGCGCTCGTGGTTGGCGGCGGGGCGTGGCTCACTGTCGGTCACTCTCTATGACGGCCTGCGGCTGGCGCGCAGTGGTTTTGAATCGTCCATCGCCTATCGATCAGTCACCGTGGTGGGCGAGGTGCGCGAGGTTGAAGGCGAGGAGCGTCGCGCGGCGCTCAAGGGATTCGTCGACGCCGTCTTGCCGGGCCGTGGCCGTGAGGTTCGTCCGCTGCGCGAGCAGGAAGAGCGCCTGACTTTGGTGGTGGCCCTCAGTATTGATGAAGCCTCGGCCAAGCTGTCCGAGGGCCCCACCAGCGACGACGTGGACGACCAGGAGCTCGAAATTTGGAGTGGGACGGTGCCGGCCCGTCTGGTCTACGACGCACCCATTCCCGACACCAACGGCGCTATGTCGGATGGTCACCTCGACCTGCCCGTTTCCGTGCGACGGCTGTTCCCCTCGTGAGCATCCTGGCCCAGGTGGACTTGATTAGCCCCGTGGATGAGCGCGAGGCGGCGTCGATTGCGGGACTGCGTCAACACCTCACCCAGAAGGATCCCTACTCCGAAGCATCCTCGCCGCACCACGTGACGGCGAGTTGTTTCGTGGTCTCGCGACGTGGCGTGATTTTGCACCTCCACCGACGCCTGGGCATTTGGGTGCAACCGGGTGGCCATATCGACGAAGGGGAGGAACCCGCGGCGGCGGCTCTGCGCGAGTGCGAGGAGGAAACCGGACTGACGGCTGCTCACTGCGACCCGCCCCTTCTCTTTCACGTTGACGTGCATCCCGGCCCCCGCGGGCACACCCATTACGACCTGCGCTACGTCCTCGTGGCCGATCCCGAGGATCCGTCGCCGCCGGCGGGGGAGAGCCCGGAGGTTTTTTGGTTTGATTTTCCCGAAGCCCTGGAACGCTGCGAACCCGCTCTCCGCGCCGCGCTGGCGAAGTTGGCGGTCGACCCCACCGTGCAGAGTGTGCGACACTGGCAGTCATGAATGACGTTGCAGACTTGGTCGCGCTCCTCGAAGCCGACCGCTGGCTGGACAAGGTTCTCAGCCAGCGCTCCCACCTTGCCGAACTGGTAGCCCTGCGTGAGCTTGATGCGCGACTCACGCAGCTGAGCGCCGATCTGCGCGTGGCGGAAGCACTGCGGGCCCCCCTGGCAGAGGAATTCCGCTTAGCCACCGAACAAGCCGACACCCTGCGTCGGCGACGTGACGAACTCACGCGACGCATCAACGCCCCCTCCACCGCCGCGAAGGACGTGGCGGCTCTGGACGTGGAACTGCGACACCTCGACGACATCGTGAGTGCGGCGGAAGATCGAGAAGTCGAAGCCCTCCTGGCCGTCGAGCCGGCCGAGGAGACCGTGGCTACCATCAAAGCGGAAGGCTCCCCCTTGGTGCATCAACGTCACGAACTCGAAGCCACCGTCAAAGAACTGCAGTCCTCCTTGGACGAGGAATTGGCGGATCTTCGCTCGCGCCGCGAAGTGACCTCCCGCCGACTCGACGGGGCCACTTTGACGAAGTACGAATCTATCCTTAAGCGCGTGGGCACCTCCGGAGCGGCCCAGGTCGTCGACGGGCGCTGTGACGGCTGTCGCATTGCGCTGGCGCCCTTGGATCGTGATCGCTGGAAGGCCTCCGCGATGACCTCGCTCTTTAGCTGCCCCGAATGCGGGCGACTCCTCATCCCGTGCTCATCCTGATTCGCCACGGCCAGTCGACCGCGAATGATGCGGGCCTCTTAGTGGGGCGTACCGATTCGCAGCTCACCGACAAAGGTGTACGACAAGCGCTCGAAGTAGCCCCCTACACCGCGTCGGTGGCTCGCGTGATTTGCTCACCCCTCACGCGGGCGCGACGCACCGCGGAACTGGCGGTACCGCAGCTCACGGCCGAAGTGGATGAGGCCTTTATTGAATTGGATTACGGCCTACTCGACGGCACACCTTTGGCGAACGTCGGCCGCGAGCAATGGGACGCCTTTGCGGCGAACTACGACCTGGCCCTCGGTGGTGGCGAGAGCCTGCGCGACGTCGATCGTCGGGTCCACGCGCGTTTGAATGAGTGGCTGGCGGACGAGGAATCTCTCCTGCATCACCCCGGCGAGCACCTCTGCGTCGTGAGCCACGTCTCGCCCATCAAATCGGCCATTGCCTGGGCCTTGGGCGTGCCCGGCTCAGTCGCCTGGCGCATGCGACTCGACAACGCCTCCATCACCACCATCACCACTCGAAACGCCCAGCCCTTTCTGGTGACCTACAACGAGAGAAGCCCCCGACACCATCGCGCGCGTTAGTTGCTAGAACGTTTCTATGTCTGACATCCCCACCCACGTTCGCACCATCACCATCGAGGCCTACGACGACCCCCGCGGTCATCGTCTCGAGGCCACCCTGCGCGACGAACGCCCCTGGGCGCAGGAAGGCCAGGTGCACACCCTGCACTCCATGGGCCTGCAGGTGATCGTGGACGCCACTACCTTGACCATCACCGAAGCCGCGGCCACCATGCACCAATTCCCGCACGAAGAGTGTCCGGGAATTGAAGCGGCCTTCCAGCAACTCGTGGGTTTGTCGGTCATGCGGGGTTACAACAAGGCCGTCCAAGAACGCCTGGGTCGCGAGCGGGGTTGCACGCATCTCGAATTTCTGGCGCGGGCCATTGGACCCGCGGTGATTCAAACCCTCGCCTCGAGTCGGGGGCGCCACGGCAACGACATCGTGGCGGGCGAACAATCGGGCACGGCCGCTAATTGGCTCGCCAATAGTTGTCACATCTGGGCTGACGACGGTCCCGGCACGGCCAAGATTCGTGAAGGTTGGCGTCCGGGGACAACGGAATACCCGACACCTTCTTTAGTGGAGTTGCGTCGTCGACGCCACGAGGCTTAGTTCGCTTCGATAAAGCGGATCAGAGCCTGGGCGAGTTCGACCCCGCGGTCGTCTTGCAAGAAGTGTCCCGCTCCCAGGATGGTGATGTGTTCGACTCCCTGCGTACCGGGAACGTCGCGGAGAAATTTCCGGTCCGCACCCGCGCTGATGGGGTCCTGATCGCTGAAGCACAAAAAGAAGGGCTTGGTCCAGGTGCGCAACACGTCCCAGGCGCGCATCTGGGCCTCGTGAGCGGGGTCCTCGGGAGAACATGGCACCAAGGTAGGAAACACCCGCGCGGCGGTCTTGTAGGACTCGTCGGGAAAGGGGGCTTGGTAGGCGGCAAGCTCCGCCGCGGAAAGGGTTTCGGCGCAGCCGCCTTGGATGATCTGGGCGATGGGGAGTTCGGGAGTGGTCTGGGAGAACTCCTTCCACGCCTCGAAGGCCGGCTGGAACTTGCCCAGGCCGGTGGGCAGACCCCCGTTGCCCAGCGCGATGCGGGCCACGCGTTCGGGATTCTCAGTGGCTACCCGCAGACCGAGCAGGCTGCCCCAGTCCTGGGCCATCAAGGTGAGACCGTCGAGGTCGAGTACGTCGAAGAGGGCTTCGCGCAGCCACTCCACGTGGCGGGCGTAGCTGTAATCATGAAGCGAGGTGGGCTTGTCGCTGCGCCCCAGTCCGATGAGATCGGGGCAGATGACCCGGTAGCCCTGGGCCACCAGAACGGGAATCATTTTCCGAAAAAGGTAACTCCAACTGGGTTCGCCGTGTTGGAGCCAGAGAATTTCCTTCGCGTCGCGCGGACCTTCGTCGAGGTAGTGCATGCGCAGCGGAGCGCCACCGTCGGGATCGGTGACCTCGAGATAGTGCGGGGCAAAAGCAAACCCGTCGAGATCGGCGAAGTAGCTGTCGGTGGTGCGCAGGCGTTCCATAATGAAAACCCTACCGAGAAACGCCGAAGGCCATCCGAACCGCCGCTTGCGCGGCAACTCGGATGGCCCGACGATTGGCCCCCCTGCCAATGGATACAAGGTAGTGGTTGGCGTGGACGAAACCTTCAAAAAGTGAGGCCTTGTGACACAGTTCACAACGCCCTCCTCGTGACGACGATTCCTCGCCCCTCGGTCACGGGGTGAGGATCGAGTGAGACCCCTAAAGTGGCCATTGCCCGCCCATCACCCGAGGAGTCCCCGTGCAACAACGTCAATTAGGTCAAGGTCTGCAGGTCTCCGCGCAGGGCTTGGGCTGCATGGGGATGAGTGAGTTCTATTCCGGGCGTGACGACGTGGAATCTCTGGCCACCATTCATGCTGCCCTCGACGCGGGAGTCACCTTTTTGGACACCGCCGATATGTACGGCCCTTTCGTCAATGAAGAGTTGGTTGGTCGCGCCATCGCGGATCGACGTGATGAGGTCACCCTGGCTACCAAGTTCGGCAACGAGCGGGGCGTCGATGGCAGCTTCGTGCGGGTGAACGGTACCCCCGACTACGTCCGTAGTGCCTGTGACGCCTCGCTGCGTCGCTTGAAGGTCGACGTCATCGATCTCTATTACCAACACCGCGTGGACCGCACGGTGCCTGTCGAGGAGACCTGGGGTGCCATGAAGGAACTCGTTGACGCCGGCAAGGTTCGCCACCTGGGTATCTCCGAGGCCTCGGCCGCCACCTTGGAGCGTGCCCACCAGGTGCACCCGGTCACCGCAATTCAGTCCGAGTATTCATTGTGGACTCGGGACCCCGAAGACGGCGTGTTGGCGACCTGTCGGCGTTTGGGTATTGGTTTTGTGGCCTACAGCCCCCTCGGTCGTGGATTTTTGACCGCCAACGACGCGGCGCGCACTCCGGCCGACTCGTCGGACTATCGCAATTACTCCCCGCGCTTCGTGGGTGAGGCCAAAGTGGCCAACGAAGCCCTCGTGGCCAAACTCGCGGAATTCGCCAGCGGCAAGGGCATCACGCTGGCACAGTTGTCCTTGGCCTGGGTAATGGCCCAAGGTCACGACGTGGTGCCGATTCCCGGAACGAAGCGTCGCCAGTGGTTGGCGGAGAACATCGCCGCCAGTGACGTGATCCTGACGGCGGAGGAACTGGCGCAGGTGAGCGCCCTGGTACCCCGCGACGCGGTGGCCGGCGAGCGCTACCCTTCGTTCTCGATGGGCACCGTTAACGTCTAAGGAGTTCGCCGTCGCGCAGTTCGTAGACGGCGTCACACCACGCAATGACCCGTGGGTCGTGCGTCACGACGATCACTCGCGACGCCCGCGTCTCCAAAAGACGCAACACCGCGGAGGTCTCTGTGTCGCCGAGGGCGCTGGTGGGTTCATCGAGTAACAACAGCGAGGGCGCAGTGACGAGTGCCCGCACGAGGCCGGCCCGTTGGTCTTCGCCACGGGATCTTTCACTCCAGCGATCACTGGCGTTGGCGTGGATCCCGAGATCACCGAGCAAAACAATCGGATCGGCGTGCAGCCGGCGGCCCAGCGTGAGCACGTCGCCGACGACGCCACGCAGATAACTGGGCTGAGCCGAAAGGTAGCCCACCCGATGGCGCAGAGTCGCTTCGTTGAGTTCTGCGGCGTCGACCCCACCCAGAAGTAGTTGATGCGGACGAGAACCATCTAATTGGCCCACCGCGCGCAACCAGGTCGATTTGCCGACCCCGTTGGCCCCGATGATGGCCACGCGCGCCACGGGTGCGAGCTCACCTATTTCCGCCACCCAGATGCTGTCGGAGAAGGGGGCGGAGGTGACGACGCTGGGGTCCGGCATAGCCATCTCGTCGAGGCGATCGGCCGTCACCACCACGCGGCTCAGTACCAGGAGGCAGTGGCGCGTGGCGAAGAACAACTCGGCACTCACGCTGGCGAGAAGGAGGGTGCGAATCAGAGTTTCCTGGGAATAGTTGAAAGTCGACGAGGCGTAGGCGGCGATCATGACGAGAGCCGACGCCACCACGGCCAGGGCAGCGAGGGCCAGACCTTGTCGGCGCCAGGTGGTCGAAGGGGGCCCGGGCGACGACGGGAGGGCGGTCGGGTCGATTCCGAGCAGGGAAAGTTCATCCGCAACGCGGGATAGTTCCAATCGCTGCGTTGATGCGCGTGAGAACTCGTGGTGACCTTGGCGAGCGGCCGCCACGAGGGGGGCAAAGCGACCCGCCATGATCACGAGAGTGAGGAGGGTAATCAGCACGACCACGCCGCCGCGAAGGAGACCCAATTGCGTGTCCACGGCGAGGGTGACGAGAAGGGTGGCGGTCCACGGGAGCAGGGCGCGCAACCACACGTCTTGGAGAACGTCGACGTCGTTCAAGGCACGGTCGAGGAGGTCACCGGTGGCCGCGTCGCTCCAACGTCGAAATGGCCAGCGGCCGACACTGCGCGTCAACCACACCCGCCAGTGGCGAACGGCTTCGAAACCGGCTTCGTGGGCCACTGTGCGTTCGAGGTAGCGCAGCGGGGAACGCAGGAAGGCGAGGATTTCAATAATGGCTAAGCCCACGGCCAGGACGCCGACGAGCGGGTCGCTGGCAAAGCGGTGGCTAAAGGCCAGACAGAGAAGCAGGGGAGCACCAATCAGCAAGGCGGTGGAGGCGGCCTGCGTCGCCACGCCGGCCGCGATCGCACGCAGAATCACCGAGCGACGCGGGGCGCTGCGAAGAATCCAGCGCCGCAGAACGGACCAGGCACTCATGAGACGGCCGCGAGGGAAAGTTCGTGGGTGGGCTGTTGCACAATGAAGAGATGTCCCGCTTCGACAATGGTGAGATCGCTGCGTTGGCGCAGGTAGGTGGACAGCGCGTGGCGAGAGCTCTCGTCCAAAAGAGCCGCCACGTCGTCGAGTACCAGAACCTCGGCGCGATGCAGCAGCGCGCGGGCCAGAGCCACGCGGACCCGCTCACCGTCGCTGAGTTGTGAACCCAGGTCGTGAAGTTTCTGATCCAAGAACGCCCGGCCCACGGGCAGTCCACTGACATGGTTCAAAAGGGTGATCATTTCCTCATCACCGAAATTCTCACCCAGGGCGAGGTTGTCTCTCACCGTGCCCGTGAGAAAGTGAGAAGACGCCCGCACCACGCCAACTCGTTGTGAGGGAACCATGACCGTGCCCGTATCCGGTACACGCAGGCCCAGGGCGACGTCGATGAGGGAGCTCTTGCCGGCCCCCGAGGGCCCGCGAAGGACCCAGCGCTCACCGGGCAGGACGCGCCAGTTGGTCGGGGTGCTCACGCCGGGTGCCGTCACCGCGTCGAGTTCCCAGACCGCGGACGCGGCGACGACCCGCGCTACGAGGGCGTGGCCATTGAGTAATGCCTGGCCACGCGCGAGGTCGTCACGTCGGTGAAATTCCGAGGCGTAGGCGCGAAATCGAGTGACCATCTCGATGGTCACAAAAAGAGCCACCATGCCGCGATCCAAACCAAGCCGAGATTGCATGAGGGCGAAGCCCACCACCATGGCCACCAGACCAATGGTGACGCCGCCGACGAAGTCGGTGACCAGACTTGAACCAATGGTGGCCTGCACCGCGCGTCGAACGACGCGATGCTCGGCATCGGTCACGGCACCAATCCCGTCGGCCACGTAGTCCACGGCCCCCACTCCGCGCAGCTCGGGGAGGGACTCGAGAACGCGTAACTGCTGCTCGCGCAGCGCTCGTCGTCGCTCGTCGTATTCGATCGAAAAGGCGGCACTGCGTCGGCCCGCACGGATGTACATGGGCACCGACAGCGCTTGCAAGCCGAGATAGATGAGAGTCGAGAGCCATCCGCCCGTGACGGCCAGGAGGACGATTCCGGCCATCGAGGCGTAGGCCGCAGACTGCGCCGCACTAATCCCTACGCCCTCGACGACGTGCTCGCCGGCCCGCTCGAGATCGGTCAAGGAGTGCGGAGAGGGACCGAGGGCCAGTTCGTCGAGGCGGTGGCTGACCTCGGCCACGGTGGCACTTTGCCAACGGGCGACCAGGGCAATATTCACGACGTGTGAGATCCATCGCAGGGCGAGGCCGCCAAAAAACCATTCGGCGGGCTGGGGGTGTTGACCGATGTTCTGCTGGAAGAATTCCGCGAGGCCCACGGCCATGAGACAGGCCGCCACGAGGCCGACGACGCCTTGAACCAGGCCGAGAATCCACTCTCGCGTCTGGTTGGCGTGCACCCCGTCATGCTAACGGCGCGTGCGCTCTACGACGAGGGAGACCTGGTGGGTCAGCACCTTTCGTGGCGCTCCACGCGCGATCTCTTCTCAGGCCGGTGGCCTGTCCTCCCGCGAGGGCAGGAGGGCCGCCCCGTCGTTCATCCACGCTCGCAGCGCGCGGGTGGCGCGGCAGTCGTCTTCGTTGTAGGTAAGGATGCGCTCGCGTGACGCGTCGCGGGTGGGGTTGGCCGCATCGCTCGCTTCCTCGTACCACAGCATGGACGCTTCGCCACTGGGATTCTCGTCGCGCCAGGTAAAGCCGGCCGCCTTGGCCACCACTTTGAGACCGACGGGTCCCTCGGTTTGAATCTGGGTTTTGACTACTTCGTGCATGTCAATCCACTCGGGTGGGCTCGCGTGGCGAAAGGCATCCAAGGTGGCCAGGTCGGGGGAGTTATCGGTCGCGGTCGCGATGGCGCGATTCATGGACGAATTCTCCGCCTGCGCCCAGAAGCAATACGCGGCGAAGCTGGCGCCGGCGGCGTGGGTGAGATCGCGGGCGGAACTGAACCAGGTCCAAAAATCGGAAAAGACGCGCGACTCGACGTCCGCGGAGAGCGGCTCCCAACTAACGAAGGAGAAATAGCCCTCGTGCAGTCCTTCGACGGGTCGGCGCAGGCTGACGTAGGCACCCCAGAGGTAGGTGCAGTCGTTGTAGCTCTCCATGTCGACGTCAATCTCCACGTCGGCGGTAGGGCAGGACAAAGCCTGCGCGTCCACAATGCGCAGTGGACTCTGGGCCATGTGCGCGCGGGCGCGATAGATGAGTTCATCCAACTTGTCGATGCGTCGGCCGACGTGGTCCTCCACGCTGGCCTCGCTGCCCACCGGCAAGGATTTCGCCGCGCGGCGGGCGCGCTCGGGGTTGAGTCGTGACAACTCCACGCGGGTGCTAATCCCGTTCTCGCGCAGTACCTCTTGCTGGGAGAAGTTGGTAAAGCGCACCAAGGACACGTCGTCACGCGCGGCCAGCACCGGCTCGCAGTTCTCCGAGAGTGGACAGGTGTCGCATTCCTTGTGCCAATAGGGGGTGGTGGGATAGGACGACTCGCCCCGCCGCCAGGTGTCGAGGCCTTCGAGGATGCCGCGGCGAATCTCGTAGCGGGTGTCGTAGTAGTCGAGGTTGAATTTGGGGTTCTCGTTATTGGCCAGGTCCACCCACCACAGGCGTCCCTGACGGTCGAACACGCCGCCGTAGGGGGTGACGGCTCCGTAGCCCTGCGCTTGGAGTACGCGGGTCGCGTGGGCCAGTTGGAGGCCGTGGCGCTTCACGGTGTCACCCCGACGCAAACCACGACCGCTGGTCCACGTGGCCTGGGCGGGATCTAACTGATCAATGCTGCCCTGCAGGAGTTGTCGGGTGCTGAAATTACCGACCAGCTCGGAATTCTTGATGACGACGGGCACGTAGGTCGCGGGGTCCTCGCTGACCCGTACGAGCACGTCACAACTGGCACGTCGCCGCCCCACGTGGTCGTCGTCGAGGCGGGGGGACAAGATGAGGGGCGCACCCAACGCGAGCGCGTCACGGGTATCGGCGTGACTCGTTGCCCGCCATGCCGCGAGGTGCTGAGCCTCGATCGAATCGAGAACGCTCTCGCGCCACTGGCGACCATCGCGAAATCGTCGTTGGAGTTCGGGGGAGATGGGGGTCTCGATGACGTCGAACTCCGCGTCGCGCGAGAGAGCCACGCGGTGGAAACATTGACCGATATCTCCCGCGTCGAGGAGTTCGCTCTTGGCCACGAGCAGAGAGCCTAGGACTCGACGCTGGGCTCGTTGCGCCAGGATCGCCAGAGCGAGGCGTATTGACCATCACGCGCCAGCAACTCGTCGTGGGTGCCCAGTTCCACGATCGTGCCGCCATCGACCACGGCCACCCGGTCGGCGTCGTGCGCCGTGTGAAGGCGGTGCGCGATGGCGATCACCGTGCGACCCGTCAGCACGGCACTCATGGAGCGCTCGAGGTGGCGAGCGGCCCGTGGGTCTAAGAGGGCGGTCGCTTCATCCAGGACCAAGGTGTGGGGATCGATAAGAACGAGTCGCGCCAAGGCGAGTTGCTGGGCTTGGGCGGGCGAGAGCGGGTGTCCGGTGGTGCCGAGTTCGGTAGCCAGTCCGTCGGGCAGGCTCTGCGTCCACTCCCAGGCGTCGACGGATTCCAGGGCGTGACGAATCTCCTCGTCGGTGGCGCTGGGTTTCGCCAAGGCCAAGTTGTCGTGCACCGAACCGATGAAGATGTGGTGCTCTTGGGTTACCAAGGCCACGTGCTGGCGCAGAGTGTCTAAGGGCATGTCGGCGAGTTCGACCCCGCCCACGCTGACCGAGCCCGTACGTGGTCGGTCGATGCCCGCAATGAGGCGACCCAAGGTGGACTTGCCCGCTCCTGAAGGACCCACCATGGCGAGACGCTCACCCGGTTGCACCACCAGGTCGACGCCCACGATCACGTCGTGACCCGCGCGATAGGCGTAGTGCACGTCGCTGAGAGTGATGACCTCGTTGCTGGGTTCGGCCGACGTGGTGGGACGATCGTCGCGCACACTCGAAACTCCGATGAGACGAGCGAAGGCCGCCGCGCCCATTTGCAGCTCGTCCAACCAGGCAATAATGCGGTCCAGCGGGTCATTGAGTTGCACCACGTAGAGGGTGACAGTGGTGGCCGCGCCGATGGAGACGTGGTGATGAATGGCCAACCACCCACCCCACGCCAAGGTGCACGCGACGGCGAAGGAAAAAGCGCTTTCCACGATGGGAAACCAGTTCATACGCATGAGCAAGGTGTACATCTCGGAAAAGAAGGACTCACGCACGTTGGCGTCAATGCGAGTGGCCTGACGCTGTCCGAGTTGCAGGGCGTCCATAGTGCGCGCACCTTCAATCGTTTCGGACATGGTGCCGGCCAAGGTGGCGTAGCTCATGCGCTCACGTCGATAGCCCGGGGTGGCGTAGCGCAGATACCACCGGGTGGAGAAGAACAAGAAGGGCGTGGATACCAATCCGGCCACGGCCACCAGGGGGCTGACGAGGAGCATCGCGCCGAAGGTTAAGACCGCCTGCAAGAGAGCGACCAACCATTCCGGCACCGCGAAGCGCACGGTACGCGAAATCGACTCCACGTCGGTGGTAGTACGCGACAGCAAGTCACCGGTACCGGCACGCTCGACCACGATGAGCGGGAGGTTCAGCACACTGGAAATAAAGTTCTCGCGCAACTCGGCGAAGATTTGCTCCCCCAGAACGTAACTACGGCGGCGGGCAAAAAAGGTCAGGGCGGTATAAATCACCGAGGCGACGGCCAACTGGCACACCATGACCGTGACCTTGTGACCGGTTAATTGGTGGTGGGCGGCTTCGTTGGTGAGGTTGCCCAAAATCCACGGACCGAAGAGGGCCGATACCGCGGCCCCGGCGTAGAAGAAGAGCATCTTGATGAAGGCCCAGCGGTGAGCGCTAATGAGAAGCTTGGCTTCGGCGATGACCTCGGGGCGATCGGCAATGGGGAGTGCGGCCATTAGTTGACCTCTCGCACGATGAGCTCGCGGTACCAAGCACTGCGGCCGAGGAGTTCGCGGTGGGTGCCTACTTCCACGACCCGTCCGTCACGCAGGGCCACCACCTGGTCGACTTTTTCGAGCAGCAGGGGGCTGGTGGTGGCAATCAGCGTGGTCAGGTCGCCACGAATGGATTTCAAACTGGTGGCAATTCGACTTTCGGTATGTGAGTCCACGGCTGAAGTGGGTTCGACCAAAATTAAAACGTCGGCGTTAGTTAAAAAGGCGCGCGCCAAGGCCACGCGTTGGCGCTGGCCGCCCGAGAAACTACGCCCACGTTCTTCCACGATGGAGTCCAGTCCATCCTCGACGGCGTCGAGGATGTCGAGAGCGCTGGCCGCGCGCAGGGCGGTGAGGAGCTGCTCGTCATTGGCGGTGCCCGCCGGTTGTAGCTCGTCGCGCAGGGTGCCCGAAAAGAGGGTGGGTTCAATTTCTGCCACCACCACGTGCTGGCGCGTGACGGCCACGGCAAAGTTTTCGATGGCGAGGTCGTTGATCCGCACCCCGGGAGCGTCGGCCACGAAGCGTCCGAGGCGATCGGCGACCACGGTGGCTTCGGTCGGCGTCTCGGTCACCAGAGCGGTGAGTTGACCACGACGCACGGTGATGCCCGAGAGCGAGTCGCTCATGGTCTCGACGCTGATCGGCCAGGCTGCCGGCTCGGCGGGGTCGATGAGGGTGGAGTGCGTGTTCAAGATGCGCAGGAGTTTGCGAGAGCCCACGATGGCGCGAGTGCTGGCGAGAATGTA
>Ga0304728_1001421_pt1 | contig 16916 bp, 15 predicted proteins | sample C_130625_MF_Meta_FD_190476 | JGI IMG/M metagenome (GOLD analysis project Ga0304728, IMG submission 190476) | Freshwater microbial communities from Lake Croche, Canada to study carbon cycling - C_130625_MF_MetaG (v2) (version 2) | ecosystem: Environmental > Aquatic > Freshwater > Lake | place... | reverse complement strand
TTTATAAACCCATTGTTTTTAGTATTAGGTATATTACTGGAAAAATACCTTGGGCAATGGGGGAATGGGTTTATGTATTTTTTTGCATATCTATTGTAATTAATATAGTTAAATGTTTCAATCAACTAGAACATCCTATTTTTTCCATAAACTACTGGGTGCAAATTGTCATTCGATTTTTTAACGGGTTGGTTATTTTTTATATCCTATTTCAACTTTTATGGGGGTTAAATTACCAAAAAAACAATCCAGCTAAAGACTTCAGTTTACAACTTACCCAGCAATATACTATTGCTCAAATGGATAGTTTAAGCCTTGTTTTAATTCAAAATTTGAATGAGACAAGAGCTCATCTTAAGGATGATTATATAAAAAGGCTTTCTTTTGGTTTGATTAAGGAGCTATGTCAAACACAATATGAACTAATCGCTATTCAACATCCCTTTTTAAAATACCAAGCCCCAAGCATAAAAAAAGCAATATTTCCTAGCTGGGGTAATTTTGTTGGTTATACAGCTTTTTACCAACCTTTTACTGGTGAAGCTATTGTTAGAGGTGACGTTCCTTCATTAACCCTTCCTTTTACAATTTGCCATGAAATAGGACATCAATTGGGCTATGCTTCAGAAACGGAAGCCAACTTTATTGCCTATGTTGTTGCATGTGAATCAAATAATGCCTTGATACAGTATTCCATGCAACTACAAATGTTTAGTTATGCCCAACATGCACATTTACAGCTGATAGCCAATCAAGGAGATACATTGTTATTTAAAAAAATTATAGAACGTAATAAGCAATTATTGAGTTCACAAGTGTTAGCGGATAGAAAGATGATAAGGGATTTTTTTACCAGCAAAGAAACCGAGCAAATTCCGGGATCAGCGCAATTCTATAACCAATTTCTTATTTGGAATAAACAATCAAAAGGGCTTGATAGTTATAATGATGTATTGTTATGGGCCCTTTCCTACAAAAAAAGTAAAAAAGAATTTAAAATTGATTCTTCCACATCATACTCTCAATAGGTTTATCAGGTTGTCCGCTGTATTTTGCGTTTGCTTTTTTATGGTAAGCAACTTCAATATCCCCGTCAACCGGAAAATAAATTAGTTGACCAATGGGCATACCTTTGTAAACGCGCACGGGTTGTTTTACGGAAATTTCTAAGGTCCAATGACCACAAAATCCAACATCCCCCTTACCAGCTGTTGCATGAATGTCAATACCTAATCTTCCAGTAGATGATTTTCCTTCTAAAAATGGAACATGTGTATGTGTTTCCGTATATTCTAAAGTGACCCCTAAGTAAAAACCTGAGGGGGATAACACGAATCCTTCTGCTGGTATTTCAAAATAAGTGATGGTATTATGGGCTTTCGCATCTAATATTTCATTTTCATAAGTGGCCAACCATTTTCCTAAATGTACATCATAACTATTGCTACCTAAATCCTTTCGGTTATAAGGTTCAATTTTTATGGTTCCTTTTTCGATTTCTGCTAGTATTCTTGAGTCGGATAAAATCATCTTCTATTTTTTAAATGTAATTATGGTTATTTTGCAGCACATACCGCAGTGCAATCTAACGCAAAGCTTTTTTTTATGCCGTTCATTTATCAACAAAATATCAACGAGTTTCAACAACTAGCCATTTGGTCAACGATTGAACCAATTTCATTTTATGAAAAACAATTGCAAATGGTTGTTGATATAAAAAATGAAGCTCGCAAAATGCAACATATGGCTGTAAGGTGGTTATTGAAATCTATCATGCCCAAAACAAATATTCATGACATCGTTTTGGCAACCAACGGCAAACCTTATTTACTTGGCATGCCTTTTCACTTTTCTTTTTCTCACTGCAATGGATTCGCGGCCGTGGCAGTAAGTAAGGATACTTCCATAGGGATAGATATTGAAATCATACATCCTCGTATTGCAAAAGTGGCACATAAATTTTTAAATAGGGGAGAAATAGCAATCATTGAAGCATTGGATGAAGTTGACAAGCTAAAACAATTGACATTTTTATGGGCAGCAAAAGAAGCCATGTATAAACAACATGAACAACTAGGAATTGATTTTGCAGATGATTTCAATGTGCTTCAACTTGCCCTTGAGGATAGAGGTGTTATAACTGCACAAATAATACACAAAGGGGTTGAAAAAAATGTTCAATTAGCTTATCATTTTGAACTAAATTATTGTTGTGTAACTTGTTTTGAAAATTAATTTTTAAAAAAGCGATCAGCGCGCAAGCATTGCGCGCTGATCGCTGAGTGGTGCGCGTACCTAAAGCCTTTCAACAAGCTTCTTTAAATAAAATTAACAAAGCCTGTCACTTTCGTGACAGGCTTTGTGCGGAAGAGGAGATTCGAACTCCCACGCCCGGGTATGGGCGCTACCACCTCAAGGTAGTGCGTCTACCAATTTCGCCACCTCCGCAGAGGGCAACAAACCTACAAAAAAAAGCGTCTTCCCAAATAGAAAATCTCTTTGAGAAGACGCAAAATAAATTTTAATTTTATTAATTTTGTAAAGATGCTAACAAATCTTTTCCGTTTCTTACATAGTCATCATTTTTGGCAGCAATTGCTAAATTAACACAAGTTTCTGCACTTATTTTTGCCCCATTTTTATCACCTAATTGTTTTTGTATTTTTGCTTTTAACAAGAACATATAATAAGCTTTTGTATTTAAGGATACTGCTTTATCTATACAAACTAAAGCATTGTCAAAATCCTTGTCCATTTCAAAGTAAAAATTGGCTGCAGCAAAATATACATCGGCTGTAACGCTTAAACCTTTTGTGGCTTCTTTAACTTGGTTACGAATTGTTGTTTTGATATCGGTGCTTAAAGGGATATTTACCAAGGTATTTGCCCATTTTAAGGAAATGGTTGCAGATTCGGCTGTAATATTGTCTATATTGATGGTAAAATTTTCAGTACTGTTGTTGGTTGTTTCCGCTTTTACTTTTAACCTAACAACATCTTCAGCTTCTTTGTAACTGAAACTACCCCAGCTATTGCTGTTGGTATTAAAAATGATTGTCCATTCATTTTCACCAGGTATTGTAAACAAAGCATATGATCCAGCGGCTAATAATGTATTGCCTATTGAAATTGGATGTGTAAAAGTTACTTTTGTTGCACCATTTGCGCCTGTTCTCCATACGGAGCCAGTGGGTGCTAAAACAGTACCATTTCCAAAGACAGGACGCCCTTTTAAAGAAGGACGAGAATAGACAATTTCAATTTTACCAAGTCCAAAATCTTGAGAAAGTGTTTGTGTCGGGCTTGCTGCTGGCATTTTTATTTGTGCTTGTGCAGAGAAACCAATAATGGTTAATAAAGAAAAAAATATTTTTTTCATAGGATATATTTGATTGAATAACAAACCTAAATGATTTTGGTTTATTGTCAAGTTATTTTTTTTGAAACGCAGGGTGAAATCGGTCTAAAGTATCTCTCAAAAATTCTCTATTGATATGCGTGTAAATTTCAGTGGTGGTAATACTTTCATGGCCGAGCATTTCTTGAACTGCTCTCAGGTCTGCGCCACCTTCGATTAAATGTGTGGCAAAAGAATGCCTAAAGCTATGGGGGGAGATTGTTTTTTGAATGCCTGTTTTTAAAAGTAAGTCCTTGATAATATAAAAGATCATTACCCTGCTTAAACCCTTCCCCCGATTGTTCAAGAACAAAATATCTTCACAATCCTTGGAAGGTGTTTGGTGAACTCGAATGGTATCCTTGTATAGTTTAATGTACTTAATGGCATCTGCACCAATAGGCACCAACCTCTCTTTATCCCCTTTGCCAATGACCCTTATAAAACCAACATCTAGGTATAAACATGATATTTTAAGTGTGATAACTTCTGTAACCCTTAAACCAGAACTATACATTGTTTCAAGGATGGCTTTATTACGTCCCCCTTCCGGTTTACTTACATCAATTTGGCTAATCATTAGCTCAATTTCTTCAAAGCTTAAAACGTCTGGTAATTTTCGACTCGTTTTTGGACTAGGGAGTAAAGTCGTGGGGTTGTGGTTACAAATTTGTTCTAGTACACAATATTTAAAAAAAGATTTAATCCCTGAAATGATTCTAGCTTGAGAGGTAGCTGCCATTTCCATTTCTCCAATACTTTGTATAAATGCTTGAAGGTCTTTTAGGGTAACATCGGCCGGCGATAGTTGTCGATTGATGGAAGTAAAATAATCAGTGAGTTTATCTAAATCGCGCATGTAAGCTTCTACCGAATGGGAACTCAAGGACTTTTCCAATTGCAGGAAGGCTTTAAACCCTTTTTTATAAATTGCCCAATTCATGTGTGTATAATAGATTTGCTTATTCGTAGAGAATGAGTTTATTTCGTATTCGTATATATTCAAGTTATGCAAGTAAATTTAAGGTCATTTAAGCAGAAAGTAACTAAGAACGCAAAGGTTTTAAAGTCATTTTTGACTAAAGTTGAAAAACGCGCTCCAAAGGGATTGGATCCATTAGTCGAATACCTTAGTCCACAAGTTTGGAAAGAAATTGATTGTTTAAGTTGTGCCAATTGTTGTAAAACCATGACACCTACCTTCACAAAGACGGACATTAAAAGAATTGCAGCTCATCTTAACACAACTCCTAAAGCTTTCTCTACACATTGGTTAACCTATGAAAAAAAAGATAAAGATTGGGTAAATAAATCAAGGCCCTGTCAGTTTTTAAATTTAAAAACAAATAAATGCAATATTTATGCAGTTAGGCCTGCAGATTGTGCTGGTTTCCCTCATTTAACAAAGAAAAAAATGACTGATTATATGCATGTACACAAGCAAAATTTGTCATATTGCCCAGCCACTTATCACATGGTTGAAAAAATGAAGGATTTAATTGGATAGTAGGATTTAAATTTTTTAAAAATATACATCCTCAAAAAAATCAATCTCCCATTTGTCATTTGAAATCTTAAACACTGCTATAACATCAAATTGCAACCATTTCCATTGTGGCTGATCATATTGATAATGAGCTGCTGCGTTTTTTAAAAATTGCATTTTTTGTTTGCTTATCATTTGCTCTGGATAGCCATATTGAATTGAACTTCTTGTTTTTACTTCGACAATATGTAATAAATTCATTTTACAAGCAATGATATCAATTTCTAAATGTTTATACCTCCAATTACGTTCTACAATTGCAAATCCATTTGCTACTAAAAATTGGCTTGCTTTATTTTCGCCAAAAAATCCAGTATCTTTATTTTTCATAATATGATTTACCTAAAAATCGTAAAAATTGAACTATGCAAAAAGCGTATAAATTACATGGAATAAGTAGACATTATGATTGGGGAGGTTCTTCGTTTATACCTCAATTACTAAAAATAGAAAATCCCACCAATCAACCCTTTGCAGAATATTGGATGGGAGCCCATCCATCTGCTCCTTCCACGATTGATACAATTGATTTACCCAAACAACTAGATGTATGCATACAATCAGATCCTGTTTATTTTTTAGGTGAAAATACTACAAGTGTTTATGGGCAATTACCCTATTTGTTCAAAATACTAGATGTGCAAAAAATGCTTAGCATTCAAGTGCATCCAACTAAAGAAGCTGCTGAAATTGGATTTGCATTGGAAGAAAAAATTGGAATAGATATGCAAGCTCCCCATAGAAATTACAAAGATAAAAACCATAAGCCCGAAGTAATGGTGGCATTAAGTGATTTCTGGTTATTACATGGTTTTCAGCCCGCAGAAATGATTACGGCTACCTTACAAACATATGAAAGCTTTCATTGCTTACTACCTCATTTTGACAATGGTAATTATAAAGCACTTTATCAGAATGTTATGCAATTGTCAGCTGAAGAATCAGACTTAATTTTAAAACCCGTTTTGATTGCAGCCATTTCTCAAGTTGCTTCAGGTGCAGTGGATAAAATGCATCCTCATTGGTGGGCCAATAAATATTACCAAGGGATACTTCCAGAAAAAAATATTGACAAAGGAATTTTTTCAATTTATGTACTCAATATTTTAAGACTACATAAAAATGAAGGAATTTTTCAAGGGGCCGGATTGCTTCATGCATATTTAGAAGGACAAAATATAGAATTAATGGCCAATAGCGATAATGTATTGAGGGGAGGACTTACCCCTAAACATGTTGATTGTGCTGAGTTATTAAAAAATGTTCAATTCTTGCCTACCTATCCATCCATACTGAAAGGTGAAACAATCAATGCAAAAGAAACTTTATATCCTTGTCCAGTTAATGATTTTGGTTTAAGTAAAATAGGGTTAAATGCAGGAGAAACTTACACAATTGTCACCAAATCCATTGAAATGTTTTTGGTTATAGAAGGTGTTATTTTGGCAAACAGCAAGTTGTATACAGTAGGGGAGGTTATGATGGTGACTGCTTTACAGGAAATTGAAATATACGCCCAAGAAACTACCTTGCTGTTTAAAAGTTTTGTTCCCTAGTTTATGCACAATTGAGGAAAACCGATAAGCTAAAATATTGTTGAAAAAATGTAACTTTGTTTTCATTGTAAAATGTAAGATTAAAAAGTAAGTATGAAACTAAATAAACAAATCACAATCGCCCTTTTAATTATGATCGTAACAAGTGCATTGTACCGAGTGATGCCAGGTCGTCCTTTTGGTTTTGCACCTCAAATTGCCATCGCTTTATTTAGTGGTTCTTTATTTTCTTCCAAAAAGCAATATTCATTTTTATTACCGTTGTTATCGATGTTCATTTCAGATGTATTTTACCAACTTTTATTTAACAACGGTCTTACAACAATACAAGGTTTTTACCAAGGACAATGGGAAAATTATTTATTAATCGCAGCGACAACTATTTTTGGATATCGCTTACAGTCTTCTAGTCCTGGTAAATTTATGGGTTCTTTTTTGATGGCACCAACGGCCTATTTTTTAGTGTCTAATTTCTTAGTATGGGCACAAGGAGGTGGATATCACCATCCAATTACTGCAACAGGTTTATTACAAACGATGGTAGACGGTTTGCCTTTTTATCCCTATAGTCTTGTGAGTACTTGTGTTTTCGGTTGCTTCATATTTGGGTCCTTCCGATTAGTGGTTCCCACTTTCAAAGCTATCTAATATAACTGTCTTTGGAACGAATGCCATAAAAAGGCTTTGCTGCGCTTAGCTTGTTTCATTTTCATATACTTCATCAATCTCCCAAGGCCCATTGTCTGCCGCAAATGTAGCGAGCATGTCGCATCTATTGTTTAATGTATTATCCGCATGTCCTTTTACCCAATGAAATTTTAGCTTATATGGTTTTGCCAATTCGTAATATTTCTTCCACAAATCTTTATTCTTTTTTCCTCCTTTAAAATCTGTTTTGATCCAATTGTCTAACCATTTTTTTTCGACAGATTCAACTACATATTTACTATCTGTGTAGATTGTTATGGGCAATTGATTTGTTTTTAGTGCACCAATTGCTTCGATGACTGCTATCAATTCCATTCTATTATTGGTTGTTTTTCTATATGCACCAGATAGTTCTTTCATTGTTGCACCCCAACGTAAAATTATGCCGTACCCACCCCGTCCTGGGTTTCCCCTTGAAGCACCATCTGTATAAATTTCTATTTTGTCCATTGGTATGGCTTAAAAAAATACTGCATAAAAATATAAATATAGGCATAAATGTTACAATGAATTAGAATAGGAGCCGATCTTATTGTATTTAATTTACACAATAAGTTTTTATCTTTACATGCTATGAATATGGATACAGCTACTGATATAATACATAATGAGGTGCTTGCACACGAAGATCAATTTTTTAAAGTTAGCTTTCAACTTCACTATACTACCCATTTTGGCCAACAAATTTTTTTATATGGCAACCATCCTTTATTGGGATACAATAAAATGGACAATGCAATCCCCTTGGCGTATGTAAATAAGGATTATTGGGAAACAACAATCAAATTTCCAATCGGAGATGTAAAGGAAAAAATAATATATCATTACTATATTCAACAACAGGATGGAACTAAAACCTTTGCATCAGGAAATGATAAGATTCTTTTATTGGAAAATTATAGCGCTAAGGATATACTTGTCATTGATTCTTGGAATTTTATAGGGTATCAAGAAAATATTTTTTACACCGCTCCTTTTGCAAATGTTTTACTACAACAAGCTAAAGGGAAAGAGCATTTGCTGATCTCTCCAAAAAGCACACATACATTTAGGGTAAAAGCCCCTATACTTTCATTACATGAAACTGTTTGTATCATTGGGTCATCTTCGGTTTTAGGTTCATGGGATACGCAAAAAGCATTGGTAATGTCAAAAGTAAAAGAGGAAGATTTTTATGAAATAAGTATTGATGCTTCCAATTCCTTTTCAGCAATAACGTACAAATATGGTATATATGACCTTGATAAAGGAACTTTTTTGAAATTTGAGGAAGGGGAAAATCGAATGGTTCCAGCAACGAATGCAAAGCATAAAATGATCATTGTAAATGATGGATTTGTTCAATGTAAGGAAACCAATTGGAAAGGTGCGGGGGTAGCTATTCCCGTATTTTCATTAAGATCAAGAAAAAGTGCTGGTGTTGGAGAATTTGCAGACATCAAATTATTGGTGGATTGGGCACATCAAATTGGTTTGAAATTGATTCAAGTCCTACCTATTAATGATACCACAGCGACACATACTTGGTTGGATTCATATCCTTATGCAGCAATTTCGGCATTCGCATTACATCCTATGTTCATTCGCTTGGAAGATATGCTAGCAGTAGATCAAGCTGCTTTACTAAATCCTTATTTGTCAAAAATTGAAGCACTCAATAATAAGTTGCAAGTTGATTATGATGGAGTGATGTCCTTAAAATGGGAAGTACTTCGTTTGTTGTATGCAAAAAATGGGGAAGTAGTTTTGGGTTCAAAAAGCTTTGCTACTTTTTTTGAACAAAATAAAAATTGGTTGGTGTCTTATGCAGCTTTTTCTTATTTAAGAGATTTGTATGGCTCCGTGCATTACAATCAATGGCCAACACATGCAAACTATTCTGAAAAAGAAATTGCTCAATTAGTTGATCCCCATTCAAATACATATAAAGCAATAGCCTTTTTTTATTTTGTACAGTACCATTTGCATTTACAACTTTTAGAAGCTTCCAATTATGCGCATAAAAATGGGATTGTTTTAAAAGGGGACATTCCGATTGGCGTCTATCGATATGGAGCGGATGCTTGGCAACATCCTACTTTGTTTCATATGAATATGCAAGCAGGTGCTCCTCCAGATGATTTTGCAGTAAGTGGACAAAACTGGGGCTTCCCCACGTATAATTGGGAGAAAATGGCCAGAGATGGTTTTGCATGGTGGAAGTCAAGATTTGATCAAATGAAGTTTTACTTTGATGCATTTAGGATTGATCATATTTTAGGATTCTTTAGAATTTGGAGCATCCCAATGCATGCAGTAGAAGGAATTATGGGCCATTTTGTTCCGTCTATTCCTGTTTCTTTGAATGAATTAAACGCAAAAGGGATAAGGTTTGATGATCAAAGGTTTACAACTCCTTTCATCAATGAAACCATTTTATTTAAGTTGTTTGGATATGACAACGAACTGGTAAAAAAAGAATATTTAATGTCAATAGGAGATGGACATTATGCATTTTTAGCTGCTTTTAAAACACAACGACTAATTGAAGCACATTTTGCTGTTTTGCCAAAGAATGCTTGGCACGAAAAAATAAAGCTAGGCTTGTATCAATTAATGAGCAATGTAATAATGTTTGAAGCTGACATGCCAAATCATTTTCATTTCAGATTTAATATGGAAAGTACTAGCTCTTTCCAAAACCTAGACTACAATTCACAGCAATCATTAAGAGAATTGTATGTAGATTATTTTTTTAAACGTCAGGATGCTGCTTGGGAAAAAGAAGCTATGCAAAAATTACCCTTGCTTAAGATGTCAACAAATATGTTGATCTGTGGTGAGGATTTAGGGCTCGTTCCATCCTGTGTACCTCATGTTATGTATCAATTAGGTATTTTAAGTTTAGAAGTGCAAAGAATGCCAAAAGCTGCTCATAAAATATTTTTTCATCCAAATGATGCAAACTATTTAAGCGTGGTTACACCTAGTTCACATGATACCAGTACAATTCGTGGTTGGTGGGAAGAGGATAGTTCAAGGACGCAAAAATTTTATGAGGAAGAAATGGGTCAAAGTGGACAAGCACCGATGCATTGTGAACCTTGGATTAATAAAGCCATTTTGTTACAACATTTATACTCACCTGCTATGTGGGCTATTTTTCAAATGCAGGATTATTTGGGGGTTGATGAATCATTGAGAAGCCCAGATCCCCATGAAGAACGGATTAATATACCTTCAAATCCAACACACTATTGGAGGTATCGAATGCATTTGAATTTAGAGGAGCTAGTAGCAGCGACTAAATTTAACGCAACATGGAAAAAGGAAATAACCGCAAGTGGTCGCTAAACAATATTTTATAAAATTGCTTTCATAACCGCGCAAATTTTAATCATGTGGAATTAAACTATTGGGAACAATCTATCCCTTTTGAATATCCTTTTACCATTTCAAATGGTCGAACCAAAACGCATCAGCAAAGTTTAATGGTAAGATTGTCTTTGGGCAATTGGGAGGGTTTTGGCGAAGCACCAGCGATTGTATATTATAATGTGAGTGTGGAAGGAATGAAGGGGCAATTAGAAAAGCACCGAAAAGTAATTGAAAAATTCGCGCTAATTGATCCGGAACGTTTTTGGCACTTTTTACATCATCTTTTTCCCAATGACCCTTTCTTAGTTTGTGCATTAGATATGGCTGGATGGGATTTGTGGGGACAAATGAAAAAGCAACCACTTCATACATTATGGGGAACTGAATGGTATACCCCAAAGTCAGCATCCACAATGAATTTACCACCTATATGTGATTATACATTAGGCATTGATTCCATTGAAAAAATGGTGCAAAAGGTGGAAGCCCATCCATGGCCGATATACAAAGTAAAAGTGGGGACCGAATACGATATTGAAATGATGACAGCTTTGCGTAAACATACTGATAAACCGATACGTGTAGATGCCAATGCAGGCTGGACAACTGAGGAAGCATTGCTTAAAATTCCGGCTTTGGCGGAATTAGGGGTTGAATTGGTGGAACAACCTTTAGCCAAAGACAATTGGGAGGGGATGGCTCAATTAAAAAAACAAAGTGCATTGCCATTATTTGCAGATGAGAGCTGTGTTTTGGAGAAAGACGTTGCTTTTTGTGCGAATTATTTTCACGGCATCAATATTAAATTAACCAAGTGTAGTGGATTAACGCCAGCATTAAGAATGATAAAGGAAGCGCGTACTTTGAATTTAAAAGTAATGATGGGTAGTATGAATGAGTCAGTGATTGGTTCAGCGGCTATTGCACAATTTTTGCCACAATTGGATTATGTAGATATGGATGGACCACTTTTAATGACTGAATTAAATGGAGTAGGACTAAATTATCGTTTTGAAAATAACAGTGGTTGTATCGAACCGCTCAAAAAATATGGATTAGGTGTTCAATATAGAAGCCCATTTTTGAAATAAATGCGCATAATGATAAAAATAATGAAATAATTTATGCATCCCTTATACAAATGAACAAATGTAAATAATGACCCCAGAACGTATCGATAAAATAAAAAAAGTATTGAGTAAGCGTCAATCGAATTTGACGGTAGTATTGGAAAATGTACAGGACCCCCATAATATTTCGGCTGTGCTAAGAACCTGTGATGCAGTGGGTATTCAGGATGTTTATATATTAACGACTAAAATTCCAAGACATAAAAAGTTTGGATATAAAAGTAGTAGTAGTGCTTTAAAATGGTTAACCATTCATGAGTTTGATGACTTAAACGAATGTATGAAAGCTGTAAGAAAAAACTTCTCTAAAATACTAACTACGCATTTATCTAGTGATGCTGTTCAAATATATGATATTGATTTTACAGAATCAGTGGCCTTGGTATTTGGTAATGAACATGCAGGTGTAACAGAAGAGTGTCGTTCTTTAGGGGATGGTAATTTTATCATTCCTCAAATGGGTATCATACAAAGTTTGAACATATCGGTTGCTTGTGCCGTAAGTATATATGAAGCCATGCGACAAAAAATGGACGCTGGACATTATGACCATCCAAGTTTACCAAAAGATCAAATGGATTCACTTTTAATAAAATGGGGCGTGGAGGAAATGACCCCTGAAACCTACGTTCCTTATAAGCCAAAGCGAAAATAAACGTACCTTAGTGAAGCCTAAGTTACATTTGCTCCGGCACCTCAATTCCTAAAGCTTGCATTCCTTTTTGTAAAGTCGCAGCCGTTAAAATGGAAATTTGAATGCGAAGTTGTTTTTTTACTTCTGATTCGGCATTGGCAATAGATAATTCAGCATAAAAACTATTAAATAATTTAGCTAGGTTAAAAGTATAGATGGCTACTTTGGAAGGATCTAAAGTTTCTGCGGCTTCATTGATGACGGCAGGGAAATTAGATAGTTCAAAAGCCAATGCTTTTTCTAAAGGCAATAATTCGGAATAAGTTAATGCAACAACATTGCCCGTTTTTCTCAATATACTTTTAATCCGCGCGTGCGTATATTGAATAAATGGCCCGGTAAATCCGTGAAAGTCAATACTTTCCTCCGGATTAAAAATCATCTTCTTTTTAGGATCTACTCTTAATAAGAAAAATTTAAGGGCGCCTAATCCTATCGTATTGTACAATTCATTTAATTGTTCAGGTGTAAATTCCGAAACCTTCCCCAATGATGCTGTTTTTTCTTTGGAAATTGTAATCATCTCATTCACTAGATCATCAGCATCTACGACTGTTCCTTCGCGGCTTTTCATTTTACCTGTAGGCAGTTCTACCATGCCATAACTTAAATGATAAATGCCATCCGCTGCAGGCAATTGTAATTTTTGGCAAATTAATTTAAGTACTTTAAAGTGATAATTTTGTTCATCTCCTACAACATAAATGCTTGTGTCGGTATTGAATTCTTTTTGTTTTACCTCAGCAAGGCCAATATCCTGTGTTATGTAAACGGAAGTGCCATCCTTACGACGTACAATTTTTTCATCCAATCCATCCCCCGTTAAATCAATCCAAACAGAGGAGTCCTCTTTTTGATAAAAAACGTTTTTCTGCAATCCTTTTTCTACCAATTCTTTTCCTAATAAATAGGTGTTGCTCTCGTAATAGGTTTTAACAAAATCAGATCCAATCTTTTTATAGGTTGTATCAAATCCTTCATATACCCAACTATTCATGCGTTTCCATAAATCAATCGTTTCAGGATCGCCTTGTTCCCATTTTAATAACATTTCCTGTGCAGCTTTTTGAATAGGGGCTTCTTTCTCTGCTTGCTCTTGCGTCATGCCACCAGCAATCATTTCAGCAACTTGTGCTTTATAAGCGTCATTGTATTTTACATAATAGTCTCCTACAAAATGATCGCCTTTTTGATGGGTATCCGATGGTGTTGCTCCATTAGCAAATAACTGCCATGCAATCATACTTTTACAAATATGAATGCCTCTGTCATTTACAATACAAGTTTTCACCACTTCATTGCCTTGTAATTTCAAGATTTCTGCAATACTCCAACCTAAAAAATTATTTCTTAAATGACCTAGGTGTAATGGCTTATTGGTGTTAGGGGAGGAGTACTCCACCATAATTTTACGTGGTGAATGTGTGGTTGGAATTAAATTCGAGGCCTCAGTATTTTTAATAATGTCAAACCAGTATTGATTGCTAATCGTAAAATTCAAGAAACCTTTAACAATATTATAATGAGTCAAAATACCAGGCATTTTAGTAAGCATGGTATTGCCTAATTCATTACCAAGCAATTCTGGACTTTTTCCTAATTGCTTAACAAATGCAAATAAAACGATTGTGTAATCACCTTCAAACTCTGGTTTAGTGGCATTTACTAATACCTGTTCGGTTTGAATGGAAGCACCATATAATTGATGGATGCAATTGGCTATATTTTGTTTTAGTAACTGTGTAAGCTGCATAAAAATTGATTACCCGTTGCAAAAGTAATTTAATAAAATATTATATTTGTAAATTGATGTTGAAACTACACAAATTTATTAGTAAGCACCTTCTTGAACTTATTGACTTGGTGTATCCACTTTTTCGCAGGTTTATGCCATTGCAAACATTTCGATATGCTGCTTGTGGTGGAGGAAATACCTTTTTAGATATATTGGGTTTTTTTGTCTCATACAATTATTTATTCCACAAACAATCAATTCAATTACAAGGTCTAATGATTAGTCCTCATATTGCATCCTTTATAACAAGTTTTTTTGTAACCTTTCCAATTGGTTTTTATCTTAGTAGGTATGTAGTTTTTCAAGAAACGACGGTAAAAAAATCGGAACAACTTTTTAAATATTTTATAGTTGTATTGGGCTGCATTGTTATTAACTACTTTTTTTTAAAATTATTTGTTGATTATTTTGGTTGGTATGCTACCCCTTCAAAAATTGCTACCACTTTTTTTGTTGTTATATTTAGCTACACGATGCAAAAGAATTTTACCTTTAAATCTTCAAAATCAGCGGCTGTAAAATCCATTTAACTGCCTTTTCAACACCAAAATACTATAATCATGTCATTTTGGAACCCATTATTAGGTTGATTTCTGCCAATAGTTCCATTTTTGTTTACATTTTCATTACAGGACATTGTGGCATAAAGATTGTTAATTTAAGAGTAATTAATCATTGAAAACCAATCTTTATGGCAAAAATAATAGGTATTGACTTAGGTACCACAAACAGTTGTGTATCGGTTATGGAAGGTGGCGAACCTGTAGTAATCGCAAATGATGAGGGTCGTAGAACCACTCCATCGGTTGTTGCTTTTTTAAAGAATGGCGAGCGTAAAGTAGGTGATCCTGCAAAGCGTCAAGCCATCACGAATCCTGAAAACACGATTTCTAGTGTGAAGCGTTTTATGGGTCGTCGTTTTAATGAAGTAACTGAAGAGAAATCTCATTGGAGTTACAAAATTGTACAAGGGGAGAATGATACCGTACGTGTAGATATTGATGGTCGTATGTATACTCCACAAGAAATTTCTGCAATGGTTTTACAAAAGATGAAAAAAACTGCGGAAGATTATTTAGGACAAGAAGTAACTGAAGCAGTTATTACAGTTCCTGCTTACTTTAATGATGCACAAAGACAAGCAACGAAAGAAGCTGGCGAAATTGCTGGTTTAACAGTTCGCAGAATTGTGAACGAGCCAACTGCAGCAGCACTAGCTTATGGTTTAGATAAAAAGAATGTAGAGCAAAAAATTGCTGTGTTTGACTTAGGTGGTGGTACTTTTGATATTTCTATCTTGGATTTAGGTGATGGTGTATTTGAAGTGAAATCAACAAATGGTGATACGCACTTAGGTGGTGACGACTTTGATAAAGTAATCATGGACTTTTTAGCGGATGAATTTAAAAATCAAGAAGCAATTGATTTAAGAAAAGATCCAATGGCTTTACAGCGTTTAAAAGAAGCTGCTGAAAAAGCAAAAGTGGAATTAAGTTCTTCTACAGAAACTGAAATCAACTTGCCTTACATCACTGCAGTGGATGGCGTTCCAAAGCACTTAGTATTAAAATTAACAAGAGCAAAATTTGAATCATTAGCAGATAATTTATTCACACGTTGTATTAAACCTTGTGAAGTGGCATTGAAAGATGCTGGTTATTCTGTAGGTCAAATAGACGAAGTAATTTTAGTAGGAGGTTCTTCAAGAATTCCTAAAGTGCAAGAATTGGTAGAGAAGTTCTTTGGTAAAAAACCAAACCGTTCAGTAAACCCAGATGAAGTGGTTGCGATTGGTGCAGGTATCCAAGGTGCGGTATTAACTGGTGATGTGAAAGACGTTTTATTATTAGACGTTACGCCTTTAAACTTAGGGATCGAAACAATGGGTGGTGTAATGACAACCATGATTGCTTCTAACACAACCATTCCTACTAAGAAAACAGAAGTATATTCAACTGCTAGCGATAATCAACCAGGTGTACAAATTCATGTATTACAAGGGGAGCGTCCAATGGCCAATCAAAATAAGAGTTTAGGTATGTTCAACTTGGATGGTATCCCACCAGCACCAAGAGGCGTACCTCAAATTGAAGTTACTTTTGATATTGATGCAAACGGAATCTTAAACGTAAGCGCAAAAGACAAAGGCACGGGTAAAGAACAAAAAATTAGAATTGAAGCGGGTAGTGGTTTGACGAAGGAAGAAATTGAAAAAATGAAAGCCGAAGCAAAAGCCAACGAAGCATCTGATAAAGCAGAAAGAGAAAGAGTTGATAAATTAAATGAGGCGGATAGTTTGATTTTCCAAACAGAGAAGCAATTGAAAGAGTTTGGAGATAAAATCCCTGCTGATAAAAAAGCGCCAATCGAAACAGCTTTAGCAACTTTAAAAGCGGCTCACCTAGCGCAAGATGTTGCTCAAGTCAACACTGCATTAGCTGCCATGAATGCTGCTTGGACTGCTGCTAGTGAAGATATCTATAAAGCTCAAGCCGAAGGTGCAAATGCAGGTGCTGCTCCAGGTGGGGACGCAGGTCAAGCAAACGGTGGCGCAAGCAATGATACTGTGGAAGATGCTCAGTTTGAAGAAGTAAAGTAAAGAACTCGATTTTATCCGATTCATTGATAAGGTTTAGTGAGCCCTCCTGAAACGGAGGGCTTTTTAAATAAAGGAGTTTTTTTATAAAATATAAAAAGCTCCTTTATTAATTTTCTTATGATTTTTAAGCCCCC
>Ga0304728_1001417_pt1 | contig 16965 bp, 13 predicted proteins | sample C_130625_MF_Meta_FD_190476 | JGI IMG/M metagenome (GOLD analysis project Ga0304728, IMG submission 190476) | Freshwater microbial communities from Lake Croche, Canada to study carbon cycling - C_130625_MF_MetaG (v2) (version 2) | ecosystem: Environmental > Aquatic > Freshwater > Lake | place... | reverse complement strand
TTTTTTAATCAAATTATACCATTAATTATCTGAATTTCATTTGCAAAAATTTGAAAATGCTCGTTATTGAAATAAAGCATCCCCCTTTTTCTATTAAAAACTTTTTCATTTTTTTGAATAGCATTCAATCCTTTTTTATTTTGTAATAAATAGAAGGGTTTATTGACTATAATTTGATCAATGTTAATACTGTTTTTAACATAGGATTTTATATTTACTAATAAATTATTTGAAGATAATATAGTTTTATTCCCCATCCATTCGTCGTCGCTAATAAATTGAATATTAGCTATGTCTATTTTTTTTAGATCAAACTGAGTAGATTTTTGACTGCTATCTTTAGTTTTATTTATTTTGTCTATAATAAATTGGTAATTCCATTTCTCAGTTTTGCGATGTAAATACAACTTTGTATTTACTAACCCAATGTATTTAATGATAGAAATCTTATTGTAAAAATATAAGTCGCTCAATCTTAGTTTCAAAGATTCGGTGTATAGAAGAGTATCCCTTTTTTCATCCCGAATAAGTATGTTTTGAACATCTAATTTATCAAATAATGAAAAGCGAACTTGACCTATTTCAATAGGAGCTCCAATAGATTTACTTAATGAATGAGCAATTTTCTGTGCTACTTTATTTTGCACCCATGGCAATAATAATATTAAGTAGGTAAATAAAAGTAAACCTACTATTGAAGCAGCAATAATTCTAAGTATAGTAAACTTCTTATTTAACAAGGAGAGGGGTTTTTGTAAAAATACAAAAATTAATAGCCAGCTACGCTATCATCACCTCTTTTATCTCCAGCTGCCATACGCTTCCCATCACTTGAAATAAGTACGCCATCCATTTTGCCAAATTTGCCTCTTCTAATGGTTTTATAACCCATATTTTTTAAGCCATTTTCAATATCTTCTGGAAAATCAGATTCAAGAGCTATAACATCTGGAATCCATTGATGGTGGAATCTTGTAGCATCAATTGCTTGTTTGAGAGTCATTTTATGGTCTATAATATTCACTAAACCTTCATATACTTGATTGGGTATGGTTGTTCCACCTGGTGTACCAATACTTATATAGGGTTTACCTTTCACTGTGACAAGGGTAGGTGTCATAGAACTTAACATTCTTTTACCTGGTTGTATTGAATTGGCTTCACCTCCCAAGGCCCCATACATATTTGGGACACCTGGTTTAACACTAAAATCGTCCATTTCATTATTTAATAAAAAACCTGCACCAGCCACAACAGTCTTATTACCATAGGTATCATTTAAAGTAGTAGTAATGGCAACCATATTACCATCTTTATCGATTACACTTAAATGCGTGGTTTGCTCACTTTCATGTGCCTGTCCTGCAACTGTAATTTTACTAGATCCTGCAACACCTTCTTTATAATCGCTCATTCTTGCTTTTGCATAACTATTACTAATTAATGTTTTGGTAGGTACTTTCCAATAATCAGGATCGCCCATATGTTCAGCACGATCTGCATAGGCTCTTCTTTGTGCTTCCACCATTAAATTGACAGAGGCAAGGGTATTCAATCCCATTTTCTCTATATTAAAAGGCTCAATCATTTGCATCATTTCTGCAATTAAAATTCCTCCACTAGAAGGAGGTGCAAAACTTATTACATGATGGTCTTTATAATCAAACTCTAAAGGTTTTCTAAATTTAGGTTTGTATTTTTTTAGATCTTCTAAACTAATATAGCCTCCACTATGTTGCATTTCTTTTACTATATATGCTGCAGTAGGACCTTCGTAAAAACCAGCTAATCCTTTTGCCTGAATGCGTTTCAAAGTGGCCGCTAATTCAAGTTGAATAAGCGTATCGCCTGCTTTCCAAACTTCTTTTTGCGTGAAAGCACTAGGCGCAGCACTATACTTTAAAAAATTCGCACGTTCTGCATTTAAGCCCTTGGCTTCTCTTTCAGAAATGACAAAGCCGAATTCAGCCAACTCAATGGCAGGTTCAATTAATTTTGAAAAAGCTAATTTTGCATAGGTATGTGTACTTATCATGCCTGCAATACTTCCAGGAATACCTGAAGCAGAAGCACCTCTTGTCGATTTTCCAGCAATTGGATTGCCCATTTCATCTAAGTACATATCTCTACTTGCGCCAGCGGGCGCTGCTTCTCGATAATCAATTCCTATTAATTCTCCATTTACTTTTCTAGCTAACATGAAACCTCCTCCACCAATATTACCTGCTCCTGGAAATACTACCGCTAAACTTAATTGAGTAGCAATAGCTGCATCAAAAGCATTGCCTCCATCTTGCATCATAGCAGCCCCTACCATACTAGCCAGAGGATGTGCTGAGGTAACGGCTCCATTGTCATATGACTTTTCTTTCACTATCTCATATTGATAGGGGTTAATTTGAGGATGTGCTTTTAAAAAGGGTTGTGCCATTAATTTGCCTGTAATAAGAAGGACAAATAATAAGATTATTGACTTTGAAATAGGAAATGCTTGCACAAATTTTTTCATAGGTTTTCAATTGAGCTAGTAATTTACTTAAATATTTAGTATTCAACAAAATAGGCCCTACCATTTGTGTAAAACTATCCTTATATAGCCTTATTTTAAGCCTAAACTTCCTTATTTTTAGGGGGTATAAATTGGCTCCTTTTCTATAAAATTTAAGTATAAAAAAATGAAAATTTTTAAATTTCAACTAGTCCTAATTTTTGCTATTTGTTTTACTTCTACGCTACAAGCACAGGTAGTACCCAGTCCAGCATCCTTTCTTGGCTACACAGTGGGTACTCGATTCACAAGACATCATAATATTGTATCTTATTTTAATACGGTTGCACAAGCAGTGCCTGATAGAGTGAAAATTATCAATTATGGTAAAACCAATGAAGGCCGTGATTTATTAGTAGCAGCTATTGGGCTTCCTGAAAATATTGCTCAGTTAGAAAAAATTAGAAAACACAATAATGGTTTAGTGGATGGAACAGAAGAGGATTTAAATCAACCCGGCATTGTTTGGTTAAATTATAATGTGCATGGTAATGAACCAGCTTCTTCAGAAGCAGCAATGCTAACTTTATTTGCTTTAGTGGATCCTTCTAATACTAAAACAAAAGATTGGTTAAAAAATACCATTGTAATGATTGATCCTTGTATTAATCCTGATGGAAGAGATAGATATGTAAATTGGTATAATAATGCAGTGGGTACGTCAATGAATGTTGATCCACAAGCTAGGGAACATATGGAGCCTTGGCCTGCAGGTAGAACTAATCATTATAATTTTGACTTAAATCGTGATTGGGCTTGGCAAACACAAATTGAAAGTAAACAAAGAGTCGCATTATATCAACAATGGTATCCGCAAGTAGTTGTAGACTTTCATGAGCAAAGTTATACCCAACCTTACTTCTTTACACCTACTTCAGAACCCATTCATGATGCTATTACGAGTTGGCAAAAAGAATTTCAAATAAAAATTGGTAAAAATAATGCAAAGTATTTCGATCAAAATCATTGGTTATTTTTTACTAAAGAAAGGTTTGATATGTTATACCCTTCCTATGGCGATTCATACCCAATGTACAATGGCGCCATTGGGATGACTTATGAACAAGGAGGAATTAGTGCTGGATTGGGCGTAATCGATAATCAATTAGATACTGTTACTTTAGTATCTAGAGCAACACACCATTATACGACAGGACTTTCTACCATTGAAATTAGTTCACAAAACAAAGAAAGTTTATTGGCTGCTTTTAAAAAATATTATGACAATAGTAGAACAGGAACTAGTTCAACTTATAAGACTTTTGTAATGACAGCGCCAAACGCCAATGCTTTAGAAGCTTTAGCAGGGTTACTTCAAAAAAATAATATTCAATATGGAGTTTTAGCTGCAGGCACTAGTTTTAAAGGCTTTGATTATGTTTCTAAAAAAGAAGGAGATTTTGTAAACGAAGGATATACATTAGCAGTCAATGCAGCACAAACACATGGTGTTTTAGCGCGTGTTTTATTAGAACCAATCACTCAAGTGAATGATTCAAATACATATGATATAACTACATGGTCTTTGCCTTATGCATATGGAGTGCATGGTTATGCAAGTAAAGAAAAATTAGCCATAACAGCAGGCTTTACAGCACCAAAAGTAGAAGTAGCTGCAACAGAGTATGGTTATGTAATACCATATAATTCATTCAAGTCGGCAAAAGTATTAGCGCAACTTCTACAAAAAAATATTAAAGTAAGATATGCAGAGAAAGCTTTTGTAGTGAATGGTAAAAAAATGGAGGCGGGCTCTTTAATAATTTTAAAAACAAGTAATTTAGATAATTGGGCAAAGGATACAAAACAAGTTTGCGATCAATTACAATTAGAAGCCATCCCTGTAAATTCAGGTTGGGTAGAATCGGGTGCTGATTTTGGATCACCTTCTGATAAAATAATTAATCATGCTCCTAAGGTTGGCCTATTCACTGGAGAGAATGTTTCTGCCTTAGCTGCAGGGGAAGTTTGGAGTTATTTCGATCAACAATTAAATTATCCTATTACACAATTGAATTATTCTTTTATTAACAGAATAGACATTAATAAGTATGATGTAATTATTGCACCAGAAGGAAGCTATAAGGACTTGAACAGTAAAATCATAGCAGAAAAATTACAAGCCTTTGTAAAAAAAGGGGGTGTACTTATTGCTTTTGAAACAGCTGCTCAACAATTAGCTACGAATAATGATTGGGGTTTTAAGATGAAAGAAATTACTAAAAATGATAAAGCAGATATTAATAAAACAAGTAAATACGGAGACAAGGTCATAGATGCATTAGAGAGCTCTATTCCAGGAGCAATTTATAAAGTATATCTTGATGCCAGTCATCCTATTGGTTTTGGAACCAATGGTCTATTCTTTGATTTAAAACAGGATATGGTAACTTTCGAACCTAATAATGAAGTTTGGAACATAGGTCTTCTAAAAAAAGACAGCTATATGACAGGTTTTGCAGGTATAAAAGCCAAGGCAGCCTTACAAGAAGGAGTAGTCATAGGAGTAAAAGAAATTGGGGCTGGTAAATTAGTGTATATGGCAGATGACCCCATTTTTAGAAACTTTTGGGAAGGAGGTAAATTAATTTTAGCCAACGCTGTTTTTTTTAACGGTAAATAATTCATTTAAAAAAAGCAGTCTAAATTTTAAATATAATTATGCGTAAAATAGTTCTTCTCTTTACTACTTTTCTAATATTAACTGCTTCCTTATTGGCACAAAAGACAAGTGCCGATATCTATTCCCAAATTAAAAAAATGGGCGTAGTAGGCAGTGTTCTGTATATAGCAGCTCACCCAGATGATGAGAATAATAGTTTTCTACCTTACTTAACAAAAGAAAGAATGTATAGAACGGCTTATTTAAGTCTAACCCGCGGAGACGGTGGTCAAAACTTATTAGGCAAAGAGCAAGGGGTAGAATTAGGTTTAATTAGAACACAGGAATTATTAGCCGCAAGAGCACAAGATGGAGCGGAGCAATATTTTTCTAGAGCCTATGAATTTGGATTTAGTAAATCCTCGGAAGAAGCTTTAACTATTTGGAATCATGAACAAGTTTTAAGCGACGCTGTTTGGGCCATTAGAAAATTTCAACCCGATATTATTATTACCCGTTTCCCAAGAGATGCAAGAGCTGGTCATGGTCATCACTCAGCCTCTGCCATTATAGCCAATGAGGCTTATTTTGCAGCCGCAGATAGTACTAAATTTCCGGAACAGTTTAAGTTTGGTGTGAGGCCTTGGAAAGCAAAAAGAATTCTTTGGAATACTTTTAATTTTGGAACAGTCAATACCACCAATGAAAATCAATTAAAATTAGAAGTAGGTAGCTACAATTCCATCATTGGAAAAAGTTATGGTGAAATTGGAGCGGAAGCAAGAACCATGCATAAAAGTCAGGGGGAGGGTAGACCAAGAAGAAGAGGGCCTAGTTTTGAATTTTTTGAAACCACTGGTGGTGATACACCAAAGACAGATATCATGGAAGGGGTGAACACGAATTGGGATAGATTGCAAGCGCCAGGTATTCAAATTGCTATTAACGAAATAGTAAAAAAATATGAAATAGATAATCCAGCAAAGTCGGTACCGGCATTAGTGAGTTTATATAAATCAATTGCAGGGCTTCCAAGTTCACTTTGGAGAAATTATAAATTAACTGAACTGCAGTCTATTATTAAAGATGCAGCGGGTATTTATATAGAAGTTAGTTCGCAACAACAAGAAGTTTTTCCAGGCACTAACTTGCAAGTACAATTCTTTTTCAATCAAAGGTCAAATGCTAATGCTGTCTTAGAAAAAATTTCTTTACCTGGTAAAGATTCTGTTTTTGGAAAAACACTTGTGAATAATCAAAATATCAGTTGGGATTATTCTTTTAAAATACCCGTTACGCAAGCTATTTCTCAGCCTTATTGGTTAGTGCAAGCAAAAACAGAAGGAATGTTTGTTGTGAATGATCAAATGCTTATTGGTAAAGCAGAAAACGATCCTGTTTTCAATGCAACTTGTACTTTAAAGATAGATGGACAAAGTTTTAATTTTACTACACCTATTCAATATAAATATGTCGACCCTACCAAGGGAGATGTATTTCAACCCATTGTGGTGGTACCTCTTCGTGAAATCAAATACGATAAAGAAGTAGTCTTGATTAATGCAGGTAAATCTGTAAAACTAGGCTATCAAGAAATTAATCATGCTGGCAATACGGTGCATCAAGAAGTAGAGGTTAAATTAGCTAGTCAAAATTTACCCACTGCCTTAGATCAATTATACAAAAGAACTATTCAGTACGATCATATTCCCACCATCACTTATTTTGCGCCTGCAACTACTAAATTAATAGAGCTTGCTGTTAAAACCAAGAGTACAAAAGTAGGTTATATCGAAGGCGCAGGAGATAAGTTACCAGAAGCACTTATTGAATTAGGCTGCCAAGTTACTTTATTAAAAGAAAGTGATATTGAATTAACTAAACTAAAAGCTTTCGATGCTATTGTAGTGGGCATAAGAGCTTATAATATGTTTGAATTTTTAACCACCCAAAATGAGATACTGAATGCCTATATTGAACAAGGAGGTAATTTAATAGTTCAATATTTAAAAAGTAATCAAGTGGGTATTCGTAAAGTGAAAGTTGGGCCATATGCTTTTACAGTAAATGCTGGTAAAAGAGTTACTCAAGAAAATGCAGCTGTAAATTTTGTACTACCTACTCATTCAGTTTTAAACTTTCCCAATAAAATTGAGCAGTCCGATTTTGATAATTGGATTCAAGAAAGAAGTACCTATATGGCGGAAAATGTAGATACTCATTTTGAAGCGCCGCTTTCAATGAATGATAAAGGAGAGACCCCTTCTACAGGTAGTTTATTAATAGCTCCTTATGGTAAAGGCAATATGGTGTATTTAAGTTTGGTTTTATTTAGACAGTTACCAGCAGGTAATCCAGGTGCTTATAAATTATTAGCCAACCTTATTTCACTTCCTAAGCATTAATCTAATTCATTCAAGATGATGAGACGCAATCTGAGTATTTTTACTTTATTAATAATTGGACTTGGCATTGGCTATTTAATTAAGAATGTAAAAATTGGAATAATTCTTGGTCTTATTATTGGACTACTTATAAGTGGAATTGGCACTAGAAGTAAATAGCTAGCCAATCCATTTGAATTTCTTGGCAATAAAATAGGCAATGAGTCCAAGGCTTATTACAATTAGTCCGCTAAGCATCATTTTAGTGCCCGTTGAAAAAAAGATTGCGCCCCAAATAATAACCGCTAAAAATAAAGGCAGGGGATAGAAGGGCATTTTCCAAGGGAAAAAATCTTTGCCTTTTCTTTTATATAATAATAATAAACCAAAGGCCTGTCCTATAAATTGAATTAAAATACGCATCGCTAATATGCCATCAATGACTTCTTTAAGACGAAATAATAAACTAAACACAAATGCAATAGCACCCATTACTAATAAAGAGCGGTGGGGAAAATGCAATTTAGGATGTAGTTCTTTAAAGAATGGGAAAAAAGACCTGTCCTGTGCAGCAGCATAAGGAATTCTACTATAACCTAAGGTGGCAGAAAATAAAGAGGCAAAGGCAACCATTAATATTAATATAGTTGCAAAAGCACCCGCTGTGGGGCCATATAGGGCCTTTATATAATCACTCACCACAAATTTACTAGTAATAATAGTTTGAAAAGGTAGTACACTGGCTACAGAAACATTCATGGCTAAATATAAAATGGCAATACCAGTAATAGAAATAAACATACTTCTAGGAATATTCTTACTTGGGTTTTTTATTTCACCTCCAAGATGGCAAACATTATAATAGCCTAAATAACTGTAAATAGTTTTTACACTAGCAAAACCAAGGGCTGCAACAAAACCATGTTGTAAGGTAAATCCGTCATTGATATGTTTAATGGGTTCTAAAAAATGTCCGTTTGCAATACCTCCAAAAATAATCCAGGCCATAGTGCCAAGTACACCCACCCATAAAAACACAGAAATTTTTCCAATGGATTCAATTTTGCGATATAATAATAAGACAACCATTATTACCACTAAGCCACTCACAGCTTTTTCTTGAAGAAAACTTAAATGAAAAAAGTAATTAGCATACTGCGAAAAACCAATGGCTGCAGAGGCAATCACAAGAGGTGCTTGTATCATAGTTTGCCATACAAATAAAAAGCTCATCAGCGAACCTGCTTTTTCGCCATAACCTTCTTTTAAAAAATGAAAACTTCCACCTGCTCTTGGAAGCGCTGCACCCAATTGACTCCAAACCATTGCATCTAAATAAGAAAGTAAGGCACCTGCTATCCAAGCATATAAAAAATAAGGACCTCCCATAATTTGTGCCACCACACTTAATACCACAAAGGGACCAATGCCAACCATATCAATCATGTTGATGGCTGTTGCATGTAAAAGACTTAATTTGCGCTCTAAAGTAGGCTTAGTATTACTCATGTGTTTGCCAAGTTAATAAAAAATGGTTTAAAAATTGAAATAAAATGGATGCAAGTTTTAAAACAGTAGATTGGTTGAAGGATAAAACTATTTATGAGGTAAATATTAGGCAGTATACTGAATCAGGTAGTTTTAAAGCATTCGAAAGTCATATTCCAAGACTAAAAGAAATGGGTGTTGAAATTTTATGGTTAATGCCCATCACACCCATTAGTGAAAAAGCGCGAAAGGGTAGTATAGGTAGTTATTATGCATGTAGTAGTTATACAAAAATCAACCCTGAGTTTGGTAATGAGCAAGATTTTCTTTCCCTCATTCATCTTGCCCATAAACATGAGATGAAAGTAATTATTGATTGGGTAGCGAATCATACTGGAAGGCAGCATGAATGGATGGAAACAAATCCCGATTGGTTTAGTAGAGATGAAGAGGGGAATTTTACTGAAAGAAATGGTTGGGAGGATGTAGTGGATTTAAATTTTGAAAACCATGATATGCGCGCTGCTTTAATAGGCGCTATGCAGTATTGGGTGCGTACTTTTAATATAGATGGGTTTAGATGTGATATGGCACATTTAGTGCCCTTAGCATTTTGGAGCTCGGCAAGAAAGGCATGTGAAACCATTAAGCCTTTATTTTGGTTAGCAGAGTGTGAGGATATTGAATATCATTCAGTGTTTGATGCTAGTTATGCATGGTCGTGGATGCATGAAACAGAAAAACTAGCAAAAGGTCAGTCGGGTGTAAATGAAATATATAATTTACTTCATGACTATGCGCAGTACCCAAAGAGTGCGTACAAATTATTTTTCACTTCAAATCATGATGAAAATACTTGGAATGGCACTGAATATGAGAAATACGGAATTGTTGCCAAAGCATGGGCAGTATTTACATTTATGTGGAAGGGCATCCCTTTAATTTATAGTGGTCAGGAACAGCCAAATCATAAAAGATTAGCCTTCTTTGATAAAGACAATATTGAATGGACGAATACCCCTCAGCTGACTTCTTTTTATAAAACACTAATTCAATTAAGAAAACAATATAGCTGTTTAGTAGAAGGAGATAGTTTTAATTTACCTACTCAGTCTAATGAAGTCATGGCTTTTTTGAGATATGATCATCAAATCATACTAGTTGTACTTAATTTTTCCCATCAAATACAAAAAATAGAACTAGAGCATGAATTTTTAAAGGGACAATTTTTAAATGCCTTTTCGGGGCTTAGCTTTGCATTTAATAAGCAAGTTAGCTTTGAGCTTATGCCTGGGGACTATTTTGTATATGTAAAAAGCGAGTCCTAGTGGTGAACCCTAGTTGTAAAATCCAATAATTAATGTCAAGTAAATCTTACTATTAGTAAAAATAATAGTTTCAAAGTCTAGTTTCTCTTTGTTTGTTGAAAAGCAACAAATTCCATCATTTCTTGTAAAGTAAAACTACTTAAGTTCTGTGATGCTTTCAGTCCTGCTTTTTGAGCAACTAGTACACCGTATTTACAATCAGAGAATCCTTCAATAGCATGGGCATCCGGATTAATAGATATAAGTACATCTTTTTGAACAGCTTCAGCAATATAACGCCAGTCCATATCTAAACGGCGTGGGTGGGCGTTTAATTCTATCACTACATTATTCTCGGCACAGGCTTCAATTATAATTTCGTGATTAATGGGATATCCTTTTCTACTTAATAGAAGTCGGCCAGTGGGATGACCTAATATACTTGTAAAAGGGTTATTGATGGCGTTGAGTAATCTCATCATGGCTTTTTCTTCTGTCATTTTTAAATTAGAATGAATAGAGGCAATGACTATATCAAAACTTTCAAGAATCTCTTCTGGATAATCCAAACTACCATCGTTAAGTATATCCGACTCAATACTTTTAAAGATTACAAAGGGAGCTAGCTTTTTATTTAAGGTATCTATTTCTTTATGTTGTGCCGCAATGCGTTCTATTTCTAAACCATTGGCATAGAAGGCCGACTTCGAATGGTCGCTAATAACTAAATACTCATAGCCAGCTTCTTTGGCAGCCTTTGCCATTTGTTCAATGGTATGTATGCCATCGCTCCATGTGCTATGTGAATGAATAATGCCCCGGATATCTTCTGCTTGAATAGAAGGGGTTAAGTTTTTTTTATTAGATAATAGATATTTGGATAAAATAGCGGGGTCCTCTCTTTGGGCAGAGGGTATAAAAGAAATACCTAATTGCTCGAAAATGGAGGCCTCGGAAATAAATTTAAAATTTTTTTCAAAAAGGGGGTTTTCGACCCATTTTTTTAAAAAATCGGGGGAGCAGGCCAGGCTAAAATTGGTCCAATGGAAATTTTCAGGGCTGGTAATATGCCACCTAATTTCGAAATTATCTACCCCTTTACAACTTATAAATTCATCCAATTTTGTGACATTAAATTCTTTTTCTTTCAGCCATTCAATTAATTTATTTTCTTGTAAAGTTGTAACGATATCTAAAAAATCGATGGTCTCCATTTGTCTTTTAAACAAACCAGAAATAATATGTTCTTCAGTTGGAAATTGTTCATTTAAAATTTTCTGTAAGTTGCTTGCAAGTGATTCTACTTGTTGGTACAAATAACTTCCTTGATGTTGTAAATAATATTCTAATGACTCTTGAATATTTTGTTGCGTCTTTGCACCAAACCCTTTGTAGTTAATTAATCTGTTTTCTTGACAAGCATATAGTAGTTCACCTACTGTTTCTATTTCTAATTCTTTCCAAATAGTAATAATTTTTTTAGGACCTAAGCCTTTAATTTTTAGCATTTCTAAAATGCCAATTGGTGTTTTTTCTATATAGCTTTCAAGTATTGCAAGTCGCTTATTTTCAATGAGTTGTAGTATTTTTTGTCCAATAGCTTCTCCAATGCCTCTGATAGCAAATAATGCATCTGGCGACATTTCACTTACTGGTTCTGTTAACTTATCTAAAGTATAAGCAGCATTGGTATATGATTTTATTTTAAATGCATTTTCACCATGTATATCCATTAATTTTCCAAGTAAAGTAAATTGTTCGGCAATCTCGTAATTATGCATGCGTGAAAGTATAAAAAATTGTTCAAAAAAAAATCCCCCCCGTAAACGGGGAGGACTTCAAATCTATTTCTGCTGAAAGCAAAAAAGACGATTTAATTATCTTACGATAATTATTTCTTTTTAGCAGCTTTCTTAGCAGCTTTTTTAGGAGCAGCTTTCTTTGCAGCTTTTTTTGCAGCTTTTTTAGGAGCAGCTTTCTTTGCAGCTTTCTTTGCAGCTTTTTTAGGAGCAGCTTTTTTAACAGCTTTTTTAGGAGCAGCTTTTTTAGCAGCTTTTTTAGCTTTTGCCATGTTTTTTAGATTTAATGGTTAGTAAATATGTATTAAAAATAGAAAACTTTTTTAATAACTGCAAAATTATTTTTTTAAGCTACTGTTTCTACAGGTAGGATAGACACTGTGGTGCGGTTATTTTTGCCTTTTTTAAATTCTACAATTCCATTAGAAAGTGCGAATAATGTAAAGTCAGAACCTACTCCAACATGTTTACCAGGATGGTATACAGTACCTCTTTGGCGTATAATGATGTTGCCAGATAATGCTGGTTGACCACCATAAATTTTAACACCTAAACGTTTGCTTTGGGAATCACGGCCGTTTTTTACGGAACCTTCCCCTTTTTTGTGTGCCATAGTATATTCTTTTTTCTAGCCTTTTATTAATAATGGATATATCTTCTTTACTCCTGCCTAAGCAAGATTAAGCGATGTTCTCGATTTTAATTTGTGTGTAATGTGTTCTGTGACCATGTTTCTTGCGGAAACCTTTACGTCTTTTCATTTTAAAGGCGATAACTTTATCACCTTGTACTAAGTCGTTTAAAATTTCAGCACTTACTTTTACTTTGCTCGTAAAAGAGATGCTTCCATTATTATCGACAAATAAAACATCGTTGAATTCAACTTTGTCTCCGGTTTTACCTTGCAGGTGAGGTACATACAAGCTATCTCCTGCTTGTACTTTAAATTGTTGTCCTGCGATTTTTACTACTGCTAACATAATGTCCAAAATTAGGACGGCAAAGGTAATTATTTTTATCCCAATTTGCAATTAATTCTCAAAAAATATAATAGTGCCTCTAATTTCACCCCAAAACCCATATTTAATTGAGTTCTAAGCCTTAAAGTGATTTGACAATAACTAAATTAGTACCTAATTTCGTCTCTTTCTATCTATAATAATGTATCGGAATATGATTAATGTCAAATCTTTGTTGGCCAAACCCTTTGCAGGTGTCATTCATCGTCAAATACAAAAGGACCGTAAAAACGCCCTCAAAGACCAACAAGACATTCTAAATCAACTAATTAAGGTCGGTAAAACTACTATTTTTGGTAAAGAACACCATTTTGACCAGGTAAAAGACTACCCAAGCTTTCAAAAAGCAGTGCCTTTAAGAGACTACGAACAGTTTAAACCCTATATAGATCAAATAAAAAAAGGTACACAAAATGTTCTTTGGAAGGGCCGACCTATCTATTTTGCCAAAACCAGTGGAACTACTAGCGGGGTAAAATATATTCCCATCACCAAGGATTCTATTGATAATCATATAAGTGGCGCAAGAAATGCCATACTTGCCTATATGGCTGTAACGGGTCATACCCAATTTGCAGGTGGAAAAATGATATTTCTAAGCGGTTCACCTGAATTGGAAAGAGTGGGAGGCATTCCTACAGGAAGATTAAGTGGTATTGTCAATCATCATATTCCTCAATATTTAAGAGGTAATCAATTACCAAGTTTCGAAACCAATTGTATCGATGAATGGGAAGAGAAATTAGATAAAATAGTAACAGAAACTTTAGGAAAAGATTTAAGTTTAATTGGAGGAATCCCACCTTGGGTGCAAATGTATTTTGACAGAATTGTTGAAAAAACAGGAAAGCCTGTGATTGAAATTTTTCCTAATCTTCAAGTATTGGTTCAAGGGGGCGTGAATTTCGAACCCTATAAAACTAAACTATTTGATACCATTGGAAAGCAAATTGATACCATTGAATTATTCCCGGCAAGTGAAGGTTTCTTTGCATATCAAGATACAAGAACAGAACAAGGACTTTTGTTAAATACAAATAGCGGTATTTTCTATGAGTTCATCCCACTTGCTACTGTGCATGAAGATGCACCTCTCAGAATATCTCTAGCTGATGTGAAGTTAGGAGAACAGTATGCAATGGTTATTAATAGTAATGCAGGTTTATGGGGCTATCATTTGGGAGACACCATTAAATTTGTAAGTATTGACCCCTATAGAGTTATTGTTACAGGGAGGGTTAAACATTTTATTTCAGCCTTTGGAGAACATGTGATTGGAGAAGAAGTGGAGCAGGCATTATTGGTTGTAGCTAATGAAATGGGCGTTTCAGTAGTAGAATTTACGGTGGCTCCTTTTATACAACAAGGTGAAGGAAAAAGTTACCATGAATGGTTTATTGAGTTTGAGAAAAAACCAGAGGATATGGACTTGTTTAGTAAAAAACTAAATGAAGTGATGTGCAAAAAAAATGTCTATTATGAGGATTTAATAAAGGGATCTATACTTGCACCTTTACAAATTAATTCAATGCAAAAAAATGCCTTTATCGATTATATGAGAGCGCAAGGAAAATTGGGGGGGCAAAATAAAGTACCTAGATTAAGTAATGACAGAGTCATAGTAACTGCGTTAAAGCAATATATTGCCCTATAAAAAAATAATAGCTTAATTTTAATACCTAAGAAAAATACTGGATGAGTCAAAAAAGAATTGCCATTTTCGGTTCAACGGGATCTATAGGGAAACAAACCCTGGAGGTCATAGCTGCACATCCTGAATTATTTGTAGCTGAAATATTAACAGCTCATTCAAATGAGTCTTTGTTAATTGAACAAGCTTTATTATTCATGCCCAATATGGTTGTAATAGTGGATGTTACAAAATATGCAACCGTTAAAAAAGCTTTAGAAGGTAAACCTATAAAAGTTTTTGCGGGGGAAGAAGCCTTAGAGCAAGTGGCTGCCATGGATTGTTATGATTTTATGATGGCAGGTATAGTTGGATTTGCTGGATTAAAACCTACGCTAACGGCGGTTGAAAATGGAAAGGCCGTAGGGCTTGCTAATAAAGAAACTTTAGTGGTAGCAGGTGATATTGTCATGCAAAAAGCTAAAGAAAATAAAGCGGCAATTATTCCAGTAGATAGCGAGCACTCTGCTATTTTTCAATGTTTAGTGGGTGAGCAAAATAATCCCATTGAAAAAATTATTCTAACAGCAAGTGGAGGTCCTTTTCTAGGAAAGAAGCCCAATTTCTTAATGAATGTAAAACGCGATCATGCTTTACAACATCCCAATTGGTCCATGGGTGCTAAAATATCTATCGACTCTGCAACCCTTATGAATAAAGGGCTGGAGATGATTGAAGCAAGATGGTTATTTGATTTAGCGCCTCATCAAATTAAAGTGGTGGTGCATGCCCAAAGTATTATCCACAGTATGGTGCAGTTTGAAGACGGTAGTATAAAGGCACAAATGGGACTGCCCGATATGAAATTACCCATTCAATATGCAATGGCATTTCCCCAAAGATTAAAAAATAATTTTCCAAGGTATCTTTTCGATAAACCCAATCAATTGAATTTTGATGAGCCCGATGTAAAAACTTTTAGAAATTTACAATTGGCAAAGGACGCCATGGAAAAAGGGGGCAATGCTCCCTGTGTTTTAAATGCGGCCAATGAAATTGCTGTATATGCTTTTTTAAGAAATAGAATTGGATTTTTAGAAATGACAGAATTGATAGAAAAAACTTTAGAAAAAATTAACTATATCTCCAGTCCAAGTTTGGAAGATTATTTTGAAACCGATGGAGAGGCGCGTAACTTTGCAGCCTCTTTAATACAATTATAAAACATGTACATTTTAGCAGTAGATTTTGCAGCCGTGGGAGTAAAAGCAGCACAGTTTATTTTATCATTTTCAATACTAGTGGTCTTACATGAATTAGGCCACTTTATTCCTGCGCGCTTATTTAAAACCCGCGTAGAGAAATTTTATTTATTTTTTAATCCAGGCTTTAGTCTTTGGAAAAAGAAAATAGGGGAAACAGAATACGGTATTGGTTGGATTCCATTTGGTGGTTATGTGAAAATCTCAGGTATGATTGACGAGAGCATGGATAAAGAGCAGTTAAATAAAGCACCAGAAGATTGGGAATTGAGATCAAAGCCTGCTTATCAAAGACTTATAGTAATGTTAGGTGGGGTGATAGTAAATGTATTATTAGCCATTATTATTTTTATTGGTATTGGCTGGTATTGGGGCGACGATTATTTGCCTGCAAAAAATGTCACTTATGGAGTACATGCTAGTACACTTGCTAAACAAATGGGTGTGCAAGATGGAGATATTATTGTTTCTGTTGATAAAAAAGAATTAGAAAACTTTGATGCTTTAGAAGCTAAATTAATTTTAGCGAATCCTAAAACTTTAGAAGTAAAAAGAGGGGATAGTATTATCTCATTAAGTATACCTTCTACTTTAGCTAGTTCTCTTGCTAAGTTTAAAAAAACCGCACCATTTGTGATTCCACGTATACCTGTTATTATTGATTCAGTAGGAAAATCGGCAGTGGTTTTAGAAGGAGCTTTTAATAAAAACGATACACTGTTGAAAATGAATAATACCAGTATTAAGTACCAGTATGAATTTTTAGAAGTGAAACAAAAATATGCCGATTCAATTGTAATGGTTACTTCCAAAAGAGGGGAAGATACTGTGTATACAAAAGCTTTAATTAGTGGTTCAGGGCAAATAGGTTTATTTGTAAAACTTCCTTATGCCTTATTTAAAACAGTGCACAGAGATTTTACTTT
>Ga0304728_1001416_pt1 | contig 16966 bp, 17 predicted proteins | sample C_130625_MF_Meta_FD_190476 | JGI IMG/M metagenome (GOLD analysis project Ga0304728, IMG submission 190476) | Freshwater microbial communities from Lake Croche, Canada to study carbon cycling - C_130625_MF_MetaG (v2) (version 2) | ecosystem: Environmental > Aquatic > Freshwater > Lake | place... | reverse complement strand
CTACCGTTCTACCGGTTTTCTCTCCTTTTATAGTTAATACGTCTACTTGCATTTTCTTCAGATTATTGTGTGATTACTTCTGGATTAAAACGATTGATCCGTTATGTCCAGGAACTGAACCGCTTACTAGTATATAATTCTTTTCAGAAAATATTTTTACCACTTTCAAGCCCTTCAACATCACTCTGTCATTACCCATTCTTCCAGCCATTCTCATTCCTTTAAATACTCTTGCAGGATAAGATGAACCACCAATAGAACCTGGAGCTCTTTGACGATCATGTTGTCCGTGAGATGCTTCACCCACACCAGAGAAACCATGGCGTTTTACAACACCCTGAAAACCTTTACCCTTGGTGGTACCAATCACTTCAACTTTATCGCCTTCAGCGAAAATGTCTAGCGTTACGGTTTCACCCAAAGCTTTTTCTATTGAATAATTGCGGAATTCTTTAACGAATTTTTTTGCGGAGGTCTGAGCTTTTGCGTAGTGATTAATCTCAGCTTTAGTTGCGCGTTTGTCTTTTTTGTCACCAACAGCTAATTGAATAGCGTTGTAGCCGTCTGTCTCTAAGGTTTTCACCTGAGTAACGGTATTTGGACCAGCTTCAATAATGGTGCAAGCAATTTGCTTGCCATCTTCAGAGAAGATGCTGGTCATACCAATTTTTTTTCCAATAATTCCTTTCATCGTTTTGCGGTTTGTGCCCCGCGGAGGTATGTAGGACATTTCGCTGATGAAGCGAAATTCAATCCTTGTTGACTAGCGACCTTTTCCTTTGTTTTCAAAAAATTAATTTTGAAGAGGAAGTACCGGTAGTAAACAAACCTCGAAGGGCCTGTTTATATGTTAGTCCATTTGAGTTATTGGCCTAGACCCGTAACTTTTGTGGCTTTCTTTAATCAGAGCTACTTTGGCCGTTTTGCGGTTTGGTAGGTGAATATAATTTGTATAAGAACTTTTTGTTGTTTCTGTAGTGATTGCCAACTTGGCTAACTTACTGCAGATTACGCTTTAATCTCAACTTCCACACCTGACGGTAGATCCAATTTGCTTAGAGCATCTACTGTTCTAGAAGAAGAAGTGTAAATATCCAATAAGCGCTTATGAGTAGCTAACTGGAACTGTTCACGACTTTTCTTGTTTACGTGTGGAGAACGAAGTACAGTAAAGATCTTCTTATGCGTTGGCAAAGGAATTGGACCTGTAACTACTGCACCAGTACTACGAACGGTTTTAACGATTTTTTCTGCAGACTTGTCTACTAGATTGTGATCGTACGATTGTAATTTGATTCTGATTCTTTGAGACATAGACAAAACCCAATTTTCTTATTGGGGTTGCAAAGGTAAGGGGCTGTAACTGATTGCACAACTATTTTTAGAAGTTTTTTGTGAATTTCTTTAAAATAAAATAAAATATATGCCCAAATGGGCATTTTTGTCCAAAAAAAGTTGCCTAAGTACCCAAAAAAGCCCTGTTCGGTAAAGAACAGGGCTTTTTATAATTGTTTTTTTTATATAATTAGTCTTCGGACTTTACTTTTCCTTTAGCCTTTGCTATTACTTCTTCCGCAATGTTATTAGGTGCAGGAGAATAATGGCTGAATTCCATGGTAGAAGATGCACGACCAGAAGACATTGAACGCAATTGGGTTACATAACCGAACATTTCGCTCAAAGGCACTTTCGCTTTGATTACCTGTGCATTACCACGAGTATCCATACCTTCTAACATTCCACGACGACGGTTCAAGTCACCGGTAACATCACCCATGTATTGATCAGGGGTAACTACTTCAACACGCATGATTGGTTCAAGCAAGGTTGGTTTTGCTTTGCGTCCTGCTTCGCGGAAACCGCCTTTAGCACACAATTCAAAAGACATTGCATCAGAATCGACTTGGTGGAAACTACCGTCGAACACACGTACTTTCATAGAAACTACAGGATATCCGGCAAGAACGCCAGTTGTCATTGAAGTTTCAAATCCTTTTTGAATAGCAGGAACAAATTCTTTTGGAATTGATCCACCAAACAAATCGTTTTTGAATTGGAATGCTTTTCCTGGATTTTCAGTTAACCACTCGGCATCAGCTGGTCCGATTGCAAATTGAATATCGGCAAACTTACCACGACCACCAGACTGTTTCTTCAACACTTCACGGTGCTCAATAGTGTTACCAAATGCTTCTTTATAAGCAACCTGTGGATTACCTTGGTTGATTTCTACTTTGAATTCGCGACGCATACGGTCAACGATAATTTCAAGGTGTAATTCTCCCATTCCAGACAAAATAGTTTGGCCAGTATCTTCATCAGTTTTTACACGTAATGTAGGATCTTCTTCCACTAATTTTGCAATAGCCATACCCATTTTATCAACGTCTGCTTGCGTTTTAGGCTCAACAGCTACAGAGATAACGGGTTCAGGAATAAACATATTCTCTAAAGTGATAGGATGATTTTCATCGCACAAAGTATCACCAGTTTTAATTTCTTTAAATCCTACTGCTGCTGCAATATCACCTGCTTCGATAAAATCGATTGGATTTTGTTTGTTAGCAAACATTTTCATAATACGGCTGATACGCTCTTTTTTACCACTTCTTACGTTTAATACATAAGAACCGGCATCTAAATGACCAGAGTAACAACGGAAGAACGCCAAGCGACCAACGAAAGGATCGGTCATAATTTTAAAAGCCAAAGCAGCAAAAGGTTCTTTAGCATTTGGTTTACGCGTAACGGTTTCGCCAGTTTCAGGATTAATACCTACAGTGTCTTCAACATCTACAGGACTAGGCAAATAACGACAAACTGCATCTAATGCTGTTTGAACTCCTTTGTTTTTGAAAGAAGAACCACACATCATAGGAACAATACTTAAGTCGATACAAGCTTTACGAATAGCTTCGTGTACCTCTTCTTCAGTAATAGAAGCAGGATCTTCGAAGAATTTCTCCATCAAATTGTCGTCGTATTCAGCTACAGATTCAATTAGTTTTGCTCTCCACTCATTTGCTTCTTCAACTAGGTCTGCGGGAACTGGAATTTCTTTGAAAGTCATACCTTCTGTTTCCATATCCCAAATCACCCCTTTCATGGTAATTAAATCCACCACGCCTATGAAATCGTCTTCTGCACCAATTGGTAACTGAAGTGGTACTGCATTAGCACCTAACATTTCTTTTACTTGATGAACCACCATTAAAAAGTCTGCGCCTGAACGATCCATTTTGTTAACGAATCCAATACGAGGAACTTTATAACGGTTAGCTTGACGCCATACGGTTTCTGACTGAGGTTCAACACCATCTACCGCAGAAAAAAGTGCGATCAGACCATCCAATACACGCATAGAACGTTCTACCTCTACAGTAAAATCCACGTGGCCTGGGGTATCAATGATATTGAAATAGTAAGACTTGGTATTGGCATCAGCCGTACCCTTGTTGGTAGGAAACTTCCACTCACAGCTAACTGCAGCTGAGGTAATAGTAATACCCCTCTCCTTTTCTTGTTCCATCCAGTCGGTTGTGGCTGCACCATCATGCACCTCACCAATCTTATGAATCATACCGGTGTAGCGTAGGATACGCTCGGTAGTAGTGGTTTTACCCGCATCAATGTGCGCAGCAATTCCAAAGTTGCGTTGTAATTTCAAGTCCGCCATATAGAGTTCTTGTTTAAAGTTTTATTTTGAAGTAAGCTTCAAATTTTTCGAGCGGCAAAGGTAGTAATTATAGCGATTGAATAAGGAGTTCACAAAGAATTAATTCTAATTGGGAAAAAAAATTTATTAATTAGCTTGTTTTGCCTAATAATACTACTTCATTTCAGTGCGCAGACGGCATAAAAAAACCCCAAATAAATGGGGTTTTTTTAAATATTGTAATCAATTGAATTATACTTTAAAGTGAGAGAACGCTTTGTTCGCCTCAGCCATACGGTGTGTATCTTCTTTCTTTTTGAAAGCAGCACCTTCACCTTTGGCAGCTGCCATAATTTCATTAGCCAATTTATCGGCCATAGTACGACCATTTCTTTCGCGGCTATAACGGATTAACCATTTCATGCTCAAGGAAATTTTGCGATCTGCACGAACTTCAGCAGGAATTTGAAAAGTTGCACCACCAATACGACGACTACGTACTTCTACGGCAGGGGTTACATTGGCAATTGCTTTTTTCCAAACCTCATAACCGTCTTCGCTAGTTACTTTTGAAACTTTATCTACTGCATCATAAAAAATATTGATAGCAGTACTTTTTTTACCTTGCCACATTAAATTATTAATGAAACGGGTAACTAATTTATCGTTAAAACGTCCGTCTGGAGCTAGCGGTAATTTTTTTGCTTGTGCTTTACGCATGAGGTGTATGAATTAGCTGGTTGTTGTATATAATTATTTCTTAGCTTTTACTTTCTTAGTACCATACTTAGAACGGCTCTTTTTGCGGTCTTTAACACCGGCAGTATCTAAGCTACCACGAACAATATGGTAACGTACACCCGGCAAATCCTTTACACGACCACCGCGGATTAACACGATACTGTGCTCTTGAAGGTTGTGTCCTTCACCTGGGATATAGGCGATAACCTCTATTTTGTTGGTTAAACGCACCTTAGCTACCTTACGCAAGGCAGAGTTTGGTTTTTTAGGGGTTGTCGTGTAAACCCTGGTACAAACACCACGGCGCTGAGGACATGCGTCCAAAGCTCTTGATTTACTTTTAGCCCTGATTATCTCGCGGCCTTTTCTAACTAATTGCTGTATTGTAGGCATTCTATACGTTTAAAATTTCGGACGGCAAAGGTAATGGCTGAATGTGAAAAACCAAAATGTTTTCAAAAGTTTTCCACTACTATTTTTCAAAACGCCCTAAAAAATGAAATTAAGACCCAAAAATACGGTCAAAAAACCGGTTCTCCGCTCTTAAATTATATTTTGACTGATTTAGGGTCTGTAAAAAATAATTTTAGCCCCGCTAAAAAACATGCTTTTTTGCTCATTCACCCAAAATAAACTTAGAATTCACCCATTCTAGTTAAATGGCTTGGTCATTAAGAAACCGACAATTTATTTTGGCTTCTTAATCATAAAGCCATGATCTCTAGATTTTTTATAGGTGTTTGTTGTTTGAGTTTATATTTTTCCGTTTTTGCTCAAAACGCTAATCTGCAGGCAGGTGATATTGCCATTATTGCCTTTCAAACAGACAACAACGACCAGTTTGCCTTTGTAACATTAGTAGATATTGCAGCAAATACTAAAATTCAATTTTCAGAAAAAGGATGGAATGGAGCCTCCACTACTCAAGCATTTGCAACAAGCTCAGAAGGTGTTCATTCATGGACAGCCCCAAGTGTTGGTGTATTAAAAGGCACCACCATTACGGTTAGTTTTAGCAGCACTGGAACGAACCCTGTTGCTAGTTTGGGTACCGTTTCCTCTTCTGCTGTATCTGGTTTTTCGGCAAGTGGCGACCAATTGATTGCATTTCAAGGAACAGAAGCTAACCCAGTATTTATTTATGCGCTTGCATCAAACACATGGCTTGTAGCAGGTGCTCCAACAACAACGCAATCTTGGCTTCCCCCCGGCTTAATTAACGGAATATCAGCAAAAGACTTTAGTATAGAAACAGATGACCAGTATTTTAATATTATCAATTTAAAAGGAACGAAAAATGAAATTCTAACATTGATTGGTAACACAGTTAATTGGACAAGAAGTAATACACGTTTTACTAATTTACCAACTTGGAATTTTTCTGTATCCTCAAACTATTACAGCAAACCAACAGGAAATATTACAGATTTAAATACCTGGGGAATTGAAAAAGACGGATCTGGAAATACTCCCACTTCTTTTCTAGAATCAGGCTATACTTATGTTTTATCGAATCGTAACGGTCTTCAAAATTTAACAAGTAATTTTATTTTATCAAAATTATCTATTGATGCTGGAATTATATTAGGCATTAATGGCTACACTTTATCTGTTGCAAATATTGCAAATGAAGGTTTGGGAAAGTTAGCAGGATCAAACAGCTCATTACTAAATATTACAGGAGATGCTGGTACTGTTTTATTCGATTCATCAGCCGCTTTATTAAAAAATCTTAGTCTATTAAAAAAAGCTGTTTTAACGCTTGGAAATTCTTTGCAAATAAAAGCAGGAATAGACCCTGGAAATGTAGTGCTTGGAGATAGTAGTCTATTGGTTAGTAATGGAAATTTAGTTTTATCGGCCGACAATAATGGCGCAGCGATGCTTGATAAGCTAGGCAATGGTGCTACTATTATTGGCAAGGTGGTAGTGCAACAATATATACCAGGCGGCAAAAGAACTTTTCGTTTTTTAGCGCATCCTTTTACCAAGTCAATTGGCTTATTTGATTTGACTAATAGTGTAGACATTACAGGCCAAGGTGGATCAGTGAATGGTTTTACAAACACTGCCACAAATAATCCATCAAGCTTTTGGTATCATCCATTATTGGGTGATGGAACAAACAATGACCAAGGTTGGATTCCATTTACAAATACAAATGGAATTGGCAGTAACGCATGGAATCCAATGCAAGGTATCCGTGTATTAATTAGGGGTAAAATTGGCGAAGGATTAACGGCCAGTAGCTATGTACCAACTCCTATTATTATCAACTTATCTGGCGAATTAAATACAGGTAATCAAAAAGTATATTTATCTAAAAGCAATACTAATACAGGATTTAATTTAATAGGAAATCCATATGCTTCCTGTATAGATATGCACAAACTAATTATAGGCAATAATGTAATTACTAATTTTTTTATCTGGAATCCTCAACAAGGAACAAAAGGCGGATATAGCAGCTATCCTTTTTCGAATAGTGTTTGCCTACCTGCTTTTGCTGCATTTTTTGTTCAAACAACAGATACCAGTTCAGAAAATTTTATTCAATTTACTGAAAATGCAAAAGTAAATACCAATGCTACAACAACTGTATTTGGAGGAACCCAAACAAACACAAATCAATTAGAATTAAGCATAGAATCAAATGGTATTTTTTGGGATAAGCACTTGTTAATTTTAGACCCATTGGCAAACAATGGTGTTGACAAATTTGATGCTAAAAAAATCAATAACCCGGAACTTGATTTTTTTAGTATAAGTAATAGCGGCGAAAAATTATCTATTGATATTAGAGCTTATAAAGATTCAATTATTCCACTTGGATTAGAAACAGCACTTGAAGGAAGCTTTCACTTAAAAGCTTTACAAACACCCAAAATAGCAGGCACAGAATTGTATTTTCACGATAAGTACAATAATAAAACATTACCAATTAGTGTTGATTTTAATTATGATTTTACCATTACAAGTGCTACAGAAAGCAAGGGCGTAAATAGATTTGAAATTGTAATAAAGCCATTATCAAATAATTTAATTGTAGAAAATAACATTAGTAAAGATGTACAGTTATATCCTAATCCATTTTATGATTGGCTTACTATAAAATGGTTGACTAAAAGTTTGGCGCCTAGCCATATTCAAATACACAATTCAAGTGGTCAATTGGTTTTTACAAACAGTTCAATTAATGGCAAGGACTTACAGGTTAGTTATCCATTAAAACAGCTGCCTGTTGGCAATTATTATGTTAGTCTTTTTAATGCTACTGGAAAAACAGTGCATAAGTTCATTAAACTTTAAATCCTATTTAAAATGATTCGATTTTTAAAATTGACAATACTGGTTCATGTAATAGCAATAATGAATACATTACAAGTTGTAGTACCTGGGTTTTCACCTGACACTCAAGATGTTCCAATTGACGGCGGTATTTGTTTACTTATGGCGGCAGGAATTGGCTATGGAATTAAAAAAACAAAAAATCAGGATAAAAATTAAAAAAATAAATGCCCTTAAACAAAAAGCTGAGATGTAATTAAAATTATACTTTAATCATCCAACCATGTGTGTCAGTTATTTTACTATATCTAATATCATCCAATTGTTTTTTAAGTGAAGGCGCAATCTTCCAAGTATCAATATTAAACTGAAGGATATGCTCTTTGTATTTCATTTCTTTTATTGGAGCAATCGTTGCTGCAGTGCCTACACCAAAAACTTCTTGAACTTGACCTGCTTGGTAAGCAGTAATTAATTCATCTACATTAATAGGACGGTCTTCAACAGGTATACCCATTTCTTGTAATAACGTTAACACACTATCTCTTGTAACGCCACGCAAAATGGTTCCTTCTTCTAATGATGGCGTAATAGCAACCCCATTAATGATAAATACAACATTCATCATTCCTACTTCTTGCAACCATTTGTGTTCAAAAGCATCGGTCCATAAAACTTGGTCGTAGCCTAGTTTATTGGCCTGACGTGCCGCAATCAAACTACCACCATAATTTCCAGCATTTTTAGAAAAGCCTACCCCACCTGGTGCTGCACGTGTATAGGTTTCTTCTACCAGAATTTTCATGGGAGCGGCAAAATAAGGACCAGTAGGGCTCAACAAGATCATGAATTTATACGTTTCAGACGGACGAACGCCTAACATTACATCGGTTGAAAACATGAATGGTCTTATATACAAAGAATGTTCTTCTTGTGAAGGAATCCAATTTTTGTCTAACTCAATAAGTGTGCGCATACCTTCTATAAACAACTCTTCGGGAATTGCTGGCATACACATTCTCTCTGCTGATAAATTAAACCGTTTAAAGTTTTCTTTAGGTCTAAATATAAATGCTTCTCCTTGATCATTTCGGTAGGCTTTTATTCCTTCAAAAATAGATTGACCATAATGCAATGCAGACAATGCAGGGTCTAGATGCAACAATTGGTAGGGTTTGATGGTAATATTTGTCCACGCTCCATCTATATAATCTGCTTCAAGCATGTGATCGGTAAAATATTTACCAAAAGGAATATTTTCAAGACTCATTTCAGATAACTTACTAACCGGTATTTTAGTAATTTTTATATCCACTCCTGCTGCCATAGTTTTATATTTGTTGCAAAGAAACGAAAAAAATAAAAACTAACAAGCGTTAATATTTGATTTCTACTATGTCAACCCAAAAAATAATACTTCCAGACTTTGTAATTGCTAATTTGTATGGCAATAATTTGGTTATTGGATCAGATGTTATTAGTACAGGAAAAACCATAGAAAAACCAGTTGCTCTTACAGCACCAAAATCAGCACAACAAAAGGTTACAGCTGTTTTAAACAAACAATGGTATTTGGGTAATAATGACAAACAAATTACCATTATTGTTAAAGAATTAGCTGCTGCCTATATAAACGACAAACACTTACAATTTTTATCAAATATTTTAACAGCTTGTAAACTTAACCTTGGCAATATAGCCCTTGTTAATTTAGCGAATACCCCAATATTGTTTACAGAAATTGAACAAAAAAATCAACCAAAATTTTTAATCCTCTTTGATGTAAGCCCCACTGAACTATTAATCCCTATAGCCGTACAAGCTTATGATCTGGTTCTGTACAATAATTGTCAGATGCTTTTAGCCCCTGCATTAAATGTTATGGATGGCGATTCAATTGCGGCTAAAACTGAAAAGGGAAAACTTTGGATGAGTTTGAAAAAAATGTTCCAATTATAGTTGTTTGAAATACCAACCGAATATACACTAACCAATATTTGAAATCGATGGAATCCGAAAAAATTGCACTCGTTTTTGCAACCAATAACCAAAATAAAGTATCTGAAATTCGAATGGTTTTAACTGATCGATTTGAAATTACAACACTCAAAGAAGCGTGCATTGATATTGATATACCAGAACCGCATGATACGCTCGAAGCAAATGCCACAGAAAAATCTACCACCATACATCAACTAACACAAAAAAATTGTTTTAGTGAAGATACTGGTTTAGAAGTGTTTTCACTTGGCGGCGCACCCGGTGTAAAAAGTGCAAGGTATGCTGGAGAAGGAAGGAATTTTCAGGATAATATTAACTTGTTATTAGACAACTTAATTGGTATTGAAAACAGAAATGCACAGTTTAGAACAGTAATCTCTTTAATTTGGCAAAACAAAGAATACCTATTTGAAGGAATTTGCGAAGGCGTTATTGTTCAATCGCAGAAAGGGTTTGAAGGGTTTGGCTATGACCCGATTTTTATACCCAATGGCGCTACTAAAACTTTTGCAGAAATGACTATGGCCGAGAAAAATATTTTCAGTCATAGAAAAAAAGCCATGAAAAAATTGATTGATTTTTTGAGTGCACTTTAATAAAAATTGGCTCCCCTATTTGGTTTCATTCCAAATGCGCCAACTTTCTTCTGCTTGCAATACAAGCATTTCCAATCCATTTTGAATACTTGCTCCCATACGTTTTCCATCCGCTAAAAACTTTGTTTCTGTAGGGTTGTATATTAAATCGAACAGATGGTGCTCGGGCGTTAATAATTCATAAGGAATTGCTGGACAATCTTGCACATTTGGATACATACCTAGTGGCGTAGCATTAATAATTAATTTGTGTGATGCTAACATTTCAGCACCAAGAGATTCGTAACTAATAGCAGTTGCTGTAGCCACGCGAGACACAAATTGATATGGGATTGACAATTCATTTAAAACATACTCCACTGCCGAAGAAGCGCCACCTGTGCCAAGTATTATTGCCTTTTGGTGATAGGGTTTTAAAAAGGGTAAGACTGAATGCTTGAAACCTACAATATCTGTATTATATCCTACCAATTTTCCATGGGTAATTTTCACGCAATTACAGGCGCCCATTTTTTGAACAGAATCGGTTGCACTATCTAAGAATGCTAATACTTCTCTTTTATATGGGATGGTAATATTGAATCCTTCAAGCGCAGGTTGATTGGCTAAAATAGTTTTGAATGTAGTAATTTCTTGAACTGAAAAATTCTCATACACGCAGTCAGTAATGCCTGATGCAAGAAATTTATCAGTAAAATATTTCTGAGAAAAAGAATGAGAAAGAGGGTATCCTAATAAACCAAAGTAACGCATGTTAATTTATTTATCTAGGTACAACTCAAATGTATCACCCCTTAAACCAATCCGCATTGCTTCTAAGGCAATGACTTCGTTGGGTGCAATATTTCCTAAGTTAACATTGCAGCCTATTAGTTCAAGAAAATATAATTGTTGTGCTTTTTGTGGCGCTTCCCAAAGTATTTTTTCTGCTGGAATTTGCGTTAAAATTTCTTGTACCAACCCTTCCCGCACTTCGCCAGTTCCTCTGTATATTCCAACATTACCAGCTTCGCGGGCTTCTGCAATTACATAAGTTGAGCCTGCTTCTAATTCTGCCCGCATCAATTCTATCCATTTATAGGGAGGGATAATATGTGCGGCATCTTTACTTCCTACTTCACTTAAAACAATAAAATGTTTGGTAAGTTTTTCAATGTAGCCACATTTTTCAGGATGCGGAATGCTTATTGAGCCGTCGCTCACCTCTATATAATTAATGCCATAATCTTTGCATATGTTTAAATAATCGTCGAATTGATTGCGAATTAAAAATGCTTCGAACAAAGTACCTCCAAAATAAATAGGCATACCATATGATTGATATGCTTCTATTTTCTCCCTTAAGTTAGGTGTTACAAAAGCGGTACCAAATCCTAATTTAATCACATCAATATGCGGACCAGCAACACTCATAAAATTGTGCACTTCTGTAATGCTTAAGCCTTTGTCCATAACCATTGTTATGCCATGAGCCCTAGGTTTTGCTGTACGTTCTGGAATTTGTGTTAAATTGAAATTCATTTTGGAAATTTTTTCAAGCCCAAAAATACAATAATCAATTGACTTTATTTAGCAATGCATAAATCTGATGGCCATAGCCTTATCAAATCTTTTTCCCTTTCTTATACCTAGCCAAAATATCAACTACTTGGCTATTTTGTAATATTGAAGGATTTAACTCTATGAATTTTTTTAATTGTTTAGGCGATTTTTCCATAGCCATCTCTAATTTCAGAAGGGCTTCTTTTGATTTACCATTTAAGAATAACGCAGTACTTTGGTAAAATAAAAAAACAGGCTTTCCATCTGTTGCTTTCATAGCATTTATTGACTGCAATAATGCATCGTCGTAATATGTTGCGCTGAGTAGACATTTAATAAGCGCTTCCCATCCTGCCACGTTTTTTGTTTTTTGACGGACTACTAAATTAAAGTATTGAATGGCTTCTTTATACTGACCTAAATGCATCCGGCATTCACCCATCGCTAAATTATATTCTGTTATTGAACGATGAATGCGCATCGCATTCTCTAGTTGTTTAATTGCTGGCTGCCATTGCTCTTCAAGCATGTAGGTGACCGCAATTTTATAGTGAAGTTTGCTATCGTTGGGGTTTAAATGCACGGCTTTTTTATAATTAAATCGGGCTTGTGCAAAATTTCCCATTCGATGATAACAATGACCAATGGCTTCATAAATTACATCTTCTGGCCGTGATAGTTCTAATACCCTTTCTAATACTTCAATGGCTTCTTTGTATTTACGTAATCGCAAATAGGCATCTCCCATATTGCGGTAAGCATAATCGAATTTTTCATCTATAGCTACTGCATATTTGTATGCATCAATAGATTTTTCGTACAACTTTAAACCTTGGTAAGCAGCAGCCATATTAAACCAGGCTAACTCACTGTAAGGAAAATCTTCAATAATTTGTTGGTGGAGATGAATGCTTTCTTCGTTTCTGCCTGTAAAATCTGTCCAAAAACAAATTTTGTAGAGCGCTTCTTCATTATTGGGTTCTTCTTCTAAAATTAATTTTAAACAGTCGAATACTTTGTCGAATTCTTCATAGTCGTCATAAACATCTGCTAATTCAAATAACAAATCAAGTCTTTCCTCTCCTTGAAATAACTGTAAAGCCTCTTCTAATAAGGTTACAGCTTTGGCTTGCTGGTCTAATGCTAAATAGGCATCGGTTTTTAAAATATAGAGGTTAACATCATTGCTATCGAACAATTCAGCTGTTTCTAAAATATTTAAAGCATCTTGGTATTTTCTGTTGGCTAAGAGTAAATCTGCTTTTTTAATCATTAAATGGGCAGAATAAGGAAATTGCGCTAGGGCAATTTCTGCCGCTTCGAGGGCTTCGTTTATGTCGTCTTTATCGTCGTAATAGGCTATAATTTGCTCAAAAGCATCTTCTTCTATGAAAGCATGCGCACGTCCTGATTTTAAATTTTGGTATTGTTGTAAGAGTTCTTTGAGTTCCTCTCGGTCTTCGCGGTATGGATTTTCTCTCATCGGACGGTTGGTTTATTGAATGTAAAACTTTTTTTTATTTTATTTTAATATTGAGGCAACTTTTTTATGTTTTGCGCGTCTTATTAATATTAAGATAATTGTGATTTTTTTAAGAAATTGTTTACCTTCGAGAAAATGAGTTACAAGCAAACCATACAAAAAGTTGCCATTTCTGCCTTATTTATTTTGGCAATACAGGTAGCGTATGCTGCATTCTCATTCACAGGTTTAATTGATGAAAAGGCTAAAAACAGCAAATATTCATTGAAAAACTTAAGCAGCTTGTCTCATAAAAGTTTGACTTATTCTTCTATGAAAGCTAGTTTGCAATTCAGAGGCACCCAATTAATTGGCTCTAAAGACCAACAAAATCCTGCTGAAATTAGTTCTATGTTACGTTTTGATAATGGTAACACTACCTATGTGTACCCTTATAAATTCAAGGTGAAAGTTCCTACAAAATTCAAAACACCTGTTTCAATGCACCACTAGTATTTATTCATTACTAGTTAATCTCCAAACATCTATTTTCTAATTAATTATTTCTACTAGTTTAGTATGCGGTACCCACTTGTAGGGATATCAAATTTCGACGCTTGTACTGGGCTCAAATTAATTTTGACTGCTTTGTAATTTACAATGGTTTCTCCTACTTCTTTTATTTGGTATTCAAGCACAAAACCTGGTATATCTCTAAATGGATATTCAAACTCCTTTACTGAAGGCGTGATACTTGTTGCGTAAAATATTATATAAACGCTACCGTCTTTCAAACTAATTTTTGCTTTTTTACAATCGTATCCCAAAATGGTTTTAGTTTCATCCATTAGGCTGATGGTCATTTCATTGTATTGTTTGTTTGCTGCTGTCCATTTTTCTGGAGAAAGTTTTGTCATGAATTTATTGTTGCCAAATTCACGTAATACAACTGCAGAGCCGTTTAACTTTTCATAAATAATAGATTGGTTTAAGGATGGACTCATTAAATCTATCCTACAGTCATTTCCCTTTATATAAACTATTTTATTACTTAATTGAACAGCATTTTGCACGTCTTTATCTGTCTTTTGATCTTCGAATATTATTTTAAATTGAACAGTGCATTCCGCTACTACACGTTGTTGTGCAATAGCAAATAAGGTATTGCTTAAGCATATTCCTACTATCAATAAAACACGCTTCATTTACTGTATTTAATCATTACTCAATATTACAAAAAAAGCCACTTTATAAAAGTTAAAAAAAACTTTGTCGTTTAGTATTATAAAAAACTAAACGCAGCAAAGATTTAAAAACAAAAGAGGATGTATCTTTTTTTTGATACATCCTTTAAAATTATTTATTTAATTTTTTTTGATTGCGTTCTTTTAGGTCTTGCACTTTTTTCTGGCTTTCCATCATTTGAGAATATTTCTCCTGCCATTTACTTTGCTTTTTAGGTGCTTTACGCTTTACCTCAATATTTGCTAAAATTTTATCGTGATTAATGATATAATTCTGAATAACAAATTGAAGTCCTAAAGTTACTACGTTTGAAACAGTATAGTACCAAGTAAGTGCCGATGGTAGTCGGTTAAAAATAAACAATAACATGAAAGGAAAAATATAAGGCATATACTTTAACGCAGGATTGTCTTGCGTTGGAGTCATGCTCATGTTATAGATTGAAATTAAAAAACTTGTAAGTACTGCAGTAATAGTAAACAAACTAATATGGTCTCCAAATCCCATCGGAACATTGAACGGTAATTTTGCAATGACATCATACGAAGACAAATCTGTACTCCATAAGAATGCTTGACCACGAAGTGCAATATTGGAATTAAAAAAACTATACAAGGCAAAGAAGATAGGAATCTGCAACAAGGCTGGAATGCATCCACCAAGTGGATTTACACCTGCTTCTCTAAATAATTTCATTTGCTCCATGGCAAAACCTTGTTGGTCTTCGCCAAACTTCTTTTTTAATGTATCTAATTCTGGGCGTAACACTTTCATTTTTGCGCCACTTAAATAACTGCTGTAGGTTAATGGAGCGGTGACCAAACGTATAAACAGGGTTAGCAATAATACAACCCAACCAAAATTCTTTACAAAGCCCGCAAAGAAATCAAATACATTCATTACAATGTATTTGTTAATTGGACGCACAAAGGAATACATGTCTCTACCCAAATTCACAATCTTGTCCATTTCTGGCGCCTGCTTTTTTAGAATATTAAAATCACTAGGACCATAATACAATTGAAGCGGAACAGAAACCACATTTTGCATAGGTAGTTTCATTTGTAAATTAGCATCTATTGTTGCAAGCTCGGTAGATGAATCTGTTTTACGAGACCAGTTTACGGCACCTGCAGTGAAGCTATTTTTAGCAATTAAGGTGGTATTAAAAAATTGTTGAACAACGCTTAACCACTGCAAGGGCTTTTCGAATTTGCGTTCTGTCTTTGAAGAAATATAATCAAACTCATTTCCTTCCGAGAAACAAATATTCGACATCTGACGCTCATATACCGCAGTTTTTTCGTGTTGTTCTGTGATAGAATGCCAAACTATATTTAATTGTCCTTGGCTAAGTAATTTATCGGCACCTGTTAAAGCCAAGTTCCAATCAATCATGTAAGCCGATGGCTGAATAGTGTATTCGTGTAAAATACTTTCGCCATTGCTTGCTTGCAAATTATATCGAACAACTTGTGATCCATCTGCATTTTTTACAATTGGATTAGCCGTAAAATACAATTCACCTGTTTGTGTAGATTGGTTATTACCAGTGTTTACAGCATAACCTAATTGATCTTTTGATCCTGATAAAACAACGGGTAGACCATCGTGCGATAAGTATTTTTTTAGCGCAACGCTATAAACCTTTCCGCCTTTATTGGAAAAGCTCACTTTCATCACCTCATTCTCAACAACAATCAGTTGCTCTGTACCTTGAGCCGCAGTTGTAAAATTTCCTGCAGCAGAAACACGGTAAGCTGAATCTCTTCTGATAGAATCGATTTTTGCGGTTACGGTATCTACCACTTTCATTCTACTAGCAGCTATTCTTGCCAGTGAATCTTCTTGTTTTTTCTTTACCTCTAATAAAGCATTTTGTTGCTTATTGGTTACCCAGAAGTATAAAAAAAACAGAATCCCTAACAGCACGAAACCTATAATCGAATTCTTGTCTGTCTTCATATTGAATTTTATTGAGCGGCAAAGGTACTATTTGCAATTTAGATTGAGAATCAGGATTTATAAAATTATCAATCTGTTAAAACTGGCCTATTTTGTACGTAAATAGCTGCTAACGATTGATTTATTGGGTTATTTAGGCCCACCAGGACAATTTTTTCTGATATAATCGGTATATAATTGCGACAAATGGTTGAAAGTTCCAGGTCCTTCCGATATAGAATGGGTGCGGTTTGGATAACTCATCATTTGAAATTGTTTGCCGTATTTTACCAACTCATTCACCAACATCTCCATATTAGAGTAATGTACATTATCATCGCCCGTTCCATGAATGAGCAAAAGATTGCCTTTTAAATTTTTTGCATAAGTAATAGGAGATCCTTTTATGAATCCTGATTTGTCTTCTTGCGGCAATCCCATATATCTTTCTTGATACAGATTATCGTAGGTTAATTGATTGGCCACACCTGC
>Ga0304728_1001413_pt1 | contig 17012 bp, 19 predicted proteins | sample C_130625_MF_Meta_FD_190476 | JGI IMG/M metagenome (GOLD analysis project Ga0304728, IMG submission 190476) | Freshwater microbial communities from Lake Croche, Canada to study carbon cycling - C_130625_MF_MetaG (v2) (version 2) | ecosystem: Environmental > Aquatic > Freshwater > Lake | place... | reverse complement strand
CTCGACGAGGTGTACACGGTCATGGACAAGCACTACGTGGGCTGACAGGCGTCCTTTACGGCCGCGAGCCGTGACTAGGCTGGACGCGTGAAGGTCCTCGTCATCGGAAGCGGGGCCCGCGAGCATGCACTCGTGGCCGCTTTACTCGAGGACCCGTTGGTAAGCGACGTTGTCGCTGCTCCCGGCAATGCCGGAATCAGTGGTCGCGTGGCGACCTTGCCTGTTGATATGGCAGATCCGCAGGCCATCGCTGATCTGGCCGTCGAGCAGGACGTCGACCTAGTCGTCGTTGGTCCCGAGGTTCCGCTGGTCGCCGGCGCGGCCGATGCCGTGCGCGATCGTGGCATTGCGTGCTTCGGGCCATCGGCTGAGGCAGCAAGACTCGAAGGGAGCAAGGCGTTCGCCAAGCAGGTCATGGCTGAAGCCGGCGTTCCTACGGCCATGGCATTGGTGTGTCACACCGTCGCCGAGGTGGAGTCAGCGCTCGATCGCTTTGGCGCACCTCATGTGGTCAAGGACGATGGTCTTGCCGCGGGCAAGGGTGTCGTCGTCACGAGTGATCGCACTGAAGCCCTCGCGCATGCGAGCTCGTGTATCGAAGCCGGTTCCACCATCGTGGTCGAGGAGTATCTCGCTGGCCCCGAAGTCTCCTTATTCGCCATCACCGATGGCTCGAGTGTTCTTCCTCTTCAACCGGCACAGGATTTCAAGCGCGTAGGTGACGGTGACTCAGGCCCCAACACGGGTGGCATGGGCGCGTATTCGCCGCTGCCGTGGGTGTCGGCCGCCGTTATCGAGGACGTCACTGTGCGCGTGCTGCGTCCGATGGTGGAGACCATGGCGAGACGAGGGACGCCCTTTGTCGGTCTCCTCTACGCGGGTTTGGCACTCACGTCTCGAGGAGTGCGCGTCATCGAATTCAACGCCCGCTTCGGTGATCCTGAAACTCAGGTCGTGCTCGCGAACCTTCGCTCGCCTCTGGGCAGGATCCTGCTTGCTGCAGCGACCGGCACCCTCGACCAACTTCCGCCCCTTATCTGGGATCCGGGATGTGCGGTCACGGTCGTGATCGCGGCACACGGATATCCGACCGATGTGCGCACCGGCGATCTGGTGGCCGGCCTGGAGGAGGCGGCTCACGTGGCCGGTGTCCAGATCTTTCATGCAGGAACTACGGTGACGGACACCGGAGACATCGTGTCCTCGGGTGGCCGGGTCCTCTCGATCACCGCGCACGGTGACTCCGTTGCACAAGCGCGCGAACGCGCGTACACGGCCGTTGACCTCATTGGTCTGGAAGGCTCTCACCATCGGCGCGACATTGCGGACAATCAGGGAGTACGTGCATGAGCATCATCCCTAACGTTCTGGCATCGAGGTATGCCTCTGATGCGATGACGAACGTCTGGTCACCTTCGGCCAAAATCGTGATGGAACGTCGGCTGTGGCTGGCCGTGGCACGGGCGCAACAGGATTGCGGGGTCGCTGTTCCCCCAGTGGCAGTCTCGGACTACGAGCGCGTGGTGGACAACGTTGATCTAGATTCCATTGCCGCTCGCGAGCGCATCACCAAGCATGACGTGAAGGCTCGGATCGAGGAATTCAACGCGCTCGCCGGGCATGAGGCCGTACACCTGGGCATGACTTCACGGGATCTCACCGAGAATGTGGAGCAACTGCAGGTCAGAGAGTCGCTCCTGCTGCTGCGCGACCGTTGTGTAGCGGTTCTCCAGAGACTGGCTGCACTCGCTGTGCAGTACTCGGACACCGCCATCACTGGTCGATCGCACAACGTGCCGGCCCAGGCGACAACGCTGGGCAAACGCTTTGCCTCTGCCGCCGATGAACTTCTCGTGGCGTATGCGCGACTTGACGACCTCATTGCTCGCTATCCGCTGCGCGGGATCAAGGGACCCGTGGGTACCGCACAGGACATGCTTGACCTCTTCGATGGTGACGAGGAACGTCTTGCGCGACTTGAAACTGCGGTCGCGCGACATCTCGGCTTCACGGACGTGCTCACGAGCGTGGGTCAGGTGTATCCGCGTTCCTTGGACCTTGATGTCGTATCAGCTCTCGTGCAAGTGGCTGCCGGCCCGTCGAGCATATGCACCACCATTCGGTTAATGGCCGGCCACGACCTGGTCACCGAGGGATTCCGCCCCGGTCAGGTGGGCTCGTCCGCGATGCCGCACAAGATGAATGCCCGTTCCTGCGAGCGCGTCAACGGGTTCACGGTGCTGCTGCGTGGATACCTGACGATGGCCGCGGAGTTGGCGGGCACGCAGTGGAACGAGGGCGATGTGTCGTGCTCGGTGGTGCGACGCGTGATGCTGCCCGACGCCTTCTTCACCATCGACGGACTTATGGAGACGTTCCTGACGGTGCTCGATGGTTTCGGTGCCTTCCCCGCCGTCATCGATCGCGAACTCGATCGCAACCTGCCCTTCTTGGCCACCACCAAGGTTCTGGTGGCGGCAGTGCGTCGAGGGGTCGGTCGCGAGACGGCACACGAGGCCATCAAGGAGCATGCGGTGGCGGTCGCACTGGCGCGACGCGAGGGCCAAGAGCCTGACCTCATATCCCGATTGGCCGCGGATCCGCGCCTCGGGCTCACGCAGGCAGATCTCCGGTCACTCGTCGCAGATCCGCTGACGTTCACCGGTGCTGCGGGCCGGCAGGTGCAGCAGGTGACTCAGGCGGTAGCCGATGTTGTTGCCGCTCATCCGCACGCTGCTGCTTATCAGCCGGGCGACATCCTGTGAACGATTACGGCTTGGCAGCCGAATACGAGCACGTGTATTCGGGCAAGGTTCGTGATCTCTTCCGGATGCCTGATGGTCGACTGCTTTTCGTGGCTAGTGATCGAATCTCGGCGTACGACTGGGTGCTGCCGACGATGATTCCTGACAAGGGACGCATTCTCACGGCGCTCTCCCTGTGGTGGTTCGACCGTATCTCCGACATCGTGCCCAATCACGTCAGCACAATGCGAGTTCCCGCAGCGGTGCGAGGTCGCGCCATGGTGTGCGAGCAATTGGAGATGCTGCCCGTGGAGTGCGTGGCCCGCGGTTATCTCGCGGGCTCCGGACTCGTGGAGTATCAGGCGCGAAGGTCTATCTGCGGTGTCGGCCTGCCTCCTGGTCTGCAGGATGGGTCTGAGTTGCCCAAGCCAATCTTCACTCCGGCAACCAAGGCTGAACTCGGTCAACATGACGAGAACATCACCTATGACGAGGTGATGTCGCTTGTGGGTCAGGAGGAAGCGCAGGAGCTCAAGCGCCTCACTCTTTCGGTGTACGAAAGAGCTCGTGACATCGCCGCCGCGCGCGGGCTGATTCTTGCCGACACGAAATTCGAGTTTGGCTACAGCACTTCGGGCAAGAACGCCGGTCGGGTTGTTCTGGGCGACGAGGTTCTGACACCCGATTCGTCGCGCTATTGGCCGCGCGCCGCATGGCAGCCCGGGGGTCCGCAGCCGTCCTTCGACAAGCAGTTTGTACGTGACTGGCTGACGTCACCAGCGTCTGGCTGGGATCGCGCTTCCGGCGATGCCCCACCGGCCCTGCCCGACGACATTGTTGAACTCACCCGGGCGAAGTACGTCGAGGCTTATGAAATTCTCACGGGAAAGACGTTCACATGACGCGCTGGTTGGTCACCGGTGGAGCCGGTTACATCGGGGCCCACGTGGTGCGCGCACTCCTGGCATCCGGTCGGGAGGTGGTCGTGCTCGACGATCTCTCCAGTGGTGTCTCCACGAAGGTGCCGGACGGCGTGCCGCTGGTGCGGTGCAGCGTCGGCGACAAGCCCGCGGTGGCGGCAGCTCTCCGTGACCATCGTGTCGATGGAGTGGTGCATCTTGCAGCCAAGAAGGCGGCGGGCGAATCCGTCGACATTCCTTTGCACTACTACTACGAGAACGTGTCGGGCTTAGCCACGTTGCTGCACGCGATGCAGAAGGCTGAAGTCTCACGCATGGTGTTCTCCTCCTCGGCTGCGGTCTACGGCACCCCACCGCAGAATCCGATCGATGAGCACTCACCCCTCGCACCAGAGTCGCCCTACGGCGAGACCAAGGTCGTGGGCGAGTGGATGGTGCGAGATCAGGGTCGCGCGGTGGGACTGTCGTGGGTGGCTTTGCGTTACTTCAATGTCGCCGGCGCCGGTGAGCACGACCTGGGTGATCCAAGCGTCAACAACCTCATCCCGATGGTGTTCCGTGCCCTTGCTGATGGACGACGTCCCCAGATCTTTGGTGATGATTACCCGACACCGGATGGCACGTGCATCCGCGACTACATCCACGTCGTTGACCTCGCGGCGGCGCATGTGGCCGCTGTCGAGCGCAGCGAGAGTCGCATGGCCGCCGATGTGTACAACGTCGGACGCGGCGTCGGATCCTCCGTTCGTGAAGTGATGAACAAGGTCTCCAAGGTCATTGGGCGTGACGTCAATGCCGAGGTCGTGGGCCGACGGGCGGGGGACCCGCCCGCCTCCTATGCCGCGACCGAGCTCATCACTCGAGAACTCGGGTGGCAGGCGCAGCACGGGCTCACGGACATGGTCACGAGCGCCTGGTCGGCTTGGCCCGACAAGGGCTAGACGTCCCCCGTGCGCCGGAGCCCGCCCCAGGGTTCCCGCCAACGTATGGCATCATGTATGGCATGAAGCGCACCACCGTCTATTTCCCCGAGGAACTCAAAGCTCGGCTCGAGGACGAGGCCCAACGACGAGGCGTCACCGAGGCCGAGCTCATCCGCACGTCTGTGGACAACGAATTGCGCCGGCGAGCGCCGCGTGGTGGATTCCTCACCATGGATTCCGGAGGACTCACGTCCGAAAACGTTGATGATTTCCTGGAGGGGTTCGGCGAAGATTGATCCTCTTGGATACGAGCGCACTCTTCGCCTACTTCTGCTCCAGTGATCCTCACCACTCTCGCATGACGGAATTCATGTCCGAGGCCAGTGAACCGTTCATCGTCAGCCCTTACGTTGTGAGTGAGCTCGACTACCTTGTGGGTCGACGCATGGGTCAACGGGCGGAACTGCTGGTTCTCGACGAACTCAGCTCAGGCAGCTACGAAATGCCTGTGGTCGGACCGGTCGACCTGCTCGCATGCATGCACGTCATCGGACGGTACTTCGATCTTCACATCGGGGTCACCGACGCTTCTTTGGTTGTCCTCGCCGACAGATACGACACCCTCAACATCGCTACTTTTGACCATCGTCACTTTTCAGCCTTGAGATCTATCCGAGGAGAACCCTTCACTCTCCTGCCCTGACCGCACGCCCGCGGGGCCTCGCTAGGCTGGCCCTACTTCCCCGCGCCGAGACCCCACAACCACTGGAGTGCCTGTGGCCCGCGTCGTCGTAGACGTCATGCTCAAGCCGGAGATCCTCGACCCCCAAGGCCGTGCTGTGCAGGGCGCGCTCGGTCGGCTGGGCCTCACCGGTGTCGCCAATGTGCGCCAGGGCAAGCAGTTCGTGATCGATCTCGACGGAACACTCGATGCCGATCGCTCCGCAACTCTCGAGCGCCTTGCAGCCGAACTCCTCAGCAACCCTGTTATCGAGGACTATCGCCTCACCGTGGTGGAGGGCTGACTCCGTGCGCATCGGTGTGGTGACGTTCCCCGGTTCGCTCGATGATCGTGATGCTGCTCGGGCCGTGCGTATCGCCGGCGGTGAGCCGGTCGCACTCTGGCACGGCGACGACGACATCAAAAACGTCGATGCCGTCATCCTTCCCGGAGGATTTTCGTACGGCGACTACCTGCGCTGCGGTGCCATCGCACGATTCGCTCCTGTGATGACCGCGATCATCGAGAAAGCGCACGAAGGGCTGCCGGTGCTCGGCATCTGCAACGGCTTTCAGATCCTGTGTGAGTCGCACCTACTGCCGGGCGCGCTCATCCGCAATGATCATCAGCACTTCATTTGCCGTGATCAGACGTTGCGCATCGAGGACGTCAGTTCCGCGTGGACGTCGTCGTACTCGACCGGTCAAGAGATCGTCGTCCCACTCAAGAACGGCGAAGGCGGATTCGTCGCCGACGACGTCACGCTCGACCAACTTGAAGGCGACGGCCGCGTCATCGCACGCTACGTTGGCATGAACCCCAACGGCAGTCGGCGCGACATCGCGGGCATCCGCAACGAACGCGGCAATGTGGTGGGTCTGATGCCGCATCCGGAGCACGCGGTCGAGGCGCTCACCGGACCCACCACCGACGGACTCGGCTTCTTCGCCAGTGTTCTGACCTCTCTTGCGGGCTCCCGATGATCGACACGGTTGGCCGCGCGCAGGAGACGCCCGATCAGACGCAGCCCTTTGCCGAGCTGGGCCTCAAACCAGACGAATACCAGCGCATACGCCAGATTCTGGGCCGCCGCCCGACGTCGAGTGAACTCGCGATGTATTCGGTCATGTGGAGTGAGCACTGCTCGTACAAATCCAGCAAAGTCCACCTTCGCCAGTTCGGGGACAAGAAGCCCCCGACCGATGCGCTGCTGGTGGGCATAGGCGAGAACGCGGGCGTTGTCGACATCGGTGACGGTTGGGCGGTCACCTTCAAGGTCGAGTCGCACAATCACCCGTCATATGTCGAGCCGTATCAAGGTGCGGCCACCGGTGTCGGAGGCATCGTGCGCGACATCTTGTCCATGGGCGCGCGTCCGATCGCCGTCATGGATCCGCTGCGATTCGGGCCCCTTGATGCACCCGACACGCGACGTGTTCTTCCCGGCATCGTCGCGGGTGTCGGCGGTTACGGCAACTGCCTGGGATTACCCAACATCGGTGGCGAGGTCGTATTCGACCCGACGTACCTGGGCAACCCGCTGGTCAACGCATTGTGCATCGGTGCGATGAGGCACGAGGACATCCACCTCGCCAGTGCCAAGGGTGTGGGGAATCTGGTGGTGCTCTATGGCGCACGCACCGGTGGCGATGGCATCGGTGGCGTCAGCGTGCTGGCATCGGAGACCTTCAGCGAAGGCGGTCCCACCAAGCGCCCCAGTGTGCAGGTGGGTGACCCGTTCATGGAGAAGCTGCTGATCGAGGCGACTCTCGAGGTGCTGCATGCGGGGCTCGTCGAAGGAATTCAGGATCTAGGTGGCGCCGGCATCTCATGCGCCACCAGCGAGCTCGCCTCCAACGGCGAGGGCGGAATGCATGTGTGGCTCGATCGCGTACTGCTGCGCGATCCCACGCTCTCGCCCGAGGAAATCCTCATGAGTGAGTCACAGGAGCGCATGTGCGCGATCGTGCGCCCCGAAAACCTGGACGCATTCCTTGCGCGCTGCGCCAAGTGGGATGTTGAAGCTGTCGTGATCGGTGAAGTCACCGACACCGGACACCTCACTATCGATTGGCATGGTGAGCGCATTGTCGACGTGCCGCCGCGCACGGTCGCACACGAAGGCCCGGTCTACGAGCGCCCGCTCGCGCGACCCGCGTGGCAGGACACCTTGCAGGCCGACGATGCCTCGACGCTCCCGCGACCGCAGACTGCGCAAGAGCTGCGATCCACGTTGCTCAACCTCGTCGGTTCGCCCAACCTCGCGTCCAAGGCATGGATCACCTCGCAATATGACCGCTATGTGCTCGGCAACACCGTGCTCGCGCAACCGGAGGACTCCGGGATGGTGCGGGTCGACGAGGTCACCGGCCGCGGAGTCGCGGTGTCGACCGACTGCAACGGTCGTTTCGCCAAGCTTGATCCCTATACCGGTGCGCAGCTAGCGCTTGCCGAGTCGTACCGCAACGTCGCCACTACTGGCGCCGAGCCACTCGCCGTCACGAACTGTCTGAACTTCGGTTCACCCGAAGATCCGGCTGTGATGTGGCAGTTCAGCGAGGCGGTGCGCGGCCTTGCCGACGGCTGCCTGCAGCTGGGCATTCCCGTCACCGGCGGCAACGTGTCGTTCTACAACCAGACTGGCGACATCGCGATCCTGCCGACCCCGGTCGTGGGTGTTCTTGGGGTGATCGACAACGTGGCGCGACGCACGCCGATGGCGTGGGGTACGGCCGGCACCATCATGTTGCTTGGTTCCACACGCGCTGAGTTCTCCGGAAGTGAGTGGGCGCACCATGTGCACGGTCATCTCGGTGGTCTACCGCCGTTGGTCGATCTGGAGGCCGAACGATCACTGGCTCGCGTCCTCATCGACGGAGCTCGCGAAGGAGCGATTCGCGCGGCCCATGACGTTGCCGACGGTGGTGTTCAACAGGCTCTGGTTGAGATGGCGCTCAGATCAGATTCGGGCGCGAAGATCGTCGTGGCCGGGGATCCGTTCACTTTCCTGTGTAGTGAGAGTGCCGCTCGAGCCATTGTCGTCACTGATGATGAGGCGGCTGTGCGCGAACGTGCGGCTGCCCACGGAGTCGAGTGCACAGTTGTGGGCACTGTCACGGGTGGGCCAACTCTCGAATTTGCCGGGCTGTTCGACGTTTCTCTTGAGGAACTTCGCAGCGTTCACGAAGCAACCATCCCCGCAGCTCTTGCCTGAGTCACGCAACCTCCCTGTCGCACCAACGGCGATAGTTGAGGTCCTTGATTGCTATCGCCAGGGCATTGATCCAGATCGCACCGTAGAACGCACCGCCGTCAAGGCGGCCCTCGCCGCGCTCGTAGAGATCGCTCCTGGTCGAAGCGTTGAAGTGCGCATACCGCCGCACGCTGCGGTTCAGGCGGTGGCGGGCGTGCGGCATACGCGCGGCACACCGGCCGCAGTAGTCGAAGCCGATTCACGCACGTGGCTTGAACTTGCCACCGGTGATCTGGAGTGGCAGGGCGCTTGTGCGTCGGGCCGATTGCGCGCCAGCGGTGAGCGCTCGGACCTGTCGGGCCTGCTGCCGCTGTTCGCTCGCGTGCCTGCTACGTAACGCTTGCGTGCACAACCGCCTGCAGGCGTGCGTCAGCCACGCCATTCACTGCATTTCTGCGTATGTCCGAGCACATCCCTGCCATCCGAATCCGGGGATTGACCCGCCGGCTCCGGTCGTCAATGTGGTTGCTGCGACTCTTGTGGTGATCAGTGTGATTCCGATCTATATCGCTCAGCGCTACTCCAACACTGACGAGCGCGGTGCCGGGTTGCTGTAGGCCGCTCCCGTAGGCTGGGCATCGTGCCCGGTGGTGATGGTCTCCTCACACACGACCTCCTCTCCCACGACCGCGGCCCGCAGGATGCCTGCGGTGTATTCGGGGTCTGGGCACCCGGTGATGAAGTCTCCAAATTCGTCTACTTCGGCCTGTACGCCCTCCAGCATCGCGGCCAGGAGTCAGCGGGGATGGCCGTCAGCGACGGCACCCGCACTGTCGTCTACAAGGAGATGGGCCTGGTCGCACAGGTCTTTAATGAAGCAACCCTCGAGTCCCTGACCGGCCACCTGGCAATCGGCCACACGCGCTACTCCACCACCGGTGCCAGCGTGTGGGCCAATGCTCAGCCAACCTTCCGCGCTACCGCCACCGGCCACCTCGCCCTCGCGCACAACGGAAATCTCACGAATACCGCTGACCTGCGAGAGCGGCTCGCCATGCGCATGTCGGAGTCGGGGGAGCTCCCGCTCGGTTCTCATCTGAGCTCGACCAGCGACACCGAAGTCCTCAGTGCACTGATCGCCTCACATCCGGACCGGTCCATCGAGGCCGCTGCAATGCAAGAACTGCCTCATGTGCGGGGCGCATTCTCACTCGTGTTCATGGACGACAACTCGCTTTACGCCGCACGCGATCCGCAGGGCATTCGTCCGCTCGTGCTGGGACGGCTCGAGCGTGGCTGGGTGATTGCGAGTGAGACAGCAGCGCTCGACATTGTGGGCGCGTCAGTGGTTCGCGAGATCGAACCTGGCGAGCTGATCGCCATCGACGAGGATGGTCTTCGTAGCCAACGCTTCGCCGAGGCTGAGCCCAAGGGCTGCCTGTTCGAATACGTCTATCTCGCCCGGCCGGACACCACCATTGCCGGTCGCAGTGTGCAAGCCAGTCGTGTGCAGATCGGTCGCATGCTGGCGCGCGAATTCCCCGCAGATGCCGACCTCGTCATCCCGGTGCCCGAATCCGGTCGCTATGCCGCCATCGGATACGCGCAGGAATCAGGGATCCCGTTCGGCGAGGGCCTGGTCAAGAATTCGTATGTAGGGCGCACCTTCATCCAGCCCTCGCAGTCCATCCGGCAGCTGGGTATCCGTCTCAAGCTCAATCCGCTGCGCGAAGTACTTGCCGGGCAGCGTGTTGTCGTGGTGGATGACTCGATTGTTCGGGGCAACACCCAGCGTGCCCTCGTGCGAATGCTTCGCGAGGCCGGAGCTCGTGAGGTTCACGTGCGCATCTCGAGCCCTCCGGTCAAGTGGCCGTGCTTCTACGGAATCGATTTCGCCACGCGTGCGGAGTTAATCGCGAGCGGCCTTGATGTCGACGAGATCTGCTCGTCCATCGGTGCCGACTCGCTGGGCTACGTATCACTCGAGGGTCTCATCGAGGCGACGACGATTCCGGCCGAGCGACTGTGTCGCGCCTGCTTCGACGGCATCTACCCGGTTCCGCTCCCTGAGCCGGAATTCCTGGGCAAGCATGTCCTCGAGACCATCGAGCGACGCGTTGTCGAGGATGCCGTTCACTTCGGCGGGCCCGCGGCAGATGCGCTGGGTCGACCGTGAGTGGTGCGTACGCCGCAGCCGGAGTCGATGTTGAGGCAGGTGAGCGCGCTGTTGCATTGATGCGCGCATCGGTCACGGCCACTCATCGCGCAGGTGTCATGGGTGACGTCGGTGGGTTTGCCGGATTGTTCGACCTGTCGGAGTTCCGGCATATGAAGCGGCCGATCCTGGCCACGTCCACCGACGGTGTCGGTACCAAGATCGCGGTGGCGCGAGCTCTTGATATTCACGACACCATTGGAATTGACCTGGTGGCGATGGTGGTGGATGACCTCGTGGTGTGCGGCGCTGAGCCACTGTTCATGACCGACTACATCGCGGTCGGTTCCGTGGTGCCAGAGCGAATCGCGGCGATTGTCAGTGGCGTGGCCGAGGGTTGTCGACAGGCTGGATGTGCTCTGGTGGGTGGCGAGACGGCCGAGCACCCTGGGTTGATGGAGCCCGATGAGTACGACATTGCTGGTGCCGGCACCGGAATTGTCGACGCGGACGATCTCCTTGGACCTGATCGTGTTCGGGCCGGTGACGTTGTCATCGCGATGGCAGCGTCAGGTCTGCATTCCAATGGCTATTCACTGGCACGTCGGGTGCTGCTGGGAACCGACGGGCCCGGTTTAGCCGCGTACGTGCCGGAGTTGGGCCACACGGTCGGCGAAGAGATGCTGATCCCCACGCGCATTTATTCTCTGGACTGCCTGGCACTTGCTCGCACGCTAGAGATGCACGCCTTCAGTCATGTGACCGGCGGCGGACTTGCGGCAAACCTTGCGCGGGTGCTGCCGGTAGATCTCGCCGCAGACATTGATCGAGGCACGTGGTCGTTGCCGCCCGTGTTTGATGTCATTGCACGCACGGGTGCTGTGCCTCAACAGGACATGGAGCGCACGTTCAACATGGGTATTGGGATGCTCGCGGTCGTGCCTGCTGCCACAGAGGTTGCGGCGATTGCTCTTCTCACGTCGCGTGGAGTACACGCGTGGACGTGCGGAGAGGTGCGCGAACGACGCGTGGGTGAGATGGGGGATGCAGAGGCGAAGGGCGGCACCGGTGGTGCCGTGAACGTGGTCGGAACTCAGCCCGTGGGCCGATCCTCGTCCTCTTCGTCGTAGTACTTCGCGTAAGGATCGTCCGCGTACGGATCTTCCACAACGTCGTCAGCCGGCTCCAACGGTGCTGGTGACGGGTTACCGCCGGTCAGTTCCGCTTGAAGTCGAGCGAAGTCAGTTTGTGGCCCGCCGTACTTCAACTCGCGGGCGACCTTGGTCTGCTTTGCCTTTGCCCGGCCGCGCCCCATGGCTCGACCCCCTCATCCGGGTCTTGGCCCGGCTCACGATGACGATGACTGCGCATCCGCAGTGAGGAGAGATTACCCCGTCGCCCCCGAAGGCACGACTCCCCGGGGGGACTTGAGGCCCAGATCGGTTAAGTGTGGGGCAATTGGGGCGATAGGGATATAGAGTGTTTATCCGTACGTAAATAGTGGCCACTGGTCACGGATCCTGAGGAGGTGCCATGAGCGCTGTGGCCCCGGAGCCGGATCAGCTCCTCACCCCCTCAGAGGTCGCCACCCTGTTCCGGGTGGACCCCAAGACGGTCACCCGCTGGGCTAAGGCTGGCAAGTTGAGCAGCATTCGCACGCTGGGCGGACATCGCCGGTACCGCGCCGCCGAGGTCTACGCCCTCTTGGCCACTCAGAATGGGCCGAGCACAACCTTCTGACCGGTAGTCGGATGTCGCGACTACTGTCGAGTGATGCGTCGACCAACAGCGGCCGGTTTCTGCACCGCTCTGGCCTGTGCGCTTGTACTCGTTGGGTGTTCGTCGTCAGTGAGCTCGATTGCCCCAGTGGCCAGCGGTCTGTCCCCCCGCGGCCCCGTCGTCACTGATGCCCCGGTGCTGCGCGTGGTCGACGGCGACACCATCCACGTGTTGGTTGCCGGGCGCGACACCACGGTTCGCCTGCTAGGAATCAACACTCCCGAGACTGTGAAACCGGGCTCACCGGTCGAATGCTTTGGTCCTGAAGCATCAGCGCACATGAAGGACGCTCTTGAGGGTCAACGAGTGACCTTGGAATTCGATGATTCTCAAGACCGGGTCGACAGATACGGACGGACCCTCGCCTTCGTGTGGCTAACCGCACCCTCCGGTGGGATGGATCTGGTCAATCTCGATCTGGTGGCGCAGGGATTCGCCTACCAGCGCCAGTACGGACCGAACCCCGTGTCGTGGCAGCCACAACTGGAATCAGCCCAACGAGCGGCCCGTTCCTCAGGAATCGGCCTGTGGGGAGCCTGCCCCGTCTGAGGCTTCACATTCCTCGTACCTGTCGAAGACGTTCTGATCATGTACGTGCAGCACAGTTCATCCCATCACGCGCCAGTGGCGCCGAACTTGAGGAGTGCAGATGTCCGAGATGCCAAGCGAGCAGGCGAACCCTGTTGTGCCGTCCGAGCCCAACTCCGCGTCCGCGACTGTGGAGCCGACAGCAACAGCCAAGCGTGACTCCAGCCGTGCCTTGGTGGCCATCGGTGGAATTGCCGCTGCTGGGCTCGTCATCCTCGCGGGTGTCGGCGGCTACGCCGTGGGCCACTACAACGGCAGTCACGATGACGTGCAGGCGCAGCTCACGCGCGCTGATGGTCCGGGCATGCAGGATGGTTCGGGCATGCAGGGCGACATGAATCAGCGTGGCGAAGATCCTGATGGAGACAACTGGTCCGGTGGCCGTCGCGATGGCGGCTCAGGAAATATGCAGGACGGCCCGGGTATGCAGGACGGCCCGGGTAATCAGGGCTTTGGTCAAGGACGCATGTTCCAGAACCTGCCCCCGCAGATTCAGGACATGCTCAAGCAGTTCATGCAGAACCGCGGCGGCCAGGGCGATGGCATGCAGGGTGGTCCGGGAATGCAGGACGGTCCGGGCATGCAGGGCGGTCCGGGCATGCAGGGCGGTCCGGGCATGCAGGGCGACTCACTGCAGAATCTTCCCCCGCAAATTCAGGAGCTGTTCAAGCAGTTCATGCAGGGACAGGGTGGCCAGCAGGTCCTGCCGCAGACGCCGATCACTCCAGGCACTCAGGGCTAGTCAGTCACGTCAGGTCCGCTTGCGGCGCCTGACGGTGAGCACGAAACCGAAGACCACGAGCACGGCCAGCAAAATGATGCCTAGCGTCAGATTGCTCAGGCCCGTGCTCGTGGTGCTTCCGGGGCCAGGTGCAAGCGCAGGCGCCGCCGACACCGAGGCGGCGGGAGCGCCGCTTGCACTGGTGGACGCAGTAGTAGACGACTGGCCAGTCAAGGTGAAGTGCAGCGCGCCGATCATCGGGTGACCGTCGTCGGCCACAGCCCGGTACGCCACTTCGTAATCGCCGGGCGGGAGATTGGTGGGCCACGGGATTGAGAGCACTGCTCCGTCGGGATTGACCTCCTGGCTGATCACGACATTGCCTGAGGCGTCATTGATAGAGATCGTGTCGACGCTCGGCAGAAGTGCTTCGTCGAACGTCAGCGTGATGTTCGGTAGAGGAGCTGTCAGCACAGATCCATCTGCAGGGTCGGATGATAAGAGCGCAGTATGTGCGGCAGCAGCACTGGCATTGAGCCCCATCCACACACCGGTGCACGCGATGACAGTGGCGAGAATGGCGCACACGCGCTTCTTTAGAGACGCAGTCATGAGACGACGATAGCGGCCACTCAGGACGTGCGGCGTTGGAGTGCCGGACGAAAACCTAGCGGATTGATGAGTCGCGTCGTGATCACAGCCGTGATGCTCTGCACCAGTACGAGGCCGATCAGCACCAGAAGCTGCACCTGGGCTGCCACGAGAGGCGATGCACCACCGATGAGGAGACCGACAAAAGCGCCGGGCAGTGCCACGAGTCCGGCACTCTTGGTCTGGTCAAGGGTGGGAAAGAGCGAGCGTTCAGATGCACGTGTAGCGAATTGCCAGCCGGCGCGTCGGTAGGTCGCACCGAGTGCAAGGTAGCCCTCAAATTCGCTCATGCGATCGCGAATGTCGTCTCGCAAACGGACACCGGCGACTGCAGCAACCGCCATGGCACCGCCGATCATCTGCGCGGCGAACGGCAGCATGGTCTGTGCATCAAAGGTGAGCGCTCCGGTGACACTCACGACGAGGACTGTCGCCCCTGCCCCTGCCCCGATGGCCAAGAGAACCGCGCAGAAGTCGCGCCGATCTCCACCGATTCTCCTGTTGGCGGTGAATGCAGCGGCGACCAGCATGAGGCACAAGTACACCCAGGCTCCCTGGGGATGCCGGAAAATCCACGCGATGACAAGCGCCACAACAGTGAGCTGAAGCAGCGCACGCGCAGATGAGATGAGCAGGTCGCGTCGCATCCGCAGACCACTCATGGTCATCACGGCGAAGGCGGCTCCGCCGAGGATGACCAGTGCGATACCGGTGCGCAGTGGATCGCCCACCGGGTGCTCCTACTTCTTGGTGAGAAAAGTGGTTACTGCATTGAGTGCCGAGGCGATGCACTCGTCGGTGGTCGCGGGTGCCGAGCCGTTGCGTGCGGCCTCGAGCTCCGCCAACGTCGGGCAACCGGGCAATGTGGTAGCGATCTTCTTTGTGTAGGTGGTGTACACGAACATCGCGCGAGTTCCGGGATTGGTCAAGGCGCTCTTGGCACTGTCGATCTTGGTCACTGCGCCATCGGGCGTGGTGCACGCCAGTGCAGTGGTGTCCCACGTGCCTGCACCGCCACCGCTTGAGGTCGGCGCTACGCACGTGGCCTGCAGGAAGGCGGTAAGCACGTCATCGGGGACCGTGAGTGCGGGCACAGCACTTGCTGAGGCAGCCGATGCAGGTGCCGATGCAGGTGCCGACGCAGCCGTGGAGTCACTGGCAGCAGCTGAAGCAGAATCGGCAGGCGCACTGGAGCTGGCGGTACCGGAGGAGGACGAGCATCCCGCCAAGCTGACCGAGAGTCCGACGACGGCGACAACGGCGGCAAGCTTCACGGGGGAGGTCATGGGAACACCGTACGCGGCTGTCCGGTGAACTGTGCGTGGCCCCTGCCCTCATGAAAGTGCCGTCCGCCTCCAAATGAAGGATGCTTGCGCCATGGCTTCTAAAACTGCGCTCGTCACAGGTGCTACCGGCTACGTGGGAGGGCGCCTGGTGCGCGAGCTTCTCGAGGCTGGTTTTGCGGTCCGCATCCTCGCCAGGAGTCCAGAGAAGTTACGCGAGGCACCTTGGGCTGATCGGGTCACGGTCGTCTCTGGCAACGCACACAATGTCGACGATCTCACGCGTGCGATGGAAGGCGCGGACCTCGCCTATTTCCTGGTGCACTCGCTTCAACAGGGGGTCGCGCTCGAGCGCTCCGAGGCCGAGCTGGCACACGCCTTTTCGACCGCGGCGCAGTCGAAAGGTGTCGGACGCATTATTTATCTTGGCGGACTGGCACCCCAGATTCCGCTGGAGAAGATGTCGCCTCACATGCGCTCACGCGTACGTGTCGGCCAAATCCTCGCATCATCGGGCGTTCCCACGATCGAGTTCCGCGCGTCAGTCATTATCGGGTCAGGCTCCGCTTCGTTTGAAATGCTGCGCTACCTCACCGAGCGACTGCCGGGGATGATCACCCCCCGCTGGGTGCGCACGGAGACCCAGCCGATTGCCATTCGCGACGTTCTGCGCTACCTCGTCCTGGCTGCCGACATTCCGCTCGATGTGAGTGGGATCTTTGAGATCGGCGGACCCGACGTTCTCACGTACCAGGAGATGATGCAGCGATATGCAGCGGCCGCTGGTCTGTCGCGTCGCATCATCCTGCCGATCAACGTTCTGACACCCGAGCTGTCCAGCCACTGGGTGAGTCTGGTGACGCCGGTTCCACGCGCCATTGCTCGGCCCCTTGTGCAGTCGCTCCGTCATCCTGCTGTCTGTCACGAGCACAATATTTCGAAGTGGATCCCGGATCCGCCGGCCGGGCTATTGCCATTTGAGGATGCCGTGCGCTTAGCGCTCACCCGTGTCCGCGAAGCAGCGGTTGAGACTCGTTGGTCTGACTCCTCCTTTCCAGGCGCTCCTAGTGAGCCACTTCCCAGTGATCCCGTCTGGACCGGTGGTTCGCTCTACACCGATATTCGTGAACTGCCCTGCCGCGCGACGACTGAGGAACTGTGGGCAGCGGTCGAACGGATCGGCGGCGAAGCGGGCTGGTACTCCGCACGCCTGCTCTGGGAGGTTCGCGGAATCATGGACCGTGTTGCCGGCGGAGCGGGTCTGCGGCGAGGACGGCGTGATCCGAACACTCTCGCTACGGGCGACGCTGTGGATTTCTGGCGGGTCGAAGAAC
>Ga0304728_1001412_pt1 | contig 17017 bp, 26 predicted proteins | sample C_130625_MF_Meta_FD_190476 | JGI IMG/M metagenome (GOLD analysis project Ga0304728, IMG submission 190476) | Freshwater microbial communities from Lake Croche, Canada to study carbon cycling - C_130625_MF_MetaG (v2) (version 2) | ecosystem: Environmental > Aquatic > Freshwater > Lake | place... | reverse complement strand
GTAATCTTTTCAAGTGTTCTGCCGCCAAAGTAAAAGGACATGACGAGCATACCCCACTGGCCTAGCAGCTCAACGTATGCACCACGGGTTTCGTATTCAAAGATTGAAGCGATGGCAAAGCCAGAGTAAGCCACCAGCAAGAAGATCAGCGTCATGGGGCGAATGTTCTTAGACAACCAAGAGTCGGATGCCATGTCTGCCTGAACGCGCTGGGTCAAGTTGTTTTGTTCGGTCTTGTACAGCTCAGTCTCATTAGCCATCTTAGCCAACTCGCCGTCTTGCGCCATCTTAGCCAGATCCATTTGGGCCTTGGCCTTAGCTTCGGGATCGGGGATCAGCTTGTCGATGAGCTTACCGCCCACATTTAGAAGTGCGTCTAGTCCAATCATTTCTTATCCTCGGTTTGATTTAGTTTAATGCCTGACAAGAAGCCAATCATGCCGCCAATCAGCGTGGAGAAAGCGGGGCTAATCATCTTGAAGATTTCAGCGTTATCAACTTCCTTGGCCCACAAGCCGAGCATGAACGAAATAACCATAGCCAGTACCGAGACGCAAAGCGTGATGCTGACCATAAAGGTCACATAGAACGTCAGTTTGTCTTTGGTGTTTTCCATGTTTCCTCCTACACAAGTTGGTCAATGTCGCGCTTAAGGTTTGCAATCTGGATGTTCAGCGTTACCTGTCGCATCCTGTACTCATAAATCTCATACTCATACTGGTGAAACTTCTTCACTGTATTGTCAATCTGCACTTGCAAGGCGTGTTCTGCGTTCTGCTTCTCCACCTTCTTAATGAACGCTTCCTGCTGCACCATAGCTTGGGGCTGAACAACTGGATACCACTTGTCGTAGCTGACCTTCATTTCTTTTCCCGCTCCATTGCCCGTGCATAGTAGTAAAGAACCTTTGATCTAAGCTCCGTACTGTCAGCCGCGCCCGCCCATAGAGCTAGGTTGTTCCAGATTCCTACAAGCTGTTCGGAGCTACAGTTGTCGCCGTTTGTTGTCAGCCACCGAGATAACTCAATGTGCCGCAGGGTCGGGTCATGTATCCCGCTTAGCGCATAAAAATCTGAAACGATGCACGGACTCTTGGCACTTGCCCAAAACACTAGGGAAATAAGCAGTACCGAGAACCAGCGCATCATTCATTGCCTAACCCCTTACTTGGGTTCTACGTCAGTAACCGCCTCTTCAGGCTTGGCTTCCAACGCTTGTTTCAGTAACTCAAAGAAGGCATTACGGCCCACTTGAAGCTGATCCACATTGAACCTTGCTGAGTCTAGTTTGCGATCCAAATCTGCGACATGATTCAACAAGGCTTGCTGCTGGGGTGTCAGGTCTTCAAACTGATGCTCAACGCCGTCGATTGTCACAGGGGTCTTTTCATTTTTTCCCATGATGTTTCCTTTAAATTGCCACCAAGGTCGGGTGGTGACTTCCCGTTATGCTGATGCGGTTTGCAAAGGCGTCAGGTCTTCTGTTGTCCAGAAGTCTTTAGCCAACATGATTTTGAGGTGCTCTTTGTTGCGAGCAACAGTGTCAGCCCAGTCTTCGTCAGACATTTTTTCTGGCTGTCCTGCGTTAATTAGGTTTACTGAGTCCATTGCGGCACTGTAGTGGCGAGCAATTTCTTCTGCGGTGGGGGCTTGTGTTTCAATAGTCATTTTAGTTTCCTTCAAGTTGTTTAATACGAGCAGACAATTCTTTTACAGCGTTTACCAAGTACCAAGTAAGGTTTGTTGTATCTACAGACATAACACCAGTAGATTCTGTTTTAACGCAATCAGGCAAAATGGTTTGAATTTCTTGAGCAATTGCACCCAATTGAACCCCAGAAATATTGACTGCATTTGACTTGTTTAACTCTGTAATTTCTTCAGGCAAACGATATTCAAAATTACGCACTTGAATTGCATTGATTGCGTCTAAACCAACAGTGTTATCAACAATATTTTTCTTTAAGCGTTGGTCAGAAGTAATTGACCAAGCAGCAGAATTATTGCCTTGATATGCACCACCACCATTGGGGCTAATAAAAGCGGTGCTTGAACCTTTACCCCCAACACCAGCAGTTGCAATAACTATTTCATGCGTATTATTTTGAACAGAAACATCAGCCCTACCAATACAAATATTGTTTGAGCCAGTTCCAATTGAATACCCTGCTTGATAACCAAATGTTGTATTATTTGCACCAGTACTAGTGTTATACATTGACTGAGTGCCTATTGCGGTATTGTTAGAACAAGAAGTAAAGTTTACACCTGCAAGTTCTCCTACAGCAACGTTATACGATCCTGTCCCAGTATTAGCGGCTCCATTTGCACCAGCTTCCCATCCAACATAAGTATTGTGTCCACCAGTTGAATTGGTGTACCCAGTATACATTCCTATAAAAGTGTTTTGGGTTCCAGTTGTATTTTGGTATCCCGACTGATAACCTACGGCGGTGTTGTTGCCTGCTGTGGTGTTAGAGCCAAGTGAGTCTCTACCGATTGCTACGTTACTTGCGCCAGTGGTATTTGCATCCAAAGCGCTCTGTCCAAATGCACAGTTGTCATTAGCAGTAGTATTTGACGTCAATGCGCTGTCACCCATAGCAGTGTTATAACTACCAGTGGTATTATCCGCCATTGCGTTTGTACCAAATGCTTGGTTGTTTGAACCAGTCGTATTTGAGACTAAAGAACGATAACCCAATGCGCCATTTGAGCCACCAGTAGTGTTTTGATTTAGCGCCCCATATCCAACGGCTGTGTTTGGAGTGCCCGTGGTGTTGTTATATAGCGCTACGTAACCTACAGCAGTGTTGTTTGATGCTGTGGTGTTTGAGTTAAGAGCCAAGCGACCCATTGCCACATTAAAACTTCCCGTAGTGTTACCTTGAAGTGTTTGATAACCAAAAGCGGCATTGTACGAACCTGTCGTATTAGACGACATTGTTTGATAACCATAAGCCGAATTATGGTCTCCAGTACTATTGGAATATAACGCCTGATATCCAGTAGCAGTAATAGCGCCACCAGTAGTATTGCTGTATCCTGCTTGGTAACCTACAGCAGTGTTGTTAGAGGCTGTGGTGTTTGAGCGCAATGCAGCAATACCAACAGCAACGTTATTTCCGCCACTTGTAGTTGCCATCAAAGAGCCAGAACCAACGCCAACGTTGTAATCCGCAGTATTCGCATAAAGCGGGGCGTTGTAGCCTCCATAAGTTGAACCTATGGCAACGTTCGCATTTCCTGTTGAACCATAGGCAGATTGATAGCCTACAGCAGTATTGCTAGAGGCTGTGGTGTTGTTGTTAAGGGCTTGCATACCCATTGCAACATTATTAGAGCCTGTTGTATTCGTAATTAGCGAATTGATACCAACGGCTGTGTTCAAAGTGCCTGTGGTGTTTGAGTAAAGGGCGGCATTTCCTATTGCAGTTAGTTGACCTGTAGTATTTGTATATGCTGCCTGATAACCTACTGCGGTGCTGTTAGATGCTGTGGTGTTGGAAAATAAGGATTGATAGCCATAAGAAGTATTAAAGCTTCCAGTTGCCCCAGAAGAACCAGTTAAAGATTGATAACCTGTTGCAGTGTTACCGCCACCAGTAACCCAATAAGCCGTTTGAAATCCAATGCCTGTATTACCATTTGCATTGGAAGAGTAAAGAGTTTGATGACCTAATGCAGTTGAATAAGCCGCTGTAGTATTTGAATATAAAGATAAATACCCATAAGCTACATTGCTTGCACCAGTTGTATTACTGTAACCTGATTGATAGCCTACAGCGGTATTGTTAGATGCTGTGGTGTTGTTGGCAAGCGCACCATTGCCCATAGCCGTGTTATACGAGCCAGTGGTGTTGTAGTACATCGGTGGAATAAGACCTGATTCATACCCACCAAAAGCAGAGTTGTAACTGCCTGTTGTGTTTGCGTTTAATGTATATGCGCCAAATGCGGCATTTCTTACACCAGTTGTATTTGAATACAATGCTCCAGCACCAAAAGCATTTATGGTTCCAGTCGTATTGCTGTAACCCGCTTGATAACCTACAGCGGTGTTGTAAGATGCTGTGGTGTTGGCTTGAAGCGCAGACTTACCAATCGCAGTATTATATGAACCAGTGGTAGTGGCGTTAAGAGAAGCATGACCCAAAGCGGCATTTGATGTTCCGCTGGTCAGGTTGCGTGTAGAAGATGTTCCAACTGTGGTGTTGTAGTCGCCTGTTACAGCACCATTCGACATTGAACCTTGACCAAGGGATACGTTTTCCGTGCCTGTAGTAATTGCATATCCAGCGGTATGACCTAAAGTCGTGTTGTATGCGCCAGTGACTAAGTAGCCAGCCTGATAACCAACGGCAGTGTTGTAAGAAGCTGTGGTGTTTGAACGTAGTGCGTTTTCCCCAATGGCTACGTTAGATGCTCCCGTTGTAGTTAAATACAAAGCCGCATTACCTACTGCCGTATTTCCATCTGCATTGCTTGTATATCCCGCCAAACGACCAACAAAAGTACCGCCTCCGCCTGTAGTATTACTATACCCCGCCTGATAACCTACAGCAGTATTGTTAGAGGCTGTGGTGTTGTTGTACAGTGCTGAATTGCCTAAAGCAGTATTATTACCACCCGTAGTGTTAGCTAATAGCGCATTAGTGCCAAAACCAGAGTTATAACTTCCCGTTGTATTTGCTACCAAGGTGTATCCACCAGCGGCACAATTTTGTTGCCCTGTTGTGTTTACCTGTAACGCTTGATTGCCTATAGCAATTCCATAATTTCCAGTTGTGTTGGCTGCAAAAGCACTTGCACCCACCGCAGTGTTGTTGGCTTGAGCACCTGCACCACGGCCTACTGTGATGCCATAAACAGTCAGGTCAGTACCAGAGTACAAAAGGTTGGCAGAGTCTTGGAGAAGACCAGATGCTCCTGCGTAAGTTACGCGGCCTGAAGTCAATGAACTCAAAGTTAAACTTGCGCCACCAACAGTGCCAGTCAATGTGGGCGAAGCGGACAAAACATTGTTGCCTGTACCTGTATTCGTTACGCTCACTACGTTCTTGCTTGCATCCAATGCCAATGCTGTAGAAGCAGTCAGGCCAGATAAAGTGGTTGTGCCTGTAACAGTAACGTTAGTGAACGAAGCTGTGCCGCCCGTATTACTCACCTTCACAAAGTCAGAGCCGTTCCATGCACAAACAGCAGACTCACCAGCAACAATCGTCACACCAGTCGTTGGGCCAACACCTACCAACTTAACAGAGTAGCCGCCTGTGGTGGCGTTGATAACTGTATAAACCTTTGACTGGGCGGGCGCTGTGATCGTGCGAAGAGCTGTACGCGCACCTGAGAATAATAGAATGGCTTCACGGGCTGTGTTTGCTGCGCCTGTGGTTGTAGTCAATGTTACATCTGCATCAGTGCTTACATTAGTCGTACCGGCAACCGCAGAGTCGAGCAAAGATGTAATGGAGTTGTTTACAGTGTCGCCCCAAGTACCGCTCAATTCGCCCGTGACTGGCAGTGCCAAGCCCAATAGTGATGTGTATGCTGTCGTCATTCAATACTCCTAGTTCGTGTCGATCTGTGCCCACCCAGCGTCCTGAGTATCACCTATCTGTGTCCAGCCCGAAGACTGAACGTTGTTGATATTTTGCCAGTTTGCAGTCTGCGTGTCATCAATAATTTCCCACAAAGGCCGCCCCACCACCAAATCCGATATCGTTGCCAGCTCCACAATTGAAGCCCTAAACAAAGCCAGCGCTGCATCCACATCCGATCCCGTTGCGCTCTCAGCGATAACACCGCTGAACGTAACCTTTGCCGCCGCAGAATCAGACCCGCTTGCCGACTCGCTTACAGAAGACCCAACAGATATATTGGCAGCTACCGCATCCGTTCCAGTCACACTCTCAACAATATACGCCAAGAATGTGAACGCCCCTGCCGTTGTATCCGTCCCTGTTGCGCTCTCTGTGATCCTGCCCAAGAAGTTGGCAAATGCCGCATCGCTATCCGATACTGCCGCGCTTTCGCTTACTGACACCCCATATGTGGGTATCGCGCTTATCGCATCACTTCCTGTTCCTGTCTCACTCACATTTGCTACAAAAGTAGCAAGCGCACTTACCGCATCTGTCCCTGTCCCCGTCTCACTGATCGCCGCACCAAGTGTTGCAAGCGCACTTACTGCATCTGTTCCAGTACCTGTTTCACTAATAGCTACACTTAAAGTCAGCCCTGCCGCAACACTGTCTGTACCCGTACCTGTCTCAGAAACCGACACCCCATAAGTGGGCGTAGAACTTACTGCATCTGAAACTGTACCGCTCTCACTGACCGACACCCCATACGTTGGTATGGCGCTTACTGAATCCGTCCCAGTACCAGTCTCACTTACCGCCGACCCAAACGTAGCTAACGCACTGACTGCATCCGATCCTGTAGCTGTTTCACTGACGCTAGACCCCAATGAGGCCAATGCAGAGACAGCATCCGTCCCTGTCGCAGTTTCAGCAACGCTCCGGTCAACGACTGAATCACCCCAGCCAGCCTGACCCCATGTGCCAGAACCCCAGCCGCCGTCAGCCATTTAGACCTCAACCGGCTAAGCTGAATGTGTAAGTTACGCTCAAAACGTCACCAGAAACCACAGAGCGGTCACCGGGCGATGAGAAGTCAGCGGCAGAGAACAATGTTCCAGTCGTACCACTCTTAGCACTACCGCTTGTCAAGAACGCACCGCCAACAGTGGAAGTCGCATTGATGTTAAACGTAGCAGGGGAAGCTGAGTTAGTAACCACAGAAGGGTTTGCAGTCGTTGCCGTGGCAAATGTAGCAGTCACGCGGGTTGCATTGCTGTAAGGCACAACTTCAGTCCAGCCAGCGTGGGAAGACATTGTGTCACCAGCCGCAGGGGTGTTAGAAGCACCAGCACCATACAGACCAATATACCAAGTGGTAATCTGGGTCACTGAAGTCAAAGCCGTGCCAGCCATGTACTGAAGGCCAACGTTCACTACCAAGTTCTTAGACTCAGCAGACCACTTCAAGTTACCATCTTTATCATGGCACTCAACGTAGTAAACGCCTGTGGCTTTGGCTTGCTCGCCTGATTGTGTACCGGCAGTCAGACCACTAAAAACATGGTCAGTTGCTGTGAGTTTTTCTGTGGTCATATTGACTCCTTAGTTAGAAGAACGAATTAACGCCGCCGATGCTGTATTAGCGGGCATTGTGATTGTAAAGTTAGAAGATGTTTTATCGGAACCAAAGTCCAATACGGCAATTGATTTATTACCCTGAGATGAGTTATAGATCAAAGCACAACGAGCTGTTACTGAGGCATTGAATACTGCGTTGTTAAAGTTAACATAGGCAGTGTAGTTTTCAGCATTAATGGTTGTGCCCGTCAAGGTAACCCCGCCCGCCGTGTATCCGCCGCCGGTCACTTCATTAGAAGTTGAATACACTGTGGTTGCAGCGTTTAAATCTGCACTGGCTGTGTACAAAGATATCTTTAAGATATCAGTTGTAAGGTTATGAATGCCTTGATACAGCTCTTTTTTGAAGCTGGTGGTCTGGGTCTGGACTATTGAACTCATGATACAGACACCCTAACCTGACCATCACGATAAGCATCAGCACGTTGTTTGCCATCTGCCAAGTTTTTGTACAGCGCAATAGCTTGCACATAACGATCTTGAGCCAACTTCACCATGTCGGGCTCACCCTTCATATAGGTATAGGCCTCACAGATAGTTCCGTACAACAGAACAGAATCAAAGTTATCACCAAGCCATGTAGTACCTGCAGTAACAATCGACTCTGGATAGTAGTTGTAGTGAAGTTCTGCGTTGTATGCAGCATTAGGTGTCGGGCCAATAATAAAAGTCAGCTCGTTTACATCATCTGAACGGGGGCCAAAAATTGCATAGTGCTTAGGCTTGCCTGTTGTTGCGGGGTTTGGGTATGCCTCGCGCATGAAGTTCACATCTTTGTTTAGTAGGTAAAGATATTCTCCGCCAGCGGCTGGGTATATGGCAAGGCTATATACCGACAAAAAATCAGACGGACACTGGAGGTATTTGTTACCGTTGGTCAACACGCCCGTCACGTTCTTTCTCAAATTAGCGGGCTGCGCAGTGTTATAGATGCGCTGCTCCGCCTGACGTATGAACACATTCATATTGGCAGTTGGGAAAGAATTCTCGCAGTAGTCTCCTACTTGCGTGACGAGATCGGCGTAATTCATGCCATCGGGCCTCGTGCCATCAAGCCTTTAGTGGCTGCGCCCGTACCGCGAACTTTGATGCCGCTGGTCTTAGTGCCGGGCTGCTCATTGCGAGTGATGTTTCCTACAGACATATTGACTGTAGACGCACTACTATGATTAGGACCACTGCCGGGATTAGAAGAGGCTTCAACAGCTTCACCAGTCATTGTGTGGGGCTGAGCATAAACAGAAGCATCACCCACTTCTTTACCCATTAATTTCTTGCTAAATGTAGCCATGATTAACCTCTTTTTTGGTTATTAGCACGCGCCATATTGCGGCCTACTTTACGCATTTCCATTCCAGTTACGCCGGATGTTTTCTTTCCGCCCATAACTTCTTTTTGCGTAGGGCCGCTGTTACCCAAGTTTGTGCCGTCGGTTTTGCCTTTTTTAGCGATGCCGTCAGCTGATCGTGTATATGCCATTTTATGCTCCTTAAGATACCGTTACTGTACCGACAAACGTTGTCGCTATCAAGTAGTTAGGCGTTAAACCTGAATCAAAATTACTAGCCCCACCAACCGGTGCCCAGCCCCACTGTATGTCACGAGAACCACCAGACAAATTACCGTTTGAGTTTATGCCAGATGTCACATAAGTTGTGTCTTTACGAGGATTACGCAAAGCCTGTGGATCATCTACAGGAAACGTACCTAACATCAACTGAGGCTGGTCTGGATCCCAGCACTCAGGACATACTAATAATTGATATAACCTTTGCTTAATGACTTCAGTCTTAAGCTTCTTAAGTTTAAACTGCTGGCCACAGCGATCACATTCAGCAATCGCTATTTTGCCGGATGCGAATCTATTACCCATTATGACCCACCAATAAACATCTGGCGAGGTACAAATCTAATAGCAGCTTTTTCGCGGTCTTCACCAGCTGCAATTTCAAATGTCTCATCGTACATTTGTTTAAGAAACTGGATGCGAGGCATAAGCTCAGGAGTCTTGACAGCAATGTGATACGCCAAGCCAGCTACCAAACAAGGTAAGAAACGGAAGTTCATATCAGCTGTTTCCACACCAGCGCCGGCATCTTGAACACGGCGCAGTCTCCAGTACACAAATTGGTAAGGTGTAGAGTTATCTGGTGTAGGCCATACTGTCACCGCCGGAAGCTGAGGTACATAAACTGCCGTGCTAATTAAATGAGATGCAGCAGTAGTGTTGTTCTGGCCACGGAACACGCCACCTAGGGTATTCCCTGTTACGTATGTGTAGTAGATGTCTTCAGCATCTAGACGGATAAAACCAGCATTAGCTAAACCAACTACTGAGTTAAGCGTGATTGTGGTGTCTGTAGAGCTGATAGCTGCCGACAAAACTGAATCTGTAGGATTAACTTCACCAGACAACCTTTGAATCCAGACTTGAATTGGTCGAGCCTGTTGAAGTTTATTTGGAATAGTTGCATAAGTAGAAACACTAATACGTGTAATAGTCAGGTCAGCTTGTGTAGATGCAGTGTTAGAACCTGTGCGGATTACATGTTCTAGCAAGTCAATAGTGTCTTTAGGCAACGCATACGTGGCTAAGCCGGGGGTCAAGTTAATGATCCCCTGCTCCATCGTCCACATGTTAATACCCTTAGATTGCCACTCTATGGTCATTAGGTTCATTGATCTGCGTGCTGTACGCAAGTCATAACCAGAACGCATCTCACGCCCAGCCCTCTCCCATGCTTCCTCGGCGATCTCCGTGAAGTCCATGTTAAAGAGGGTTGAGCCGGTAGTTGTCATAGTAATCCTAGAAATATTTTATTATTTCTGCGCTGTTTTAGCAGAGTCAATAAACGCTTGAGCTGTAGGCGCACCTTTAGATCCGGGCTTATGCATCTTCTCTTTAGAACCAGCGGCTATCCTTTTACGTTTGGCGTTAATGTTGGCATACAAACCAACAGGACCACCTTCAGCATACTGAGTAAAATCAGTATTGTCACGGCGAGCTTTACGCTTACCGCTTGGCATCTTAGATGGAAGCATGGCTCCCATTCCACGGCTGGCCAACATGATTTAACACTTCCCGCCGTACTTCATTGTGACCATTGTGCCTTTAGTCTTGCCTTTAGTGGCGCAACCGTCAGCACGACTAGAGGCAGAAGAAACCTTACCGCCAGAAGCCATTTTTTTAGTCATTCCGCCTTTTTTGTAACCCTTTACATCTTGGCGAGCTTTCATTTGGGCTTTGTCATCCATGCTTGTCATATTGTTAATGCCAAGGAATTCTCCAGCTCCACGCATCTTATCTCCTACGGTGTCACCAAATTTACGTAGGTTATATCCAATAGGATTTTTATCGGCAGGATCTAAAGCCAATTCACGCTCGTAATCTCTAACTGATCTATCGTATTGTGCTTTTGCTAATCTTTCGCTTTTAGCGGCATCAGCAGCGGCAATAGCAGCTTTTCGTCCAGAAATTTCGTCTTGCTTTTGTTTACGATAACTGTCAAAGTCACCAGTTGTAGTGTCTGGTTCAGGCATAGCTTTGTTGTATGCCTTATCCGCAGCCGCACGCATTTTGGCGTCTTTAGCTTCTTGGATAGCGTCTTCTTTAATACCCATAATTATCTCCTTAACAAGTTTTTCCACCACGTTTCATAGAAACCATCATACCTTTGGTTTTGCCTTTAGCAACAACGCCATCAGTTGTCTTACCGGTTTTTATAGCACCCATTTTAGATGGAGCCATGCCGCCTTTAGCAAGTTTTAAAGATGTACCCTTACCGCCTTTATGCTCTTGCATGTCATGCTGCTTGAAAGCTTTCTTAATCATGGCTTTGTCTTGGGCCATATCAGCTTTACCGCCTTCAGCCATACCGCCTTTTTTCATGCCCATCATCTGCTTTTTGTCCATGGCCATGTCAGCTTTAGAGCCTTCTTTCATGCCCTTTTTCTCAACATCTTTGCCTGATTTCTCAAACATAGCCATACCGCCCCTAGCCATTTTGCCTTTACCGTCGGCAGCAAAAGCTGGAACCTTTTGACCATCTTTCATAACCATAGGCATACCGCCATCTGCATAGCCGCCCATCTTCATCTTTTTCATATCGCCACCTTTTGAGAATTTACGGCCTTTGTCAGCCGCTGAAAAGTCTTTACCCACTGACATGGGCACGCCTACTTTCTTAGCAAACGATGGCGAATGTGCAATCGCTTCCATGAAATTGTGTTGCTTTTTACTTGTGCTTGGCATTACAGCATCCTACCTTTAGTTTTACCACGTTGAGCAATACCATCTCCACGCTTGGAAGCTGAGGAAACTTTAGATGCGGTTTTATCTTTAACTTTACCACCTTTGGCAAACTGTGCAGTGTAACGAACACCGTAAGTATTACCAATTTTAGCTGGACTAATGGTTCCACCAGCAAGAGGCATACTTAACATGCTGCGCAGATTATTTTTATCCGAAGCAGGTAAATTTTTGTTTAGTTCTTTTTCTTCCCGAGGACGAGGGGGCGGAGGTGCGTTATCACCAGCTTTGTTAAAGTCTTCTGAAAAATCGTTAGAAAAATCGTATTCATCATCCATGATCTACCCCTTTTTTTTGCCAAGTAAATTTTGAACCGTTTTGGTTTCCCAAATGCGGATAGCTGTCCACACAATTGTAAAGATTGCGGCAACTGCTGGAAGCATTTCAGCCAAGGTTCCCACCACAGTGAGGAAGGATACCCCATCAATAACGTACTTAACTGTTTCGTCGTGTTCAGTCATATCAGCAGTTCCATGCTCTTAAAGATTTATTGATGCGCGAGTTCGGATCTTTTGCCGTTTTCTCGCTTGTGAGTTTCTTCTTCATACCACTCATCCTTGCACAAAAGGAGTCGCGCCGTGAGCCGCCTTCCGGCTGGGGAGGTTTTAAATTCATGCCTTGCGCTTTCGCAGAGGCCCGACCCTTGGCGTTTAAACCCCCGTTCGGGTTCTTTCCTTCTTTGCGTGTCCATGCTGCACCTTTAGCCATTTGCAACTTTCAGTTTGGATTGATAGATATTTTCAAGCATCGGCATTACAACTTCTTCGCGGAAGTTGCGCTCATACACTTCTTGTCCTACGTGAGGCAGGCTAATGTCTACATCTATGTATACTTTAAACCCAGCTTTTAAAACACGATCACAGAACAAGTAATCTTCACCAACATACTTGCCGTCCACAATGGCAAAGTCAAACACTGCTGACATTTTTTCTGTCGGGGACTTTTCATAAGTCCACTCGGGATGATCTTCTACAAGCTTCTCAATCACATGGCGCTGGATCAACATAAACCCTGTAGGCGCACGTTTTAGTCGCATTAAAGAGCCTTCAAACTCCAAGTCGCCATTCTTATCGTAGTAAACGTCTGCAAAGAATTTAGCATCTTTAGCTCTACGTGGATATGCACCAGCGGTCACGTCCATATCGCCGCTTTGAGCCATCAGGCGAAGGATGTCATCAGCATTAACAACTACATCTGCGTCAATGAACAAAAGTTCTGTGCAGTCTGTTTTTAAAAATTCATGCACTAAAGCATTGCGAGCCATCGTAATGATGGAGCAATTAGACAAATCAGACAACGTGACGGACACACCAAGACTCATTGCCTTGGGCATTAACTGCGCCAGTGCAAATGCGGTCTTGATGTTCAGCTTGCCGTCATAAGCGGGAATGCCTATGAACAGCTTGCGCCCCATCAATGTTGCCTGTTTTGTTTCAGCCATAAAATACACTCACGGCAGCCATGTTAACCATATAGGCATACACACCGTTCTGCGCCAACAAGCCTTCACCGGGCATATTGCTGGATCCGTTGTTATACGTGTCTCCAGCGGCAACATCAAAAGTCATTAACCAACCGCCCGTTGAATAAACAGCAGCAGGAGTACCTGTAATAGTTCCAGAGTTAATGTCGGTGATAGTAAAACTATTTGCGCTTGCAGTGGCAATCACATAATTTCCGGGACTGGCCGAACCACCTGTGCCAGAGTCAAAGTCAATACCAATAGTTTGACCAGCTACCAAACCATGAGCTGTTTTTGAGACAGTTACTGTTGAGCCAGAACGTGCGTAAGTTACGCTACTAGAAACGGGCGCTGTTGTCGTATCAAAAAGAACAAACTGCCCCGCAGTTGCAGTACCAACAAAAGCAACAGCTTTAACGCGAGTGCGAAACGGCACTAAAATACCAGATTGGTTTGTGTGCGCTTGCTTAACGTCATATTGCATCGTCATAATTAATCTCCTTGTAAATGGGGGCCGAAGCCCCCTAGATTAATTAGTTTTGCTGAGCAGATTGCTGCATTGCGCCGTCAGAGTTGCGCACAATGTAAGCAACAATCACAGTAGCAGCACCAGTCGATGAAGATCCGGTGGTTGTAAAGGTCAAAGCAGCATCAGTAGAGCCAACGTTAGCCTGAGTAGGTGTAAACGCAGCGGCAATGGTCACAGGGTATGTGCCAGCAGATGTGATGGTAGTTGCAGAAGCAGTAGCCGTACCGCCAATGCTGACTTGCAGCGTAGTAGCTGAAGCAAACAAAGTGGTCGTCAGAATCTGAACTGAAGTGATGGCAGCGCCTGCGGGAATGTAACCAGCAGCAATACTACCGGTAGCTACTTGAGCTGCGGTCAAATTGAAAGTTTGGGCAACAATGGTGCAGCCGGTGTTTTGAACTGTGCCAGCAGTAGTGCCGGTAGTGTTTTTAACAGTGCCAAGCAGCCAAGGGCCAAGGTGAGTTGCGAATCCCATGATATATCCTTACATACAAGTGGAGTGCATCAATCGGTATGTCGTCTGCCGGGACAGTTTGATACACCGGAAAGCCCGGATTAACGTATTTATACCACTGCGTTTACATGTATGCAACATATTTTTGTGTCATACAAATGTTATTTTTAAATGCTATAAAGGAGTAATTTGTTTTGCGAACACCAACTTGGTTTAATTCAAATGAACATTCCAACGTCACAAGATGCCGAATTCTTTGCACTATGCGTTAAGAAATGGCAATCAATTCTCAACCTTAGCGACTGGAGAATTGAAAAAGGCTTAAAGCCTGCAAAACAAGCTATGGCATCAGTCGAGTTCAATGAAGGTGCGCGACTAGCCACCTACCGGCTTGGTGACTTTAGCGCAGAAAAGATAACCCACGAATCCCTCGACGCTACGGCACTGCATGAAGTATTACATGTATTCCTTCATGACCTTATGACGGCGGCGCAAGATCCTAAATCGTCAGCTGAAGAAATAGAAAAGCAAGAACACCGAGTAATTAATCTACTTGAGCGACTGCTCACTAAGGATTCTAATGGTTTCAACTAACGGACTGACTGCTTGCTCAGACGAGGAATTCCTTAAACTTTGGGATCAGTACCAATCAACGTCAAAAATTGCAAAAATTTTATGCGTGACTGATCGAGCCGTAGCTTACCGCAGGCGCAGGATGGAAAAAGATCATGGTGTTTTGCCGGCGGCAGACCATCGTGGTGCTTTATACGATGAGAGACAGAAATCATTTTCCCCGTTAAGGCAGATTGACCTTGGCATATTGGACGGCACAGTCATTGTGTTTTCTGACGCCCACTTCATACCCGGTCAACGCACAACAGCTTTCAAGGGTCTTCTGTGGGCTATCGAGACACTATCCCCCCGTGCGGTCATCGCAAATGGAGACAGTTTTGACGGGGCAGCTATTAGTCGGCACGATCCAACCGATCAGCCAGCCACCACAGTTATTCAAGAACTAAAGGCTTGTCAAGGCGCTTTGGGTGAGATCGAGGAGACCGCCAAAGCCGAGCGTCATAACGTCAAATTAATTCACACTTGGGGCAATCACGATGCAAGATTTGCAAATAGATTGGCTCAACACGCACCGCAGTACAAAGACGTTTTAGGCTTCAAGATAACTGACCACATCCCTGATTGGGAGTTTTGCTGGGCTTGCTGGCCAACCTCTAAGGTGATTGTCAAGCACCGATATAAGGGGGGAATTCATGCCACCCATAATAATACCGTCCATGCGGGCGTTTCAGTTGTTAGTGGGCACTTACATTCATTAAAAGTAACGCCGTTCAATGACTATAATGGCGTGAGATATGGCATTGATACCGGAACATTGGCAGAGCCAGACGGCCCTCAGTTTACTTACGCTGAGTTAAATCCAAACAATCACAGGTCAGGCTTTGCGGTGCTGACCTTTTTCAATGGTGAATTGCTTTGGCCTGAATTAATTCACTCCTTTTCTGAGGGGTGCATCCAGTTCAGGGGCGAGGTAATTGACGTATCTGCGTTTTAGTCCTCATAGAGACAATAAAGAATAAAACAGTATGAGTGCTTGGTTAATTGTTCTTACGGGGGCAATCTACGCATATATTGCGGTGGAACAGTTGCTAAAGGGAAACCCGTATATGGCCATCGTATACGGCGGCTACGCATTTAGTAATGTGGGGCTCTACTTGCTAATCAAGTGAGCCCCATTCATTTACTCTGCAGATTCTTCTTCTTCGGTGTCTTCTTCAAACTCAACTTCAAATTCGTCAACAGCTTCATATTCCACGCCCCAGCCGTTCTCTTCTTGGAATTCAATAAATTCCTGAATGATCTGAATTTTTTCAAAGTCATGTGTTTCAACAATAATTTTTTCTGCGTTAATCCAACCAAATTCCATCTCAAATTTCATGATATGCCCCTAGGTTATTGCAATCACCGCGACTGCAATACCATGTTAATTTAACTTTATGACATAAAAAAGGCCACCCGAAGGTGGCCTCAAACTTACCCTTTTGGGCTGTTTTATCAGGACGAACCGGGTGATCCGAAGATACCGAGTGGGTCAGAAACACCGAAGCTGTAACGCTCACGGGCTTTGTAACGAACGTTACCAGTGTCAAAGTCACCGTCCATGCCAGTGCTCATAGGAGTACGGACAAAGTGCTTCAAACCGTTAGGCACATCAGTCAACAAGAACCAACCGTTTGTGTCGGTCAAGAAGTGGTTAACTGTGTAGCCTTCAGGAATTGAACCGTTGTTCTTCAATGCGTTGATGTCATTGTCGGTTGTACCAACACGCAACTCAGTTTCGAGCAAACGTGTAGCAACGAACATCAATGAAGGAGGAACAATCAACTTCTTGGGCTTAGCAGCGATCAACAAACCACGCTCGTCTGTCCAAGCAGCGATTTGAATAACAGCGTTTTCCAACGATGTTTCATTCAAGTCAGCGCCAGTTGCAGGACGATTGCTGTTAGTACCACCAGAAACCAATGGGTGAGCAGTAGAGCAAAGCACCACGCCGTCGCCATATGTTGGGCCGCCAGTAAAGGCGTTGTTCAACACATAAGCAGCTTTAACTTGCTTGGTGTAAGCCATACCACGGGCCAAAGCCTTGGTATAACGTGAAGACAAGCTGTCGTACAAGTTATCTTCCACAGCTTCCTCAGTGATGGAGAAGCCCATCGCAATGGTTTCGTGGGTGTAACGTGCAGTCCATGCTTCCTGTGCATTGTCATAAGAGATGGCAGAGCCCTCGTTTTTGACAGGTGCAGCAGAGAAACCAGACAGCTTTGTCTCTTCTTCGAAGCTACGCTCTGATGACTCAGTTTCGTAGATCTCTTTGTGCTCTTCGCCGTACTTAGCGTACTCAAGACCGAACAATGCGTTCAGACCGGGGAGCAACTCTTTCAATAGTTGTGCGCGTGAAATAGCCATGATTTACTCCTTAAACACCAGTGGTGTTGTTGTACTGCGCGGTATTGAACTTAACGAGGAAC
>Ga0304728_1001410_pt1 | contig 17024 bp, 27 predicted proteins | sample C_130625_MF_Meta_FD_190476 | JGI IMG/M metagenome (GOLD analysis project Ga0304728, IMG submission 190476) | Freshwater microbial communities from Lake Croche, Canada to study carbon cycling - C_130625_MF_MetaG (v2) (version 2) | ecosystem: Environmental > Aquatic > Freshwater > Lake | place... | reverse complement strand
GACTATGCTTAAAGATCTCTGTTAAGATTCCGATAACAAAGTCCACGGGAGTATGGTCATCGTTTAGTAGGATAACTTTCCAACGATGCGGTTCTTCAACCTTTTGTTTGATCTTTTCGTCGAGTTTTACGTCTGTTGCGCTCATATCATTCTCCATTTAATTACGTGTAAGGGGAAGTTGCCTTCCCCTTATTATATTACTTAACCTCTACAATGTCAATTACCCTGGCTTTCTTTTCTTCGGGTATAACGTATTTAAGGCCAACAATGAGTATTCCTTCCTTCATCTCAGCACCTTCAACAATCATATGCTCAGCCAATTGCCAGCTTCTTTCAAAGTTACGGCTACTTAGACCTCTATGCAAGTATTGTCGACTTGTGTTTTCATTTAGGGGTTCACACTCACCTCGAACAGTGAGAACTTCCTGTTCAATCTCTACATTAATTTCGTTTCGTTTGAAACCTGCTACTGCAATTTCTATTGCATAGCGAGTCTCATCTAATTTTACTACGTTATGTGGAGGATAGTTTGTTGATAGCTGGTTAGCAAATCTACTTTCGAATCCATCGAATAATCGATCAAATCCAACTAGGGCTCTGTTAAGTTGAGCTAGACTGTTTGTATCAAAACGGCTTACTTGTGTCATAATATTTCTCCTTTAATAAGCAAGAATTGTGTAGGGCCTCACCCGAGCGCCCTACAACTATTTTCAAAGTGTGTCTGTGTATTAAACTACTTCAGTAAACTCTGCGTCTACTGGAGTTTCGTTTTTCTTAGCTTCGTCACGTTTGTTTTTAGCTTCCATTACCGGTTGAGCTGCCGCAAACAGGTCGCTAAGTTTTTGTGTAATTGCTTCCTTGTCATCAGTTAACAATGCTGCATCAACTGATTTGATTGCTTCGTCAACTTTGTCTTTAACGTCTTGCGACAATTCTGCATCTATTTCTTCCATGTCTTTCTTAACGTTATGGATCTGCGCTTCGGCTTGATTACGTGCTTCAATTAATCCACGAGCTTTTTGGTCAGCTTCGGCATTGGCTTCAGCATCTTGTACCATGCGTTCAATTTCTTCTTTAGTTAGACCGGAGTCAGACTTAATAGTGATCTTGTTTTCTTTACCAGTATTCTTATCCTTAGCAGATACGTGCATAATACCGTTAGCATCAATGTCCAGTGTAACTTCAATCTGTGGAGTACCACGACGTGCTGGAGGAATACCTTCTAGATTAAACTCGCCTAGTAACTTGTTGTGTTGCACTAGTTCACGCTCGCCCTGGAATGCCTTAATAGTAACAGCAGGTTGGTTATCATCGGCTGTGCTAAAGATTTGACTTGCTTTAGTCGGGATGGTTGTATTCTTCTGAATCAACTTGGCCATAATGCCACCCATTGTTTCAATACCCAGACTTAGTGGTGTAACGTCTAACAATAGAACGTCACTACGCTCACCTGCTAGTACACTGCCTTGTACGGCAGCACCTGCTGCAACTGCTTCGTCTGGATTGACATCACGACGCGGTGCTTTACCAAACAACTTCTCAACAACTTCTTGCACTTTGGGCATACGAGTCATACCACCAACAAGGATAACCTCGTCAATATCCGCACCCGTAACACCTGCGTCCTTCATAGCAATCTTGCACGGCTCAATTGAACGTTGGATTAGTTCATCAACAAGTTGCTCTAACTTAGCACGAGTGATGGAAACATTCATGTGCTTAGGACCAGTTGCATCTGCTGTGATATACGGCAAGTTAACTGATGTTTGTGCAGAACTTGACAATTCAATCTTAGCTTTTTCGGCAGCTTCTTTCAAACGCTGTAGTGCTAACATATCCTTCTTAAGGTCAACTGCATTTTCTTTCTTAAATTCATCAACTAAGAAATCCATAATGCGTTGGTCAAAGTCTTCACCGCCTAAGAATGTATCGCCATTTGTTGACAATACTTCAATTTGCTTGTCGCCATCAACATCGGCAATTTCAATAATACTTACGTCAAAGGTACCACCACCTAAGTCGTATACTGCAACTTTACGATCCTTCTTGTCAGCTTTGTCTACACCGTAGGCTAGAGCAGCCGCAGTTGGCTCATTGATAATACGTAGAACTTCTAAGCCGGCAATTTGTCCAGCATCTTTAGTAGCTTGACGTTGCTGATCATTAAAGTACGCAGGTACAGTAATAACTGCCTGTGTTACTTCTTTACCAAGATAGTCTTCCGCAGTCTTTTTCATCTTGCGTAGAACTTCAGCTGAGATTTGTGGAGGTGCTAATTCTTGATTGTTTGCACGAACCCATGCATCACCGTTCTTAGCTTCCATAATTTCGTATGGCATAAGATCAATATCTTTTTGCACTGCTTCTTCTTTGAACTTGCGTCCAATTAGTCGTTTGCTAGCGTAGATTGTATTCTTGGGGTTTGTTACTGATTGACGCTTTGCACTTGCGCCTACTAGTATTTCATCATTGGCGTATGCAACAATACTAGGTGTAGTACGTGCGCCCTCTGAATTTTCGATAATTTTTGCGACGCCATTTTCAATAATAGCTACGCATGAATTTGTTGTACCTAAATCGATACCGATGACTTTGCTCATAGTTTTCTCCTTAATTAAGCAAGATTGGTTGGACACCATGTCCTATACTAAACCCTTACGGCGTTTTAGTATGAATTTATTTATCTCACATTTCCTGAACTATTTCAATTGTGGACCACTGTTTTAGCTTGTCTATTTTAGCCGCTCTAGCAGCCTCAATATTGTTAAAGCTAACTTCGTCCATTGCCTGTAGAATATCGATCATAGCTAGCATATCGCCGATCTCTTCTTCTAAGTGTTGACGGTTAGTTTTAGGTTTGCCCGGTTTGTAGTTGTCCAGACCGAATCTGTAGCATTTGCTAACAGCTTGAATAACTTCTGCGGCTTCCTCTTGTAGGATAGCCATAACTTCGTATGTTTGTTCGTCCATATTATCTTTCTCTTGCAAATGGTTGAATGTATTGTCCAGCACTGGTAGTACTTGCTTTCAATGTATTAAAAACATTTTGCACACCTACTGCTTGATTCCATGCATCTTCTAGTGCGTGGTGTTTAAGTACTGGCGGACGATTGGGATTAATCCCAATATCAAACAGTGTGCGTGTACAACGTGCTTCCCAGAACTGCCACGGAACTGCTTTACCAATCTTACGAAAAACGTGTTCACAAATTACAATATCAAAACTTGCGCCATGTGACCATACACGTTTTGCGCCCCATGCAAATTTGTAGAGACGATTAAATGCTTCAGTAATTGGAATTCGATCGTGTTCCGAGAACGCTTCGTCTTGTGCTTCTTTACTTTGATTAGCCCACCATTCTACGGTGGCATCATTAGTTACAAGTCCAATCGCATCACACGAGTCAAGGTCTACTCTGCAATAAAATTTTTCACATTTTGGATATCGAACATCATCACCGAAAGGATCAAACTTTACTGCGCCTATCGTAAGAATGGCGGCATCCGGAGATGTCGCCAATGTCTCTAAGTCAATCATTAAATCTGTATTTGCCATGTAAGTTCTTTCTAAATAAGTAACTTACATTATAACAGAGTTAACTGCAAAGGTCAATACATTTTTTTAGGTAATGACTCTTTTTCTAACTGTTTTCGCCAACGAGCCTTAGCAGCCGATTTCTTACGCTTACGCTCAGTAGTTGGCTTTTCGTAAAACTCTTTTGATTGTAGAACTTTGAGCGTACCTAAGTCTTCAATCTTATTTTTAAAACGGCGTAGCGCACGGTTAACGTCCTCGCCTTCTTTTAGAACAATTACTGTCCCTTTGAATTTATTCATCTGATTCATTTGGTTCCTCTGATTCATCATCTTCGTCTTCTTTGTTAATAACTTCTAATATCCAGTCTAAGTTATATATCCTATTGCGACTGATCAACCCCCAAGGAGTGATTTCATCAGTTGTCAAATAGTGGGTGTTTGGTTGTGCTAGTAGGAAACTAACAAACTGTTTGGTTGTTGCATCACAATTGTCAATATCAATAATAATAAAGTCAGCTTGTTGGCTAACACTTAACATCCATTCGATATCAACTTCATCAGTGTCATACATGTAAACATTAATATCGTCCTCACATTGACTCAATAGTTGTTGAAACTGCATCTTAACCTTAGTGCTAGGTTTGATTAATAGGTAACCTGGATTAAGATTGAACAGTTTATCCGGCGGGGTAATTAAATTAATTTTTCCAAGGTTCATGTTTTCAGTTAGTTTGTAATACTTAGTTATCTCTATGCGTAATGCGTGTCCATAATGAGTTAGTGTTCTGTTCACTGTTCTGGACATAGGTTACTCTTTGAGCTTCTTGATCTGTTGATTTTGATCTTTGATTATGTAACTGCTCTTTTTTTTTGATTCTTCTAACGCTTTAATAGCATCTGGATCTGAATGGTCGGCATCAATCCATACATCGCCATTAAAAATAAAGTTACGATTAGCATCGTCAACAAACATTATACAACGGTCACCTTTTTCTGGATTGTTAGGCCACTCGGTCTTTTTAAGTTCTTCTTGGAGTTCAGGAATTAATTGGAATGTTGGGATTTTTAAACCTTCGTCAAGAATTTGTTCTGCAGTCTTTTCTTTAGCTACTTCTTCTTCGGCAGCTTCAATCATTTTGTTCCATTGGTCTAAAGGATCTCCTGCGTCTAGTTTAGCTACATCAGCCACACTAAGCTCGTTGAAGGTAATAGGAACCGATGATTCAGCAGGCGCATTAAAATCTAATTCCATTTGGATATCATTAAATGGTCCGTCAACCACATCACATTCTTTATTTGGACAGAACAGGCCAATACCCGGCGCATTTAATAATGTAGTACCGCACTTATAACATGGAATATCATCTTCTTTAGTTTCAATTTTTGTGACAGTAGTTTCCTCAACTATGTTGTCTCCACTCTCCGTAGTCAGGCTGTCACCCTCTGCTTTGCCAGTGGCAATTTCTTCATCTAATTGACGAGCACGTTCTCTACCGTTATCAAACCATTCTTTAACTTCTTTAAGCTCAGTTTCTTCATCTTCACGAGCCTTCCGGAACCACTGGAAACTGTATTGGCTTGCTAATAATAAGATAACAGCCAACGGATCAAAAACTGAAACAATAATAATGATAACCCATGTCACTGCTTTTTCTAATATATTAGCATCTGGGTTGTCGCCGTAAATAAAAGCGGCAATGTATTTGATTGGCCCTACTTCAGCTTCTACTTTGCGTACTTCTGCTCGAATAGGTGCGGCTTGGTCGTTAAGAGTAGCAATAAGTTTTTGGTTGGCTTCAATGTCTTTGGCCAACGCACTGCGATCACGAGACTGAGCTTTGCGTATTGAAACCGCTTTGTCGGCACCTTTTTCATCTTGACTGCGACCCATGACTTGGTCAACCGCCTCATCCATCTGTTTAAGTTGCTTGCGGTTGGCTTCAATATTTTCTTTGGCTGTTTTAATTTTTTCATCATACACCGATATCTTACTTTGTACGTCACCACTTACTAAACTCTGATCACTGTGGGCTTTACTTAGGAATCCAAAAATACCCATTGACGTTATAATCATTAAGACAGCAATGGCTGCGATTAAGTACGACCTAATAAAGATAGGGGCTCGAGACCAATTGAGTTTGAGCCATACTGTAGCAATAAGTTTGCTAACTTCTAATGCAACACCCATAACAATAATAGGCGTCACTGCGGCTGCAAAGATACTAACTAGTCCTGCAACTGAGTACCAAATAGCTACTGCAGATATTGTTAATCCACTCAGTAATGCGAGATATGCGATAAATTTATCGGCTAAAGTAATTTTCATAGACTAGTATTTATCGACAAAAGTCCAGGTATTTGTGTTATTATTATAACAGGCAGTATCTTCATAATTGTTAGCACGATCAATTGTACGAATCCAACTATGTATACGCCTACAAATAGTTCCACTGCCCGGCACGGTATATACAATACGTGCTGTACCGTGACTATTATTTCGATCGTTATACCATTCTACCTGTTCACCATTATCAAGATTATTTAATGCATGATATACTGCCTGTGTATGCAGGGCATTATCTGCTTTATCTAATCGTGATCCGTAAAAGATCGATATATTGTATGCAAGTGCCAACAGACCATCATTTTTGATACGATCACGGTTCATTGGTCCTGACCATGACTGTGCGTAACTATTGGAACATGCTAGGATGAGGAACAACTTCCCAAGTACCATTATATTTTTGACATGCATATCCAATCCTTTCAACAGGTCGACCATTAAGGTTCATAACATATTTGTATTCGCCACAGTCTCGTGCAATGCCAATCTTTTTAACAACCATTTGTTCAATAGGATCGTCATTACATTTAACGGTAGTCTCACTAGAGACAGTTTCTTTGTCCCTAGTTTTAATTTCTTGGCTAGTATAGCAGTATTGTCGTTGTGTAGTTTTAACAGGCGTACTAGAGCACCCTGTTAAAACAATTGGAACTGCTAATGCCAGTACTAGTAGTAGTTTCATTGCTTCTGCGCTTTGGCTTCGGCAATCAACTGATTGAACACTTCCTTAGGCATCTCAAGACGCACAAAGGTATAGTGACGACCTTGCATAGTAAACTGTGCAGTTTCTGTTCGCATGTGTTCACGGATAGTTGTGCTCTTAACCACATAGGAGATAGAAGTTTTTGTGGACTTCTTATCGTTAACAAAATCAATCCGTGTTTCGCTATTAACTTCTGAGTTAATACGTTTGGCAAAGTTGTTCATTGCAATAGCATACATCTGTTCTTCTGCGGCTTGTGCGTGAACTGACTCTCCTCCGCCGCAGGCATAGGCAAACTCTTTCTTCCACCAGAAGTAACCTTTAACACCTGCTTGTTGGCATTCTTGATACCAATCGGGCATAGCGTATTCTTTACGTTCTTCTACAGTCTTCATACCTGAACAGGCTGTAAGTGCCGCAACGATAGGGATTAAAATAAACTTTTTCATTTTGCCATTTCCTGTGAGTGTGTTTTAACTGTGTCTACGCCCTTGTCTAACATCTTAGCAATGCCGCTGAATCCAACAGTAGCTAAAACCAATCCAAAGACTGTGCCGATTACAAAGTTTCTCATATCTACCTTTCTGTGTGTGTTAAAATAAAAACCCTCTGTAGTATCTATTATACTATCAGAGGGTCTTAGTGTCAATGTCTTTTGGTTATTTAAAAATGATCAATGCCATCAACATTGCTTGAACAAAAAATCCAAAACCAATTGTAATAATGTTTAACAGATCTTTGGCAATCACAGATCGAACAAAGAATGTAAACAGACCCAGCCACATAAGTGCAATCATATCAACTGGGGGTAACTTTTCAGTTAGACCAGTAAGTATAGCGACCAATGTAGGAATAGTTGCCAAATGCACTAGAATGACACCAATCCAACCTAGCGTTTCTGCACTAAGATGTCCAATATTCTCAGTAAGACTATCTCGCATTTTTTTAAGGTTAACCAAATCTCTCAAATCAACTTTCATATTATCCTCTTATTTGTAAAATACATGACCGGCAATGGTTGCAACTCTTTCTCTATTCCATTTTGGATTGATGTGCGTAGCATGAAAATATAATGCATTTTTCAAACTAGGCAATCGAAATCCTTCTAATAGAACTTGTCGTGCTACCATTTCACTTTCACGAAACTGTGCTGTATTTTTTGGTTTAATTGCACTAGCAGTTTCACAGTACCAACTAAATTGACACAGTACCTTCTCATACACTACATTCTTTTGGTAAACTACTTTACAGATATCAGATGGAAATTGTCCACTTTCGCTTCTATTAATAGTAACTTGAGCTACTGCAACCTTGCCTTCAAATGGCTGATTGCCCGCTTCATAATAAATGTTTTTAGCTAAACAATCTAGTTGTTTGTTGCGTACTTCAGCAGTTATGGCAGTATTCGACATAACTAACTGTTTTTCTGGGTCTAGTTTATACTTGACCGCTTTGTATCCTATAAATCCAACTAGTGCTAGACCTAACAATACAAGTAAGATTTTAATGACTTTGATCATTGCTTCTCCTTTTTATGTTAATAAAGTACTTATCTACGCATTCTACTAATGTCAACAGCTTGTTCATCTGAAAAAACTGGTACTGCATTACTTTTATGCATGGTTGCAATACCTTTGACTTTAGTTCCTGTGTATATCTTTGCTGGCGCCAAGGTGGCAACGCCATTATCCTGACCCAAACTTTTAATATGGGCAGTGCTTCTATTTTCGGGTATCTTAAGTGAGTAATTACCTGTCAGTGGCTCAGCTGACAATGCTCGCTTACGTTTCTTTTCGTCTGTTTCAATACCCCATCGCTTTTGGATTTCTTTCCAATCTTGATCCAATTGCTCTGCTTTACGTTTGGCTTCAGCCGAAGCAAATTTAACTTTGCCTTTTCGTTTGCCAGTGGTACTAAGCCACGGGCCTTCTAGGTGCATACTCAATTTTGACTCCAAAATAAACAAACAAGTACACAGTGTACGCTATATTTTGAGTTATGTCAATTAAAATGAGCTTGCAACCATTTCTAGTAGTTCTTCGTGTTCATACGATTCATAGTCCTCGTTGAACTCATATATAGCATCGTCAATGCCTTCCCAACCCTTAACGCCTAACATTTCAAATAACTCTTTTTTGGTTATAGGTTCATTACGCAAATGGCTAACCCATACTGATGTCATGATAATGCAGGCAAACACCGTTCTATCACTGTACACATCATTAGCTTCACACCACTGAATCGTACGTTCCATGTAGTATCGAATGTCTTCAATTCTATGCTCTAACTGAGCAATCCAATCTCGAGTTGCTTTTCTATCCCACACTTTTTTCATACCCTAAAACTTTCTCCACATCCGCATTTGTCACGTTCGTTTGGATTTGAAAATTCAAATCCTTCGTTGAGTCCATTACGGACCCAATTAACAACTAGACCATTCAAATACGGAAGTGCTTTTTCATCAACTAACACTACAAAATCTGGCTGAGCAAAATTGACTAATCCTATTTCAGGTTCGTACTTATCAACATATTCTAGTGTATAAGCAAGTCCACTACATCCCGTAGTCTTTACACCTAAACGTATGCCAACACCTCGCCCACGTTTAGACATGAGCTGTTTGATTTTCTTACTGGCTGTGTCGGATACGGTAATCATTTACGGCTGCTTTGATGGCATCCTCAGCCAATATGCTACAATGTATCTTAACTGGCGGTAGAGCAAGTTCTTCTGCAATTTCACTATTTTTAATAGATGATGCTTGATCAAGACTCATACCCTTTACCAACTCAGTAATAAGCGAACTACTAGCAATAGCACTACCGCACCCGTATGTTTTAAAACGTGCATCAGTAATAATACCATCTTCTACCTTGATCTGTAGTTTCATCACATCACCACACGCAGGGGCGCCAACCATGCCAGTCCCTACAGTAGGATCATCTTTTTCAAACGATCCTACGTTGCGGGGATTTTCGTAGTGATCGATGACTTTTTCTGAGTATGCCATTATTGTGTACAGGTCCTTTCACGATAGATTTGTCCATCGGGTTGTTGAATCTCTTTCCATTCAGTGCATACGGGTTGACGTTGTACATATACCGATTGTGGTTGTACATAAACAGGTTGTTGTTGGACGATCACGGGCTGTGATTCTCTAGCGATGACAGCACCTGCAATACCGCCAATGATCAACGGAGCCATCCAATTGCCACCGCCGTAGTACCCGCCGTGATGATGCCACTGTGCGTTGGCTGTACCTACAACTGCAAATAACGACAATGCTATTAATATCTTTTTCATAGTAGTCTCCTTAGGCTATACATATATAACGCCTTAGACTAATATTTAGTTTACTTTCCAGTAGATTCTTTACGTGCGTTCTTAACCGCAGTAACATCGTTACGAGTTTCTTTGCATAACTTGGCTAGATCTTGACAATGTTTACGAACACGGGTGCCGGCAGCGCCAACTTCCTTGTCATAAAACTTTTCGAAGTCTGCTTCCATAGCTTCTACGATTTTTGTGAACTCTTGATATTTGTTTGCTGACATAATAGTCTCCTTTTGTTATATTAGTTATTACCAGTGATGTAATGTGTTCGCAATAATGAAACAACACGTTATCACATGTATGATGACCCAGAAGGTCTTTAAGAACAACGCTATACGTGCTTCTCTTAAAGTAAGTATAGGTATGTTTGGACGATCTTCGTCTGTTTGACCCATTAAATGGCCGGTGGCTCTCGCCCAAACTCTCTCTAAACTGTTCATAGTGAACCTAATTCTTTCTCCAGCCATGCTTTACAGTCTGTCCAGTTACGATACATATGGGCACGCCCGCCTGCTTTTATCCATTCTTCGTTATTACTACGGCGATCATCAATAAGAATGTCTTCGGAGCTTTCACACCGCATCCATTTGTTATCACTGTATGGGCCAAAGAACACAGGTATATGTGGGAAGTGTAATCTTGCCCACCACACTTTATCAACAAATGCCCACGGCATATCGTTGTTGTGGGGTACTGCGGTTAAGAAGAACAGTTCTACGTCTGGGTGTTTATCAGTATATTCTGTAACCCAATTGACTAGATCTACTGCGCCTTCCTTTAATGGAAGTTTGCTGTACATACGCTGATCATCTTTGAGTCTGTTCCACACTGGCAAGGGCAGCATCTCACCTTCTTGCCATGCAGGTTCTTTAAGGTAGGCTCGGGCGTAACCCATCCAATCGGCGACGACATCATCCATATCTAAATAAATTTTCATTGATTAAGTTTGTTAGTTAGCGAATACAGTTGACGAACCAGAAGTTATAGAACCGGCATCAGCCGAATCTCCAACTCGAGCAATGGGTTTATTGTTGACAAACACATTTCCTGATCCTGCGTTGACAGCAGCGGCATGAGAAACTGAACAGTTTCTACCAGTTAATCGGTGAACTACTGTAGGATCACCTTGGCGCTCTACACCTAAGCCATTGGCAAACACATTACCCGAAGGACCTGTGAGAGTAGTCGATCCGTCACATCCGTGTCCGGTTGAAATTGAGTCTCCAATTCTTGCTATTGCTGGCATGAAAATATTTATGCTAATGCAATTCCGGTAGTTGATTCTAAAAATTGCTTTGCGAATTGTGCATCAGTTGCTTCGGCTACTGTAACCGTAGACTTCTGTAATTTAACATCAGTGCTAGGATTAACTGTAAACAAGTATGGCATTAAACCTGGACCGTTTTGTCCCATTCCAATTACCATAGGTCTTGATAGTTTGTAATAAACTGGACCATCTTCTACTAGCTTGGCAACAATTTCTTCACCGCTCGTAAGTTTAAGTGTAACTACTTCGCCTTCAGTAATGCCTTTATTGATTAACATTTTTAATTTCCTTATTAGTATCCGCTACCGTTGAATCCGGTTTCGTCGATGTATTTTCTTAATTCTGTGAACCCGCCAATTAATGATCCGCCAATTATAATTTGCGGAACTGTTCGAGCATTTGGTACTGCTTCTAACAATTCTTCTCGAGTGTAGCCATCTCCGATTTTACGCTCTTCAAATTTAACACCTTGTTGTGTTAATAATGTTTTAGCTTGATCGCAATAGGGGCAATGGTACTTTGACCATACAATAACTGGTATTGACATAATTTCTCCAATGATTTATTATAGCACAGGTAAGGCATCATAGTCAATACCTTCACCCATGACTCCGATGACATAATTAGTCGATTCGTTTTCTTGTAGTGCTGTTTGTTTCTTGCTGGTATCAGTGTGCTTGTTAAACCAAGGAATTGGGGTTGATTTTGGAGCCGACACTTGATATTTAACGCCAATTTGTTTGAGTGCATCTACTGCTGTGTAGTCAACAAAGTCACGTAGGATGTTTGCGTTGAGTCCAATAACTGGGCCCATCTTAAACAGGTAGTTGGCCCAATCTTTTTCCTCACGGATAACATCTGCATACATGGCATAGACTTCAGCTTCGCATTCTTGTTTGGCTCTAGCAAATCGAGGATCTTCTTTAACAACTTGATTAATCAAATAAGCAGTCCAGCCTTTGTGTAGCAGTTCGTCTTGTAGAATCAAACTGATAATGTTGCCGTTGCCAATAAAGATCTTGTTCTCAACCATTGCCAAGCTGGTGGCAAATGATACCATAAAGCGGAACGCTTCTAATGCATAGCTGGCATTCAATGCCATCCAAATTGCTTTGATGTGCTCATGCTCGTCGATTATTTCGCCAACTTCTTTTCGGCAGTTTACCAAATGTAATGCATCATAGTATTTGCCCACACTGCTTGCCATGTCTACAATTTCTTTAGTGTCATGGATAGTGTTAAACACATCTTTGGGCACATTGTAGATGTTGCGGATTATATGACTGTAGCTTTTACTATGGATGTTGGTTTCAAAGAATCCCCAGTTGTACATGAGGGCTTCAACTTCGGGCAGACTACAAACAGGAGTGAATACCTGTGTTGGTCCACGACCTTGCAAACTATCAAGTGCTGTTTGACGTAGTAGGTTGCTAGTGAATATATGTTTAACTGCATCGCTTGCATCCTTAAAATCGTTTGAATCTTTGGTAAGACTAACTTCTTCAGGTTGCCAGAAGAAGCCACGGGCTGTGGCATCGAAGTCTGCAATCTTCTTGTATTTAACTTCTTCGAAGCGTTGGATAGTCACTGGACCTGCTGGGTCCAGAAACATCTTACGATTCAAATAGTCCGTTTTTGTTTTTAAATTATATTGTGCTGTTGACATATTATCTCTTAAAGTTTACACGACTCGCAATCGTCTTCATTATCAAAGTCGATTACTTCTAACAGAGTAGGTGCTTCTTCTGCTTTCATTTTACTGCCTGCTTTGTTAATCAAGCTGTAGTAGAATGTTTTCAATCCCCACATATGTGCCTGCATCAAATTCTTAGCAATCAGTGTAGTTGGTACTTTACGATCTGCAAAGTGTGCTGGATTGTAGAATGTGTTAGTGCTGATTGATTGATCAGTGTAAGCAGCAATAACGGCTGCTGTCTTAATGTAGCCATCGCAGTCTTTTTGTTCCCACATGAGTTGATATTTGTTCTTCAACTTGTGATACTCAGGTACAACTTGCACAAACGATCCTGCTTTAGATTCTTTGACACTAATTAAACTCATTGGCATCTCAATACCGTTAGTTGAGTTAATAACAACACTAGATGACTCAACTGGAGCAACTGCCATTTGTGTAGCATTACGAACTCCATGTTCTTTCATTTGTGCTCGTAGTGTTTCCCAGTCTAACTCTGGAGCAAAGTCTGCTAATTCATTAACACCCTTAGCACGTAGTTCCCAGGGGAATACACCTTGCCCGTATCGTGTATGGTCACTACCTTCGCAACGACCACGTTCTTTAGCTAGTTCAACACTGGCCTCAGTTAGGTAGTATGATTGATGTTCCATCCACGACTTGACTTCGCCTAAAGAATCTTTCTCACCGTACTTGAGACTGCGCTTGGCATGCCAGTAGGCCAAGTTTGTTATACCAATGCCCAATGGGCGAATTTCATCATTGCTTAGTTTACTTTGTATTGACAAGAAGTCTTGATAGTCAAGAATATTGTTCAAGCTACGATGCAGAATACGGCAGGCCCTGCGCATGTCTTCTGGATTACGGAATGCTCCCCAGTTGATGGAACCGAGAGTACATAACGCAATGCGTCCTTCAGGGTCATCCAATCGTTTAAAACTTTTAGTGGGGAGCAAAATTTCACAACATAAGTTGCTTTGATAGATAGTATGGTACTCTGGGTCAAACGGACCCTGATTCATAACATTGTCAATGAACACTAGATAGATACGTCCTGTATCAGTACGCTCTTTCAGTATGCCCGATTTGAATACTTCTTCAGCGGACATGGTTTTCTTACGTAAGCCTGCTTGTTTTTCGTACTTAACATACAGTTCTTCAAACAACGGAGTATTCTTATAAAATGCTTCGTACAAGTCTGGTACTTCGTTGGGATCAAAGAATGTTATTTGTTCTTTGTTTTTAAATCGTCTCCAGAAGAAAGCACTAAGCACAACCCCATAATCCATATGACGGACTCGGGTTTCTTCTGTTCCTTGGTTGTTCTTAAGCACAATAAGGTCATCAAACTGATGATGCCAAATAGGATAGAATACAGTAGCACTAGCATTACGAATGCCTCCTTGTGAGCAACTACGTAAGTCGCCAAACCATTTTTTCAGGAATGGTATCATACCTGTGTGCATAATCTCACCACCACGGATGGGACTGCCTAATGGACGCAGTCGTCCTATCTCTAAACCAATACCAGCACGTTTGCTAGCATACTTGGCCATCATTTCCCCGGACGCGAAAATACTGTCCAAATCATCATCCGAGCGAATAAGTACACAACTACTAAATTGCTTAGTAGGTGTACCAAGCCCTGCCAACACTGGCGTGGCCAATGTAAATAATCCATCACTTGCGGCATTGTAATATTCCTTTATATAACGCATACGTGCGCTGTTAGGTTCTTCCTTGTGAAAGACTGTAGCGGCTGCAATCATATATCTAATCTGCGGTGTTTCATAAGTCTGTTTGGTACTACGATTCTTAACAAGATATTTTTCAATTAACTGTTCAATTGCCGCATAACCATACTGTTCATCTTTTTCATGATCCAGCATGTCATTCATCTTGTTCCAGTCTTCTTCACCGTACCACTCAAGAAGCTCTGCTGTGTATAATCCAGTGGCCACATTAGTCTTTACGATATCGTAGAGGTGAGGAGGTTCGTAGGAGCCATACACATCCTTACGCAACATTGATAAACGTTGCTTGCCTGCTACATATTGATAGTTAACATGACCAACATCTGGATTTGATTCTACGTCAATTAAATCTACAATTGCTCTAAGCGTAATCTCATCTACTTCTCTAGTAGTGATTCCGTCATAAAAATGCGGTTGGGCTTTGATCTCAATCATTGATTGACTAACATCTGCAATCCCGCTACACACCTTTGCAATCTGTGTCTGCCATTTTTCAATCATTAATGGCTCTTTCTTTCCGTCTCTTTTGATTACAGTTATGTTCGTCATAGTTGGTCTTCTCAAAGTATATAGTGTGTTATTTAGTGGAGTGGCTTCATTGCATACATCTTTTGTACTTTTAATGATGTCGGCAAGTCTTTTATATCAATCCATTCTTCATCGGCATACCCATATACTTTATCTTCTATCTTTAAGAGATAATATACTGTTTTATTGATAGTGTCAGATGCTACATTTATCGTAGGCTGACTATTTTTAAAACGCTCAGTTAATTGTAGAGTATAACACATTCCTAAAATTAAATTGAATTCACAATACTCATTTTCACTAATCAATTCCCAGGCAGTAGGCCATCTTTCACTGTCATATGGATCTGTGTAAAATTTAACACGAGGTAAGCGTAGAAAAAATTTAGCAACATCTAAAAAAGGATCTGGAGATTCTTCAAGATGTTGCCTAAAGGTGTACCAGGCGGTGAGCCTAGATTTTTGAAGCCGGTCAGCTATAAGCATTAACTAAGTACGTTATATGAATAGGTTAAGGTAGCAACGTCAGATGTATTGTCGTTGGTGTAAGATATGACAATTGTGTAGTATGAGTCAATAGTTTCTAATTCAGCGGAAAAAACTAATTTCTCATCATCGCCTTCGGCTGTGGTTCCGGTGTAGTTATACTCGTCAACAAATTGCATACTGTTATGAAGACGATCTACTGCGATTGATAATGTACCTTGCCTCATTTGATTAAATGCAGTACTTTGATAGATATAATCTATAGTCAAACCTAGTCCACCGTCTGGAGGTACAGGAATTCGAAATGCTTCCGTAGCAGTAAATTCTTGCCCAATATTAATTGTTTTGGTCTCAGGACTAGTAAATGATACTGCACCCTCTACCTCAGCAAGGTATGCAGAGTTACCAATTGCTGCACCACTTGCTAGATCAATTGCCCTATCAAATATATCTTGAGTTGAACTGTTGCCTGCATTAACAAATTTAATTATTGGACTTTTCTGTTGTTCAGGAGTATACGAGTTACCAGACCCGTCGTTACCTACATTTATAAAGGTATTACTACGTGAGCGATTGCCATAACCTTTATTAATAATAATGCCATAACTATCAATGCCTTCAAATCTTGAATTTTTAATTATGTTCTTTCTTGGACCATATTGAAATCCAACTGCTCCAAATCCTGTGACGTCCGCGCCAAATGCTACACCAAAATATAAATTCTTAAATCCGCAGTCGTCAAATAGATTATTAAAAATATCTTGTTGAGCATATACCCCTTGAGTAAATCCATCAACAGTTACTCGTGTAAATTTATTGCGTTGGCAAGTTACTATTGCACTAGGTGCATACATTCCAATTCCAATACTAGTTAAAGAAGGAACAGTAGTCCATACTCCTTTAATTTCAATATTTTCAAATACACTATCTCTAACTGAATTCATTTCAAACACTTGAGTTGCGATACTATTAGTTTCAACACTGAATCCTTTCATTGAAATAAATCTAGGCTGACTGCCTTGTTGAATGCTAAGTCCGTCATCATCTTTAATAAAATTAAACACAGTTCCTGTGCCTGTAAAATTAAAAATAGTTTTGCCAACGCCAGCACCTTCGATAGTAACATAACTAGGAATATTGATAGTGCTAGTAATTTCGAACACACCGGGCTGGAATTGTAGTACTACTCTGCTCTCAGTATCAACAAACAAATTGGTAATTGCATTTTGTATGTTAACAGTTTGATCGGTTGTATCTGATACTATTCCATAGTCATTAGAAGTTACAATATCATCAAGGCGATCTTGTAGTGTACGAATTACAGGAAAATTAACATCAGCATTTGTCTGTATTGCTAGATCGTTAACTTTATATTGATAT
>Ga0304728_1001400_pt1 | contig 17130 bp, 12 predicted proteins | sample C_130625_MF_Meta_FD_190476 | JGI IMG/M metagenome (GOLD analysis project Ga0304728, IMG submission 190476) | Freshwater microbial communities from Lake Croche, Canada to study carbon cycling - C_130625_MF_MetaG (v2) (version 2) | ecosystem: Environmental > Aquatic > Freshwater > Lake | place... | reverse complement strand
GAATTGGCGCTGCTGAAGCTGGTGCTGGCGCTGCTGGAATTGGCGCTGCTGAAGCTGGTGCTGGCGCTGCTGGAACTAACGCACTAGATGCTTATATGGCTTCCGCTGGTTTAGATGCCGGTACTTTTGGAGCTGAGGCCGCTGGTGCTGGTGCTGGTGCTGGTGGAACTCAAGCTATTGCCGACGCAAATAGTTTTACAGGAAGTTCTGCATTAGATAGCGTATTAACTAATGCCGGTAAGGGCGCAGTAACTGGTGGCGCTTTAAGTGGTACGAAAGCCGCAGTAAGTGGACAAGATGTATTGCAAGCAGCATTACAAGGCGCAATACAAGGCGCTTTAACTGCTGGTGCTATCGGTGGTTTGACCTCCGCTGGTATACCAACACCTATTGCAACAGGTATAGTAGCTGCTAGTAAATCTATTGCTGCTGGTGCGGATCCAGTTAAGGCTTTAGAAAATGCAGTATTGGGTGGTGGACTAGCCGCAATTGGTGGTGAAGTAAATACAGCACTAACAACTGCAGGTATACCATCTACAATAGCTAACACTTTAATTGGTGCTGGAACAGGAGCTATTGGCTCTGCCATTAAGGGTGGTAATATTGCTGCTGGAGCAGAAAGTGGTGCAGTTGGTGCTGGTTTAGGTAGTTTAACTTCACCTTTAAGTAATTTAACAGCTCCAGTAACAGATAACTCATCACCTATTGATTTAAGTGCAGCGCCGTCAATTGACTTAGGCGCAATACCGTCACAAACACAATCTGTTACAAACGATATTAATGCCTTAGCCGCTGATCCAGCAATTAATAATGCGGTTAGTTTAGAAAATAATCCAAATACAAACGTTACTGTAGAATTACAAGATCCAAATATAGATCCAAATACACCAACGACCACTTTTCCAAAAGGTAATGATGTTTATGATTCACCATCAAGTCCTACAGGGTACCAAGATGCAAATGGTAACCCAGTAAATGAGGATGGTAGCGCATATACTGGTTCGGCTGATAATACAGATTTATCTTCATCTGATATAGTTGCTAGTTTATCTAGTACACAAACACCATCTTCAGTAGATAACACTTCAGTAACACCGGCTCCAGTAGATAACACTTCAGTAACACCAGCTCCAGTAGATAACACTTCAGTAACATTAGCTCCAGTAGATAACACTTCAGTAACACCTGCTCCAGTAGATAACACTTCAGTAATACCTGCTCCAGTAGATAACACTTCAGTAATACCTGCTCCAGTAGATAACACTTTAGTAACACCTGCTCCAGTAGATAACACTTCAGTAACATTAGCTCCAATAGATAACACTTCAGTAACACCTGCTCCAGTAGATAACACTTCAGTAACACCTGCTCCAGTAGATAACACTTCAGTAATACCTGCTCCAGTAGATAACACTTTAGTAGATAACATAGCGCCAGTTACACCTATTGCCCCAGTAGATAACACTTCAGTAATACCGACTGTGCCTATTCCAATTGGTTCAATAGCAAATCCTGACGGAAGCGTTACAACATATTATGATGACGGCACATCAAAAGTGACCGTGGTGCCAGTAACACCCGTTGGCGATAGTAATTTACCTGGTGGTACTGGTGGTACTGGTGGTACTGGTGGTACTAGTGGTACTGGTGGTACTGGTGGTACTGGTGGTACTGGTGGTACTGGTGGTACTGGTGGTACTGGTGGTACTGGTGGTACTGGTGATAATAATTTGCCCGGTGGTACTGGTGGTGGTAATTTGCCTAGTGATACTGGTGGTGGTAATTTGCCTGATAAAGAAGAACCAACACCATCTGGCAGTACACCTTCCGGTGGCAGCGGTGGCGGTGGTGGGACAAAAACACCAGTCACTCCTGTTAAGCCAACTACTACAACTACTACACCAACTACTCCAGTTACACCTAGTGGATTATCCGCATTAGCTAGACCAACAATTAAAGACTTAACACCGCAGTTAACAAAATCAAGCGCTTTTAAATTTGCAAACGCGCCAACCTACTCATCTAGTGTATCACCTATGACAACACAAAATCCTTTTGACTACACGTCGCAGATTTTTAATGCAGCTACTGGGGGATCAACGTCGTCGGCAAAGACTATTGCGGATCTAAAACCGCAGCTTACTGAAAGACGAGCATTTTCGTTTGCTCAAAATCCATCGTACGACACACCGTTAACTAATACTCAAAGCCCAACTTCATTTGATTATACACAGCAAATTTTAAACGCTGCTACAGGCGGTTTAATTCATGGTTACGCAATGGGTGACCAAGTTGGTAAAGTTGAGGGTGTTGAGGTATTGTCTCCTCAAATTTCACGAGGTCGTCGTGTTCCTCCGTTTTTTCAAGGACCACAAATGGCCCAGTCATATCGCCCGCACGAGTATGCGCAAGGTGGTGATGTAGAGCAAGAACATGTCCCACAGTTTTACAGTGAAGGTGGTTTAAACTCATTGGATAATACCTACGTAAAAGGTGAAGGTGACGGTACAAGCGACAGCGTACCAGCAATGCTTGCTAACGGGGAATTTGTTATTCCAGCTGACGTAGTATCAAAACTAGGTAACGGCAGCAACGACGCAGGTGCAGATGTGTTGGGCGAGTTTTTAGCAACTATTAGAGAACATGCACAGAATCACGATCCAAAGAAATTACCCCCAGAGAGCAAGGGCGCTTTGGCATATTTATTACAAGCAAAACGTAAGGTAGGCTAATCATGGCAGGACTCAATAACTTTTTATCGGATACTCAGCAGACATCGACCACGATGCCAGCTTGGTACGACCAGGCTCAACAAAACATTGTTCAGCAAGGCGGTCAGGCCATGGCCAACGCGCCTACTTTGGGACAGACTACCGCACAGGGCGCAATTAATACACTACAAGGCCCTAACAATCCTTTTAGTCAGGCACAAAGCACACTACAGCAAATCTCTAGTGGCGCTGCTAATCCATGGATTACTGACCCAACTACTGGTGCTGTAACTCCTGATACAAGTACTGCAATGGGTGGTTTGTTTAGCGCTCAGCAAAATGAATTAAATCAGTTAATGCCAGACTACACAGCGCCAGCGCAGGCCGGCGCTATTGGTTCTGGTAACTTTGGTAGCTTACGTGGTCAAACAGCAGTAGAGAAAGCTAAAGGTGACGCGTTTGCTAAACTCAACGCTGCTCAAATGCAGGCTGCGTTGACAAACCAACAACAAGGTGTAAGCGCGGCAACTGGTTTAGGCAATGTTGGCCAGCAAGGCATTAATACCGCAATGAACGTTGGCCAGACACAGATGAACGCGCCGTTTAACAACTTGGCAAATTACTCTAACTTAATTAGCAGCATGCCGACTCCTACAACAACTCAGAGCCAAGTACAATATTCTCCACTAAGTCAAATCCAGGCTATTGGTAATACTACAACTGGCGGTTTAGCTGCACTCTATAAGACTGCCGCAGGAAAAAATATCCTTGATCAATTAGGAGTTGGTAAGTGGTTTACTGGTGCGGATTCAAGTGGTGGATCCGGTTCTGGAATAGATAAAAATTTTACCCCCGGCACGTATCCATTAGCTGACGGTGGTACAATGGTAATTAACAGTGATGGCACAAGAACTATTAATCAGGCAGACGGAACTACATCTAACTACGATAGCACTGGCACGTTAATAAACAACGCTGATTCTAGTCAAACACAGCAAGATCAGCAGGTTGTAGCAGATCAGGGTGATGCTTATGGTAGTACTGATGAAATTAGTGGTCCTTAAGGAAAAATTATGGCAGGCTTAGACAGTATTAAAAAATTTGCAGATGGTGGTGACCCAGGTGAAGAAACTACATCTCAAGGTGCTATTCAAACTACAGCACCAAAATCAACTGGCATAACAGGCAAAATTGCACTAGACCCAACTCAGACCGAAGCTATTCTTACCAACATGCAGCAGTACATTGACGAGCGTAATAGTCCAATGAATGCGTTGATGGGTGGCATTAACAAGGCACGTGCTGGATTGGCTGGCCCTAGTGCATTGACAGCCTACCAACGTGAGCAAGACCTGCAAGACAAGCAAATCATGGACTACCGCACCCAGATGGCTGCGTACCGTGCTGCTCAAAAACAAGCTGAAAATGATGCTCAAAGATACGCTGCTGTAACTCCTGGTGCTGGTGCTGGTGCTGGTCCAGTAACAAAAGGATTTACAGATCCACAATCTGGAATATTTATTCCACCAGAGCAATCGCAACGTGAGTTTCTAGCAGGCCCTGCAGGACAAGGCGCTGTTCGTCAAGAATTTTTAAAAACTGCAACAAGTGAAAAACTTAAACGTGAAAATAATGTTGCACTTGATGCGTTAGTTCCGTATCCGATTAATGGCCGTGAAGAACTTATTACGTTGCGTGATGCTACAGAATTAGCTAAAAAGAATCCTAATTTACCGCGTAATCAAGAAATTCTTGTTCAAGCTAATAAAACTGAAAATGCACCAACTACTACCGGAATACCTACATTTAAGGACCCTAGTATTAAAATTGTTAGTGCACAGCGCACCCCAGAAAAAGGTAAAGATTTGTACGAAACTAGTGTCAAAAATGGTACACCGGGGATTCAACCAAATGGTTTACCGGTTGCTAAACCAGGAACCAGTCCACATGAAACTAAACCCCCTGGTGATGTGCTAGACCTTGATTCAAAAAAATTAACACAAACTGGTCGCCTTGAATTAGCTCAAAAAGGTTATTACCAACCTTATGGTATTGATAGTCCTCATTGGGAAAAGATTGCAACTAAATCAACTGCTATCGCTCCTGCTACTACCCAACCAACGTTAGCTGAAATTCAAGCGCAACGTAAAATTGCTGAAGAAGAATCTACTTCTGCTGCTAGAAAACGTGGTGAGTCTACCGAAGCAGATCGTACTGAGTTTATAAAAGATATTAAACCAGCAAATATTATTGAAGAAAAAACAATTAACAAACGTATTCAATCACTAGTAAAAGACGATCCACAGATTACTGGTGTTTTAGCTGGTGAAGGTTATGGTAATGCAGTAGCAGGTCAGTTAGAACGTGGTATCGGTAATATTAAATTAAATGAATTTTCTACTGCCATTTTGCAAACCCTTCCAGGTGTTGATAAATTAACAATGGCTAAACGTAACGAATTAGGGACTTATTTAGCTCGTATGGAATTAAAAGCTGCTAAGTTAATTAAAGGTCAAGGTCAGATTACTGAAGGTGAACGTGCAATTTTAGAACGTGCATCTTCAAGCCTAAAAGATCCAGCTGAAGCAATTTACAAAAAAGCAAAAATGCTTGAGCGTATTGCAGACTTAAATGCTGAATTGGGTCAAATTTATGGCAACGGATCTAAGTACCCTAATTTTTCTGATTTTTCACTTAGCAATGATCCTAAAGTTTTAGAAATTCATGCTCGATATCAAAAAGATTTAGAAAATATTCTTAATGAAAACGTAGTATTTAACCAGCGTGCTCCAGGTGCTACTGCATCGAAAACACAACATCCTAAAGACATTCAAGACATTCTTAATAAAAATAAGGTTAAATAATGGATGAACTATATGAGGCGCTACGAGCTGCTGAAAAAAGAGGTCCAGAAGGTGCAGAGGATGTGGCAAAACTATCTGCTTATATTCAGCAATTGTCAGCAGAACAAGAGCAAACCAAAGTTGTTGACCAACGCGATTTAATACCTAAAGCAATAGGTGCTGGTGCTGGTGCTGTATTAGGTCCCGTTGTATCTGCAGCTGCCAAATCCGGTGTTAAACAAGTTCAACGGGGGCGTACAGTACCGCTACCTGCTATGAGTGCACCACACCCCACTCAAGTTACACCCGGAGCTAGTGCAATTGATGAATCACTTAATAAAGGTTTTTCAAACGCCATTACTCAGCATACTAGAGAAGCTCAAATTTCACAACGTCAAAAAAGTGTTGCTGAAATTCTTGCTGAATTAAAAGCTAAAGGTGTTCCAGTTGATCCAAAAATATTAGCAGAAATGCCTACTCAAGCTGCAATGCCCGGTGGTAGCATTTTGCTTAATGCTGACACAGCTAAAAAGATTGAAGCTGAAGAAGCTGCTCGCAAAGCTGCCGGTGCTGCATTACCAAAAAACGCTACTATTTCAGAACGAATATTGGCTAAAGTTGCACCCAATGCAGTATCTGATGTTGCCAATTTTGCTAAAGGTGTTTCTGAATACAAGTTGCCGTTGCTCGGTAAAGTAGGACCACTTGTTGGCACCGTACTTGGTGGTGCTGCCACTGCAGCGCAAGGTGTTGACGCATTTAACCGTTCTCAACAAGATGACACAACTGGTGCAATAATTAGTGGTATTGGTGCTGCCGGTACTGGCGTATCTACATTACCCTTCCCCCCACCTGTTCGCGCAGTAGGCGCTGGTGTTGGTTTATCTGCTGAGGCAATCAACGCATACCGTGACGCAATGCGCGAAGGCCGTATTGAACACGGCGCTCCAGAGCATCCTGAGAACGTGACATCAATCAGCGATCCATACGCTGCTGGTGGTTTAGTTCATCTTGCTGAAGGTGGAACACCCGATGTTAATTTTTCTGTAAACAATATGCCAAGTATGTCTGGTCAGCCAGGTGTTGGTTATATGAATATGCCGCCAGCTGCTATGGCTCGCATGCAACTTGAACAAGAACTTGCTAACAAAGCACGATTGCGCGCTGGTGCTACCGGAATGGGTATGGCGCTTCCAGGTCAGCAAGGTGTTAAATTAATGCCAGGGAATATTGAAGCTGGAGCAAACATTCCTGTTGGTCCTGGTAGTTTAGATATTAGCGGATATCGTTCCATTAACCCGGTAAACATGCCAGCACAACGCAGCGGTCACATGTTCGGTGGCAATGTGCGGTACACATTACCTTTCGCAGAAGGTGGTGATGTAAATAGCATTCCTGTAGAAGGTGACCAGTTTGATAAACCAAATTTTGAAAAAGTATTTTCCGCTGTTGCAAAGGGATATACCGCTCCACATTCAGATAGACATTTTGATAAAGGGCAAACTCAGCCTGCGTTAAATATCGGAGATCCAAATTATCTTCGGGGTACAAAAACAATTAAAGTATATCCACAATATCAAGAATACAATAAGGCGGGTTTTTATAATGGTTGGGATGACCCAAATAGCATTAATATTTCATCTAGCGAATTAAATCCATATAATTTGCCGTCAACTGTTGGTCATGAAGCTCAGCATTTGCAATCTAACTTAGCTTACGAAAATCCAGATAAATTAGGATTTATTGATAGCATGCGTCGGGCTGCTGCTTTAAAAAACACAGATGAATTAAAAGCGCAAATAGAAAAGAATTACCAAGACTATCTTAAGCAATGGAAAGAAAACCAAAACAATCAGCAAAATAATTTTGGTTGGGGAATGAAAACCCGAAATCAATTAGGTGCGTATGCCGGAGAAAATCCTGGCTCTGGCGAAAGGTATGCAGACTACGCTGGTTTGGAAGCTCAGTTACCTAGAGGTCAGCGTTTAGTTGACACTGAACTTGGTAAAGCTGTGTTTAAAACACCAGAGCAACAAGCCTATTTATATCAAACTTTGCGTCCAATGGAACAAAAAATGATAGCTCAACCAGATAACAAATCTGATTTTTGGGACGCACTTAAAAAGTTTAAGCAAGAATATGCGTACAACACTGGCGCAGGAAAAAGTCACGCAGACTCATTAATTAAAAGTGGATTAGAAGCAATTCAAGGAAAAGCTGAAGGTGGTGATGTAAAAAAGCCTGACGCCAACGAGGCCGGCGCCTTCGTTGGCTATCCGCAGATCAATCGTAACAGACAAGTAGGCTCCGGTACCGGTTTTTTAGACGCGCTAGTTGGCGCTCCTCCAAGTCGTAACAACATTCTTAACCCAAGCGATTATAGCTATCAGGAAGGCTACGAAAAAGGCGAACCATATGGTATTGCATCTATGGCGTTGCCGTTTGCTGGCGCTGCTGCTAAACCGTTAGCTCGCGAAATGGCAACTCGCGCTTTTATGGGTGAGTCATTAGTCCCAAAAGCGTTTCGTGGTTTAATGCCAGAACAACCTGTTGCTGGTATTTTTAGAAACGAAAAAGGTGGTAACTGGGCGCCTGAAGCTATGATACAAAATCAAAGCTGGACTCCAGAACAGCAACTTGCAGAAACGCTTGGGTTCAATAAAAACGATCCAGCATTAGAAAATTGGGTTAATACTCAATTGACTCGATATGTTAAAAACGATATGGGCACCCCTGGAGATCCTATTCGTGCTTTAGCAGATCAGGGTATTCTTCACTATAAACCTAGACTGGCTTATTTTGAGCATAATAATCGGCCAACAAATCTTCAACGCGAGGCTGAAGTGAAACGCGGCTATGCAGATACGCCAGAAGGTGAATCTGCTTTAACACAACTTGGAAAAGATTGGGAAACAAACGTAGATGCTGGTGTTACTACAAGAACAGTAACACCAAAATTTATTGAGTGGAATCAAGAAGAATTTCCGTGGCTTAAAAACGCAGAAGGTAAAAAACTTCATTCAATCGATGACGAGTTTTTATACAGCCATTTAGGATTTGATCATATTGTTGATGTGCTTCGTGAACAAATTGCTGCGGGTCAACTGCGCCCAGAAAGTCTTAAGAGCTTAAGTGTTCCGCAAGCAGTGCAACGTACGCATGAATACAACTTGGCTAAAGAAAAAGCCATGCAAAAAATCAAGCTGCAAGCTGATAGTGAAATGCCGGTGCACAAATCGTATCCTGAAGGTTTTAAATGGCAAGAGTTAAAACACCCAACCGATCCTAATGTTACAGAAAAAGCATTAAAGTATGAGGGTGACGCAATGGGTCACTGTGTTGGTGGTTATTGTCCAGATGTGTTAGCTGGGGATACTAAGATTTATTCATTGCGTGATGCCAAGGGCGAGCCGCATGTCACCATTGAAGTTAAAAACAAAGCAGAACCTTGGATGAATCAAACTCATTGGGATTCTAACAATAATTTTCATTGGAAAGCCAAGGTTCCAATTTCGCCTGAAATGAAAGCTGAAATTGATGCAGAAATGATTAAAAAATTTGGTAACAGAGAGGCTAATCTTAAAAACACTCAAAGCGAAAGCCGATGGGACTTTTTAGAATCTGAATTGCGCAAACGTTTAGGTGAACCTGAACCGCGATTATCAATTGAGCAAATTAAGGGTAAACAAAACGCTGCGCCTAAAGATGAATATAAAAAGTTTGTACAAGATTTTGTAAGATCCGGAAACTGGGATCGAGTTAATGAAGTACATAACGCCGGTTTAAAAGATATGGCAAAAACTGGAAATAATTATGAGCTTACAAATGTGCCCGAAGATATTGCTAAGTTACCACATACCGAAAGATACTGGGCTGTACAAGAAGCTATCAAAAATAAAGCCATACCTCAGTATGCTACTGAAGAAGAAGTGGCGGACGCAATTAGAAAATACGCCCGCAAACCCTAATCACTTCTTATAACGCTTACTAACCCAGCCCTCTGCGGCTAGTGGAAAGTCGGGCGCCCATTTTGGGGGATTGGTCATAATGTACATGACATCATTCTCCAAAGCCTCTTCTGCTTTATCCTCATCTACTAGGAGCAACACCTCGTCATGGATAGAATTGATTATCTCATAGCCATTCTTCTCCAAATTGAGCATCGCATTAGCGAGAAAATCTCTAGCTGTACCTTGGACAGCACTTTGAAAGATACTACTACCAATCAATGCGTTCCTGCTCCACTGACGGGTGTAAGTATTTTGCGAGTGGACAGTGACCCCGAGCTTCTCACTACCCCAAGGTGTAATCAGCAGCTCGAGTTGTGGCCGCTGCCAGCAGATCAAGCGCCCTGATGGTAGCTGCATCCACAATGCCTCCTTGGCACACTTCATCTTTATCTTCTGACCCGCTGCAAACCCAACACCGGGATTTTGTACTGCGTCAATCGCTGCAAGTTCGCATGAAGCCCATAGCAATTTCACCTTTGCATATGAATTGCGGTAATTGTCTACTGCGTTCTTGGCTTGCCCCTCACTTATTCTGACCCCCATTCCCTCAGCGTATTTAACCAACCCTTTGGCTCCTTGACCAAACATTGCGCCGAGGACTGCTGATTTCGCAATCTGTCTTTGATCCTTTGTGACATCTTCATAAGGCACATGGTACAGGCTCTCCGAAGCGAAAACTTTGTACTCATCTAATCCCTTTCTAAACAGTTCGACTTTGTCTGTTTGGCCCGCGAGCCAAACCCCAACTCGGTTTTCAATTGAGCTAAAATCCACATCCACGAATGTATAGCCCTGTGGCGCCCTAATAGCAGATCGAACCAGTGAGGACAGTTGGTCCATCGTTCCATTTGCCTGCTCAAAAACCAATGGTATTGCGTCCTCAATCTCTCGATCGCTGATAGTGGGGCGAGCAATATTTTGAAGATTAAGTCCACCGCGAGAAGCCCAGCGACCAGTAGAAGCCCCGTGATATACCAGTGTATTCCTAATCCGTCCTTCACGTTGTATCTCCATCATCTTAGCGTACTTAGCCACGCTAGTTTGGCTGCCTTCTTGGCGTAATCTTAACACCTTCTTAATGCTCTCAAATATGTTGCTTTGCAGCATTTTTTCAACGGTCTCTGCGGTTAAATCTGGCAGTGGGGCATGTGGCACCATCCTATTAACCCAAGCCAGCAATTTAGCCCTCTCAGACGGCTTAAAACCGGTCAAGGCGACGCATTTGTTGTCAATGTCATCCTGAGCCCTTACCACTGCCAATACGGCGTTGTGGAGCTCATTAGGATCGACCGGTACGCCCTTCAAATTGATGCGCTGGGTAAGGGTCCAAACTTCCTGTTCCGCAGCTGATAGGGGCCTTAAAACGCTTCCTATGGCCATCTCTGTGCGTACGTCCTGTGCGCAGTAATCAAACAACTCACGCATCAACTCTGGGTCGTTCTCAAAGCCGCCTTTACGGGTGGGCTTGCACAACTTTTGAATAAGGTACCTACCACGGGTATCTTTTTGGTGGTTTGCGTCCATGAAGATGGCTGCATCGCCCAGTGATTGTGGCACGTTGTTGGCTGCTGCTATGGCCATAGTGTCAATGCACTGCTCTAGCTTTAGTGGTGGCCAGCCGTACTTAGGCACACAGACGCAGTTCCAGATGGCGTACTCAAACATGGCGTTCCATGCCTGGATTTTGCCACCGTTGCGGACGTGTTCTAAAAGGGTGTTTAGTGGTTGAAGTGCTTTCCAAGAAAGCGGTAAAGCGACAATCACATTGTCAGGTTGGGTGCCCCATGCAATACACAACACCTCTGTTGTGGGGTCGTTGGCGTAGATGTCCAGCCCTTGTTCGGCTAGGTCAATGGTGCTGCGGGTTTCAAAGTCGATTGAGTAAATCATTTAGTGCTCCTATGGCAAGCAGACGTATCTGCGGTTTTGTTGACAATAGTCTACAGTATAGACATATTTATTGACATATGTCGAAGAAAAACGATTTTATCGACGTGTTTGTTGACAAAATCGTACATCTTTACATTTTTTCCTACAAAACAATACTTTAACATACTTTTTTATACATTAACACTTGCTGCTTTTCTTCGTTGGACATAACATACCAGCGAGAAATTTCCTCCCTGGTTCGTTGGCACCCTCGACAGATGTCAAAAAAGTCGAGGGTACAGATTCCGTTACATGGAGATTTAACTTCCACGTCTCGTTCCAGTTCCACAGATTGAGCGGAGGGCAGATCCATGGGTCAGATTTCACAGACGCCAGCGGAGCAAGCAAGCATCTGCGTCCCTTCCACATTATCTGTGTTCTCCTTCAAATCTAGCCAGTTGATTTTAGGGATTTTGGCTTTGAGCTCTTCGTACTCTTGCTCGGTACACTCTTCATAGGGGGCCTGTCTGTAGGTTCCTCCATCGTAGGGGAGGTAGCTAACTCCACTGATTTCGTCAAAGTTTTTCCAAGTCCAAGCTCCGACTTCTGGCCAGTCTTTTTCAGCGACTGAGATGGTGACGGAAGGCTTGTGTTCGCACCAATAACGCTGGTAGGTGAGCCAGAGGGAAAGGTGGTCCATTGGGGTGATGTCTTCTCTGGTAAGTCCGTCAGGGGCTCTCTGTGGAAAACTGAAGACGGTAGTTTGGGTTGGCTTGTAAACGCAGTCTTCAGCTGGTACTCCTTGTCCAATAAGGAATTGGGTGAGAGGATCTTTTTTATCTCCTCGCACTCTTCTGATATAGAATTTAGCATGGCGAGGGTGGATGCCACTCGCCGAATTAGTAAGCTGGGATACTGTTCCACTTGGCTTGACGCATGTGATAGCAGCGCTGACAGGGATTCCGAGAACAGCTGCCCATTCTTCATTTGTACTTCTAGCGCATTCTCTAAGTTCGTTAAGTAGCTCATTTAACTTTTCTCCTTGGGTTGTGAGAAGTGGGTTGTCGTAGATTCCGGTGAGGGAGACACCAAGTAATCGCTCATCTTCAGTGTTACGTTGCCAAACTTTACGGAGGTATGGAAATTTGGTGAATGTACTTTGGATTGTTCCCAGTATTGCAGCCAATCTGACCTTACGTATAAGAGTTTCTCTGGTGTCGTCATGGCGTACTACACATTCACTAAGATTGCAAAATTGGTATGGTCGGAGAATGATCTCACTGCACGGATTTGTTCCGAATTCAAAATTTGGATCTCGATGCCCGTATTTTTCAACCGTCTTTTTAGCAGCCTCCCGATTAAATATGCCTCGTTCACCGGAATGGGAGTTGTAAAGTGATAACCATTCTTCCATGAACTTTCCGACAGTAGGTGTGCTTGAATACACCGCACTGTTGTTCGCAAGAGCGCGGTGTGGTGCAGTTTCCCACCATGGTCCAGCTTTTGCATGTCGAATCCTTTCATCATCTAAATCAGATAACGAGATCATAGCAGAGCGACGTACGCCACCCACTACTACCACCTCACCAATTTTACACATCAAGTCATGGCACTCCAATGAGTGCAACTTACGACCCTTTGCGTTCTTAAACGTTGCTACAGTAAACTCAAACAAGTCTACTAATGGTTGTGGCCCGGAAGCTCTTCCGCCAAATGTTTTGAGTCGTGCTCCGGCAGGTCTAACATTGCTGACGTCCCATTTTGGGATTTCTCCAGCCCAGAGGTTTGCAAGTAAGAGTCGTAAAGACTTTGCCCATCCTTCTTTGCTATCGTGGACTGATATTGTGTGCTCTGACTCAAAAAGTTTTTCCGGCACTTCAGGCAGTAAGGATATATACTTGGACTCGACCGAGAATCCCACACCTGTTCCACAGAGCAGGATAAACATGGCCTCATCGAACGATTTAGGATCGTCAACAGGAAGGTACGAACAATTGTATACACACGTGTTATCACGGTCGGCACTCTTTCCTGCAGTCATCATGGCGCGCATGGACGGCATAAGTTCTAGGTTTTTAATTGCGGAGAATATTTCGTCTTTCAACGCGCTATTTGCGGAGATTGCTGGTGTACGACTAAAGATATAGTCTACATAGCGTTGCACTGTTTCGTCCCATGATTCACGACGACCCTTGTCATCTTGGAAACGGGCATAGCGGCTGGCGGCAATGTACTCTTGATACTGATCCATTTATTTTTCTCTGTGGTTATATGGTTATTAAAGGGCAAAAAAGCCCAGCGCAGTTTCTACGCTGGGCCGCCCACTTCATGGGTACTACTATTAGATTGCGAAGTCTGCTGCAGCGGATGTTGCGCCGCCTAACTTCTCACCATCTTCTAATTTCTGTACGTTGTTCAAACCGCAAGCAATGCCTTTTGAGCCTTGTGCGTTGTACGGATAGAAGGTGATTGATGCACGGCCATAGCAGCCGCTGTAGAACTCGTTCATGTCCATGATTGGATTGAGGTCTTGGTCTACTACGCCGGGCTTTTGTGCTGAGTTGGCGTTGATAAAGTATGAGCCTGCGTATGCAGGGTCATCTTTCTCTTCATCACCGTCACGCAAACCACCCTTAAGACCTTTAGGAACAGCGCCACCAAAGTAGGCAGCTGCGCCAGCCTTAGTGTCTTCATACGCCTTGGTAATCTTGGCGATGGTTTCTTTATCAGACTTAGGGATGATGATGGACACGGAATACTTAGGTGTGCCACCCTCTACTGATGCTTTTGGTGAGAATACGTTAGCGTAAGAAAAACGAACTTTACCGGTAACGATTTTTACTTTAGTTGCTTGTGTCATACAATTCCTTATTTACTGTAGTACTGGGCTTCAATAGGTGCCAGCACGTCTAACCTTTACTGTTGTTACTAATACGCAAATCAACTACTTATTATTTTACAATGTGATAAAGTTAAGAATCTAACAAAATACCTAATTCACCCATTGCTTGCTTCATTGCCAGAGCCCTGATAAAGTCTGTGTGGTACTCAGGCTCATGTAGTATTTCTGGCTCTTCTGCTACTATGTCTAAAATCTGACTGATTGAATCTCGTATTTGGTAGATGCCTTCGCGGTATCCACTTCCAGGCAGAGTCTCAAAGTCTTTTAAAAACTTGTTAACTAAAAGGTCCGGAACTTCAAACTCCGAACCATAGCAGTCTACCAGCATGTTGGCTCCTTGTTATATTTTTAATGCGGCCAATATCAATCCTATATTTCCTATTACGTAACCAATAAAAGATAAACCAAAACCAACTTCATTGTTTCTAAAAAAGTTAATCGCAACTACCAAGTATACAAAAGCTATAAACCCCATTAGCCATGTGTTCATGCAAAGTCCTCCTTCGCGTCTTCTTTAGTTTTGACTAACTTTGGTTGTCCTTCTGGTCTTAACACAAGATCACCAAGCCATGCAGTTACTTGTCCTTTAGGCCCTAACTTTTCCAGTGCTGCAATGGATTTGAGCTTAGGCTGCTCCCAAATTACTGCTGGATCCATGCCCTTTTCTACTAGCACTATAGCTGCTAGTGCTGAATCACTAATCTTGCGGTGCGTTACTGTAGTAGATAGTTTATATCCCGGTGGAATAATGTTTTGTTCTACTGCACGGTTTAATGTGTAGTCTTCTACATCGTTAACCCAAGTGCGCAATTGCTGCGCTTTAACTAAGATTTGGCTGACTTCTTCTTCGTCGAGGAGAGCCGCTTCTTTGAACTCGAGTCTGGTAAGTTCGGTGTTAAAGTCGCTACGCGCCCGACACTGCGCTTTGGCTTTGCAGAACTGGCACCATTCTCCCGGTAAAAACTCGCCGCTTCCACTCCAGGCTTTTTTGGCTTTCGGTTTGACGTAGTAGTTGGCCCAGTCGATAAGTTTACTGATGCTGGTACCATCGGTACTGATACTGTCAAGTCGGGGCTGATGTATCGTGTAACTGATTTCTTTAATGTCTGGGTATTCTTCTTTGAATTTGCTCCACGCGCCAAGGGCATAGAGTCGGAGCTGCGGGTTGTCTTGCGCGTGGACGGGAACTCCTTTTCCGAATTTAAGGTCGATGACTCGGATTGAATGCTTTGAAAGTATAACGACGTCTGCAGTGCCAAACCCGTCAGGTACCCAGTCAGAGAAATCCACGCGCTGTTCAAATAATGGAGTATCACCTTCACCGATCTGGCTACGTACATATAATACGTAATTGTCGACGTTAGCCTCAAAATCGTCGTTGTAGTAGGGTGTGTTTTTAATGATCTCGTATTCACGTTCATATTCCTCAATTCCAATTTGTCCAAAGTAATGTCGTAGTTTAATTTCTCCTAAGCTGTGTGCCATGGTGCCTTCTTGCGAGAAGTCAAAGCCATTGGCGGAACGTTTTTGTTCGGGAAGTGTTGCCTCTAGTCTAGCGGATGGTGTACAGGACAGCCATCGCTTTGAGCCAGAAGCGGATAATAGGGCATGAGCAGTGATGATGATTCTCCTTAGACTGTTTAGACTGGTTACTGGTACATTTACTAATACGCAAATTTAGTTATTTTTTGTCGTTTTTTAGATTATATTTTTGTAAATACGCAAGGGCGGATTTTATACTATCCAGTGATTCTTTAAAAAGCCCTATTGCTCTATTACAATGATTACAAAGCAGCCCCCTAACTTTTTTTGTGCTATGGCAATGATCTACACAAGTATCTACTGAATTTTTAAATGTGTTTTGGCATATAGCACACTTATTGTTTTGATCTAATTTCATAGATTCAAAACTTTCTAGTGTGATGCCATATTCTTTCATTAAATTGTATTTACGTTTTGTGTTTGGATTTCTTTTATATGATTCAATAGATTGTTTAGTGCTGCATTTTTTACAAACTCTATTTAAACCATCTTTTGATGCTTTATATTTTCCAAACTCAGACAGTGGCTTTTCAAGGCCACATTTTGGGCAATTCTTCATTGATACTCTCCATAGTAATTGGTGAACTAGCCGGTAATGGAGTACCGGCAGGGGAGCTACCCCGTTCGTTCGTTGATTGGTATTACGCTTTTAATGCTGCAATTAAATCTGCTATTTCTTTTTGAAAATCAACAGAAACTTCCTGTTTAATGTTTTGTTTTATATCCATTCTTTCACGATAATCATCGGGAAATTGTCCTCGTAAAGCTACTTCAGCAACTCGAGAATTAAATGCTTTATTATCTATATTAGCTAAAAGCATATTTTCCCAAAAAGCCTGGGAGCTTGTTGTGGCCATAGACATGACTTCTTTAAACTCTTCATTCTCGTCTTTCCATTTAGCTGCGGTATCTTTGCTTATGCCGATAGCTGCGTACATGGATTTTTGAGACGCGCCTTGTTTACCAAGTTCTAAAATGGTTTCCGCCATACTAGGGGTAAAGGTCTTTTTTTGTTTAGCTGCCACACTTCCACCTTTTTAGAGCTGCTGCTTTTCTTGTTGGTTTGCCACTCTCGTCCTTCATTGGGCCTTTAACGCCAGACATGCGAGCACAAAATGAATCTTTACGGGCACCACCTTCGGGTTGTGGTGCCTTTAAATGCGAGCCAGTGGCTGCGTTGTACTTAGCGCGACCCTTGGCAGTCAGTCCAGCGCCTTGCGATGCCGGTAGCTTTTCGCCACGGCCAATGGACA